>ERZ842401.1117-NODE-1117-length-39320-cov-6.206953_pt1 | contig 39320 bp, 35 predicted proteins | sample MGYA00521270_ERZ842401 | MGnify/ENA primary metagenome ERZ842401 (study PRJEB31892, sample SAMEA3878208) | bioreactor metagenome | biome: Moose rumen | place: Sweden | collected 2011-10 | study: EMG produced TPA metagenomics assembly of the PRJEB12797 data set...
GTCAAGGGTCGAAGGAAAATAGCCGCGAAAGCTTAAGTATACTGCGGTTTTCGGGGAATCGGGCAAATTTGGCATCGGGCAGGGCAAACGCTTCTCGGTAACTTATCCAAGGGCAAATCAGCTCAAAAAGTGTGAGAGTTGAGTTGCCACGATAGATGTCACTATGTTGAGTTGCCGAGTTAGATGTTGGGGAGTTGTGGCTGTGAGATAGATGTCAGAGGCATCATTTTGTGTAAATTGCTTTTAGTACATTTGAGAAAAATCTTAAAAAATGCCCATTTGAGTTTTGATGAAAATCAAGTTATAATATAAGAACAACGTGTGGCGTTTCAACTGCGTAAATCCGGTTGGAAATCCACACGTTTATTTTATGTCACGAAGAGGAGGTAAAGCGAAATGAAACGAGTGAAAGCCGCTTGTATCTGTCAGACACTCCACTTTATGTTAAAGGATGATCTTGGACACGATTACGCAGTGAAGTTGGTCAAGGAAGAGGTTGAGAAGTATAAAGCCTCTCTGGACAAGAACCGGACGAAGTATAAAATCGTCAGTGAAGAAACTCAGTCAGATGGTTCTGTCATGATCAAAATCATTAAGCAGTACAACACAAGTCCTGTTGGCGATTATCTGGACTGAAAAGAATATCGTTACGACACAGTATAGCGTGTAGCCATTGGCGTAAAACCAGCTGATGGATACACGCTATTTTTTTGAAAGGATGTGATTCCAGTGGAACAGGAAACAAATCAGTTTTTAGGGGAAGAGCATGTCGGCAAATTAATGCGGAAATATGCGATTCCCTGTATCATCTCTCTTCTGGTCGGCGCACTCTACAACATTGTCGATCAGATTTTTATCGCAAACGCATCATATCTTGGCTCATATGGCAATGCTGCCAATACGGTAGTTTTCCCTCTTACGGTTATTGCACTGGCGATTGCTGTCATGATTGGCGATGGCTGCTGTGCCTTCGTAAGTCTGAGTCTTGGACGAAAACAGCCTGAAACCGCCAAGAAGAGCGTCGGTAATTCGATAATCATGGTAATTGTCAGCGGCATATTGCTTTGTGTAGTGTACCTGATTTTCAGCAATCAGATCATTGCTATGTTCGGAGGAACCGTGAATGCAGAGACATTCCGGCATTCAAAGGAATACTTCTTCTACATTACGCTTGGCATTCCGTTCTATATGTTTGGGCAGGCTCTGAATCCTATCATCAGAGCAGACGGAAGTCCTAAGTTTGCTATGGCATCCACACTTGTCGGTGCAGTGATCAACATTATACTTGATCCGGTTTTTATCTTCGCTTTTAAATGGGGCATGATGGGTGCAGCTGTTGCCACTGTTCTTGGACAGGTTGTAACTGCTGTGCTTGCAATCTGGTATATCGTTCATATGAAGTTGGTAAAGCCCACGAAAACAGACTTTAAGATGGACGGAGGTGTTTGCCGTAAGACGCTTGTCCTTGGTATAACCAGCTTCCTGTCACAGATTTCTTTGGTTGCGGCAATGGCAGCAATCAATAATATGATCAGGAAATATGGTGCGCTCGATCCGGTTTTCGGTCAGGAACAATATGCGCAGATTCCAATGGCAGTTGTTGGTATTGTCATGAAGTTCTTCCAGATCGTTATTTCCATCGTTGTCGGTATGGTTGCCGGATGCATTCCTGTTGTTGGATTTAATATGGGAGCCGGGAAGAAAGATCGTGTTAAAGAGCTTTTTACAAAGCTGCTTATTGCAGAAGCTACAGTTGGCCTTATAGCACTTCTCATTGTAGAATTGTTCCCGCAGCAGTTGATTAACATTTTTGGCGCAGCAAATGAAAGTGCATACTATACGGACTTTGCGATTAAGTCATTCCGTATTTACCTTTGCATGATGATCTTCGCTTGTGTGAACAAGGCCTGCTTTATCTTTCTTCAGGCGATGGGAAAGGCAGCGGAATCAACTGTTTTGTCTATGGTGCGTGAGATTGTATTCGGTGTCGGATTTGCCCTGTTACTGCCTCTTTTCTTTGGGCTTGATGGCGTTTTATATTCTATGCCGCTGTCGGACATTCTCACATTTATAGTTGCAATAGTTTTAATCTTCAAGACTTATAAACAATTTGGAGGTGAAAAACCATGCTTAACAGAGTAATTACAATCAGCCGAGAGTTCGGTAGTGGCGGGAGAACAATCGGCAAGAAAGTGGCTGAAAAACTGGGCATTCCTTGTTACGATGCGGAGCTAATCCAAAAGATTGCTGAGGAAAGCGGATACACCGCTGGCTATATTAAAGAAGAGGGAGAATATGCCTCTGGAGGCTGGCTGTCTACGGTTTTTACAGATCGCACGATGGGATTAACAAATCAGGATAAGCTATGGAATATTCAAAGCAGAGTTATAGAGGAATTAGCAGGAAAAGGATCGTGTGTTATTGTTGGACGCTGCGCAGACTATATTCTCAAGGAGAAAGCAGACTGCTTAAATGTATTTATCCATGCAAGTATTGAAAAAAGGGCTGAGCGTGTAGTTAGAGAGTATGGTGAGCGTGAAGAAAGTCCTGAACAGCGCTTGAAGGAAAAAGATAAGCGCAGGGCTGCGTATCATCGTTTTTATACAGATATGAAATGGGGACATGCTCAAAACTATCACGTATGTCTCGACAGTGGTGAACTTGGTATCGATAGGTGTGCGGAGCTGATTGTCCAATTATATTAGAAAAGCAGATTTAGAGGACCGCCTCAGTAAGACTTATGATGAAATCGAAGAGACAGAAAATGCCTTAGTAGAGGCTAAAGCTAAGAAGCGGTCGATACTTGCTGAAAAGGTTTGTGGAGATAATATCTACAAAGCGCTAATCTTTTTCGATAAAATGTATGAACCAATGAATGAAGCGGAACGCAGAGAGTTCCTAACACAATTCATAGAAAAGGTTGAGATTTACGAAGAAGAACAAGAGAACGGCCAATGGCTTAAGTCCATTGAATTCAAGCTTCCTATCATCTCAAAAGATATGAAGATTAGTTTGGACAATAGTTCGCAAACCGAGAGCGTCGCCCTGCTGAGCAACCGAAATGCTGACAAGAAAGGCTACATCACATTGGATGTTAATCTGGATGATTATTATCGTATAAAGAATGACGGCAGTATAAAGGATTAAAATTCAGGAAGTATATACAGTATAAAGAAACTGGGGTAAAAACCAAGCCTAAACCGAACTAAATTGAATTTTTTTATTGAAAGTTCGGTTTAGGACTAGCGAGCGGTGGCAGGGTGTTGCTCAATGATAACGACGTTGACTACGTCAGCTTATAAAGCTCTATATGATTTGTTTAGATTTGTTACGTCTTGTTGTAAGGCTTCTTTTAGTATATTTATAATTTTATCTTTTTCACTATAAATATCTCCATCAATTGGTAGATAATTGGATGCATGAGAACTGTTAAAATGCATATGAAATTTATCTAAACCTTCTACTAACCATTTTGTTTCTTGAAGACATTCCTTTTCTGTTAGAACTGTAAATTTTCCTTCCTGTATATCCTTGTACATAGGTGTGTCAGGAACAGGCATATAAGTCATAGCTGCCAAATGCTGGGGTTTTATATCATTTATTATTTTAGCAGTCAACCTAGCATTCTCCTTTGAGCCTTCCTTACCGGCTAGTCCCACCAAAATAATCGCATATAATTCTATATTTGCATCAACTAAGGCTCTACCAGCCTCTGTCATCTGTGCAACATTTACACCTTTGTGAGTGGCCTTTAATACGCTATCGTCGCCACTTTCTACACCAAGATATGCTTTAGTCAGGCCGGCTTCCCTTAAAAGTTCCAATTCCTCTTTACTTTTTTTCAAGGTTCCCTTAGGACTTGCATATGTAGCTATTTCTTTTATATCCGGAAAAACTCGTTTTATTTTATGTAATATTTTCAGCAAATCTTTTGTATCAAGGGATATTGCATCTCCATCACATAAAAAAATCTGATCTACCGAACCATAATATGACTTTGCCATATCGATATCTTCAAGTACCTCTGATAGTTGACGAACACGATATTTCTTATCCTTAAACATTCCGCAAAAAGTACAGGCATTATGGGAGCATCCTATTGTCACCTGTAGTATATAACTCTGCCATTCACTTGGTGGCCTATAAATATTTCCTTCATATCGCATCTTGGCACCTCCTTTCTTAGCTTCGAATCATCCTACAGTCTATAGGCAAGTTGATAGGCAGCATGTACAGCGTCACCTATTCTTCTCCCGGTTGCTTCTGCTTCGCCAATAACATATACATTATCCATATCTTTTAAAGTATCTACATATGGATTCTCTGATTTCACACCAAGTGATACTACAACACTGTCACACTCTATCTCAATTTCAATATCTGCATTGTCGGCTACCACTATAGAGTGCTCTTTTATTTCTATTAAACGATGACCAGGCATAGTATTCACACCAATTTTTGCCAAGGTGCTTCTCTCATCCATAATGACTGTTTGTCCTCCACCAGCGCCACATACATCCATCATTTCCACAATAACAACATTATTTCCAGCTGTTTGCAAAGTAATCGCTGTTTCCATGCCTGTTAATCCAGATCCAATTACTGCCACTCTCTGATTCTTTAGTTCTACATCTTTTCTTAGTATCTCTACCGGTGTATATACATTTTTATTATGGATTCCCGGTATCCGTGAAGGCTTAACCGGCGAAGAGCCCGTAGCTATAATTACCGCATAAGGATTTAATGCTTTTATTTCTTCGGCAGATACTTCTGTATTTAATCTAATATCAACATTAGCATCTTTTAATTTTTTTGTAGCATAGTCTATAAAATATCTCATCTTCTGCTTGTGTGGTGGTAAAGATGCAAGATATAGCTGACCTCCGAGATATTCATTTTTCTCAAATAAGACTACCTCAAAATCTCTTTCTACCAAAGTTATTGCAGCCTCTAATCCACCAGGGCCCGCACCCACTACAACAACTTTTTTTCTTTCTCCATCTTTTTTTAATTCTGTATATACTGTTTCATTACCCATTTCAGGATTCACAGCGCATTTAGCATGCTCTCCTCCCGAAACCAAGCTTTCACCAGCAGTATCAAAACAATATACACAACTCATACATTTTCGTATATCATCATCATTTCCCGCTATAGCCTTATTACCAAAATCCGGATCGCATAACCATGGTCTACCTAATGCAACAAAATCAATTTTATCGCTGTCAATCAAATTCCTGGCATAAGACGCCTCTCTAATGACGCCTGTAGCTGCCACCGGAATCGATACATGTCTTCTAATTTCTTCCGCAAAAGGTATTTTCCAGCCCTGTTCATACGATGTAGGCTCAACAATTGTTGCCCCCGTAAAATACGTACCGGCTGAAATATTTAAAAGCGCAACTCCTGCCTTTTCAAGTGCTTTTGCTGTTTCTGTAGTTTCCTCGACGGTAATACCCGATTTAATACCTACTTTATCCAGGAATTCACTGCTAGAAAGACGTACAGATATTGGATAATCTTTCCCACACTTATTCTGAATATTCTCTATTATCTCCATCAAAAATCTTCTTCGATTTTCGCGACTTCCACCATATTCATCATCTCTTTTGTTATCATTAGCACTTAAAAACTGCTGAACCAAATATCCATGAGCACCATGAATTTCTACTCCATCAATACCTGCTTTCTTAGCTCTTAAGGCAGCATCACCAAACTGATTTTCCAACTCTTTAATTTCAGATACAGTAAGTGCTCTTGTAGGCTCATTTGATGCCACCGATGGTATGCTCGACGATGAAACCAGCATATCTGTACCTGTTAGCTTAAGATATGTTTCACGCCCTGGATGTTGCAACTGTACAAATATTTTTGAACCATATTTATGAATCTCATCAGCAAGTTTTCTAAATGATTCTATATTATCATCGGAGGATAATGACAGTTGGTCATATTCACCTATTCCATTTCCCTCACAGATTCTTGTAATTTCTGTAATGACAAGTCCACAACCTCCCTTTGCTCTTCTACCGTAAAAGGCTATAAAATCATCTGTTGCTCGACCTTCGTGTTCTCCTAAGCCGACGCCCATAGCAGTCATTATTAATCTATTTTTTATTGTTAAATTTCCGATTTTGCCTTGTGTTTCTATACCCATATTACTTATCTCCTTTCACTAATGCCGCTTTATCAAAACGCACGCTCATTAACTTTGGCATTACTTTTTCAGGCGAAGGATTGCCTATAATAAACAAATCTTTCATTTCTAGATCATTTTCACTATAGGCTCCACCCATGTTTGCAAACACAGGGAAAATTCCCCATGGATCATCTTTGCTTGAATACAGCCTTACTGAAACCTTTCCCGGTTTCCACTCTTTATAGGTATATTCCGCTTCATTAGAGATAAGATTTACCTTTTTATATACCGCTTTTCCATTCTCGTCCGGTTCTAGAAATGTATGAAAGTAAAAGCTAGTTCCACCACATTTTTTCCCCGGGGTCGGATTATTATAAATATTTCCTACAGAAGGATCATTATATTCTCCAAGTTTAAGGGAAACATCTAAAAGCAATTCTCCCTTTCTTTTTACAGTACCTCTCAGGACATCTCCTTTTTGTTCCAGCTTAATATCATCTTCTTTATCACAAATTTTCTTAGAAAGTCCTGTTTTTTCTCTTCCTAGATATGTAGCCATCTCAGCCCCAGGGCCACTTAACAGAAATGATACCGGATACATTCCAACCACTCCATTTACTTTCACATACACTCCTAGCATCGCTTCTTTATATGGTTCGCCAAAAGAAGGGTTATTTATCTCCACAACATATCCTGAAACAAGTGGAAATGCCGGTTCCAAAGGTTCTGGTAATATATCCGCTATTACTGCTAAATCACTCATAAATGTAAAATAAATACCGGATTCATTGCCCATAATAGCCGTAGGCTCTAACCTGGCCTCTTCAGCTGATAGTACTAATTTTGATTTCATATTAGACCTCCTTATAGAATCTACTTTTATAACGCTTTATAATGTGTTGCAATTTGTAACGGGTTATATTAATATCATATCAGCCATCCTGAATATATCAATATAACAACGCGTAGCAATCAGCACATTTTTGTAACAGATTATAAGCTTATTATTATCACAAAATATTATTTAGAAGGTCGAGAAAATGGATAAAAGAATCATAGAAAATTTACGGGTAAAAAATGCAATAGTTGAAGGATTTTTTGAATTGTTGAAGTCACATAACGTTGATGACATTTCTATCACTATGATTTCACAGCAATCTAAAGTTTCAAGGATGGCTTATTATAGAAACTTTAATTGCAAAAACGATATTATTTTGTATTTTCTTGAGTCTGTTTTTTGTGAAATTAAAGAATCTTTACCAGAAGAATGCGAATTTTGGTCAAAAGAATATGGCTATGTATTTCTAACAATTATGAAAAAATATCGCGCACAATTTCTGCTATTAGATAATACAGGCTATCTTGGAATGGTACAAACCATGTTTAATGAGGCTAATATAGAACTTGGAGGTGAAATACCATATAATTCAATAAAGAGATATAATCTTTACTTTGCCTCCGGCGCTACTCTTAATGGAATTATGGAATGGTTTAGAAATGAATGTAAAGAATCCCTGGATGAATTTTATCAGGCTATGGTAGATTTTATGGGTGGAAATATCAATAATTCCGGCATTTCTGCCAGGATTATCGATTAGTATATATTTATCATGGAGCATCCCGATAAATATCCAGTTATGAAAGGCACTGGTGGTCTTCGCAAGGCCAATGCTGCACAGGGTATTCCTGAGATGATAGAAATAGCAACTAATGGCGTGCTTGAGGAAAACAGGAAGAAAAAGCATGGACGTGATGCTAAAAATGGATGGTACAGATATGACACAAGATTTGGTTTACCAGTTTATTGTGAAGACGGGGAAATCAGTGGATACATCATATTCCATGCAAGGCTTCTGATCAGGCATGCAGCAAGCGGTAAGAAATATTTATACGATGTTATGGAAATAAAAAAGAAACGAGCAAGTCCTGTCAGGCTGATGCCCTACCCGGTGAAAAACCCATTTCTTGGTTCTTATCTTAAAGAGGTTTGGATTAATTGTCAAAAGAAATTTGGAGGGTTACTGTTTTATGTTGTATCTTGATTTTCACTCAATTATCACAAAGGGAGAACTGTTAATTATTCAAGGTGTTAAAAAGAAAGGTGGCTCTGAAGAGTTAAAACAGTGGCTCTCAAGCGATGTAATACTCACTTATAAGTTGATTTGAGTTAAATAAGAACATATAGTTGACAATATGGCAGATGGTTGTATAATATCTATAAAGTGCGATATGTAGATACAAACGTTCCTTATATAAAACCTGTAAAACAGCTTTTTTGACAATAAATATCTACAATACTCGATATATAGATATAAATGTCACATGGAGTAATGATACAAGATTTGATATCGCCAAAAAGGAGATGCAAGACTATGATTTTATATTTTAGTGCGACCGGCAATAATAAATATGTTGCACAAAAGTTGTCTGAAGCATTGGGAGAGAAAATGGTTCCTCTTAAGAGCCTTGTCAGAGAACAAAATTACAAATTGAATGTTGCCGATGGCGAGTTTTTTGGAGTTGTAATGCCAACGTACTGGGAAGGATTACCGTCCATAATGCTTGAATATCTTGAAAAAGCAGAAATAAAGTTCGAAGGAAGTAATCACTATTGTTTCTTTGTAGCAACCTATGGATGCGATTATGGATATATACTTACAGCTGCGCAGGAAGCTTTCGGCAAGAAAGGGATTGTTTTTGACAGTTTGTATACAGCAAGGTTTGTTGATAACTGGAGCCCTTATTACAATGTTAAAGATCCTGTCAGAAACCGCTGGGCTGAGGAAAACGGTGAGCGTGAAACGCGCGAAATTATTGATAGAGTTCTTAAGAGAGAAAAAGGTTTCAGGCTTCCTGATCAGATGAGTCCTATGATGGCAGCATCTGCCAAGGCTAACTATAACCGAATCAGGAAAACATCGCTTTTTGAACTTGATATCAATAAATGCATAGGCTGTGGGTTGTGTGAAAGACAGTGTCCGACATCTGCAATTAAGATAGAAAATGGACATCCTGTATGGGTAAAAGATAAGTGTGCTCTCTGCCTTGGATGTTTCCACAGATGTCCTGCTGCGGCAATTGATTATGATTCCGGCCTTAGAAACGGACAGTATGTTAACAAAAATGTAGTTTTAGATGATTAGTAGGAGTTTGAGTAATTAAGAGCTTACCCATGCGGCTATAATATCCGCGGTTTCTACAAGTTGTTCTATATTGGTGATAGAAGGCTCTCCATCGCCTGATTGTATACCATAGCATCCAAAATATGAATGTATACCTCCGTCTATTACATATTCAGTACTGTCAGAAGGCCAGTTGGTCGAGCTTTCGTTATAATTGTCCAAATTAAGAACACCATCATTTGAACCATAGATTGATAAGAGTCTCAAATCCGTATCTGATATATCTTTGGTGATATATGATGCAAGAAGTATTATGCCGTCGTAAGGCTTGACCTCATCGCTTTCGATAAGTTCATCCAAATATATTCCTGCGGCAACTCCGCCGAGTGAGTGACCTGCCATATACCATGTAGAGACACTTGCAATTATGCTATTGTAGTTAGATGCGGCATTTATATCAAGAAAAGCAAGATTTTCCGGCATCCTTGTAAGGATGCCTACAATTCCTCTTTGTGCCAATTCATACATAAGACCAGAATAGGCAGTATATTCGACTTTTCCACCGGGATAGAATACTATTCCGGCTTTTATATTATCTGTATCGCATGGAACAAATATTAAGGTATCATCGTCGTATTCAATTACAGTGGCAAGTCCTTGTCCTTCTATTTCGGCAATCGTATCAGTGTCTGCTTTGTAATAATTGGATGCGTAGATTTTAAAGGCTACTGCTGATATCGCCAAAATCACAATTAGAGCTATTGAAATGTTCCTTATATATTTGAATAATTTGTGTTTATGTGTAGCGTTCATATTGTCCTTAAAACCAATAATAAGCTTTATCGGTAGCTGTTATAATTTTAATGCGGAAACTAGGAATAGAAACTAGTTTCCGTTTGCAAGTATATCATAAAAAGATGCAGTCTAACTATTAAAAAACAATAAAATGATAGCGAACAATTTATACATGGTATAATGATGCTGTTGTAAAAACCTTACAAATAATCGGAGGAAGAAATATGTATCTGTTCAAAGACATAAAAATAAGACCTGTTGAATTGTCGGATACTAATTCTCTTTTGGATATATACAGACCATATGTGGAGAATACAGCAATAACATTCGAATACGAGCCTCCATCATCTGTTGATTTTGAGAATAGAATTAAAACTATCAAATCCAAGTATCCATATATCGCCGCAGAAAGAAAGGGCAGTATAATCGGTTATGCTTATACAAGCTCTTTTCACGTAAGAAAGGCATATGAATGGTCAGCCGAGATGTCGATATATCTTGCTGATGAGGGTAAGGGATTTGGGCTTGGAAGAAAGATGTACGAAATTCTTGAAAATATTTCAAAAAAACAAGGTATTACCAATCTTTATGCCTGTATAGCTGTAACAAAACATGAAGATGAATATTTGACCAACAATAGCATGGAATTTCATGAACACATGGGATATAAAATGGTTGGCAGATTTACGAAGTGTGGCTACAAGTTCGGCAGGTGGTATGACATGGTGTGGATGGAAAAAATAATCGCTGACCATGTAGTAAATATATCTGACATAATTCCCTATTCTTATATTGAGTTATCAAAATAATCTCGTTGAATTTGCAAAGAACGATAGTATCATAAATAAGATAAATAAAAATGTATTTTAGCTTATGTTAAAGGCGTTGCAGGATATATGGGCAATTTGAAAAGCTGTAATATACTGGGAGGAAAAAATGTATCAAAATCCAATTCTTTATGCCGATTATTCGGATCCTGATGTTATACGTGTAGGCGAAGACTTTTACATGGTGGCATCATCTTTTACTTATCTTCCGGGAGTTCCGCTCCTTCATTCCAAGGATCTTGTTCACTGGGAGATAATAAATTATTGCGTTACAAAACTTCCGTTCGATAAATACAACAAACCATCTCATGGGTCGGGGACATGGGCGCCGTCTATCAGATACCATAACGATACCTTTATAGTATTTATACCGCTTCCGGATGAAGGGATAATGGTTGCAAGAAGCAAAGATCCATACAAAGAGTTCGAACTTAATATGCTTTGTAGTTCAAAAGGTTGGATAGATCCTTGCCCTATATGGGATGACGATGGAAGGGCGTATATGGTATTTGCATATGCCAGAAGCAGAATAGGGATAAAGCATAGAATAAATCTTGTAGAAATAGATCCTGACTGCACCCGTATTGTTGGGCAGCCGCAACTTATTTTTGATGGTGAGCAGGTAGCACCGACATCAGAAGGACCCAAGATTTATAAAAAAGATGAGTACTATTATATTCTTATGCCCTCGGGCGGAGTTGCAACCGGCTGGCAGTCCTGCCTTCGATCCAAAGATATCCATGGCCCGTACGAATATAAAGTGGTAATGCACAAGGGTTGTACCAATGTTAATGGACCTCATCAAGGCGCTTGGGTAGATACTCCGGATGGTAAGGACTGGTTCATTCATTTTCAGGATGTTCATGAACTTGGAAGGATAACCCATCTTCAGCCAATGTGTTTTGTGAATGGCTGGCCCTTCATTGGAAGTGACCTTGATGGGGATGGTATAGGAGAACCTGTGGAGAGCTGGACTATGCCTATAGAGAATGCTCCGAACTACAAGATTGACACATCAGACGATTTTACAGGTGATACACTTGGACTTCAGTGGCAGTGGCAGGCTAATCCTAAAGATGAATGGTATCAGCTTGATGACGGTCACCTTATTCTCTATTGCATGACAAACAAGGAAAGAGAGAACCTTTTATGGTATGCAGGTAATGCTCTTACGCAAATTCCTCAGTCTAAGGCTTTTAGCGTAACAGCATCTATTAGCCTGTATCCTGGAGAAGAGGGGGATATTGCCTCTTGTGGTATTCTTGGACAGAAATACTCCTATGCCGGAATTAAACGCATGCAGGACAGAAATTATGTTGTTATGTTCAAAGGAACAGTTACGGATAAAGAATTTGAAGGTAAGGCATATGAAAACGTTTGCGCCGCTTTCCCTATTGATTCATCTCATGTATTTATAAAAATTGTAGTTAGTGAAGATAAGTCGTATAGATACTACTATTCAACTGACGGAACCAAGTTCAATATGCTTGGCGATGCTCTTATGCTTGAAAGAGCCACCTGGACTGGCGCAAAGATATGTCTTTTTTCTGCTAATATGAACAATAAAGGCAGCAGTAATGGATACGGAAGATACGATTGGGTTTACATTTCGGATGATACAAAAAAGGATTGATGCTTTGCTACTTGCAGCGTGAGGATAGATATGAATGTATATAGTATGAAAACCAGAAAGGGATTTGAAGAAGGTGCAGAAGCAGCGCTAAGAGGTGATTATGAAGCAGTAAAGCAAAAAACCTTCCATGGGATAAACCTAGAAGATACAGATGATAATGCAAGGAGCCTTCTTCACTATGCTGTTCTTGGGGCGAATCTGGAAATTGTAAAATATTTGGTGCTTAATTGCCAGATGGATCCTTGCTTTGCTGATAAGTGGCTTATAACACCATATGATCTGTCTAATGGACAAAGGGAAGACAGTTCGCCTGCATTTTGTGACATTTATAATGTTGATGATTTGTATTATAAATATTGTATCAGTAGAGAATATGACAGACGTCCTATATATGATTTTTTTAGAGAATACCTTGGTTTTGGTATAGAAGATTGTTATAGAAATCCTGTACTTAGATCTTTTCATGCAGATCCGTCGATAGTAAGAGTTGAAGATGACTATTATATGGTCAATTCCAGCTTTGTGTATTTTCCGGGAATACCGATTTCTCATTCCAGAGATTTGGTTAACTGGGAACTCGTAGGCTATGCTATAACAGACCCCTCATGGGCAAAAGAGCACCTTGGAAATCTGGAAGGAGGCAGAGGATTCTGGGCTCCTGATATCAGTTATCACGATGGGAGGTTTTATATTTGCGCGACTCTTCGCAATAATGATGACATGGAATATCCTCAGACACAGATTGTTACAAGTTCCAAGGATCCCAAGGGGCCTTACGATATCCCGGTTATACATAATATAAGCGGCATTGACCCATCCCTTTTTACAGACGATGATGGCAAACGCTATATGCTTCTTAATCGCGGCGCTTGTCTTATGGAGGTTACTTCTGATGGTAAAAAGATATTGTCAAAGCCTGAAATGATTGCCTACGGATATTCCGGCCATGCTCCGGAAGGACCACATCTTATAAAAAAAGACGGATATTATTATTGCTTTTTGGCTGAAGGCGGAACCGGAAGAGGGCATATGATAACGGTTTTGAGGTCTAAGAATTTGAGAGGCCCTTATGAGAACTGTCCCTATAATCCGATCATGACGCAAAAAGATCCAATTGCTCCGATTCAGTGCTGTGGTCATGGTAAGCCGGTTATGACGCAGGATGGCAGATGGTACATGGTATATCTGTGTGAGAGAATGATAGATGGCAAGTGGGGAATGCTTGGAAGAGAAACATCACTTGATGAGATTACATGGACTTTGGATGGCTGGCCGCTTGTCAATAACAGAAGAGGACCATCTTATCTTTCGAAGCTTCCGTTTGCTAATTTGAAAGATACTGCAAGAACTAATAACAGCGCGGTCAAATCAAATGCCGGGAGTATTCGTTTGCAAAGCTCAAAACTTCCATATGGCGGTTGGCTTTTTTCAAGAACTTATGATAAGGATTTTGTAAAAGTCAGAGATGATGACACTTTGGAAGTGAAAGGCGATGCGCTTGATCTATGTGACATAAGGTGCAGAAGCTTTGCTGTAGTTAATCAAAAGGACCTTGTTTGCAAGGATGAGATACTTATGGAGATTCCATTTGATAAGAAAAAGATGCCATTTGGAGAAGAATCCGGAATTGTCCTTTACTATGATGAAAATTCCTATATCAAATTTGCTATCAGAAGAGATTGTGAAGATGAATATAGCACTATAATTAAGGAACACAGGGACGATAAATATGTTCGCGAAAATGCCTATAAAATTGAATTTAATGACCAATATATATTCACAGTTATCACAAATGAATTAAAGAGAACATTTATATTAAATGGACAGGAAATAGCTACGCTTTCTGATGTGACAGGCATATGCTCTGAGGGCCTTATAAAAGGGAAAAGATTTACAGGTGCAACAATCGGTGCATATGTCTTTGGGCGAAGTACTTATTTGTTCAAAAAAATGATATAAATAGCAAGAACCATGCACACTGTTTATTTGTAACAATATGAAAGTGATTACATAAAAATCTTAAATTACAGGTCTATAATTATAAAAAACGTAACTGTTTACAATATGGTTTTCCTAAATTTTTATTGTTAAAATTGACGAACAAAAAACGTAAATATGCACAAAAATATGCATTTAAAATGCGCAATAATTGATAAAAAAAGCAAAACTTTTTGCGAAAATTCCGTTTTATGGTAGTCTGAAAATTGAGACCTTACAACACTGCATAGCTGTAGATGCAATAAATACAAGCGTTTATGGCTCTGCATTTATTTTTGGCAATTATTTATGAAAATATGGCTTGAAATAGTAGTTCTTACATGCTAAATTAAACACATACGAAAGTGAAAACGCTTACATTTTCTATACATTTTTAAGGAGGATAATTTTATGAAAAAGAAAGCGATATCATTGCTCCTTTCAGTAGCAATGGTAGGGGCACTCGCAGGATGCGGCTCCTCAACAGAATCAGATTCAACTACTACAACGCAGACAGATTCAACTTCTGCAACAGAGACAGATTCAACTTCTACATCGGGAACTGTTACTCAGATCAATCTTGTATTCGATGGTACTCTTACAGCTACTGTTGATGCAGGACAGGCTGAATTCGTAGAGCAGTGGGAAGCTGCTATCGAAGAGAAGTTTGGCTACCACGTAGACCTTAACATTACACAGTTGGATCACTCCGATTATTCAGGAACTGTATCCCGTCTTCTTACAACAGGTGAAGCCGGAGACGGCGATTATCCGGACGCTCTTATCATGAGCGCTACAATGCTTAGACAGTATCAGACAACAGGCCTTCTTTGGGATATGTCAGATGCTTATGATAACGCAGAGTTCCAGTCACGTATCACACTTCCTTCTATCAATGAGAATCTCAAAGATTCAAGCGGAGCTCTTTATGGATTCGCTCCTACATACGGTAATGGATGTGTAACATACATCAAGAAGGCTTGGCTTGACGCAGTAGGAATTGACGCTTCAACAGTTACAGATTTTGATTCATACTATGCTATGCTTCAGGCATTCACAAATGATGATCCTGATGGAAACGGATCTGACGGAACATATGGCGTAATTGCTGCTGGATACGGCAAGCTTGACGAAGCTCCATATATCAACTATATGCCTGAGTTTTGGCAGGACGCATACCCGGCATTCTATCAGAATTCTGATGGCGTTTGGGTAGATGGATTCACAGAGCAGGCTACAATCGACGCTCTTGCAAGACTTAACCAGGGTTATACAGATGGTGTTATCGATCCTGATACAGAAGAGGCTGGAACAAAACAGGCTCGTGAGAAGTGGTTCTCAAATGACCAGTCAACATCTTCAGGTGTATTCACATATTGGGCTGGTACATGGTATCAGACACTTACAGATAAGCTCATTGGTAACGATGTTGATTCCGAACTCGTAGAACTTGCTCCTATCAAGGAGATCAAGGAGAGCTGGGGTGGATATCTTAACAGAGAAGCTCCTGTTCTTACAATCACAGATGACGGTGATGGGGACAACTCTCGTGAACAGGCTATCTTCGATATCCTCTTCGACACAATGCTTGACGGTGATACAATCCAGACACTTTGGACATACGGCGCTGAAGGCGTTCACTGGTCAACAGAAGCAGAGACATTCACAACTAATGCAGGCACAGATGATGCTAAGGAATACAGCTATGAAGAAGGCCAGTTCCACCTTAAACAGTCACCTAACGATGAGAACACAGTTTGGAAGAAGAATTTCCTTGATCCTAACCTTGTAATTGCTCCTCTGACAAATGGTTATGCTGATAATACAGAGCTTGTTGTTGAGGGTAATCAGTTCTTTACAGAGAACTGTGTAGATGCTCCTGCTGCTGCATCAAGTGAGACACTTACAAACTACGAAGCTGATATGGTAACAGACAAGACAACTTGGATGAACCAGGCAGTTGTTGGTGAGATCACACCTGAGCAGGCTGTTCAGAATTATATTGATAAGTACGGTGATGTTTCCGATACAATTCTTTCAGAACTCAACGCACAGTAATTTTTAAATATAAGTTGAGGTGTAAAAGACTGTAATATGCAGCTTTTCAATCCTGCCTCTGTTATAAGCGGAGGCAGGATTTTTCATGAAAGTGTATTGAATAGGATGGTTTAAGACTATCATCGCAATTTCGATTTACGGTACTATGAAAGGAAATACTAAACTATGAGTAAAAAGCAAGATAAAGCTGATGCAGCTCTTGGCGGGGCAGTTAGAAATAAAAAGTCCCTTGGCCAACGCATCTGGAACTGTAGAGGATATTACCTTATGTTCCTTCCGGTTTTTATTTTTGTTGTTATTATGTATTATTGGCCAATGCTTGGTATAAGATACTCTTTTTATAGCTATAAGATTAAGAGTATTGAATGGGTTGGTCTTGATAATTTCAGAACAATGTTTGCAAAGGCAGAATTTTGGAGCGCACTTAAGAATACGCTTATCATATCTATAGCCAAGCTCCTCATAAATACTTTTGCTGCTGTTATCATCTCGGTATTTCTTAACGAGATGGGTAATATTATTGCTAAGAAAACTTTCCAAACTATCATCTATCTTCCGCACTTTATGTCATATGCGGTTGTAGCTGCAATTTTTACACTTTTCTTATCCAATTCGTCAACAGGTTTCATTAACGAGACATTAAAGCATTGGGGAATTATTTCGACAAGTATCGATTTCCTTCACTCAACTAAGATGTGGAGACCTATTTTCTACTTGATAAATATGTGGAAAGAGACAGGTTGGGGAACGGTTATATTCCTTGCAACACTTGCGGGTATCAATCCTGAAATATATGAAGCTGCAGATATCGACGGAGCATCAAGACTTCAGAAGATTTGGTATGTAACTGTACCTGAACTTGCAAACACAATTATTATTGTACTTATTCTTAATATTGCTAAGGTTCTTAATATATTTGAGCCTGTATTCGTTCTTTATAACTCGAGAGTATATGATGTTGCAGACGTTATTTCCACTTACATATATCGTCAGACATTCTTGCAGTTCATTCCTGACTATGGCTATTCTACTGCAGTAGGTTTGTTCAAGTCTGTAGTTGGATGCATACTTATGCTTGCAAGTAACTATGCAAGTAAAAAAGTCCGCGGACGCGGTATTATTTAAGGAGGACGCGGAATATGGCAAAAACAAAATTACATAAGAAGTCTGGAATACATGTTTTTGATGTAGTCAACTATCTTATTTTTATAATCATATCTCTTATAATTATTATTCCACTTTGGAAGGTTGTTGTAGATTCTTTTAATGCTGTTGGAATTTATCAGTTCAAACTTTGGCCTACTCAGCCAACAGTCCTTGGCTACAAAACAATTTTTGAGACATCCAAATTGTATCTTCCATTTTGGAACTCTGTATGGACAACAGTTGTTGGAACTTTGGTTGGTCTTATAATGGCTACACTTGGTGGCTATGTTCTCAACCAATATGATATGCCGGGAAGAACATTTTTCTCATACTTCCTTCTTGTTACTATGATATTCTCAGGTGGAATGATTCCTGAATATCTTGTAATGAAACAGCTTGGACTTGTTGATAATACATGGATACTTGTTTTTAAACATGGTATGAATGTATATAACCTTGTCCTTATGAAGAATTTCTTTGAAGGAATTCCGGGATCTTTATATGAAGCAGCTAAAATAGATGGTTGCAGTCCTATGGGTATATTCTTCAAGATCGTGCTTCCGCTCTCAAAGGCAGCGCTTGCTTCAATCGGACTTATGTTCGCGGTAACTGTATGGAATGATTACAGTACAGTTCAGATTTATATCACAAATACAAAGCTTGTTAATTTCCAGTATCAGCTTCGTGTCATGATTATGGATGGTGATACGCCGACAACGCAGTACAAGGTTGCTCAGGAGACACTTTACTATGCAGCTATTGTATGTGCAATCCTTCCTTTCATGGCAGCATATCCATTCCTTCAGAAATATTTCGTTAAGGGTGTCAATGTCGGCGCGGTTAAAGAGTGATTGGTGTTGTAACTTTTATAATATTTCAGCAACATAAATATCGTTTGGCAGTATCAGTCTAAAGGCTGTTACTCATAGTCGGAAAGACGGGAGAGCATTGATTTGTTCTTCCGCCTTTTTGGTCTATTGTAATAATGCTCAAAAAATACTGTTAAAATTTGTACTGTCAGAACAGTTAAAAACGTGTATAATGCTTTTAGGCATGTAAGTGCTTACATTCACTTTTTTAAAGCTTTAGGAGATTATTTTGGATATGATGTCCCAATCACAGTCAGATGTGCTTTCTTCTTTAAAAAAACATATCGAGAAAAGTCCTTTGGATTCAACGGTTAAGGGATATGACCTTGGATGTATACTAAATGGATATGCTCTTATGTACAAGCTTACGGGCGATAAATTTTTCTTTGATCAGATCAAAAGCTATATAGATTCAGTTTCATTTGAAAAGGGCAACTTTGATGTTTTTTATTTGGGGCTTTCTATATCTTTTATTTTTGATGAAACTAAAGAAGATAAATACAAAGACTTGGCCTTTTGTATAAAAGATAGACTCCTTGAATTTGAAGGATATATACAAAAAGCTTCTTGCAGCGACTTAATCGAGAGTATCAAGGAATATATGCCTTTCTATGTTGATTTCGAAACAAGATGGAACAAGAAAAACGGTTACAATGACATATGTGATAAGTTCAAAAATGCAGCAGAACTTATATCAAGAGACAAGACTTCTAGTATTTCCCTAGAAAAAAGAATTGGCTTTTTAAAAACGCTTGTAGATAGTCTTAGCGTATTAAGCATTCAGATATATGAGGATTACAGACTTTTAGAAGATATATTAAGACAGGGAATTAAAGAGCTGTTTTTTGGTCAGGAGGATTTTGACAAGGCTCTTTCACTTGATTGTACTGATAAGATGATGTCAGCATATATCCTTTATAGAAGTATAAAAGAGGGTCATGTAGATGCTGAAAAATACGAGTCCTTGGCAAGGCTTTTGTATGATAGTGCTTTGCAAAAGGAAGATTATAATGACCCCGGATATGTTGGTGCTTTTATGATGGCAACGGCATTTTGTGAAGAATATATGGGCTGTATTTATAATCTATTTTGAGAGGTAGAAATTGTTCTGAGAGGTTAGCATGGCGTTTGAAATACTACGAACCGGCGCACGCTTTATTGTTCTTGAGATAAGTGATGGCGGTAAATATAATACACTTTCTAAATATGAATATGAGATTGTACCCGAGGGTAATGGTATTATTCCCAGGCCACAGACTATAAAGGCTAGTACAGATCGTTGTATAAATCTTGTGACAGGCTTATATCCTGATATGAATTACAAGATTAGGATAACAGGAGATGGCGAAGATTTCTGCACTTGTTTTCACACACTTTTTGAATCTGCAACGCTTGATGTAAGACAGTTTGGAGCAGTTGGCGATGGTATACATGATGATACAATGGCAATACAGACAGCTATAAATGTGTGTCCCGAAAATGGACGCATTTTGCTTCAAAAGGGAAGGTATGCTGTAACAGCTATTTTTATAAAAGGTCATATAAATATAGAAATAGAAGATGGTGCTGAACTTATTGGAACCAAAGATAAGTCGAAGCTTCCGATTTTACCGGGAATCGTCAGAAGCTATGATGAGAATTGTGAGTATAATTTTGCCAGCTGGGAAGGTAATCCATTAAGGCAGTATGCGTCGATGATAACAGGATTTGATGCAAGTGACTGTATAATATATGGCCATGGAACATTAAACGGGAATGCCGGTTTTGATGATTGGTGGAATATTGATAAGGAACACTTTACGGTAGCAAGGCCCAACATGTTCTTTGTTAATAATTGTAGCAATATTATGCTGGCTGGTGTTCTTGTGAAGAATTCTCCTTGCTGGACACTGCATCCGTATTTTTCCAAAAATATAGATATTATCGATGTCACAATACAGAACCCTTGGAATTCACCGAATACTGATGGTTTTGATCCTGAGTCCTGCGAGAAAATGAATGTTCTTGGTGTACATTTTTCACTGGGCGATGACTGCATAGCCATAAAGTCAGGCAAGATATATATGGGTAGAAAATACAAACGCCCTTCCAGTGATATGTTGGTCAAACATTGTTTGATGGAATCAGGACATGGAGCAGTAACAGTCGGTTCTGAAATTGCAGGTGGTGTTAACAATGTCAGAGTTACCGACTGCCTTTTTCATAACACCGACAGAGGACTTCGAATAAAGACAAGACGTGGAAGAGGTAAGGATTCTGTACTTGATAATATCATTTTTGAGAATATAAAAATGGAGCATGTGCTTACTCCTTTTGTTGTGAACAGTTTCTATTTCTGTGATCCGGATGGTAAGACGGATTATGTTCAATCAAGAAATGCCATTCCTGTTGATGATAGAACTCCTGTTATAGGGCATCTTGTATTTAGAAATATCGATGCTTGGGATACAGAATATGCTGCCGGATATTACCTTGGACTTCCTGAGTCGCCTATTAAAGAAATCTTAATGGAGAATGTTAAGGTAAGATATAAAGAGGAGGCTGGTGCCGGACAACCTGCCATGTCGAGCGGCGTGCCTGATACAAGCAAGGCCGGAATTTATGCTGAGAATGTCGAGGATCTAATTTTGAACAATGTAGATATCAAAGGGCAGGAAGGCGAAATGCTTGTTAGAAAAGGTATAGGAGGCAGTAATTAAAAAGCAGATGATACAAAGTAATTTTAATAAATTTTCTTATGTAGCTGCTTATTCGAATTTAAATGGTCGTTTTTGCTTACAATTTGTTTTACAATGCGAAACCATGTTTCATAAAATGTGATAAAGTTAATATGTGATTTTATTTTTTGTAGGATGCATAGGTTTGTGCTGAAAGGAGAATTTAATGATTGAGCTAGGAATTAGATTCCATGATTCTTTGGAGGTGCCCTTTGAAGAGAGGCTTAAGAATATTAGAAGGCAGGGATTTTCCTGTGTTCACATAGCTTTATCCAAGGTCAAGGATATTCCGTCATCTGTAGAAGCACTTACTCCCGGCTATGCAATGTGGCTAAAAAAGAGGTTTTCAGCTGCAGAACTTGATGTAGCAGTAATTGGTTGTTATAAGAATCTGGCTCATCCTGACAAGGATAAGCTTAAGGAAATTCAAGAAGAGTACATGGCCAATCTAAGATTTGCTTCTATTCTGGGAGCCGGCGTAGTTGGAACAGAGACGGGAATGCCCAATGAAGACTATCACTATGAACCAGGTGCTACCAAATCTGATGAAGCACTTAGAATATTCATAGATGGCTTAAAGCCTGTTGTTAAATACGCTGAAAGTGTTGGACAGATAATCGCCATAGAGCCTGTATGGCGTCATATAGTATCCACTCCCGAAAGAGCAAGAATCGTTCTTGACGAAATTGCATCTCCTAATCTTCAGATTATATTTGACCCGGTTAACCTTATTTCGCCATATGAATATGACCAAAGGGATGAAACCATAGCAAGGACTATAGATATTCTGGGCAAAGATATTGCGATGATTCATCTAAAGGATTGCAGACTTGATGCAACGGAGGTTAAATCAATGGGATGTGGCCTTGGAGACATGGATTATAATCAAATAGTTAAATTCGCTCTTGAAAGAAAAGATCATATACATGCAACACTTGAAGATACAACACCTGACAGTGCTGAGGTATCCAGAAGATGCATTGAAGGATACGAAAATAAAATACTTAGCAAATAAAGAACCATCAGGTAAGGAGGTTTATATAAATGGAACTTAGAACAGCAGCATCCCCAAGGGATGTGAAACACTATGACACAAAGAGACTTCGCGAGGAGTTTCTTGTTGAGAAGATTTTCTTTGAAGACGATATCAAGCTTGTATACAGCCATATCGATCGTATTATCTTCGGTGGCGCAATGCCTGTTAAAAAGACACTTAAGCTTGAAGCAGGAGATGAGCTTCGCGCTCAGTATTTTCTGGAAAGAAGAGAACTTGGAATCATTAACATCGGCGGCGATGGAACAGTTACTGCAGACGGTGTAGTATATGATATCTGTGCTCGCGATGGAATGTACATCGGCAAAGGAACAAAAGACATTGTATTTGAATCAAAAGATGCTTCCAATCCGGCTAAGTTCTATATGTGCTCAGGTCCGGCACACATGACTTATCCTACAAAGAGAATCCTCAAAGACCGTAAGGCTGAATATGATTACGATATAGAGATCAAAGCTGAGAACAAGAAGGAACTTGGCACTATGGAAGATGCCAATCACCGTACAATTAACAAATATATCCTTCCCGGACAGGTAGAGTCTTGCCAGCTTGAAATGGGTATGACACATCTTGAACCTGGAAGTGTATGGAATACAATGCCATGTCATACACATGACCGTCGTATGGAAGTATATCTTTACTTTGATATGCCGGAGGATGCTTTTGTAACTCATTATATGGGTGAGCCTCAGGAAACAAGACATATTATTATGCGTAACGAACAGGCGGTTATATCTCCGAGCTGGTCTATTCATGCAGGATCCGGTTCTCGTAACTATACCTTCATCTGGGGAATGGTTGGAGAAAATCAAGACTTTGATGATATGGACGAAGTAAGAATGCAGGATCTTTTATAATTCAGTTCAGGGTTCGTTTATTTGAGCAAAGAAAGTTTCGGACCCCGGAATATAAAGTTTCAGATATCATGCCCTGAATTATAGCCGATTCAAACACACGAAATACTCTATGAACTGGCTGTATTTGTATGATGGTAAAGGGGTGACGACGGTTTGGCAAGTGTCAAATTTAAGTTAACAATAAAAAGTATTGAATAAAATGGAGGAAATGATTATGAGTAACATTCTTGACAAGTTTTCCCTTAAGGGAAAGGTAGCATGGATCACAGGCGCTTCTTATGGTCTTGGACTTGCATATGCAAAGGCTTATGCAGAGGCAGGTGCCAAAATTGTATTTAACGATATCAAGCAGGATCTTGTAGACAGAGGTTATGAAGAGTACAAGAAACTTGGAATCGAAGTATACGGCGCCGTATGTGATGTTACAAATGAGGAGCAGGTTCAGAAGTTCGTAGCAGACGTTAAAGAAAAGGTTGGCTCTATCGATATTCTCGTTAATAACGCAGGTATCATCAAGAGAATTCCTATGCATGAAATGAGCATTGGCGAATGGAATGCTGTAATCAATGTAGACCTTACAGGTCCATTTATTTGCTCTAAAGCTGTTCTTCCTGATATGATGGCCAAGAAATCAGGTAAGATCATCAATGCATGTTCAATGATGTCAGAGTTCGGACGTGAAACAGTTTCTGCTTATGCAGCAGCTAAGGGCGGACTTAAGATGCTCACTAGAAATATCTGTTCTGAGTATGGTCAGTACAACATCCAGTGCAACGCAATCGGACCCGGATATATTGCAACTCCTCAGACAGCACCCCTTCGTGCAAAACAGCCTGACGGATCAATGGCTCCTTTCGATCGTTTCATTCGTTCAAAGACTCCAGCACAGAGATGGGGACATACAGAAGATCTTATGGGACTTGCAGTATTCCTTGCTTCTCCTGCTTCTGATTTCATTAATGGTCAGGTTGTATATATTGACGGTGGTATCTCAGCTTATATCGGACAGGATCCTTCAAACCTTGATGCTTCCAAGTTTGAGGATGAAGTTGAAGAGCAGCCGGATGTAAAGGTAAATGACTGATATTTAAACTTGTAAATTTAAGTTCCAAACCAAAATTATAAGACAGGCGAACCGTATTATGGGTTCGCCTGTTGGCGTGAAGACGAATATCAATATAGTTTATGAAACGGGCATTGCAAGATGTATCAATAAAGGCGTCTTTGATCCCGCAAGGAGGAATAACATATATGAAAATAGCACTTATAAACGAAAATTCACAGGCTGCCAAAAATTCAGTTATCTATAATGCACTTAAAAAAGTAGCAGACAGCAAGGGATTTGAGGTTGTGAATTATGGCATGTACACACAGGATGATGAAGCACAGCTTACATATGTACAAAATGGAATTCTTGCTGCAACACTTTTAAATAGTGGCGCTGCAGATTTTGTAGTAACAGGATGCGGTACAGGTGAAGGAGCAATGTTGGCACTTAATTCATTTCCCGGAGTTATCTGTGGACATGTAGAAACGCCACTTGATGCATACACATTTGCTCAGATTAATGATGGTAATGCTGTTGCACTCCCATTTGCACTTGGATTTGGATGGGGTGGCGACCTTAATCTTGAATATATATTTGAAAAGCTTTGGTCAGAACCATTCGGAGGCGGATATCCTAAGGAAAGAGTTGTTCCCGAGCAGAGAAACAAGAAGATTCTTGATGAAGTCAAGAAGGTTACATATGTTCAGGATATGTCAGAGATTCTAAGGAATCTTGACAGAGAACTTGTTAAGGGAGCCTTTTTGGGAGAGCACTTTGCAGAGTATTTCTTCAAAGACTGCAAGGATGAGAAGATTGCTAATACAGTAAAAGAGATTCTTGCTTGATAGCACAATTACAAAAGGATAACAAGGTCTTAAGGAGCTAAATTGACACAGAATTATAAATCAACCTTATGGATAGTAGGAGACAGTACCGTCTCTTGCTTCAAGGATAATTATTATATGCCTAGAGTTGGCTGGGGAGCGGCTCTTTATCTGTATTTCAAAGATGATTTAAGAATTATGAACCTTGCAATTTCAGGGACTAGTTCTAAGAGCTTTAGGAATACCGATAATTACAGAAAGTTTTTGGATGGTATAAAAAAAGGCGATTATCTTATTATTGGATTTGGACACAATGATGAAAAAAGAGGTGATGCAACCTTTACTTTTGCAAACGGAGATAAAGAGACAGAAGGCTCTTTTGCAAATAGCCTATATTATTACTATATAAAACCTGCAATTGATAAAGGAGCGTCAGCCATATTGGCAACTCCAATAGCAAGGAGAGACGCAAATGTCCAGTATAGGAGCGATTATGTTCATGTGACAGCTGATGGAGACTATCCAAAGGCTATAAGAGATCTTGGCGATGAATTGTCGATTTTAGTATGTGACCTTACTAAACATTCTGTGGATATAGCTTTGCAAGTAGATAAAGATAATGACCCTTCCAATGACACATTGATGATGCATGCCAGAACCGGGTCGCGCGAAATATGTGTTGATGATACTCACACCAGCTTGTTTGGTGCCGTTGTGAATGCTTTTTTTGTGGCGCAGGATATACGCAATAGCTCCAGCACTCTTTCGCGGTATCTTAAAGATGAATATGACAATCCGCTTGATAATGTAGAATACTGGGTAAAAAAGTCCATAAACACAGAATATAAGGATCCCATATATGTCTGCCCTGACACCGGAAGTATATATCATCCAAAAGCTTATGATAAGAATGGTAATGTCTTTTATGCAACTGCTTTTGGAGATTTATGCGGACACGGACCCAAAAGCGATGATTTTAACTTTCACTGCGAAGATGGAACGTTTTATATATCCGCCGGTGTTAATGGCAATAATGGCAAAATAGCAAGCAAATCTGATGGTATAGCAATGTACTATGTCCGTATTCCTGTATCAGAGAGCTTTAAGTTAAGTGCAGATATTAAGGTTGAAGGCGTCAATGGTTCCAAAGAACTTAGCGATTTCTCGGCATATGGGCTTATGGTACGAGACGATATATATATTGATAACATAATGGGTGAACTTCTTGGGGATTTTATTGCAGCAGGTGTCACCTTCAATCCTATATACCCGGACGGATGCAATACCTTTGCAAGAAAAAGCGGTGAGCTTGATTATGAGGGCGGCTCATTAATAGGAAAGCCGTCAATAGGTGATAAAAGGCACATGATTATAGAGTCCACTTTAGATGGATACAAAGCCACTATCGAAGGCTACGAATCAGTTTCCACCGGATATGACTATGCGCTTACCGCAGTAGATCCTGCCTTTGTCTACGTTGGTATATTTGCAGCAAGGTCTGTTGCAATAAGTGCTAATAATATTTGTCTGGAAATCGGCGGTCGCATAAGCTGTAATTATGATTGTTACAAATAAAAAAGTCTCCCCATCGCATGGGGAGATTTTTTTACCTTTTTATATCATAATTCATGTTCATCATATTTCTGATTGTTTCAGCATTGTCGGTAATGTTGGCATCACCGCGGATAGTGTGCTTGATAACGGATGATGCAACTGCAAAGTTAATCATTTCATCAGCATCGTACTCTTTCATCATTGCATAGATAAGACCACTTGCAAATGCATCTCCTCCGCCGACTCTGTCTAGTATATTAAATGTATATAGTTGAGATTCGGTTGTCTCACCTTCGTACCACATATAAGCCTTAAGACTGTTCTCAGAACCTGAATGAGCATAGCGTACATGTCTTGCAATGCATTTGATATTCGGAAACTTATTTACGAAATGTCTGAAAATCTGATCCTGTTCCTTGAATGATGGCTGGAAAGGAATTCCATCCTTCCAGTCACCCTTTTGTATATCTTCATCATCTTTGTATAGATGATATGGTTCGATTCCAAACAGAACATCAACGTATGGAAGACACTTGGTACAAAAATCTCTTGCCTCTTCCCATGACCATAGTGCAGATCTGAAATTTCCATCAAAACTCACAGTAAGATTCTTATCCTTAGCTACTTTAAGGCATGACAGTATAAAATCAGCACAGCTACTTGATAAAGCAGGTGTAATGCCCGAAAGGTGAAGCCAATCAAAATCACTCAATAAAGCCTCAATATCCACTTTACTAAAATCATATTCACTAAAAGCTGAGTGCTTGCGGTCATATATAACCTGACTTGGTCTTATCCCATAACCGGTTTCAAGATAGTAGGTTCCAAGTCTGTGTGTTGGCGTCTCACTTGGCGTTGTCAATATGATAGGTGTGCAGTGAACATCATTACTTCTAAGCATTCGTATAGCTGACTTGCCTAAACTGTTATCGGGTACTACCGTAAAAAAAGTTGAGTCAATCCCTAGATTTGCAAGTGCCAGAGCAATATTAGCTTCACTTCCGCCATAACTAGCATCAAAACTTGTTGCAACTCTAATCTTGTCATAATTGGGAGGAGTAAGTCTTAGCATAACTTCACCTATTGTTATGAATCTTGGTGAGTCAATATTTTTCAAAAGTGGATTACAATGTTCCATAGGATACCTCACGTTGCAAGCTCAGTTAAGGCAGGACTTCATAACTTCATATGCGCCCTTATCTTCAATCATCTGCGCATAAGATATAACATCTTCTTCAAAGCCATCAATCTTAGAAAGGTCTTCTCCCCAGAAATCAGTATTAGTAAGAACAGCATGAGTGAGCGTTTTGACATCATCATCCTTATGAGCGTAATAGAACTCAAGGATAGGTCTGTCGTCACTGATAACATATTCATCCGCACCTCCAACCTTTGGTGTTACAAAAGCCTTTGGACGAACAGCTTCAAGTCCCTTGTCCGTAAGTTCTTTTCCCTGATGATAGAACATCATATAGAAGGCAAAAGAGGCTGTGATGCATTTCGGAAGCTTACCGAATTTTTCTACATAACCCTTGAATGAAGGCATTACTCTTGCTTTCCACTTTGATGTAGAATTAAGCGAAATAGAAAGGAGCTGATGATCAACGTAAGGGTTTGCAAAACGGTCTGTTACATCCTTTGCAAACTGCTTGCAATCATTAGGATCAAGTGTAAGAGTAGGAATAACCTCATCGTATAGAAGCTTGTCCATGAATCCGTGAATTGTATCATCGTGCATACAGTCGCGAACGATATTTTCTCCAGCAAGATAAGCGCCAAGAACGAAAGAAGTGTGAGCGCCATTTAAGATACGAACTTTCCTTTGCTTATAAGGCTTATGATCATCACAGATGAGAATTGGAAGAGAAGCTTTTTCGCAAGGGAATTCATCCTTGATAGACTGTGGACCTTCGATAACCCAAAAACCAAAGACCTCGCCCACATCAACTAAATCGTCATGGTAGCCATTTTCTTTTTCAATTTCTGAAAATTCCTTAGGATCTCTGATTCTTCCGGGGACAATACGGTCAACAAGTGTTGAGCAGATAATGTTCTCTTCCTCAATCCATTTTTTGAATTCATCTCCAAGATTCCACTGCTCTGCATATTTAAGGATACATTTCTTCAGTTCTTTGCCGTTATTATCGATAAGCTCGCAAGAAAGGATTATGAAACCCTTGCCTTTCTGGTTGCCGAATTTTTGAAAACGTCTGTACATGAACTGAGTAAGCTTTCCGGGATATGATGCTGCAGGCTTATCCTCGAAATTACACGAAGGATCATATGCAATTCCTGCCTCTGTTGTATTACAGGTAATGAATCTAAGCTCCGGGTTGTCTGCACATTCCATAAGAGCTTCGAACTCTGCATATGGATCGATACAACGAGATACGCAGGAGATGACTCTTTTCTTGTTAACAGCTTCGCCATTTTCCTGACCACGAAGATACAGAGTATATAGACCATCCTGATTGTTGATCATATCATGAACCATCGGCGCAGCAATAGGCTGTACAAGTACAACCTTAGAGTTAAAACCAGCCTTTTCATTCATCAAATCAATAAAATAGTCAACGAATGCGCGTAGGAAATTTCCCTCACCGAACTGAAGAACACGCTCTGGAGCATCTTCAAGAAGATATCCTTCGTATCCGTTTTCTTTAAGTGTTTGATAGCTTAACGTTTTCATTTTTGACCCTCTTTCTTATATAAAAACTTATTACTATTTATTTTTGAAATTTTATAAAAATCAAAGCGTTACACCCTGCTTGAATATAGCAAGGTCATGATACCCGGCGTTTTCGGATTTTACAGTTTTTCCACCGGCAACTTCAAGTACATATTCGAAAAGCTCTTCTGACAATCCTTTAACTGTACTGTTTTCTACTATTGTTCCGCAGTTGAAATCTATCCAATTCTTTTTCTTGTTATAAAGAGCATTGTTGGTAGAAATTTTAACTGTAGGAACCGGGCTTGCAAAAGGCGTTCCTCTACCTGTTGTAAAAAGAATTATCTGCGCACCTGAAGCAGCAAGAGCGGTAGAAGCAACAAGGTCATTGCCGGGTGCAGAGAGGAGATTAAGACCCTTCCTATGTACGGGCTCTGCATATTTAAGGACACCATTAACCGGTGCACTTCCGGACTTTTGAGTACAGCCGTTTGACTTGTCTTCAAGTGTAGAAATTCCTCCCGCTTTATTGCCTGGCGAAGGATTTTCGTATATGGTCTGATTGTGCGACTTGAAATAGTGCTTGAAGTCGTTTATAAGACTTACAGTTTGATTAAACAGAGCCTTACTTGCGCATCTGTTCATGAGCTGCTGTTCGGCGCCGAACATCTCAGGAACCTCTGTGAGTATTGTGGTACCGCCTTTACTGATAAGGATATCAGAAAAACCTCCAACTGTAGGATTTGCAGTAATTCCGGACAGACCGTCAGAGCCTCCGCACTTCATACCGATTATAAGCTCTGATGCATTGCACTTTTCCCTTTTGAAGGTTTTAACATATAAAGACAACTCCTTCAGAATATCAAGCGCATCGCTAACCTCGTCTTCTGAATTCTGCCCCACCAGAAACTTTATTCTCTTTTCATCATAGTCGCCTATATATGGCTTAAGAACATCAATGTTGGAATTCTCGCATCCAAGACCCAGAACCAGGACACCACCTGCATTTGGATGTTTAATTAGATCAGCAAGAACTTCTCTTGTGTTTTCCTGATCATCACCCATTTGTGAACAACCATATGGATGATTAAATGCAAAAATTGATTCAAGGCTTCCGCCAACAAGCGACTGCGCTCTTCGTTCGATTTCTTTGGCAACAGAGTTCATGCACCCGACCGTAGGAATAATCCATATCTCGTTTCTTACGCCAACCTTACCGTCAGATCTTCTGAATCCATCAAAAAACCTTTCTTCTGTATTTGTTACAGAAGCATTAACCGGGGAATAACTGTATGTAAGAAGGTCGCCAAGAGCGGTTTTGATATTGTGAGTGTGAACCCAGCTTCCCTTTGCGATATCTTCTTTGGCTATACCTATTTGATTACCGTATTTGATAATTGGATTGCCGGCCTTTAAATCTGACAGAGCAAATTTGTGGCCTTGGGGAATATCCTGAATAAGAGTAAGCTTGTTATCACCAAGATCGATAAGCTTATCCTTGGAAAGAGGTGTCAGAGCAACTGCCACATTGTCTGAATCATTGATTCTAATAAATTCTTTCATAAAAAAATCCTTCGTCTGTAAAAGATAATGTAAGTGCTTACATAAAATATAAAACCCATACATATAAATGTCAAGAAAATTATACCTTTGGCAGCTGTGAAAGAAAATGAAAGCACTGCTTAAAAGGACGATTTTAAGCCATGTATTGAATCTAATTGTAAGAGTTTACAAAAATGTTCTCCAAAAACTGTGCAGTTTTGAAGTATAATAGTGAAATAGGACGACTATTTCATAATGAGAGGGTTAATATGCTTGAAGTAAGAGACGTAACAAGGGCATATGGCAGAAACAAAGTTTTGAAGGGAATATCATTTATCGCAAAACCGGGTGAACAGATAGCCATTATCGGAAGAAATGGAAGTGGCAAGTCAACTTTTTTAAGAATTCTCTCCGGTATCGACAAGCCTGCAGGTGGTAATGTTTTGTTTTGGGGGCATGAGGCGATAAGGGACAAGTCAGTTTTTCGCCGTTTCACAGGATACCTTCCACAGGATAATCCCCTTTTGGATGAACTTAGTGTTCAGGATAATATAAGTCTTTGGAGTGGTATAGGAGGCAGACCCTCTGAGAATCTTATCAGAGAATTCAGCCTTGATGATATTTTAAAAAAGAAGGTGACACAGCTTTCGGGCGGTATGAAAAGAAGAGTTGCGATCGCCTGTGCATGTGTGAACAATCCCCCTGTTCTTATCATGGATGAGCCGACAGCTTCTCTTGATATTTATTACAAAAAAGAAATAAGAGCCTGGATGAAGTCTTTCAGACAAGGGAATGGCATAATAGTAGTTGCTACACATGATGAACTTGAAATGAATGACAGTACAAGAGTTTTTCGCATGGAACAAGGTATTCTTACAGAGAGATAATAAGGATTTTTTATGAAAAAGAGCTATTTGCTCCAATATTTGAGAATTGAATATAAGCGTATGCTGACAGGCTTTGGACATATGCTTTTATCCATAGTGGTAATGCTTATAATTATTGGCTTTGGAGCATATGGTACAGGCCTTTTTATGTCTAATCTTACAGACTACGAAAAAGTAAATGTTGCAATAGTAATTCCTCAAAGCGATGAGGCGGCCACATTAAAAAAGCTTTCGACGCTTATATCTATGCAGGAGAGCGTTAGCGATATGGCAGACTTTATCTACATGTCTTTGGATGATGCCGAAAATGGGATAAAGGAAGGCAATGTATCAGCTGCAATTGTTTTTGGCGATACTTTTTTAAATGATGTCATGACCGGCATCAATACACCGGTGCTTGTGCTACTTCCAAAGGATACGCAGCTTAATACGGAAGTATTTCACGAGGAAGTAAGAGACGGAGTGTCACTTATAAGAACAGGCGAATCCGGAATCTATGCAGTTACAGACGTATGGCTTTCGGGATATTCAATGCTTATATCAAGAAGTGAAATGGAAGATCTCCTTACAAACCTGTTTACTACTAAAGCTCTTGATAGGAATAGCACCATAAAGGATATAAGTGTATCTGCATTTGGAGAAAATAGCATCGAAGAATATTATATAGCTTCAGCTATTGCAATGATTCTTATCTTTTCAGGTCTTATATTCGCTAATCTTTATACGGGAAGTGATATCATTGTCAGAAAAAAACTCCGCATTAACGGTATTGGAGCTGCAAATTCCGGAATTGTAAGGATTGCAGTAATGACAAGCTTTTTGTTTATTATATCAATAATGATGATTTGTATCATAATAGTATATGAAAAATATTTTGGGGGTGTTATTGGATTTTATTTTGAATGGAATATTGTACCGGGATTACTGCTTTTGGCATTTTCATTTGCCGGCTTTTTTCATTTTATCTATTCTCTTTCTGATATAGAAGCTCAGAATGCTATGATATTGCTCCTTGTTGCTATATTTATGGTATTTTCATCGGGTTGCATATTTCCTATGGCTTTTTTGCCTGAAATTTTACAAAAAATCGGAATGTATATGCCAATGAGAATGTGGAGAATTGGAGCTTCCCAGATATTGTTTTCTTATCCGTCTGCGAACGTTTTTGCTATTCTTTTTGTGATAGGTATTCTTGGAGGAATTGGAGGTATCTTATGTCAGATAAGAAAAATTCATTCCTAAAGAGAAAAAATATCTGGTTTTTCCTCCTTCTAAAGAGACAGCTAAAAAGACCTTTTTCATGGATAATACTGGCGTTTATGACATTAAGTGTTATGGCGCTGTCCTATGTCACAGCTCCAAGTTCTGATAACAAGAGAGTCCTTTTGTATTCGGAATCTTATAATGATGATTTGTGCTATGACGAAATGCTAATACAAAACCTTATTGCGTCGTATGAAAATGAAGATACAATTTTTGAGTTTGCAAAAGCGCAGAGTAAGGAAAACCTTATACAAGAGGTAACTGCAGGAACTGCTGAATGTGGTTTTGTGCTTACCGAAAAATTTAATAAGAGTATTACGCTTGGACAGACGGATAATATTATTGAATATATAGAATCCACCTATACAACCAAAGGAGTAGTTGCTAAAGAAACGGTTTTTTCAGAGTTTTTTGAAATATACGGTAAAGTAATTATAGAAAATGAACAGGGTAATATCTTCGTAGAAAGTAGTGAAGAGTTAAAAGAAATACTGGATGAAGAATATGAAAGACTCCTATCGGGAGATGAGATTTTTAATGCGCAGTATTTGACTATAGAGGGAGACTTATCCGAGCTTACTTATAATAAGCTTCAATCGGTAAGGGGACTTATTATGATACTTATAACTATGGCTCTTTTGCTAAATGGAAGTGAGAAGTTCTATGGTTCTCAGGTTCGGGTTATAAGAGCTCTTCCCAGCCTTGAAAGAACGTATTTTGAGCTGCTTTTGTATATTACAGGGATTATCGTCCCGGCGGTTTGGGGATTTGCTTTAATAAGGCTTCTTGATCCGGCTATTGATATAACCACGGATTTGCTGATTTATGTAATTTTTGTATTTATAGCCATTATATGGACGTATTTACTTGGTAAGCTATTAAACAACGGAATCGGATACATGGCATGGATTTTGTCGCTTTTAATTGTTCAGCTATTGCTTTGCCCGGTGTGGCAGGATATATCACAGTATATGCCTTCACTTGAATATGTATCATACATTTTACCGGCTGGAGCATATCTGAAAGTTCTGAATTTCGTATTCTAGAAAACGTGAATTATAGGTAGCCTCATGGACTGGGGTTAGGTATATATCTCAAACTTCCCACTTGCAAAAATTGTGCTAGCCCTTTGTTGTTATGCGGGTGCGGACAGTTTAAGTATATATATCTTTAATACTTCCCATCCCGGGTTCAAGGCGGATTTCTTGATTGTTTTCACATTTTATTACTAGGCGGCAGTTATCATCTATAGATGTAACATGAGCCTTTTTGGATTCATTGCCAATTTCAACAAGAATGTTTTTGCCTATGACCAGAGAATAATTCCTGTAATCGTCAATAAAACTCATATTCTTTCCTTTTTGGAATTCATTGTAGTAATCATAAAAAAAGTTAAGGTAGTTAGCAATAACTTTACTGCCTGCATCATCAACAGGGCTTTTGAATAATGTTCCTGCAATATCTGACAAATTTGATGGGAAGCCGCCTTTTGGGGGATATAAATTAACTCCGCATCCGGTTATGCAAAAGCTTAGAATCCCACTTTCAAGATCCAGAGAACCTTCCGTGAGGATACCACAGATTTTTTTATCTTCAAGAAAAAGATCATTAGCCCATTTTATTCCTATTTCTTTGCCGGATACCTTGATTAGTGATTTGCACATAGAAACAGCGCTTATGCAGGTTATAAAACCTGTATCCTGTTGTGTGATATTAGAAGGCCTCAAAAGAAGACTTAAATATATACCGGAGCCTTCCGGTGAATAGAACTCGTGACCAAGATGCCCTCGCCCGCGACTTTGCTTTTTTGATAAAACAACAAGTCCCTCCGAATGGCCTTCAAGAGCCATTGAATAGGCAACGGAATTGGTAGACATTGTTTCTTCAAAAAACTTAAAACTCACAGCATCAGATGGAATAGTCAGGTAGCTTCTGATCAGTTCTTCATTAGGGATGTCATTGTCTGCATTCAATCTATAGCCTTTATTGGTAACAGCATCTATCAGATAACCTTCCTTTTGAAGAAGCTTAATATTCTTCCATATTCCGGCGCGGGATATTCCAATAGCTTTAGCCAGTTCCTCTCCGGAAATATATGTACCCTTACATTTATTGAGATGTTCTATAATTTTTTCCTTGGCAGACATATAATGAAAATTCCTCTTTTCTTGAAATTCTCTCATCATCATAATATCAGACAGTAACCTAAAATACTATTTGCATAGTAAGACAAAATGTTATAAAATTTGCAAGTATGATTTCTTTGGAAAGTTAAAAAATTATAAATATACAATTAAAATGACTTCCCAAGGGCATCATTTAAATTTTAGTTAAAAGTAGTTTTAGGAGGGAAAATTATGAAATTCGATCCAATGACAGGGAAACCAATTCCCGAAGAAAATTCGCAGCCAAAATTTGATCCGGCTACAGGTCAGCCTATTGCGCAGGCAGACAGGCCAAAGTTTGATCCAATGACAGGACAGCCGATTCAGCAGCAAGGTTTTGATAACGTTAATGGTCAGCAGGCTAACCAGACACCTTTTCGGGGACAGGCATTTGGAGAAGCACCTAAGAAAGCTAAAAAGAAAACAGCTTTATTTGTTGGAATTGGAGCTGTAGCTATAATAGCAATTCTTGTTATTGTATTAGCTGTTAAATTTGTAGGAATGTACAGCTCACCGGCAAGTCAGATTGAAACAGCTTTAATCAATACATTCAAAGATTCACAGATGATAGATACATCTGTGATTACCAAATCTGCAGATGACCTTCAGGTCAATATAAGTATGCAAGGTAAAATTGATGGATCTAACGTAGATGCTGATATTGCATATGCCAGAACCAATAACGAGATGTCCATATCTGCCGATATAGGAGTAAGTGTTTTGTCTACAAGCTTTAATTTCTATATGAACAAGACAAATGCATGCTTTGATATGAAAGGACTGGACAGCCCGATTTATTATAATTACGTGGATGAGAAAGATGGAGATCTCGAAGAATTCGTAGGTGGATATGTTACTTATGATGAGATTGACACAATTCTTCAAGCAATATATGATTCAACCGAGATTGCAAATGATCTCAAAGACGCTAACTCTAAAGCTCTAGCTTCACTTGAGTTTGAAAAGGTTGAATCGCAGGAATTTGAAGTTAATGGCAAGGATGTTAAGTGCAAAGGCTATACAACACAACTTGATAAGGATGCCGCACAGAGCATACTTGATGAATATATTGAAGCTCTTGAAAAGCATGGAGATCTTATTGATCGTATCGAAGATCTGACCGGAACAGATTTAAATAAATTGGTTAATCATTTTACAGATGACATTGATGATGATGACAACATTGAGCTTACATTCTATATTTTTAAGAATCAGCTTGCAGGTATAATAATTGCTCCTGAAGATGAAGATGAGGTTAAGATATTATTTGAGGGTGGAGAATTCCCTACTCAGAACATGGAAGTTATATCAGCCAAAGAAACTGTTTACGAAATAAAGGGCGGTAGTGATGATGGTGTTATTACTCAGGAAATATACACTGAGGGTGTTAGGACTGGTATGATGACTTATGACATGAATTCCGGTGAGTTCCTTCTATCATTGTCTGGTGGATATGGCGATGAAATGCTGTCATTCTCAGGAACATATGAAAAAACAAAAGGTGGATTCTTACTTACGATTGATGATATTGAATACTGTTCAGATTACGGTATGACAAGTCTTGAAGATTTCGAAGTTACAGTTGAAGCAACAAAGGGCGCTAATATAGAAAAAATTGATACCGATGACGCTATCGATATTGGTAATGCAGATAAAGACGAGCTTACTTCGCTTCTAACTGGTGTAATATCAGCGTTCTATTGATCTCTGGCATATACTTTGACGTGGGTGTCAAAAGGAACTTTTGACACCTACATCTAACTATGATGATAATAAATCCCTTACGGAAAGTTTGTACTTTATACAAATTCTATCCGTAGGGGATTTTCTTTTGCAGATATGGTAATATATTAACGTTGTGTTATAAGTTACGAATTTACCAAATGACATAAATATTTTCTATACATCTGTATTATATTGTTAGGAGAAGGGAGTTCAAATGATTAATCAGGAATATAAAGCAATGCTTGGCAAAAAGAATATTATCCGTAATCTATCTGAATACGCAACTGCCAGAGGAAATGAAATTGGATATGACAACGTTTTTGATTTTTCTCTTGGTAATCCATCTGTGCCTGTTCCGACTAAATTCACAGATACTATAATTGATATGCTTCAAAATGAAAATCCAATGAAGCTCCATGGATACAGTCCGACACTGGGAGACCCTTCATATAAAGAGGCTATTGCGCAGTCCCTGAATAAGAGATTTGGAATGAATTATACTTCTAATCATATTTTTCCGACAACAGGGGCAGCAGGAGCTATTTCTCATGCGGTAAGAGCTGTTACAAGACCTGGAGATAGTGTTCTTACTTTCGCTCCATTTTTTCCGGAATATATTCCTTATATAGAAGGAGCAGGGTGTAAGCTTAAAATTGTTCCTGCAAATATCGAAAACTTTCAGATCAATGTACAAGCGTTTGAAGAAATGCTTACAAGCGACGTAACGGCTGTTTTAATTAATACACCGAACAATCCATCGGGAATAGCCTATTCTACCAATACGCTTACATACCTTGCAGATACTATGACAAGGAAAGCAGAGGAATTAGGTCATCCAATATTTCTTTTGTCAGATGAACCATATAGAGAGATCGTATTCAAAGATGCGGATGCTCCGTATGTTTCGAGTTTTTATAATAACACCCTTTCCTGCTATTCATTTTCGAAGTCGTTATCACTTCCGGGAGAGAGAATTGGATACATAGCTGTTAATCCTAAAGCAGAGGATGCGGAATATATTGTACCTATGTGTGGGCAGATATCAAGAGGTATTGGTCATAACTGTCCCCCGTCGATTATACAGCAGGCTGTCGGCAGAGTATGTGATATTACATCAGATTTGTCTGTTTATGAAACTAATATGAATATTATCTATGACACGCTAGTAGACATAGGCTTTAGGGTTGTTAAGCCGGGAGGAACCTTCTATATTCTCCCCAAGGCACTTGAAGAAGACTCTGTGGCTTTTTGCAACAAAGCAAAAGAATATGACCTGATACTGGTTCCTGCAGATAATTTTGGAGCGCCCGGATTTTTTAGAATGGCGTATTGTATAGATACAGAAAAGGTTGAACGTGCAATGCCAAGACTCCGCCAATTTGCTAACGAAGTATATGGGATAGGGTGAATTTGTATTTTGCTTAAGATAAACGGGTTAATACAATAGTACCTTATATTATATAGGTGATATCAATATTTAAAATAATTATATGCGAGGTTAAAAATGCTGGATATAATAAAAGCTGTTTTATATGGTATAGTTGAGGGCATTACAGAATGGCTTCCGATTAGTTCGACAGGTCATATGATTCTTTTAGATGAATTTGTCAAAATGGATGTTTCGGAAGAATTTTGGAACATGTTTTTGGTTGTTATACAGCTTGGAGCAATACTTGCTGTTGTTATATTGTATTTTGACAAGATATTCCCTTTTGATTTTAGCAGGAAGGCAAGGCAGGAACACAGAGTTAACAGAAAAGATGTTTGGATGCTGTGGGCCAAAATATTGGTAGCATGCATACCGGCCGCGATAGTTGGAGTTTTGTTTGATGACTTTCTTGATGAGCATCTATACAATGGCTATGTCGTAGCTATAATGCTCGTAATCTTTGGAATACTGTTTATAATTATTGAAAATAAGAATAAAGGCAAAGAGCCTGTAATTAAAACACTGGAGGAAATAGATTTTAAAACGGCATTTATTATAGGAATCTTTCAGCTTATAGCTGCAATCTTCCCCGGTACGTCACGAAGCGGAGCTACTATTGTGGGTTCACTTATGATAGGGGTATCCAGAACTGCAGCAGCAGGATTTACATTCCTTTTGGCAATCCCGGTAATGTTCGGAGCAAGTCTGTTGAAACTGGTTAAGTTCGGCTTTGATTTTAGCTCAAACGAATTGACAATCCTCCTTACAGGAATGCTGGTTGCTTTTGCTGTATCAATAATAGTTATCAAATTCCTGATGAATTACATTAAAAAACATGATTTCAAAATCTTTGGCTGGTACAGAATTGTGCTAGGAATAGTAGTACTTATATATTTTGCGTTATAACTTATTTGCAGACTTCCCACATCGAAAACGGCGATAGCTCCGGCTAGGATGCGAGGTATCCGCTGCGAACTAGATGGCACTTTTGCAGCGCCATCTAGTTCGCGGCGGACACCTC
>ERZ842401.1118-NODE-1118-length-39266-cov-5.146847_pt1 | contig 39266 bp, 53 predicted proteins | sample MGYA00521270_ERZ842401 | MGnify/ENA primary metagenome ERZ842401 (study PRJEB31892, sample SAMEA3878208) | bioreactor metagenome | biome: Moose rumen | place: Sweden | collected 2011-10 | study: EMG produced TPA metagenomics assembly of the PRJEB12797 data set...
ATATAGTCTTCCCACATGATCTCAAGATAATCGTAGGTTCTACTGATCGTTTCTACGACCTCTTCCGGGAGTTTAGTATATATTCCTCGAACATTTTCAAAGTTTCCTGTCTTGATTTCCCACAAACGGCGGCGATCTATGCCAAGAGACATAGCAAGACCTGTGACAGTTGGCTTTGAGTCGTACTTAGCCATGATAGAAAAGTATTCATCAATCCGAGAAAGAACCGCTTCATTATCCATCAAATCTACCTTCGGAAGTCGGAAAAGCTCAAGGTTTTTCTGAGCAAATTTGTTATTCTCTCCCGGAGCAAGATCATAAACGTCACCTTTTATCGGGGAGTTTCCACCACGAGGTTTCTTCTTTACCACGGTAACTTCGGTATCTTTCTGCGGCTTTTTCGTATCAGCCATAGGTTTTTACCTCTCTTTCTGCAAGTTTATATAACATTTCCTGTAGCTTTATGGGTGACATATGTCCGGGAGAGTCCTCTACCCCCACCCGGATACCCCCACCCGGTTTTTAAAGTGGGAAAAGTGGAGAAAATCGCTTTCTGCGGAAACTTTCATCTGTAAGAGACTCTATAGGCAAAAGTCTTGGCGAAAGCCATATTTCCTCACTTTTCTCACTGAATTACTTCTTTCATCTTGAGTCCGTAGTAACTTGGATAACCGTCCCTCATTGCTTTTCTGTCGTACCATTCCGGGTGACGCTCAAGCTCTGAGTTAAACTTTCTGCTTGAAAGAATGTAATTTCCTTCTGACTTCGACCATGTTTTATAAGCATTATACAGGTCTTTCGATCTGACGTATTCCGAGTTGCCTGTCTTCTGACAGCGGCTTTCGAGGAACTGTAAAACAAGGTCGTTGTCCTTCTCGTACTGCTTGACCACTTCTTTAAGCTGAGAAGTCATTTCAAGCCCTCGTTCTTTATATCGGATATATCCACGGATAAGCCACATGAATATACCTTGCATTGCTTCCGGGCTTGTGAGTTCGTCCTTCAAGTGAATGTCCTGTTCTGTAGGTGAAAAGTGTCTGTTAAACTCAATCACCTTAATACGTTCACTTGCGAACAGGCTTTTGTCTGTGACCATCGGGAGATCATTACAGGAGAGCCATAAGGTGAACTGCGGCTTGAAGGTGATAGCAGACTGGTAAAGCGCACGAGCGGAAATCTCCTCACCGCCTGTAAGCTGTTTGATCTGTTCTTCGTCCAGCTTGCCGTATGCGTTGCTTTCTGCCATCGTGACAAACCGCTTACCCTTGAGTCCGGCAAGGGTGGGGGAAGCCGCTTCTGCGTCCTTCTGCCTGTCCCCTCTGCAAATCATACCTACCGGGGCAACCTTGGCGTAGTCTCCGAGAAGGTATTCAATCGTGTTAAGAAGGGTACTCTTACCGTTTCGGGTAGTCTTACCGTAGAGAATGAACATACACTCCTCATTGCTTGTCCCAAGCATGGAGTAACCAAGCGCACGTTGAAGGAAGTCTGCCTTGTCTTCATCGTTCTGTGTGACCTCTTGAATGAATTTCTCCCATCGTTTACAGGTAACGTCCCTTCTGATTGTGTGAGCGAAGTTTGTCTGCATCGTGAGAAAGTCGTTCCACTTCGGCTCACGGAAGGTGAAGTCGGAGAGATCGTAAGTGCCGTTCAAACAGTTGATAAGGTAGGGGTTGCTGTCGAACTGAGAAGCATTGATACGAAGTTCACCTGTAGCGTCTTTCAAAATACGGTCTCTCATTCTGCGATCACCCATAGAGTTTACGAACTTGGTGTAACTCTTTCTGAGATCATCGTCCGTAATCTCTCCGCAGTACAATATCATGAGACGCACGAAGTCTTTGACCTTCTCCGAAACAAGAATAGAACCTTCGTCTTTCCTCCAAGCTCCCTCGAAGTAGGTGTACCAGCTTTTGTGTTCGGGACAGTACCTTGCTTCTTGGTGATAGAGACTTCCGAAGAGGTTTGCCATACCCATTTCTGACCACTCAAAGCCGGAAGAGGTTTCGTCCGCACGTTCCGGGTGGAACTGTTTAATGGTGTACATCTTGTCGGACAAGTCCTCGTCCATGATGATACGTCCATTTTCAAGTTGAAATAATTCCTTATCGGTTGTTGCCATTTTCTCTGTCCTCCTTGTCAATCCATTCTTTATCCCACCCATGATCGAGAGCGTAGAATATAATCAGACACCAAAGAGCGAATAGGATAATTACGAAGCAGAATGCAAGGAAGAGAATAATACCTATGATTTCCCAAATACTCATTCCAGCACCTCTAATGTTTCCGGGTCTATCGTCACCATAACAGGCACGTTCGGTAGACCCCAATCTGTCATTCTGTATGTAGCAAGACAAGGTATCATCTTCGGTGTAGGGTCACTCTCGAAGCAATAGGTTGTCTCCGGGTACTCGAAATAGTAACCCTCAAAATACCTGTCACTGTCCTTGTCTTTTGCTCTATATCGTTTAGGGAGTTCTATCTTGCTCATTGTTGTTGACCTCCTCTAAAAATCCATGATCTCTAAAATCTTCTTCGGTAGGGTGAGAACAAGCCCCGGCATACCACAAGTCTTGAGAAGGACAAGTACACGCTTCATAGTCGCTATCCCAAAAGCCGCAATTATAACATTCGTTCATTCTGCACCTCCGGGTATAACTTCCAGTACAGACTTGCGTATTCTTCCTCTCTTTCGAGATAGGCTTTCCGTACCATTTTCTTATCTTTCTCAAAGAGCTTCTTGTACTGACCGTTGAAGTAGTTCTTGCACATAGCGACAACCTCTTCATTGATCGAGTCTTCGGCTTCTTTGATCGTGTTGTATTCTGTCTGAGAAATCTTGAGACCTGTCGTGAGTTCTGTCACAACCCACAGCCACCGCTTACGCTCTCTGTTTTCGTATCGGTGAATACCGAACCACATAGAGTCGTATTGAATGATATAACCGATCTGTTCTCTGATAGATTTCTCGCCGTGATCGTTCCACATGATTAAAAATTTCTGCTTTTTCATTATCAGTTCTCCTTATTCATAAACGGTCTTGACTACTTTCGGAGACTGTTCAAAGTCAATCCAGTCATAACCAAATTCTTTATGATCTGTTTCCTTAATCGGTTTGCTCATAGCTTCTGCCGCCCGGTCAATGCCCTTGGTGAGAACAACCTTCTTTACCGTCTCGACATTGTGAAACTCTGAAATCGTGATACCGCAATTCTCTCTGAGAATGTTTATAGCGATCTGAATATCGTGTAGGTCTCTCGTGATACGGTCAATCTGATAACGAATATCTTTCTTCTTGTCTGCTTCGGTGATAACCCAACCGGGCATCTTCTCCCAAAACTGCTTTGAAGTAATACCGAGAGCTTCAAATATCTTCGTGAGGTTGTCCAAGGTAGGATTAAGGTGGTTGTTCTCCCATCGAGAGATCGTTGACCGGGATATGCCGGAAGCGTCAGCAAGGTATCTGACCGAGTAACCTTTTTCTTTTCTGAAATACTTTATTGTTTCTCCTACGCTTGCCATCTGTTGTTACCTCTTTGAATAAACCAAGGTGAAGAGGAGAAAGCCGCCGATCACTACGATATAAGCAATAGTATTCATCATGTGGCACTCTCCAAAAGAGGTTGATTTCCCTCTTTGTCTGCATATTTGAGTGTGAAATTACCGTTACCGAAAGCCACATAATCAAGTGCTTTCCAAAACGCTTCTGCGGTTTCATCGTCATGAAACTGACCGATGATAGTAGCGCAGTTGTCTTCGACAATAGCAAGACAAGGCTTCTTGCGTTCGGGAATGTGCATTGTCTCAATGGCAATATTATTTCTTCTCAGCCCGGTCATTTCGTTTCCTCCACATACTTTCTGATCTTCTGCATGACTCCTTCGGTGTACTCAATCCACCTTGCGGCACTTCCCTCAGAAAGCTCTACTTCCTTAAATGCTCTTTCTGCGTTCTTATTGATATAGGGCTTTGCTACCTCGAAACGCCTGTAGGCTTCTTCGATAACACCGTTTACACCCATACCCTCAATATGGTCGCAAGTGAGCCAAATACCGCTTCGGGAAGTGATATGAAGGGAAAGCATATGAGACCAGTTGCGAACTGTGATCTGAGCTTTATCTTTTCCTTGGTAGAGCAGATAATCCGTACCGCAAGGAACACCGAGAAGCCCTTTAAGTTCTTCTGACTCTGACATAGCCGCTATACAAGCCATTTCAAAATGGTCGTATGTAATCTCGTCTAAGCTGTCTACTCTGAAAAGTTCATTCATTGTTGTTTTCCTCCTCGTCTACGATTGCCTTGATAACGATAGCCCATAGGACTAACCATACTATCACAATCATTTCTCTTTCCTCTGACTTTCAAGCCAGCCGAAGAAAAGAAGCATTGTTACGGCTGAGTTAAACACTATGAGTATCAGAAGAGTTATTACTAATACCTTGAAAATCATTTCTTTTTCTTCCTCCATAGGTGAGTGAGCCAAAACTTGATAAGATACCAAACTTGCTCTATATAAGTCACCTTCCTGTAAGACATTTTTGTTCACCTCTGTTCCCATCACGCCCCACAAGGGGGCGTGATTTCAGATTTTGAAAGCGGGGCGAACGCCAAGAGAGTGACCGGCGGCGTTGCCGTCCGCATAGCCGTCGTAGGCGACACGGGCGAAGAGAGAAGCGGAATACACATTCTGTAACCAGTACCATTCCCATTCGTCCGTTCCTTTGCCTTGGAAAGCGATACGGTTCTTTAGGCTCTTCATCGGCTCAAACTGTACTCCGTGATCTTCGTCACCATACTCATTCTCACCGAACACCTCCTTAGCTGTAAGCAGACGGAGTTTATCGTCTTGGTAAACAGGCTTCATGCGAGTTTTGATAGTGTCCGGGAAGGTATTAAGGATTACTGTATTGAGCTTCTTGCGAAGATCACAACATTCATAACCGCCCATAGTGGAATTGTCTTCGTTCATAGGTGCTTCGTCCTTGAGACAATCCACGAAGACAAACAGCATACCGTCAGCTTCCTGTCTCATAGCCATAGCGGACACTTCCTCGCCAGTAGTGAGAGTGAAGTCAATCACATCACCGACACGGTAGCCCTCCGGGAAATAGCAATGACAGTTCTGTTCCGGGTTCACATCGAAAGACCTGTGACAAACGATCTGACTGTCCTTATACTCCCTGTTCTCAAGAAATCGGGCGAATGCTTCTACGAGAGCCTTATTGTTTTCGCTGTAGAGATTATTCAAATTCATGATCTTTCCTTTCTCGGCTGTACTGCGACAGCGCATTTCTGTTTATTTTCATCGAACCATGCACATTGCTCTTCGAGACAATATACAGGCTGTGTGCCTATCCTTACTTCGCCGTTCTCACTAATCACTGTATTGGTGGTTAGAAGCGGACATATTATTTCTTTCATTCTTTCTCCTCCTTGGAACGCAATACTCGAAAAAGAAATCCTTTGTGGCGTACCATGCGATAATCACGATCATGACCACATCGAGCGTATTTGCCTTGGGCGTGTGGTTCTCAATGAAAAGGTAGTTTGCCCCTGTCCACATGAGGTAGAGGACACCGAAAACAAAGAGAAACACAAACAGAATGTAGATGATAGTTTTGAAATTCAAATGTTTCATGATAGAAACCCCCTTAATCATTTATCTCTTATATCTCGTAACGCTGTTGCAAATGGTCTGTATCTCATTTCTGCCGAGAGGAGGGTCACACGCCACAGCGTTTGCGTATAACAGTTCCTCGTAAATCTGCCCCTTGCTATAACCTTGGTTATGGAGCATTCCGGCAAGCGAGGTGAGACATATATTTCTGCTTCCGTTCGGAATGCGAGGATAAACAGGTCTGAGCTTAAAGCGTCCGTTCTCCGGCATTTCCCAAACAGGAGAGTAAATGCGGCTGGTGTACTCCTTGGTCTGACTTTCTTCTCGTGTCTCCGGGAAGTATTTCTCGACTACATAGTCGATAGCTTCTTGGTTTTCCTCGATCTCCCGGAAGAGAAGTGTGTCACCTGTCATGATGAAGTATCTTGCCGCCTTATAGATTTCAACCCCGGCGAGATTGTTCTTTCCCTTGAAGGGAAGAGTGCCACGAAGTAGTATGTGGAAACCTCGACCACTCTTTGATTTTTCCGTATAGCTTCTGCATCGTCCTATAATGTCGGCGGCAAGCTGACTCATGAGACCGTCTTCATACCCAACGTCAATATCAATTCCCACAAGACCATTGTCATTGAATACAAAGCCGCAGTAATCGTAGTAGCCCTTCTCTACAGCGTTGAGGGCTGTAGAGAAGTCTGACCACGTTGCCGGGTTGGTAGAGCTTGCCGCTTCGTTCTCAAAAGAGCGCATCGGAACTTTGCTGTCACTACGAGTACACACCCACTGATTAAGTTGTTGAATTTCTTCGGGTATATTCTCGTAATGGTTCACAACAAGCCCCTCCGTTTCGCTACTTTCTTTTCGAGCTTTTCTACCAAGCTCCAAATGCTGTCTTGATTGATACCTCTCTTCTTGGCGAAGTTGTAAATGTTGTCTGAGATCGTGTCTCCCTCACGATAAACGGTGAGGAGTGTGTCTCTTTCATCATCTGAGAAACCCTTGAGAGCGGTATCTACTGCTTGCCAGTCCTTACGGTCTACCTCAGTTTTGAAGTAGTTTGGTTTAGGGTGTCTGCTGTAAAACCGTAAGCAATGAGTCACATAGTCTGAATAATGTTTCTTCATTTCTTCTTCGCCCCTTTTCCGAACTTGCCGTAAGCAGAACTGGTTTCAACCTTCTTGGGTTCTTCCGTCTCTGCCGGAGTGGAAGGGGTTTCGTCAATGACTTCTCCCTCGAAGAACCACTTATCGTCAATGGCGATAGGGTACTTCGGGTCAACGGTCTCCGTAGGCGTACCGTTGTCAATGATATGCTGTACGGAGAAAGGGTTCATTTCAGACTTCACAAGGTCTTTTCCTGTCCGCATCAGATAATTGACTTTGCCGTACTCATTCTTTTTCAGTTTGAACATTTTGTTTACCTCCTTTACGTTCCTATAATGTGTGAAGCGATCATATCCGCATGGTGAGTCCACAGCACGTTCTTGTACTTGTGGATTGCTCTTGTGTAATCGTTCCATTCTTCTTTTTCGGTGAATGCGCCCATGTGATAGCGAATGCACATGACTTCTTCTTCGGTAAGCTGTAAGTGGCTTGCGATCATCATGATTGACTTATCACCGTGACCCTTGAGAAGAGTGTCCGTGTTATACAGATAGGGTGGTTCGTCAACGCTTTCGGGCTTGTTCGGTTTGTACTGATCTATCTTGCAAAGATCATGGAACATACCGACTATGAAGGGACTTGCTTCTCTCTGCCACTTGAGTTCGTTCTTTGCCGATAACTCTACGAGAATATTCATCACGCAGAAGCTATGATCGAAAAGACCTCCCTCATAATTGCCGTGATACTTGGTCGAAGCCGGAGCAGTGAAGAAACCGTTGTCGCATAACCACTGTCCGAAGTCGTTTGAAACATAACGTCCCATTACCTGTTTGAACACGTTCATTCTTTCGTCAGCCGTAAAATTCATACGTCACCTTCCTCTCTGTGCTGACTCCTGTCAGAGTCAAACCCTTCCGGGTAACGCTTTCTGAGCTTGTCGATATTCAATGCCATTACGTCTTCGAGTTCCCAATCGCAAGCCGTACAGTATTCAGCGATAAACCACAACAGGTCTCCGAGTTCCTTCTTTCGGTGTTCATCAGACTCTTCAAGGTGTCCTTGATAGCGTTTCTGATAGATCGAATGGAGTTCTCCGATTTCACCTACCATACCGTGTAGGGCGTGAAATTCTTGGTCTGCCTTGGTCATTTCCTTGCCGATTGTCCGGCTTGCGAGAGTCTGATATTCATTGCCTGTCATTATTTCGTTCCTCCAACTCTACAAACTTATTGAGATACCAAATGGCTTTCTTTACGTCTTCGAGACCGTTCTTCTTGGCGTGTCGGTAGAGGTACTTGAACGCATTACAGATACAGAAGTTTTGTACAGCTTCTTTGCCCTGTGTTTCCTCCATGACCTCTATACATTCAAACTTCCCGGTCTCATAGTGAGGTGGGTGTTCCACCATGTTTACCTGTGCCATGTATTACCTCCCTTGAAGGGCAAGGGCTTTCGCCCTTACTCTCCAAGCAAACTGTCAAGGTCGAGACCTTTCTTCGGCGCATCTGCTTTCTTTGCCGCCGGAGCAGAAGTCTTAGTTGCTGTCTTTCCGACCGTATCTCTGCTGAGAGTCAGCGCACGAGCAACAGGCTCAGTGTCGAAACCATCTGCCGGGGCTTTGTCTCCGAGGTTTGCGAAGGTGACAGTCTTGTTCGGGTCTTTATTGGAAGGAAGTTTCGTATGAGTGACTTCCGCTTCAATGTAGTGACCGATAAGCTCTTCCGGGTCAATGTCTTCGAGAGAGAAGTCATTCATTGCGGTCTTGGCGAAGTAGGAGAAAGCGTTCATTGCTCCTTCGTTGAACGTATCGTCATTGTTCTTGATAGAGAAGCGTTCGGTATGAGTAGCACCCTCCGCATTCACCAGCTTGACTTCGATCTTGCCGAACTCTTCATCGTAGCTTGCGTCCCAAATACGGAAGATATATGTTCCTTCGGGAATGAGAACGAAGCCGCTTGTCATAGGTATTCTTGCCATGATTATTTGTCCTCCTTAGATTTCTTGATTGCTCCTACCGTCATGCGATAGGTAGGTTCGCCCATTTCTTTTGATACATACTTGTCGTACACACCATCGGTCTTCATAAGTTCATCGTTGTAGACCGTCTTTTCCTTTGGCTCTGACCTTGAGACTGAGAACTGATACTTCACGCCCTTAATCTCGACCTTCGTGTCTCCCGGCTTGAACTGTTTCATAGCGTGTTCTTTGATAGCCTTGGTGAGAACGTCATACCTGTCGGATTTCTCCTTGATAGCCTTACTTGCTTCGTCAATCTCGACTTTGAGAGCTTCCGCTTCCTCGACCATATCCTTAATGTCGGTATCGGGAGTCACGCTGGTAGTTCTGAGAGCTTTGAGGATTTCAGCGTCCTTCTTTTCGTCAAAAGCCGGGGAGATACCAGTATCAATGTGATCTTTCCACCACTTCTCAACGGTTGCCACCTTGTCAGCAAAGTCGGGGTATCTCTCAGAGACCTTGAACTCAACAGTGATCGTGTTCTTGATACTCGGTTTGTACTTGTCCGGGTCTTTGTAGTCCTTCTCAGCAAGGAAGGAAGCCACCATAACCACGTTGTCAATACCGAGAAGCCAAGCGTAAAGAGCCGCCTGTAAAGCGTAGTATTCGGGAACATCGTTCGCCCAATCCTCAGAACGCTTTGTGGTCTTCATTTCGAGTACGGTATCAATCTCACCTGTCTCGTCATTTACACCGAGATAGTCCCACATACCGCCGAGGTGGTCATTCTCCGGGAAGAAGTCACCCCAAGTCTTCTGAAAGTAGTCTGCACCGTACCTGTCGGTAGGAGTGATAATCTCCATGCCGTAGGACTTCTTCATGTAGTCAGCCTGTTTCGGCTCAATCGTCTTACCAGCCACGGTGTAGATCGTGTCCTCAAAAGGCTCTTCATAAGTCTTGGTAATGGCGCACCACATTTCAAACTCGGTTGACCAAGGGTTGAGACCAAGGATAGTAGCGAACCTCGTACCTGTGATCTTCTTTGTTTTCTTTGGCGGCTCAATCTGAATGCGATTGCCGTCAATCCATGTAATGTCCTTCATTATTCCTCCTCCATCATTGCGTTGAGACCTTCAATCAGCTTCTCACAGTCCTCTTTTGAAATCTTGGTGAAGCCCTCGGTGTCAATGGCGATCTTGGAGATCAGTTCTTCCTTTTCGGGCTTCGCTTCTCTGAGCTTCTTGCATACCGCCTTGAGACCCTTAATCTGCAATGCGCTTGCGTTGTCTGCCGGAGCAGTAAGCTCTTCCTTGATTTCCTGTCTCTGTTCGGGAGTTGCCGGGGCTTTTGCTGTCGCTTTCTTCTCGTCCTCTGTGGTAGGCTCAATCGTGTCCGGCTCACAAATGTCGAGAGCGATCATATACAGGTAGCGGCGAAGATAGGTCTGAGCAGAACCGAGAGCCTGTACAGGGTTTACCATCTTGTTTTCAGACGGATAACGCATCGGGCAAGAGAACTGAATTGTCTCTTCGGGGTTGTCAGTATTGACCATCGTCATAAGTGCCTGTTCCTCTGTGAATGAGACAAGGGGAACGAGACCGACCTCGGTAAAGATACCGATTGCGATAGGTACAATATCGTCAAGCTCAAAATATTTGTACCTCAGTTCCATGTGCTTTCCGCTTTTGGAAACACCATGTTCAAGGAACTTTGCCCTTGCGGAAAGCAATTTCTGATAAACATTCTGAGGTGTTTCGGTTTTCGTAGCTGTCGTTTTAGCAGTAGCCATTTCTTTTTTCCTCCTTGTGGCTTTCTTTTTCTCCGGCTTAATGCCTTTGAAGTCATTGATACGTTTCTGTGCCATTTCGATATAGAAGGTCTTGTCTACATCGTCTATGGTCAAATGATTGTCGTTGTCGATAATGCAATGGTCGGGTAACATTTCGATTTTGGCGGTACTATCGTCCTCTGCCTTAACCTTGAACAGCTTGCCGTATTTTTCATCTGCTGTCGCATATACCCGGTTGACCTTCTGTACAGGTTGCTTCTCACCATCGACAAGGTGATAGGCTTCTCGGTACTTCACCCCGGCTTTTGCTATGATCTGAAACTGTGTTATGTCCTCACAGCCGTTGATCGTTTCCTCTACAGGAGTTCCGTTCACGAAATATTCCTTGAGAGCCGTAGCAACGATACAGGCATTGTTGTTGATATTGAAAGCACCAGCCGGAGCAATACCTCTTACGAGATAACCGCCTTTTGACTTCGACTTACCGCCCGGTTGAACCTCAACGTAATTGTTCACGTCCTTCTGAGCGATCTTTATTACGGTGTCAGTCTCAAGGTCGAACTTGGTTCTCTGTTGCCATTCCTCACAGATTTCATCGAGAAGTTCCACTTGGTCTTTGCGGCAATGAACCATAATTCCATCGGTGTTAAGCTGTACGATCTTCAATCCTTCGATTGCACCGAAGCAATGTTCCGCAAGCTCCAATAAGTAAAGCTGTCCGCTCACACATACTGACCTTCCCATGAGAGGGTCAAACAGGTCGTTGTACTTGTTGAGCATTGCACCATAGGTGGTGTTGCATACCAGCTTCAAGGCGTTTGCTTTTGCTGTGTCCCCGGCGGCTTTTGCTTCCATTCTCGTATCGAGAACTTCAACATAAATCTGAGGAGAAGGAATGTTTCGGCTTGTGTAACCGTTGATCGTACAAAGGTGAGGATAGTAACTTCCTACGTCCTTATTCTTGATCGTGCTGTCCGGGTCTTCCTCTTCCTCCCAAAAGAAGTTCGGGATTGCTCCATGTATGCCGCCGAAGCCGAGTGTTACCGGGCATTCTCCAATAGTGATTTCGAGTTTGGAAGAGAACAGGTCTTTGTCTGTTACTTCCGGGTCGTGCATTCTATCAAAGAAGTCAAACACCTCTTGCGGAATGAACTCTCTTCGTAAGTTGTCCGGGTAGACATACTCTCGTTCATCATCGTGTTTCTGAGGACTCGCTTTAAGGAGTGCCGCTGTCAGTTTGGCGTTGGTCATTCCCATTGCCCGAACATCATCAATGCCAGCGAGTTTACCGATATTCGCCTTGTTCTTGAGGTAGTCTTTCCTCAGTTCCAAGAGCTTTTCGGTGGTGTCAACATCGTGCTTACAGTAGAACTCTGTTTCCCTTCGTTCCTCCTCTGTGAGAGGTCTGTCAAGATCGAAAGCAACGGTTGTTTCCTGTATTGACAATCCGAGGTGTCCTTCAATGGCTTTAAGGCTAAGTCCCATCTGCATATCGTCCTTCACGTCAACATTGTTGAAACGGAAGTAGTAGTCTTTCAGCATAGGGCATTCCCAACCTTGACCGCCGCCGATAATGAAATCGTTGACCTGTTTTACCTCTTGAGGAACGAAGCCGCTTACAATGGCTTTCAAAATGTGCTGATCGTAATGCTTGCTGTTGAAGCCAACATAGATCGTGTCCTCATTGATACAGGCTTTGACCGCTTCGTTGTCATTCCATATACAGGTGTATTTCCCGGTCTCCTTATCTTTGAAGGTTACGAGGAAGTCATAGGCGAAGACTTCACAGTCATAGGTAACAAGTCTCAATTTTTCCCTCCTTCCTCTACGAAATAGCAGTTGTTCTTTCTATAGGTGGTACATCGTTTCTTATAGGACTTTATGAGATACGGTATGTTATCCACAAAGTCATAAGCTATCGGGTCTGCCTTACCCTCAAATGTTCGAGCGATACGTCCGATACTTTGAGTCACAACAGCGTAGTCCTTTTGAGGAGTGGTGAGATACAGCCGTTCAAGTCTTGGTATGTCAAGTCCTTCTTTGGCTAACGAGTAGGTAGCAAAGAGATATTTCTTCTTGCCTGTCCTCATATCCTCAATCGCCTGTTCTCGTTCCGCTTTCCCTGTCTTGCTGGTCATTTTCCCACTCACCATAGCGGCTTCCTTCCTCATGGAAGTTGGTAAGCTCTGCATTAAGTGAGAGAGGTGTTCCAACCTGTCTGACAGTATGAGAGAAGACATTCCTTCGTTTTCTTTCAGCTTCTCAACAATTAAGGCGCATCTTTCCTCGTTTTCGGAGAGGTGAGATATGAGCCTTGCGTAGTTCAACGTCCCATCAGTATTGAGACATTTCATCGTAAGCTGAGTTCCTGTTTCAACCGGGCAAATCCCAACCTTCATGATCTTGTCTGCCAGTGCTTCTTCGGGTACTGTGTAAACGATTTGACCAAGCAAAGCGTAGGTTGCCAAGATCATTCCGTCTGACCTGTGTACCGTTGCCGAGAGTCCGATTTTGTGTCGAGCGGCAAGGGAGTTAAGCACTTTGTAGAACTGCGTCATTGCGGTGGGTGTTCCGGCTACCCGGTGACATTCATCTACGATCACCACGTCCCACATATCTTTGTACTGTGAGAGATCGAGCTTACACATGGTCTGTATCGTAGCGAATGTGATACCTGTTCCGATATGAACCTTACCTTCCGTGATTGTTCCGATAAGGTCTTTGTCAAGGTACTGTTCCGCACGAGCCTTACTCTGTCTGAGGAGGTCGAGCGTATGTGTGAGCCATAAGGCACGTTTCCCAAATCGTTTGACCAGTGCTATACCCATCTGCGTTTTGCCGCTCCCGGCGGCACTCTGCAAGATGCCGTATTTCGCTTCGTAAACGCCCTCTACAGCGTCTTTTTGGTAGTCATAGAGTGGAACATCACCTTTGCCGTAAAACACGTTCTGAGGGGCTGTAAATGCACTCTCGAAGTAAGCATTCTCTGTGATACTTGCCGGGAGACTTCTTAACATTCCGAAGGGAAGTACCAGTCTGTCTCCGTGTCTCTCGTAGAGAGTCAGCTTTTCCGGGGTATTACCGACCCAAAAGCCCATTCTCAATTTCTTTGTGAACTCCGGGTTCGGTATGGTGAGTTCCTTTTTGCACCAGTCAACCGCTTGTTGTGTCGGTTGTTCTATCGTTAGGGTGTTGGAGACGGTTACTTGCATATCTTCTTCACCCACCTTTCAAATTTCGTTCCGTACTCTCTGAGGTCTTCGAGGTTCATAACGGTTTTCTCATGAGACACCGCTTTGATTGAGAGGTGAGGTATCATGATGATTTCTCCCTCAACCGTCTTCACAGCGAACCACGCTTCACCATTTCCCCGATCTCGCCACATATCCATTGAGAGGTGTTGATTGTCCTCCACTCGTGAGAGGGCGAAACCTTTTCGAGTACAAACCTTACAGTCAATCAGTAAGGCTTTATGGTTTTTAACTGCGATCACGTCTGCTGGTTGTCCGGCGGCATTCTGTGCCATGTTATGAACCCACCAGCCTTGATCGAAGAGAAGCTGACAGAACTCCGACTCAAAATCATTCCCGATTTTTTTGTTCGTCAAGTTCGTCTTCAAGCTCCTTTATCCTTTCTTTCAATTCTTCTATTTCTGACTCATGTTCCTCTTCGAGTTCTCTGATACGATCTCTGTAATAGTCAGCGGCTTCGGAAGAGATATGCTTATCAAGCAAGTCTTCAAAATCCCTATCATCGAATACGATCTCGTATCGAGTAGTACCGGGAACACTAATCAATCTGTTTTCCACGCTGTACCTCCATTTCGTGATCGACTTCGTACATATACCAAAGGCGTGTCACTTCTTCGGAATAAGGGGTAGTGAGTATTCCTTGTTCCCAAGCGTCTTTTGCTCCCCATTCACCCATGTTGTACGCCATCAGTATTTCATGAGGGTCTTCGTACTTCCTGTAGAGCTTTCCGAGGATTTTCACACCAGCGAGAATATTTTCCTTTGGGTCTAAGAAGTCTGTGATACCGTAGGTCTCGGATAACCATTCGTGATTACACTCATTTATCTGCATTAGACCGTAGTCTTTGGTGGAACTGACCGCATCAGCGGTAAACTCGCTTTCATGATCTATAATTGCGATCACGAGACTCGGCGGTATTTCCTCCTCTTCGCAGAGTTCAAATATGTAATCTTGGAGTTCTTTATCGAGAGGGCAATCAAAGTAAACGATCTGTTCTTCGGGTTCGGTCTCTTCAATAACAATTGTTTCCGGCTCAACGACCTTTTCAACTTCCGTAGCAAGCACCGTTTCTTCAACCGTTGGAACAATGATCGTTTCGGGCTGTTTGGTAATTCGTCCAACAAAGAAACCAGCAAAGAAAATAGCGGCGAGAATGCTGTAAACAATTAGATTGTCTCTTTTGGTGTTCTTTCTCCTTCTTCTTTTCTTTGCTGTAGCCATTTTTGAAATCCTTTCTCGTTTTCGGGGTCTTTATAGAAGCTCTCCATAATCAGTACGAATGGTCTTGCGAGGTCTGTGATCTGAGCTTCACTCAGAGTTGTGTTCACGCTCATTGAGAATGAGTTCACACTCTTCGAGAACACGCTTTGCCTTTGGGTAAGTGTAAATACCACGAAGAATACTCGACATTTCCGGGGGCTGAACTGCGATACCTCGCTTACGCAGTTCTAAGATCATATCCACCTGTTTCATGCCGATACGCTCCATGCGTTCAAGAATGTTCATGAATTTTCCTCCTTCCTTCGGTTCTCAAATCCAAAATTACATTGACAAAAAGCAGAATTATTGTTATTATTCTTATTGGACTCAATAACGTAAATTTGCTTCTTGAAACCGCTTTTCAAGAGGTCGGTTTCTTATTGCCAAACCTCAATTTCGGATTTCTTGGTCTTATTCTAATTCTTATTATGAGGTGTGTCAAGAGGGAAATTCTCAAAAACGGAATTTATTTTTCGGAGGTGATTTTTGTGACGTTCCAAGAGAACTTAAATCGCATTTGTAAAGAGAAGGGAACAACCCTTACAACTCTTGTAAAGGGAATGGGATTATCTACTTCCAAGGTATCAAGGTGGAATGAAGGAGCTTTGCCGAAACAAGAAATGCTCCTCCGGCTTGCGAAGGAGCTTGACTGTTCCGTTATGGACTTTTTCGCTGACGAAGACGATCTACCCACAGCAAAGCCGGACAACGAAGATGAAGAAGACATTCTTCGTATTTACCGCAGTCTCTCCCGGAGACAGAAACATGAATTTATGGCTATGGTCTACAACTTCGAGGACAAGACGGAGTTAGAGGGGGATAAGGAAGAGACTCAAGCAGTCTAAGATCATTCCTATAGAACTACTTTATCGTAAAAGAGAATTGGAGGTGAGAATATCAAAGCGGTAATTTATGCGAGGTATTCCAGCCATGCACAGAGGGAGGAGTCAATCGAAGGACAGCTTCGAGAATGTAAAGAGTTTGCCTTAAAGAACAACCTCACGATCATTCATGAATATTGTGACTACGCCATATCGGGAAAGACAGACAACCGCCCTCAGTTTCAAAAGCTCATAAAGGACTCGGAAAAAGGACAGTTTGAAGCCGTTGTCATGTACACTCTTGACCGCTTCGCCCGAAACCGATATGACTCAGCCATATATAAGGCGAAGCTCAAGAAGAATGGTGTCAGAGTCTTCTACGCCAAACAGCCCATGCCGGACACCCCGGAGGGAATAATCTTAGAGTCTGTCCTTGAAGGATATGCGGAATACTATTCAGAAAACCTTGCCCGAAGCATCAAGCGAGGAATGAAAGAAAATGCCCTACATGGTATCGCACCCGGTCAAAGACCACCCCTCGGTTATGTGGTCGGTGAGGATAGGAAATACCATATAGAGCCAATAGGAGCAAAGATCGTACAGGAAATCTTTCAGAGATATGCTGACGGAAGCTCTGTTACTCAGATTATAAATTGGTGCAACGAACAGGGGTATAAGACTTCGAGAGGAAACGCTTTCAATAAAAACTCCCTCCGAACCATGCTTCACAATGATAAATATATCGGTGTCTATCGGTATATGGACGTTGTGATAGAAGGTGGTGTACCTCAGATAATCGACAAGGCTTTGTTCGATAAGGTTCAAGCCATGCACAAGCATAACTACACAGCAAGGGCGAGAACCAAAGCCAAAGAGGATTATCTTCTCACCACAAAGGTATTTTGCGGTCACTGTGGTTCACCCATGATAGGGGAAAGCGGCACGTCAAAGACCGGGAAGGTTCATCACTATTATAAGTGTTCTTGCCGAAAGAGAGATCACGCTTGCGACAAGAAGGTAGAACACAAAGACTGGTTAGAGGAATTTGCTGTCAGATATACCGTTGAGACGGTTCTCACCGATGAAAACATTGACCTCATAGCAACAAAGGCAATGGAACTGATCGAGAAGGAGTCTGCCGATACCAGCTTCCTTGACGGTTTGAGAGCCAACCTCAAGGACATTGAAAAGAAAATAGGAAATATCATGAGGGCGATTGAGGACGGTATCTACTCTGATACCACCAAAGGCAGACTTGCCGAGCTTGAAGAGAACAAGCGAGACCTCGAAGGACAAATCGCAAGAGAGGAAATGAAAAAGCCGCTCTTGTCGAAGGAGCGAATAATCTATTGGCTCACATCATTCAAGAGCGGCAACCTTGATGATTTAGACTACAGGCGAAGAGTAATTGATACATTGCTCAACTCGCTTTACGTCTTTGACAACCCGGACGGAGGGCGAAAGCTGGTCTTCACGTTCAACCTATCGGGGCAGAACACCTCGACAATCGAGTGTTCGGATATTAAGGGTTCAAGTCCACCAAAAGGTTCAAATCCGAACTCGTTGTTTTTCGTGAAGCACACGTTCGGGTTTGTCACGATAGTCGAGGAAGTGTAGGAAACTACGCTTCCTCGTTTTTCTTGTTGTACTGTGCTGTGGACAATCCAAGCAAAGCACCGAGGAAAGCGTCAACCGCTGTGATTGTGCCTACGATCTCTTCCCCATAAGGGAGACCCCAAATACTCGCCAGCGCAAAGTACAGAGTACCGAGAGCCGGAAGCACGATCTGTGCAATGAATTTCAGCACATCATAAACATTGTTCGACATTTTCATAGTCAATACCTCCTTAAAGTTTCTTAGCCCAATCAAGAGAAATCCAACCAGCACCGCTCTTGAGCTTACCCCACTTGGTAGCCCCCTTGCCTGTGCTTTCGCCCACGATGGTATAGACACCCATGTCTCTGATCTGAGTCGTGATAGCAGAGTCCGTTGTAGGCTCTTTTCGCACATTCAGAACCGTAGTAGTGACCTTGACCGTATAGGACTTAAAGGTCTCTGTCTTTGCCGGAGTTGTTATTGCCGGAGTAGAGGTCTTACCAGCGTACTTGTCGTAGTAACCCTGTCCGATAGAAGCTCTCTTTGACTTGGCACTGTCGCTCTGATCTGCTGGTCTCTCAAACTCTGTAAGGATAATATCAGAAGCCGCCTTGACAGAAGTTGCCGATTTCAGCACCTTCATGACGTTGGTATAACCCTGTAATTCCTTCCACAGATAATCAAGCTGTACTCCGAGGTCTCCGATAGACTTCTTCGCCGCCTGTGCCGCCTTAAGAAGACCTTCCTTACGAGACCAGTATGTCCACTGAGCAAGCCCATATCCGGCTGAGTCTTTGACAAAGTTCTTATAAGAACCATTGTCAACCGCCGCTGTGTACTGTGCGTCAGTCATACCGAGAGACTTCTCATAGGTATTCTGTAAGTTGGTAGGCTTGAGACCGCTCTCCCAATACAGATTTCCCATGATACCAGCCACAGCATAGGCATTAAGACCTTTACCCTTGAGGTAGTCCCAAATGGTCTTAGCAACATCTGTAGAAGCCGTAGAGGAGCTTGTAGGCGTTGCGGTAGTAGAAGTACCACCAACAATTACCGCTTCAAATCCGGCGGCTGTGAGCTTGTCTCTGAGGGTTTCTGCATTCGCTTTCTTGGAGAATGCGCCGCTCTGTACCTTGTAGAGACTACCGCTCTTGACAATCATCGTGTCAAAGCCTTTTGCTTTCATTTTCTCAGCCGTTTTCTGAGCGTTCGACTGGTTCTTGTAAGCACCGACCTGTACACGATACAGAGAAGAGCTTGTCTCAGTTACGGTGGGAATAGTCGTTGTACTCCCTCCGAGCTGTGCCGTAACTTGTTTCGCAAGATCACCAAGACGGTTGTACAGCCAATCTCCCGGACACGACTTGTTCGCAAACCACCTGTGAACAGTCAGAACCATTTCGTCTGATTTAGGAGAGTAAGCAAGGGTCTTATCCTTGTTGCCAAGCCATAACAGCTTCGTTTTGCCGTTTCTCTTGCAAATATCCACGCAGAGAGTAATCAGCTTCTTATAAACCACGTCCTTAAATGCGTAAGGATGGGTAGTATCGGAAGCACATTCGATAGTGACGGCTCTCTGATCGTTCGCATTCGAGGAAGAACACCAAGAGCGGTTCTTCTCTTCGACATACATACCGACTCTGCCGTCAGCACCGATACCGTACTGACACGAAGCCTGTCTCGAAGTAGGATAGAAAATGCTACCCAAGGTCTCAACACTGCACTGACCGACTACGCAGTGAGGGGTAATACGATCAATAGCGTGGGTTCTCTGCCCGGAATGGTTAGGGCTGAGTTTGGTGTATGACACCAAAGAGCTGTTTGTGTAAGCCATTATTCTTCCTCCTCTCCTTTACCGTTTGAAAGTTCATCCACGGTTTCTTCTGTGATCTCTTCGTCTTCCTTGAGATCAATGTCTTTAAGTTTGTCTTTCATTTTGTCTTTTCCTCCTCTCTGAGAGGTAACTTCTTAACCTCGTCCATGATACGTTTTGCTGTTCCGTTGCCGCCGAGTTCTTCATAAGGTAAGAAGAGATAATCGTGAAGGTTTTCATAATCGTCTTTCGATATGTAACCTTGCTTGATATACTCTTCTCCGAGGTTGCAAATACGATCATGAGCAAGCCCACGAAGCATTTTTCCCTCTGCGCTAACCTTTTTTTCACGGTTCTGCATAATCGCAGTCACAAAAGCCCAAAACCCGGTGCTTGCAAAAACGGAACAAACAATGGTAATTACGATTTCGTTGGTCATTGTTTGTTGACTCCTTCCGTGATAGTTGCGAAGGGAGAGTCGGGGGAAGACCGACCCTCCCTTACTGTGCCTTATTCGTCAATAAGGTCTTCGAGTTCAAGGTCAATGAGAATTTCTCTGACCTTGGGCTTGATTACTTCGGGAACAGAAGAATAGGTTCTCTTACCCTTGATAATCAGTGCTACATAGATAACAGCCATTTTCTCTACCTCCTTTTCTTTAAGCAGTATTAAGTAATGCCGAAAGATTTTTATTACCATCGGTTTACTCCTCTTCGAGTGCTTTTCTGACTTCCTCTCTGATCTGAGCCGGAACATCATCAAGAGTTTTGATACCCTTCTTGATAAGCGCAACATAAATTTTTACCATGACCTTCATCCTCCTTATCCGATAATCATTTCATAGAGTTCCGCAAGAGCCATCTGCACTTCGGTCAATGCTTCGGTAGTCGCTTCCTGTGCTTTCTCGTCAGCAGATTTCTCTTGAATGACGAACCACCATTCATCACCGAAAGCAGTATTGAGACGGAGCTGTGCGTCATGAAGAACCTTAACTTCCTTGCTCTCTTCATCGGTGATTTCAACAGTGCCGAGCTTTCCCTCAAACACACTGTCTTCGATTTCGGACTGAGACACGAAGGTATCACCATTGAGAGCAATGTTTTTTAACTTCGTTCCGTCACTGAGTTTGATTGTGAACATCGTTTGTTACCTCCTTTAACTGATTGAACAATGTATCCATGTTTGATCTCTGTTGCTTACTCATGAGCTTGTAATGATTTCTAAACCACGCTTGATACCAATTCGTGAAATCGGTCTTTGTCATAAGAGGGGCGAGTTTCTTCATCTTGCGGCGCATAACAGTAAGCCGCTTCGGGTGTATTTTCTTAATAATTCTCCCGGTATCTGTCAAACAGTATTGAACCTGTAAGAACCTCCAATATTCTGAGAGCTTACATATCCTCGTCTTGCTGGTGTTCACCGTGATACCGATTGAGTCAGCAATCTCGATGATTTCTTTCAAAAGCTCCTGTAAGAACTCTTTGCTCTCATGAATTGCGTAGCTATCATCCATATACCTTGCGTAGAACTTCACGCCTTTGACAATCTTCACATAGTTGTCTATCGGTATCGGATAAGCTATTCCGGCTGTCTGAGCTACTTGGTCTCCGATATTAAGGTGTTTCTTCATGATCTTTTCGCCAGTACGAAGGTCGAGCGGTAACTTCTCGTATTCGAGAGAGTTGAAAACCATGTGCATACAATTCTCATACTCTTCGTCACTCATGTACGACACATCGACTTCGGACTTCTTTATGGTTTCGGCAAGAAGCCACATCGAAGTATCATCCGAAACGTACTTACTGAACAGGTCGAGCAGAACGTCATGACGGATATTGTCGTAATACTTTGAGAAATCAATCAGTAGTACATATCCTTCGTTACTGCCATGAGTCCTGTAATATCGTTGTAGGTGGTAGAGTAACCTACGTCTTGTAAAATCAATTCCTTTTCCTACTTGGCTTGCGCCATTGTCGAAGATTAAGTATTTCATCGTATTAGGGTTTAAGACTTCATCACATAGAGAATGCTTGACAACTCTGTCTTGTATCTGTTCACCCCTAATCACCCTTTCTTTTCCTCGTTCATGGATAATGAACTCTGTTGAAGGAAGAAACTTGTAAGTTCTGTTCTTTAAATCCTCCTGTATCTTGGAAAGCTCCAAGAGATAACTCATTTCAAATCGCTGTACCTGTGGTTTCCAATCACTACCTTGTTTTGCTCTCAAGAAAGCATCGTAAAGTGAATTTGCATCAAATATCTCACGTTGATAGCGACTTAGGCTCTCGTAAGAGGTCGCATCGTGTTTAGTATTTACCGTCATACGGAAGGACTATCTCTCCTTTCTCTGACCACCGAAACGATCAAATGTCGCTCATTTAATCGGTGGTATCGAAATCGGGGCGAACGCCATTAGAGTTACTGGCGTTGTTGTTGTTCGCATTGCCGTTGTTGTTGACATTGGCGAAGTTAGAAGCGGTATCAGAGATAGCCCCTTTAAATTTGTTATCTGATTTTCTCCATCCTTTGATAAGGTTGATTTCTGTCTGTATTGCCTGTCCGAACTGAGTGTAGGTATTTACATCAACAGGAAGGGTCTCAATAGCGTATTGAAGCTCCTGTGTCAGTCTGTAGCATTGTCCGAGTGCTTCATCTTGGTGAATACGTCTCTGAGTCAGCTCCTCCATACAAGTAGGGTAAATGCTGTTCGCTACAAAGACGTGTTTCGTTATCTCCCGGAGACAATCAACAATGACCTTCCGTTCGTCCTCGACAAACCACTCGTCAAATGCTTCCCAACGCTTCTTCAAGCGGTCATATTGCGCTTTCTGTTCATCCGTAAGGTCTTCGTAGGGCTTACCACTAAAACGCTTTTGTAAGCGTTTTTCAGCCTTTTCAAAGCTGTAGCCGAAGTCACGAAGTAGCAAGTCGGTGATATTCCGTCTCAGCTTGTATAAATGATGGAAAACCTCAAACTGTGACGGTTTCCTTTTGCTTTTCAATACAGACATAATCAATTACCTTTCTTTCAAAGTTTCTCGCTCCACTGCGCCCCATAAAGGGGCGCAGATTTAAGATTTAATGGAGAAAGCGGGGCGAACGCCATGAGAGGAACTGGCGTTGTGGTTGTTCGCAAGGCCGCCGTTGTAGACAAAGGCGAAGGCAGAAGCGGAAACTACGTCTCTCAGCCAGTATGTCTGTCTGTTCGAGATCATGTGAGGGTCATGAGCAAATAGAGGGTACTGACTCTTGTCAACGGTATGAACGGTAGGAACAGAAGAACCGTCAGACGTAGGAGCAAATACCTTGCCACCATACACATTCTGCTCAGTCATAAGCTCAATCTGAGAGTCAACCCAAGCCGCCGCACTCGGTCTGCCGTTTGCAACGGTGTTCACAAGATATTCTCTGTGAGTGAGAAGGTGAGCAGAACCAAAAGCACTTATGATCTTGTTCTTCGCTGTTGCCATGTTTGCTGTGTACATAGCCGAACCTGTGTAACCACCAGCGGTAGTGTTGGAACTGTTCATCTGCTGAGTGTCGAGGTTCGTGTCCGGCACGATAGTTACATGATGGGTATTGCAAGCGGTATCGCCTGTAGTAAGGTAATAGTCAAACGCCGCAATACGCCAGTTCACACCATCAATGACCCAATAGTCACCGATATACATATCATCGAATGTACCAGCCGCAATTGCCGCATACTGTTCTTCGGTGACAGAAGTACCGAGGTTCTTTCCACGGTAGATAGCGTTGTGTGCGCCAGCGTTGTTGTAGGTGAGTTTGTTAAGCAGTTCCGTATTCGCACTGATAAGAGCGGCGAGGTCTGCTTTGAAATTCTCTGCGGTAATGGTCTTTACACCGTTACCGTCATGAACGAGAACAAGTCCATCGTTCGGCATAGTGAGAATTTCACTCAGTTCTGAAAATTTCTTGGTTTCGATACTAAGAGTTGCCATGATTTTTATACCTCCTTATAAATCCAGTCAGCGAGTATCGCATTGCCGAAATCATCTGTGAGCAGTGTCAAGTCTTCATCGTCCGTAGTAATCGGAACATAGAAGTCATTCTTTAAGGTCATGTGTTCCAGCAGACTCAGCTTCGTGTCGATCTCTGTGATCTCATTCTGCAAGTGAGCCGCCGCATCACTATCAAGCTGACCTCTAATGAACTCGAACCATGTAGTAAAGACCTGTTGCTGAGTTGACTCAAACTGTGTGATTTCTGTACGGTAGTCCGTCTTAATCGTCTCGATAATTGCGTCACCTTGAGACTCAAGACTCGCTATATAATCATCGAAATCACTCTGTTTAGAGTCCGCTTCTGCTTCAAATAGAGTCTTCTGACCAGCGAAGTAATTCTGAAACGCTTCGTATAGGTCTGTTCCACTCTCTACCATGTTCATGAGAGTGTTGAGTGCTTCGTCCATTTTGTTTGCTTGATAAGCACCAAAGAACGATTTTTCCTTCTGACTATACTGAGTCACGTCTTGAAACGAGACCGTACCGTCTGAGTTCTCAATCATGTTGTATTTCTTGAGACCGCTCCAAACCGCATCGGTATAGTCAACAGGTAACAATTCCCAAGCCATTAAAGTTCTCCTCCTTTCATGCCAAAGTTCCATGTGAACATTCTTCGCCCATCAGACTGATTTGTGAGACGGTTATAAAGGTCAAGGGTCGCACTTTCCAGCCTGTTCAACTCCGTGTAGTCCATCGTGTTACCGTTAGCCACATACACAGGAGCTTCACCGTATGACATTTTCAAGCTGTTCGCATTGATCGTGTCGAGGTTATCTTCGAGAGTATTGATTTCGTCCGCATAGAAGTAATCACTCGGACTACGATCACTACCGAGAGAAGTAATAGAAAACTCCTCATACAATGTGATAGCCAAATCTCGAAGGTAGGCGAGATTGTTCTTTATTCGGTTGAAGTCAACTGCATTGAAGCGATCTCCTTCATAGACACCCTCGGCATTCAAGCCGCCATGCCAGTCAGTTTTCGGTGTTGTCCATGCCATCTTTTAACCTCCTTGTCTCCGAGCAACGACCTTACCTCCAAAGGCTTGATCGAAGGTGAGAGTCTGTCGGTAGATATTTACCTTCATGCCCTCATGAAATTCATTCTCTTGGTACACAATGTCGTTCGAGTCGATTTCCGGGAAGCCCCTTGTGTCATACTCATACTCGATACCCGAGGAATAATACTCAGCCAGCCATTCAGCAAGGTCTTGAGCTATTGTCGTGTCAGACATGAGAGGGTTCTCCCACTTGACCGACTTGCCACGAGCATGAAGCGTAATGGTGGAGTACCTTTCAACGATCTTGTACCGATAGCCTAAAATCTCAAACCGATACGTTCCTGTAACAGAAAACCGTACAGTCACGTAATAGCTCCCGGAAGCAGTGATCGTGACACCGCTTGTCGCTTCGTTCAGCAATACCCGGAAGTTGTAGGAAGGTTCACCAACGTAGAAGGTTTCCACGTCACCACTCTTGACGGTAACGTCCTCTGACACAAGGCTTTCTTCCTGTGTTCCGTTTTGATAGCTGTAACACGGTACAATGACTTCTTTGATAAGCTCCTGTTTAATAGCTTTCGGAGAAGAAGTCATATCGTTTCGGGTCATGGTGAAGTCTGTAATATCACCGAAAGCAAAACTGTTCAGCACAATACGGTTATAAGGTTCGGCGGTCTCGGTAAACTCGATCTCCATAGTGTCAAAATCATCGAAGTCATGAAGAATGACCATGACCTTTGTGATCTCGTCCTCATTCTCGTATTCCTCCACCAGTTCACCATTGTTATAGGTTCTGATTGTGAACGCCGCCGGGAGAGCATTGCCGAACGTGAACTTAACACCGTGATACAAACACTGCGCTTCCTGTACGATCGTCACTACCGGGTTGGTAGAGAACTTACAATCTGCGCCGGAGACAGCCTGTGACACAAACCCTGTGTTCAAACTGCTCACGCCGTTTCTCGGAAGAAAGAACATTGTTCCGTCTGCTACCGTATAGTTGGTAGCGAGAGTAGCGTACTCGTCCTTATCTTCACCGTTGAGAATGTTCGCCACGTTAGAGTAGCTTTCTTGAGCGTTCGCACTTGCCGCCGCATCGGGAGCGAAGTTTGACTTGATCTGAATTTGACCAAGACGTGTCTGTGACAAAACACACCTACAGGCATTCGCTATGATCTGTAGTGCTTCTTTATGTTTCACCCTCGGAAGAGGGTTCTTTGTGTAAAGGTGCTTGAGACGAGGGTCAATATAATAACTTGTCTGACCAGCGTCTCTCAGTACAGCTTCCGCTAAGTCGTAGTAGCTGATACCAGCCGCCGTGTATGTTCCCTTGAAATACTCAGAGTCCATTGAACGGAAAACGTCTTGACAACGGATAGTAGCTGTAAAATCGTCTGACTCCCATTCAGAACAGAGAAGATGATTTCCCCTTATCCACTCAATCTCGTCACTCTCCGGGAGGTGATAACCGTAATAAATGTCCATTTCCTGTCCTGTTTCAAGGAAGTTGATTGCGGACTTCGGGTTATCCACATTGAAGTATTTGTCGTAGTTTTTAAGCGTAACGGAGAAATCAATTTGCGGAACGTCAGCACCTATCGGTGAGACGTAACTGTCAAGCTGAGAGGACATAACAGAGTCGTTGTAGTACACAAGTCCATATCCGAAACGAATTGAGTAGATACGAAGTCTGCTCTGAGGGTTCTTCATCGTGTAGAAGATAAACCGTACATAAGTCGTGTTTTCAAGAACTTCCTCGGTAGACCAATCGCCTGTGTCATTATCTCTGAACTCTATGACTTGTCCTTGAGAGCTGACTATATCGAAGTCAACCGGGTAATTCTCACCAAAGTTGATAGTCAGTCCTCTAAAGTCGATTGCCGCCGTATGAAGATTGATCGTAAGCACATATTGTGCCGCCGAAACCAAGTTCGCACCGATAAGCCCGGTATCGTAATAACCGTCACCGTCATTCTTCCGAGGAAGGAAGAACATAGACCCATCGACCTTTGTAAAATTCTCTTCAAGAGTGGCATAGATCGTACTATCGTCTCTCTGACCGAACAGATTGTTCTTGTTTGAGTAATAAGTAAAATCCCCACTGTCTATCTTTGCTTTCGACTGAGCTTCTTGATTAACGAGTCCGAAAGAGAGCATAATGTATGCTCTCTCCCGGAGGGAGTCTTTCATGCTTGTCTTATATTCTTTTGAGACTTTCTGCATATCAACACTCCTTTACTCGCCAACATCAATCAAGTTCACCTTACAGTTCCGATAGTGAGTAGGTGTTCCGTTTCCATCGACCCAATAAGGCTCTGCGATTCTATCACCGCAATACATTTTGATAGTCTTTCGACTGTTCGATACCGGGTCATTGAACGTAACATAAACGAAGAAATTACTCAGTATGCTCAGAATGCGAGACCACTGAGCCGCAGTCAGCCAAGCCCACTCAAGACCATCAATTTTGTACTGATCTCGACCAACTCTCTGACCGACCACTGTTCCGTTGGCGTTACGTCCAGCATCGACCACGGTAGTTACGATAGGGTTTACTCCTCTCTTGCAAGGAGGTAACTCATATCCGTTAATTGCTAAATAGCTCATGACCTCACCTCCTTATCTAATAAAGCTGTAACCATCGGCATTCTTCTGTGTAGTGACAGCATCGGAGATTGTACGGTTGCCAATCTGAACCACCGTCTTTTCTTCCTTATCGGCCTGTCTACGAACATCATCAGCCATACGGTTGATTGTCGGTTCGACATATTCTCTGTAAAACTCTTCCATACCTTCTTTGAAACCAGTAGCCGTGAAGGTGTTTCGAGTATTCACATTCGACTGTAGTGATCTCACGTAATCGTCAGAGTCGTAATAATCGAGAGCCGAGGTATCTACCGCAAATGCGTAAGCGAACTGCGGCTGAATACCTGTGAACGAGTCAGCCCACTTATTGACGATACCAGCGGTCTTTGAACCGTAGTCTTCAAGACCATTGTTGTAACCGAGTACCGTGTCTTGACCGATACGCATGAACACCTTGGAAGGAGAGTTCGAGTCGAGCTTTTCCTTGAACCAGCTTATGATTGAACTACCCCAAGAGGAGATCGTGTTTTTACAAGTCGAGTACAGATTTCCGATACCGTTCTCAAAACCACTGATTACATCAGAAGCAACATCGTAGAATTTGCTATAAGAAGCGTTTTCTTTAAACCAGCTCAGAACACTACTTCCAAATGTCTGCATATTGGATTTTGCGTCAGTGTAAGAATTTCCGATTTTATTCTTAAAACCGTTGATTACATCACTCGCAAAGCCGGAGAACGCAGAACTTGAAGCGATACCCGAGAACCAAGACTTCACATTAGAAGCCCATGTCGTAATGTTGCTCTTCGTGTTCGTATAAGCAGAACCGATTTTGTCCTTGAAGCCTGTGATTACATTGTTTGCGTAAGTCTGCCAGTTCGAGCTATTGACTCCTCCATGACTGCTACTGGTGAACCAGTCTTTCACATTAGAAGCCCATGTCGTGATACTGCTCTTTACATTGGTGTAAGTATTGCTGACCTTATCCTTGAAGCCAGTAATGATATTACTTGCGTAGGTCTGCCAGTTCGTACTATTCACACCGCCGAAAGAACTACTCGTGTACCACTCCTTGACCTTACTCGCCCAAGTGGTAATACTCGATTTTGTATCTGTATAGAAGCCACTGACTTTATCTTTGAAACCTGTGATAATGTTGCTTGCAAAGGTCTTGAACGTGTCAGAGTTGACTCCACCAAACGAACTGCTTGTGTACCACTCTTTAACCTTGGAAGCCCAAGTGGTGATACTCGACTTGACGTTTGTGTACGCCGAGCCGATCTTGTCCTTGAAGCCAGTAATTACATTGTTGGCAAAAGTCTTGAAGTTCTCAGCATTCACTCCACCGAAAGAAGAGGAGGTGTACCATTCTTTGACCTTAGAAGCCCACGTAGTAATGTTAGTTTTCACGGTTGTATAAGTGCTTCCGATCTTGTCCTTGAACCCTGTAATCACGTTATTCGCAAACGTAGAGAAGGTTGTCGAGTTGACACCTCCGAAGCCGGAGTTCGTGAACCAGTTCTTCACACTCGTAGCCCAAGTGGTGATCTTAGATTTAACAGTGCTGTAAGTGTTACCAATTTTGTCCTTGAAACCACTCACAATGTTGCTTGCGGTGGTCTTGAACTTACCGACTAAACCACCTTCACCGTCTCCACCTGTAAACCAGTTATAAACACCTGTAGCCCAAGTGGTGATCTTTGTCTTTACGGTGGTGTACACACTGCCGATTTTCTGACCGAAGGTATCTACGATATTCTTTGCGGCATTTCCAAACTTCTCAAAAATATTGCCTTTTCCGTCTCCACCTGTGAACCAGTTAAAGACCTTCGTAGCCCACTCTTTAATGATTTTGATACCGCTACTGATAAAGTCCTTGATACCCTTGTACAAGCCCTCGACAATCATCTTGCCGTACTCGATCATAACGGTAGATGGAGAGTGAATACCGAACGCTTCCTTGAAACCTTCAACGAAGGGGTCAAGAACATTTTCCTTTATCCACTTACCGATACCCTTGATACCTTCCCAAATTCCTTTGAGAACGCCTTTTATGATCTCGATACCACCGAACTTACCGTCACCGTTTTCGTCCTCGATATACTTCAAGAAGTAAGCCTTAATGTCTTTGATAACATCGGCAATGAAAGTACCGAGAAAGCTAACCGCCGCACCGAGGGCAGAACCAAGCATTTTGAAGAAGCTCTTTGCAAGAGAAGCAAAATCAATTCCTGTAAGGAACTTCTTAATGTTCGCATAGAGGTTGTGTGCCATCTGCGACCAGTCAATACTTGTTATCCATTCTTGAGCTTCATCAAAAGCACCTCTTAGACCGTCTCCGATACTCTTTCCGACAAGACCCCAATCGAGACCTCCAAGGAAACCTAACAGAAGGTCAAGAGCCGCCGTGATACCACGAGTAAACAATCGACCAACATACGTGAAGTCGATTTCCTCCATAGCACCGTTAAAAAGTTCGGCTATATGATTTCCGAGGTTCTTAAAGTCAGCCGTTTTCAAGAACCAATAAGCGGTCTGAACCGCACCGTTGATACCGTAACCGATCTTGTGTCCGATACCCGACCAATCAATAGAGTCAACGATTTCGTTGAACTTATTGCCAAGAAGAGTACCAAGCTCTTTCCAGTCACCAGCTTCAAAAGCCGCCTTGAGCTTATCCACAAAATCAGAAATAGAACTGTCAATCGGTAGCTCTTGGAACATATCGCCGTAATTACCGCCGCCAGCTCCACCGCCACCGCCGCCCGAACCTGTATCATCGTCCGGCTGTGAAATAATATTCAGTTCATCAATACCAAGAGTAGCGTCCTTAATTTCCTTTGCCGCTTTCTTTGCCGCACCCCCGGCACTACTTATAGCACCACCGTAAGAAGTAGCCTGTTTCTTAGCCGCCGTGAAGGTAGAAGCACCTGTCAAACGAGCAAAGAACTGATTGACTACATTGAGCAAAGTAACGAACTTATCAATGAGGAAATCAACTGCCGGAGCAAGGGCATTGATAATAGGTGAGACCATAGCACCGAGACTATTCTTCAAATACTGAAAACTCGTAGCGAGTCTATCCATGCTCCCGGCGAAAGTACCGCCCATGACATTGCTGTATTGATACAGATTATTTATTCCTTCTTTCATAACCGCTGTGAGCTGAGAGAAGAAGAAACGAATGGCTCTATACAAGGCAATTCTCTTTATTGAATTAAAGAACTGTCCGAGCTTACCTGTAGCATTACCACTATGACCGCTGATCTCTTTGATTTTATTTGCAATCCCCTGTAAGCCTGTCTTGATTTTTGTAGAAGCCGCTTCTTTGATTTTGGAAGCAAACCCCTTAACTTTGCTTGCCGCAGAAGCGAAAGCACTTCCTATCTTGACAGGAATTGTTGCAAGCCCTGTAAGAGCCGTACTCGGAAGGTTACGAATAGCAGAACCAAGAGACTGAACCTTACCAACTACATTGGTGAAAGCAGTCTTGATTGCTTCGCCAGCCGGAGCGTAAGCCGCCCGGATATTTGTAGCCGCCATAGTGAGCTGAGAACCCCAATAACCAGTCTGAGACTGCGCTCTTGTGGCTTCATCCGTGTAGCGTCTCACTTCTTCCACAGCATCAGAAATATTCTGTGCGCCATCACCCAAACCCGAAGTATCGGTAGGAGGGGTGGAAGGAGTGTCACCTGTCGGCTGAGAGATAGTAGGAATATGAACATTTCCAAGAGAGCCGAGATTTGCTACCGCATCGGTCACACTCTCAAGGTTCTCAACGCCCGAAAGGGAAATACCGTTCACGGCTTCACCGATCTTGGTGATACCTCTCGCAATACTTCCCAAATTGCTGACCTTCCCAAGAGACGCAATCTTACCGAGAGCATCACCAAGTCTTGTCAGTTTATCAATGCCGGAATTGTCCGTTCCTTTTGTGGCTTCGTTGAGCTTGCCGAGCTGATTGACTACAGAGGTCAATCCAATACCGCCCTTAGTGGCGGTTTTTAATTTCCCAAGAGAAGCGGCAAGAGAGTCAATACCTTTGACAGCATCGTCCGAGCTATTCTTCACTTGTAGTTCAAGCGAGTCTATTGTCGTAGGCATTTATCTCACCTCCTTCTTGATTTCTTCAAACGCCTTATTGTTCTTAACCATAAAGGTTTCCATGAAGACCTTACCTTTGTTATAGTGAGCTTCTTCTTTTCGCTCCTTGGCTTCTTCGACACCATGTTTGGTAATCGGATAAGGTTCTTCCCTATATGGCTGTGGTTTCGTTCCCTTCTTAGCAAACGCATGAAGCACCGGGGAAACCGCACAGAGAGCATCGTAGAAATATCTTCCTTGAAGCCACGAATGCAAATTCTGTCGTTCCATTGCCATTTCGTCTGCCTTGCGATAAGACTTCACGAGGTTACAATCTCTATCCCAATATTGTTCCTCTGTCATACCGATTGAGAGATAGTAAGGGAACAAGTTCTCGAAAGTCTCTGTGTAAGTATTAAGGGGAGCAGTCTTTATTTGACCACTCCCCTCACTTGAGGACAGTGAGCCACTTACCAACTCGCCGTCCAGTCCACGTTTCCCTCCGACTTATCCGGCTCTGCCACGAGTGCCATAATCGGTTCGTTGTACATTTCTGCCAGCTTTCCGATCAAGTCCTCTTTGTGGGTCATTTTGGAGTAGATCGTCTGAATAACGTCCTTCTTCACAAACCTGTGGTGAGCGAGAAACGCTCCTTCAAACAGTGCCGGAAGTACCGTCATGGGTTTTGTGTCAATATCGTTGGCAACAAAGCCGTTCTTCTCCATTTCAGATACCGTTCGTCTTGTGTACTCAAGGGTGTAGTCCTCACCCTCGAACGTGAATTTAAGTTGTTTAGCCATAGCTCATTGTCCTCCATTTCTTTATGAACCTAAAGTAATAGGCGTACTTGGTGCAATAGTGATTGTCATATCAACAACCTCGTTGACACCGCCGCCGACAGGGAATACGGAAAGCTGACCCTTGAACTCAAACTTACCGTCTGAACCAGTAGGAGTCAGAGTGCCGCCACTCTCTGTGCCGCCGAACCATACAGCGTAATCGTTCTCTACTCCGTCAAGAGCTTTCAACGCTGTGAAATCAGCTAAAGTGTAGTTCGCAGTAAACTCAAGAGCATCGAGAGACTGAATACCCGGAATGTATGTCTGCATAGAGTCAGACAGAGTAGTTGTCTCAAGCATTTCGGGAGAACCGCCAAGGTCGGGGAACTCCTTAATATCGATCAGCTTTTCATAAGTGCTGTTATCCTTCTTCATAAGAAAGATTTTGTAGGTCGAAATAGCCATTTTAATTACCTCCTATAAATTGTGTGGTCTGCACCTACAACCGCCCGGTATCTGCCAAGCAATCTGTAGATAGTAGCGTCTTCCATGTTTGGAACAGGTTCAAGCATCATACGTGTAAATCCTATCTCAGCCAGCCGTGTATCAATCACATTCATGATTTCTCTACACTCAGCTTTCTTGCCTTTGCTCTTGTTGGAGTAGACATTGACCTCATAGGTCACAGCCGCATGATTTTCTTCAACCGAAGTGTTAGACGAGTTGCGGTAAACCGCATTGCTTATCTCAACAAGCGACACGCAAGGAAAGGAAGAAGGACTTTTGACGTACTCCCCGGTCATAAAAATGTTAGGATAAGCCGTTCTTATGACTTCCGATAAATCCGAGAAGATTTCACTTTCAACATCAATCATCCGAACACCTCCTTCGCAATATCACTTATATCAGCGAGAACGTCCTGTACTGCACGAAACATAGGCATTGTAGCCGGAGTACCGTGTGTGATTTTCAAATCTCCGTTCTCATAAAAGCCCCACGTTTGCTTTTTTCCATTTTCTCCAAATCCACCGATTGTAAATCCGAGGTTCGCACCGTAGGGGTTAGGAGAACTACCAACTGCGCCATTATGATAAACACCAGCACCAAACTCTACCCATACTGCGTCAGTACCTTGAGCAATAACGAGTGTTATATCGTCACTGTCTTCGGTCACAACGCTGACCTCTGCCATTCGTGCGCCGCCACTTTCAGCGGTAAGATCGTCCACTATCGCACCGTTAAAGCCCTCTTGAGCCTTTTGACGTATTCTTTCAGCGACAAGCTGACGCAACTCTTCGCACTTCTTTTCAAAGTCCTTCTTGTATTCTTCGAGTTCCTTGATAGCCCTATCTATTTCTTTCTCAGACAACCCAAAGCTGACTACCTTCTTACCCACTGACTGTCACCTTGCTTATCGCAATCGACACATGATTTAAGCTCTTAGCGACCTTTTTCACTATATAGTCGTAAGGTGTGATTACCTCACCGCCCTCATTGACAGAAAGTGAACCGTCTTCCTCAAGCTGTGGTACAGTATCGACCCATAACACAGAGTATTCGTCAATGTCGGGAGCTTCATTGTCCATTACAATAACTTTGTCGTAGGACAAATTCTCACCAAACTGCCTTGACTGTGTTTCGCCCTTTGCCGCAGAAATGTTAGCAGAGAACTCTTGTGGGTTGCTGTGTATTACCTCGTACTCCCCGGTGGTGTTTCCGTATTCATCTGTGATAGGCTCTTTTCTTTCATAAAGGGCATAAAAGAATGTTACCTTGTTTCGTTCCATGCACTTCATCCGATCACCCCACAATACGGAGTTATAGCTTTCAGCATCGAAGGAGGAACGTCTGCGTTTTCATACTGTCTCTGCACACCGTTTTCGGTATGAGTGACCTGTCCTTCCGCACCTCGCTTGTTCAGCATATAAGCCGCAATCTCAAGTTGGAGATATTCGTACTGAGCCGGAACTTCTGTCACGTCTGTTTTGTACGGATATGCTTTCGCAATAATCTTGCTACCAGCCAAACTCAAGTAGGTGGACAACACATCGTCCGTGTCAGAACCACCAACCATAGCTCTAAGAGCTGTCAGTTTTTCAGTATCGGTCATGCTATCCACCTCCCTTCGTTGTCATTAACCAGCAGAAATTGTGATCTTGACTGCTTTAGTCTCGTCAGTGAGAGCGGCAAGGTAATACTTACGAGACCAAATGCTGTTCTCACGAGTATCAGCGTCACGTTCCTGTTCAATCTCAACTCCCTTCTTGTTGAAGAGAGTGACTGCCTGTTTGGTAGCAACGATGCAAGTACCTGTAACAGCGTCCTTCTTAACGTAGAGATTAACGCCAGCAACAGTGCCAACATAACCAGTACGAGCAAAGGACTCAACGTACTTGAGATCGTCTTTAAGAGCTTTACGAATAGCCGCCATGTCGGAAGCATTAACAAAAGCAAAAGCACCAATCTGAGCCGGGTCATTGTCTGTACCTTCAATGTTGAGCTGTGCTACTGCATCAGCAAATACACCGAAGCCGTAAGCAGTCTCAGTAATAACCTGTGTAGTCCTGTTGAACTCAGCGAAAATGTCAGCATTGACGGTATTGAAAAGATCAGTACCCATGTGACGAACGCCAGTAGGAACGAGCATCGGGTCTGTCATATCCTGTTCGTCAAAATACCTAAAACGGTTCTGAGCAAGCAGAATACGATATTCCTCGTCCGTGTAGCTTACTTCGATGGACTGAGTATTTCCCTCACCCATAGCCAGCTTCTGAGTACCATTAGTAGCTCTATAGACATTGATCTTACGGAGCATACCGGGAGTACCCACAAGACTGTTATCAACAGTACAGAACTGCTGTAAGTCAAGATGGGAGTTGTACTGGTCTTCAACCTCATTAGAGAGGAAGAAATTATCATAAATTGTATGAGCCATTATTCATTACCTCCTGTGTAAAGTGCTTTGTATTCCTCCGGGTTTGTCTGAGAGAACTCATGCCTTTCAGCCGGAGAAAGTTTTTTAAATTTTTCGAGCGTCATAGTTTTGCTGTCTCCATCACCAGTAGGTTTAGGAGTATCTTTAAGGGCTTCCGCACGAACTTTCTTCTCGAAAGAGTCAAGGTGCTTCTTTTGGTTGGCAAATACTTTTTCAAGATCACCAGCCGCCATAGCTTCTGCGGTTTCGTCCGCAAGTTTTTCCTCATAACCGAGACCAAGCAGTTTCGCCTTATTCTTGGAAACAACCGACTCATGGAGAAGAGCGTCATACTTCTTCTGCAATTCGTCCTGTTTTTCCTGTTCTTCCTTGGTTCTTCGCTCCTCCTCGGTCATTTTCTCGGACAGCTCCTTCTTCTTGGCGGCAAGTTCAGAAGCAGTCTTATCAAACTGTTCTTTCTTCACATAGCCGGAGTAGTCCGGGTCGGGAACGTCAAACTCTTCGAGTGCTTTCAGCTTCTCCTCTGCGGTCATATCCGCATAACCTTCAATCTTCGAGACATCAATTTTCATGTTTCTACCTCCTGTCTTTTTAGTTCTTCTGTGAACATATTTGCGATTTTAGGTTTCTCTACCCTTTGCGATTAAGGTCTTCTCTGACCATATTTCATTCTCCGTTATCCACGAAGTTTAAAATATCCTTGTAAGGAATAACCACACAGCGACAGTTATAATGTGTCTTGTGCGGTACTTTATCTATGTCAAATACTTGACCGTCCAGTTTTCGGCACACCGAACACGTTTTGTGATCGTCTTCGGCAAGCCATTGAACCTTCTTGACCCCGGCTTTCTTCCAAACGTGAAGACAAGTCTTATCTTCAAGGTCAATGGCGTATTGCCCGGATTGCGTGAACCACAGATTAGCCACTTTCGATAGGCTTGACGCATATCGCTTCCTGTCATGAAACTCACGAGCAGTAGACATTTCCTCTGCCAGTCGAAGTCTCTTTCTTTCGGCTTCACGCTTATATAGATAGCCAGTAACCCAATTAAAAGTTGTCAGCCAATAATCAATGAACGACTCTCGCCAGCTTACATCGGCTGTCTCTTTTTCGGCTTTCTTCCTCTGATCTTCGGTAAGAAGGGAGAGGGCATAGAGCCGAGACTCGTCAACGATCTTCCGATACTCCTTGAGATTGAAGTCGAGAAGCCGTCCGAACATTGCTTTCGTTTCCTTCTTCACTCGAACCACGTTCAGTTCATCAAAGGAGAGTACAGACAAGTGATTAAACTCACTTCTGATCTGAGCTTTCAGACTTTTGAGAAACTTGTCCGTCTGCTGATACATCGTCCTCGTCTTCTTCGTCTTCATCCTCGCTCACCTCCACAGGTTGCCATTTTTCCATCTGCTCTTCGTAATACTTCATGCTGAGAGCATAGGCACTTTCCGGGTCAGTGAAGAGTCCACTGTGTTCAAATGCGAGAAGAGGGTGTATCTTCGGTTGTTCAAGCATCGAAATAAGCACCTGTGACTTACTCTGAATAGCTTCGTAGTTCCTACGAGTAAACTTCATGTCAATGTCTCGAAGGTGGAGATCAATTCCATCTGCAAGATCACGACATATACGAAGCACCAGCTTGAGCATTTTCTTCTCAGACTTTTTGAAAATATGCTCAGAGTCTTTGGCTCTCGCTTCCGCAAGTGACCATCCATCACGAAGCAAAACCGCCGCCCCGGTATCGGAAGTGGAAGAACCTCCGTTGCGGTTCGGCATTCCACAAATCGTCAGAATAGCGTTATAGCAATCTTCTTTGAGGGTCTGAGACTGATCTTGGTTAAGATCATTCGTCACAATATCCACGTCAGCGTTTGCACCGTCCACAGACTTGACCTTGATTGCTCCAAGTTCTTTGAGCTGTGTAAAATCCTCTGCGGTAATGTCACAATTCACGAACTTTATAAACGCCTGTATTGTCTGCTCCATACCGTCCATACGGTTTGACTCAATGTTGTTTATCATGTCGAGAAGCGGAAGTACGATCTCGAAAGAACCCAACCTTGCATTGTTCGCCGGGTACTCGAAAATAGGTATCATGTCAAGGGCATGGGGCTTATTCTCTTTAACAATCGTGTCTTCAATCAAGAAGTACCTGTTCTCGGTATAAACTGAATAGGTTGTGACCTGTGTCTCTTCGTCTCTTGCATATTTAACAGCCATGAGCGGCTTATTGCCTATGTCGTTTGAGTAAACGATGAAAGTATCACGAGGGTCGAGAGTGTACATTTCAAACGGAGCTTCATCTTCATCACCCGGGGTATCGGGTAGAACAAGTCGGAAAGCTGTACCACAAATCATCTGCCACTCAACAATCTCTTGATCTTGAGTTGCTTTATCTTCGGCAAACATCAACTCATTGAGAGCCGTGATTGCCTTAGTAGTCTGTTCGTTACCGTTCCTACTTACATACTGAATGGGTTCTCCGCAGAGATAACCCACCTTGAAAGAAACGATTTCGTTTGCCCTGTTTTCAACGATCTTGTTACAAATCTCCGGGCGAACGTCTTTTATCCTGTTAAGAATGGGCTGTTTCCCACGATAATAGTTCCACAGATAATCAATCTCACTGCGGTTAAGATCGTGAGTCGTGAGAGCCTTTTGTAATACTTCAACAACATTCTCACGAGTAATTTCTCTGACAGAAGACTTGATTACTCGTCTACCGAACATCTGTCGGGTCTGTTGTACAGGCTTATTCTCGTCTATAGTGTTTCCCACGTTTGCCCCTCCTTTCTTCGGAAATAAAAATAGTGCATGAGTGCTGACCCGGAGGTCGTGCAATCATGCACCATAGAATTTCGGATATGAGAACCCAAATTCTCAAATACAGAATATAACACAAGTTGTGGAAAAGTCAAGAGTTATCCACAATATATTGTGTAAAAAAATTTTAATTTACCACGGTCGAGCGAAAATTTCAACCTTACTTCCACTCAAAGATTGAGCAAATTCAGCATATTGAGCCATGCCATCGGGTACATCATCGTGCTTGTTCTTACCAGCCATCGTATAAGAGCAAAGCATTTCCATCATCTTCCCATACTCGCTTCCTCGTGTATAGAGACTTGAGTCTTTGAAAAGACAGTGTTCTTTCACCCAAGCTGAGTTGACAATGATCTTTGTTTCTTTGTTGGCGGTAGTGTACTTGGTGGTGATATGAGTGATACCGCCTTTTGCCTTTACACCTTCCTGTACCTTCTCAGCAACTCGCCGTCCGGCGGCATTCGACTCAAACCTACAGGTCTTCACCTTGTCTCTGACAAGAATTTCAATCAACCGAGCATCTACCACGTTCGGAAGACCGTTGTCACAGACACAATCGTCAATATAATGATCTTCACCATAGACATATCCAACAGGGAGGAAGCAGTAGTCTTTTCCCTTGTCCTTGGTATCACAGATACCGATAATTGCGTCCGGCTCTTCGGAAGGAAGTTCAAAATATCTCCTCAATTCGTCTTGAGTATAGACAAGACCTTCACGCTCAATCGGCTCATTCATGTACAAAGCTCTCCAAGAAGCATCGTCCATTATGGCTCTCTGCTCATGGTAAAACTGAGTCGTAAAGCCCACACCATAGGCATAATCGAAATTCGACTCGTCATTTTCATCAAGAGCCGGAACAGTAATGAACCTCGCCCGGTCTGAGTCGATATATTCCTGTTCAAGTCTTCCGATCACGTCATGAACTGACCATCGAGTAGCAATGTGAAGCTCTTTGCATCTGTTACCGATCTTTCTCTGTCGAAGGTCTGTTGTATAGGTTTCCCACAGCTTGTCGAGTCGTTCCTTCGATAGTGCAACCTCAATACCGCTGACAAGATCGTCACAGTACAGAAGGGTAGCCGCACGATAAAGTCCGGCATTACCTGTTCCGATAGAGGTAAATTCCAAGGTCTCAAAACGCTTCCTCTTTCCGAGGTCAATACGACAGTCCTTCGCATTAGTGCTGGTCACACCGAGACCGGGGAACACGTCACCCCACAGATACTCACCGTTTGGGTCAAGTATTCTCAGACATTCGTCATACACACCCCTCACAAAAGAGTTCGAGTGAGAACCTGTCAACATCGGCTGGTCGGGTATCTTTCCGGCAAGCCAAGTGAGGAAGAAGATTGCGAGAGTGGTTTTTCCGCTTCCGGGAGGAAGACTTATTGCGAGTAGATCAAGTTTATCATCGACAAGCTCCTGTAGAGCATCGACAACCTGTTTGAGTCTTTTCCTCCGAGGAACGTAGAACTTCTTGTCCGGGTCTCTATTCCACTCAACGTAGAGAAGGTAAGAGTCGAAGTCGAGAGGAGCGGCTTTCAGTAGAACCTTCTTGTGAAGCTCAAAGACATTCTTCAAGAACTCTTCCTTCTCAGATTTCCGCACAGCCTGTTCGCATTCCTCAGAGAGCTTCTTCAAGAACTCCACACCAAGAGCCTTGTCGGTCTTCATAGCATCTATGCACATGAAGTACAGGTCTTCGTAGGCTTGAAAGTCTCCCGGACTCTTTTTTATTTTTTCGAGAATTTTCTCAAGTAACTGTCTCATAATTCCTCCAAAAACAAAGAGCGTGACCGCTTGAGGATTGTTCCTCGTGCGATCACGCACCT
>ERZ842401.1119-NODE-1119-length-39241-cov-8.110090_pt1 | contig 39241 bp, 41 predicted proteins | sample MGYA00521270_ERZ842401 | MGnify/ENA primary metagenome ERZ842401 (study PRJEB31892, sample SAMEA3878208) | bioreactor metagenome | biome: Moose rumen | place: Sweden | collected 2011-10 | study: EMG produced TPA metagenomics assembly of the PRJEB12797 data set...
CAAAGCGAAACTGATGAGGTGGAAAAGTTTATTTTATATCACACCTCATCCGTCAACCAAACGGTTGCCACCTTCCCCTCGGAGGGGAAGGCTTTTTATTGTTTACGGATTTGTGCAAATGCCGTACTTGTTGAATTTATAGGTTTTCTTTCCTATCTTGATGTTCTTGTTAATTACATTTACGCCGTTGGAATAGAAATAATACCAGTAATTCTTGCCGTTTGAAGCTTTAATCTTCTGCCAGCCCGTACGCATACAGCCGTTTGTACCGAAATAATATCTGTACTTAATGCCTTTGGAATTTGCTATCCACTGCCAGCCCGTACGCATACAACCGTTTGTTCCGAAATAATGCCAATAAACCTTACCGTCACCGCGTTTAATCTTTTGCCAGCCCGTACGCATACAGCCGTTAGAGCCAAAATAATGATAGTAAACCTTTCCGTCGCCGCGTTTAATCTTTTGCCAGCCTGTACGCATACAGCCGTTAGAGCCGAAATAGTGATAATATTTCTTGCCATCGCCGCGTATAATTTTTTGCCAGCCCGTACGCATTATTCCGTCAGTTCCAAAATAGTGGTAATAAACCTTTCCGTCGCCGCGCTTTATCTTCTGCCAGCCTGTCTGATTCACGCCGTCAACATAGTAATAATACTTGCCGTTTTCTTTAACAAAGCAACTGCTGTCAAGCGGAATAAATGTTATTCCGTTGCCTTTTGCATATGTTTCAGCATATGAGCCTGTATAACCGTAAATATATTTAAGTGATTCGCACTCATCAAAAGCTCCTTCATCTATATTTGCTACGCTTGCAGGGAGTGTTATGCTTGTAAGTGAAGTGCACCTTGCAAATGAAAACGGGCTAATATATGTAATACTTTCAGGAATTACAATATTTGACAGTGAGGAGCATCCAAAAAACGGACTGTAGCCGAGATATTTAACGCTGGCTGGGATTATAAAGCTCTTAAGCGATTTGCAATATTCAAATGCGTAATGTTCAATTACAATTAAACCTTCAGGCAAAGAAATACTTTCAAGAGCTGCACAGCCCCTAAATGTTCCTTCTGCAATGCATTCAATTTTTTCAGGAAGTACAACTTTTTTTAAATATACACACTCTGAAAATGCATAATCACCTATGTTTGTAACGCTATCGGGAATAGTTATACTTGCAAGTGAGCTCCCGGAAAATGCACCTCCGCCTATTTCTGTAATGCTGTCAGGGAGTGTAATACTTGTAAGCGCGGTGCAATCGGAAAATGCACCATACCCTAAACTTGTTACGCTATCGGGAATTATTACACTTGTAAGAGAATCACAATCCTGAAACGCACCATAGCCTATGCTTGTAACACTGTCCGGTATAGTTATGCTTGAAAGTGACGTGTATCCTTTAAATGCATACTTGCCTATATTTGTAACGCTCTTTCCATCAATAGCCGACGGGATTGTTACACATGTTGCCGTTCCGTTGTATTTGGTAATTTCAGCCGTCCCGTCATCAAGAATGGTATACTCATAATCACCGCTTGTTTCTGCAAATGAGGTAATCCCCGTCAGCAATAATGCCATCAGGACCATTACAAAAACCAATAGAATTGATAATCCTTTTTTTAACATAATTCTACCTCCTAAAATTAAAAAAGTGCGCAGCCGAATCCACGCAATCTTAAGGATAGATGTGAAAGTGCAGGAGTAGCATAACAAAAGAGTCAAGATTTATTTCTTGGCTCTTTTTCAATCCACACATTCGACATGTATTTGTTTCCTTATTATAATTCAAATATAACAATGTTTTCAGGAGGAAACTATTATGAAAAAGTATATTACTGATGAAAAGACGGGTATTAGCTATACGCTTGTAGGCGATGTGTATTTGCCAAATTTGATTTCAACAGAAACGCATTATGAAATCGGTGTGTGGGGAATGAGATATTATGATTATATCAAAGAGCATCGTTCTTCATTCTGTACATCATTGATGGTACAATGCAAGTTGAATTCTCATCTTCACGAGGTTGATGTCAGAGCAAAAGAAATGTACGTCAACCTTGTAAAGCAGCTTGCAGAACAGCAAGGCATTACAGAGCAGTTAAAGGCTGACAATCAAATGCTTTGGGTAAGAAAGATGAATAACATCGCAAACCAGGCAAGAGAGATTGTCTATAACGAAGTGATTTATACGAGGTAGCGTTATGGATATTCTTGAAGAACTTTGGTATGGCAATATCACGTCGACAGAATATAGTCGCATTGAAAATCATTCTGATTACAAAGAAGTGCTTAAATTAGTCAATCAAAATCAGGAACGGTTAAAAGCAACACTGACTGGTGAACAATGTGAATTGTTAGAAAAACTACTTACTGCGAGCGAAGAATTTGCTAATCTTATTGAGCTTGCCTGCTTTAAGGTTGGTTTCAATCTCGGTGTAAGATTAATAATAGAAGCATATACATAAGCAAAGGCGGGGATAAAAATCCTCGCCTAATTCCATATTTAGTTTATTTATCGTTTTGAGCAATAAAAGTTGTATTTCAGCCAAAAGAAACGATCTAATGATGAAAGATATGCAAAAGAAAAACTGAACGGATAATTGCAATGTTTTTCAGGTCAAGAGCAGTGCTTTTTATGAAAAATACTGTTTATTTGCAATCATAACAATTTCTATGATTGCAAAAACTGTATTGTTGTAATCTTAAAATGGTGCTATATCAATATCTGCAATTATTAAAATATAATTCAACAAAACTTTTATAGTTTGCACCCTTACAACCTTAAATATGTTATTTTTGCATTTGCTATTGACAAATACTTTTGACTTTTTAAAATCATTGTGTAAAACATGTAACTAAAAGCAAACCGTATATTAAACATCTTCGTATTCATCTTTATTAAATAAAAGCATTTTGGCATTGCCAATATTAATTTTTGTTTGCAGTTTTAACTGTTATAAATTGATTTTTCATCTTACAATAAGAATCAAGAACTGTGGATTTTTCTCTTATTGTTATCAAAATCATCAATATCATGGATTTAATTTAAAAAAGATGAATAACATCTTCCAATGCATCATAAGTGTTTTTGATTTTTATTAGTTCATTTAATACTTCATTATCTTTTGAAAAATGGCATATTTGATTATACTCACACAAATCACAATGAGGACAATTACACCGAGGAAGTCCTGCAAATATTTTTTGATGTTGCGTATCCTTAATACAAGATTTTATGTCATCAACAGGAAAAAAGTCCGATAAGCTATTAATAATATCTGAATCTTTCATGTTTTCAATACGACATCTTAATATGGATGATATTATCAAGTTATACTGAATTGAATAATCGTCCGCTTCGCAAGAACGCATATATTTTATGAAATTATCGAGATGTTTTTTTGCTTTTTCATATTTTTTTAGACGAATATATATCATCGATAGGAAAAGGTCAATAGTTATATCGTCAAAATGAGGATTATGATATAAATCAATTGGTACTCTTAAAACTTCATTGATGGAGGTTGACGGTCTATGCGGACAATCCTCTAAAAATTGAGCAAGTGAAATCAATTCGGTATCGCTTAATAAATCAATAGACTTATAATTACCCAAAAAATTCATATAATGTCCTGCTTCTATTATCGCGGTGGTATCAGAAGTGTCTACAGCAATTTCGCTAATTCCAGGAATTATTACGGATACAGTAGGGAACCCAAGAAAACCAGCATCTTGATAATAAAGTTTAAGACCCATAGAATTGATAATATCCATAAAGTAATGGAACATTTCCGAATTATTTTCAAAGGAGAATTTTTCAATATCCAGCTTTTTATATGACTCGTTCTTCCCAAAAAACTGTATTGGATAGGCGCCTTCACCCGTGCTGAATATAGAAGTTATAGTCTGTGCTTTGTCAACGATCATTTGATTTATACTGGTCGCATTGTTTACCTTCACATGAGTCTGTCCTTGATATAGTTCAGTTAAACTGCGCTCAATCGCTACAATTATATTAGGATGACAACCGAAATTAACAAAGTATTCGCTTTTACTTTTATCAATATATACAGCTGCAAATACGGGCAAGCCTAAGCCCAAACTAATATCCTTAATACGTATAGTAATATCTATACTTTGCATTTGAATATCTTCAATGATTTTCCTTATTTCTGGATACTTCTTGACAATATATTCTGTAATGTCAGGCGGTGTAAGTTTATCGTTGATAATCCGTTTCACTGCATATCTTTCAAAAACCTCAGATAAAGCTTGTACAAATGCCTCGGAATAGGTATTACCTCCTGCCATACCATTGCTACCATAATAGAAACAAAATGGCAGTTCGGGAACCAATAATTCATCTGACGGATCCATTAAATTTTTAAAGCGTGTGCTTACAACTGATCTATTCTTGTATACACAATCCCATGCGTGAATACACTCGAACCAATCATCCTTAATAACCATCCTGAAAAATTTTTCTTGTGCTGGTAATTCACAGACATTATCCGTAATTATTTCGTCTTTTGAAACTCGAAACGGAGTGTTAAAAGTATAACAGTCAGAGTAATGTGATATTCTAAAATATACTAAATTTTGAATTCGTTCTAACAGTTCCCCATATGCACTGGCAAGAGCAAATTCCGGAGTACTTCCCTTACCATTTGAACGAATAGATGTTCCAATCAAAGAAAGTTGAAGCGAATATAAACCAGACACTGGTGTGAACCACTGTTCACTTGTCATTAAATTCAAATTTGAAATAATGCTTCTGGCTTTTTCAATAGTTTCCTTAGGTGAACAATCTTTACAACGATTAATAAATGATAACATTTTTACATCCTTTCTACTAAACTAGATTCTTTAATTTCGATTATTTTATCATACATTGAAAGCAATTTCGGACTCGTTTTATGTTCAATACTGATGATTGTCAATTCAGGTGTATTGAGCAATTTTGACATGATTTCTCGGCTACTATCTTTATCCATACTTGCGGTAGCTTCATCAAGAAGAATGAACTTCTTTCCTTGTACTAACACACGAGCCATAGCTATTTTTTGTTTTTCTCCTCCTGAGAGATTACCTTTAGTCGCTTGATATTCTTGATTTATATCGTGCGTATCCAAAAAGGCATCCATATTCATAGCTTTCAAGGTAGGTAACACTTTTTTGTCCAATTCACTTTGATACAATGTAATATTATTGAGAAGTGTATCATCAAAAATAAATGCGTCCTGAAGAACGATTCCTATTTGGTCATATATTGAAGGAAATAATTTTCTGATTTCTACACTATTAACAAAAATGTTTCCTTCATATCTTGTTTCAAATCCACTCAGAAGTTTGAAAAGTGTGCTTTTACCGCTACCGTTTTCTCCAAGAATAAGATATTTTTTACCTGCTTCAAAACAATAATTAAGGTGTGAAAAAACACATTTATCTTGGTAGCTGAAAGACACATCGCACAAATCTATTTTTTCAATTGTTGGACATTGTGCTAGTTCTTTATTTTCTTCTGAACTTTCCAACAAATCATTAACTTTAGTTCTAATCCCTTTTACACTCCTCATTTCAGACAGTTGGTAGGAAATGCTGTTAGTTGGGATAGCAAGCATCTCGGATAATTGAAGAGCACCTATTAAAGCACCTACCGTTAACTTACCTCTGACAATTGCGTAAATACTGAATCCTACAAGTAGTATTTCGCCAGCATATGCTAAAAAAGCGATACTCATATTTACTCTAGTTTTTGTCTTTCCTTGATTGAATTCAGCTTTTGACGTGGTTTCATTACTTTTGTTAAGAATACTTATACATTCTTGCTCAACACGATTTACTTTAATAGTTGGATATCCGTTAATAAGATTTCCAATCATAACATTAAGAGTTTCTAATGCTTTGGTGTATAAATTTGTGCGCCTTTCAATTGATTTACCTTGAATTAACGATGCTATAATAGGACATATTGTTGAAACAATAATAATAAGTGCAAGATATATATTTATATAGACTAAAGCTACAATGCTACTTATAAGAACAAGAACGCTATATATAAACTCAAGACGAGTTACATAGTAACTTTCCGACAACATATCAATTTCATTATTTAAAATTGTAAAATAATTCTGACCGTTTTCGCTTTGAAATTTCCAAGGCGGCATATGGCAAATTCGTGAAATAACATTTTGCTTGATAACTCTTGATTTACTGGTTCTGTATTTGCTAATACTTAGTTGCCTAATAGTTTCAAATAGGAGAATGCCTAATATACTTACAGTATATAACAAAAATAGTTTTAAGATATTCTCTGAGTCAGAATTTACTGCATCAATAGTGTTTTGAAGATAGATTGGTTTAATTGCTGTGCATGCAGCCAATGCTAATGATGATAAAAGCGCTATAATAACAAGCATTTGTTCACCTCCACTGCTTATTGGAAAATCTTTCAGGAATTCTTATATTGGGACATATGTCTTTTAGATGTAGCTCATTTAGAGTGAATTCACTTTCTTTAAAACAAAGTTTTTTTACTATGTTTTCATTGAAATGCTCATAACGAGCATTATATATTAAATCGTGGCAAAAATTGGATTCTTCTGTAATGTTGCCAATACTGAATATAGCCTCTTGACAATATGGACACGAAAAAACATTTCCGATTTCATCAATATATAAATTAAGCCTACCCCCTATGCAGTGAAAAAGATATGAACTGTTTTGTTTTGAAATAAAGTGTTCTTCATCTATAGCTAAATTTATTTTTGGAAATTTTTCTTGAGCTTGCTTGATATACTCTGTTATTTTCTCTATTTCTTTGTCTTGCGTTGCACAGTTCGATAGTAAAGCACGTCCTGCAGGAACAATAATTCCAATAATAATATGCTTTACTCCTAAATTTATACATAATCTAATAAATTTATCCAATTCCACTTTATCGTAAGAGTTAACGGCTCTTGTAATTACAACTTTGATATTGTTTTCGCATAACCAACGAATGTTTTTTGTAACTGTATTAAAGCTTCCTTTTTTACCGACAAATGCATCATGAATAACATCGGTACTTCCATGTAGTGATATTTGTACAACTTCAAATCTTTGTATATCGGAAAGTTTAAACTCTTGAATAGTATATCCTGATGTTGTAATGCGAAATTGGAAAGTATCGTTATAGTGTTGTATAACATCTAAAATATATGGATATAAAAGCGGCTCACCGCCCGTAAACTCTATGTATTTACATTCGCCTTTAACTTGATCCAACAAATTATAAAGTGTATTTATTGGAATATCGGTGCCATGAATAGAATCGCAATTTTTGAAACAATGCCTACATTTATGCACACATTTATTTGTCAATGCTATTTGAAGCATAGAGGGGAATCTTGTGTTTAAATGTCCTGTAATTAAAACTGTATTAGGCTCTTTAGAAATCATAAAAAAACGATGATTCACACTGATAATTTCGTTAGCTAGTTCAACTGCTCTGGTTTTTTCCAAACCAGTTTGAGCGCTCAAGATTGAAATCGCTTTTGAGTATGAGGAATTCATTTGAATAATGGAAAGAAGTTTGGTAGAAGTATCATCCATAACAAAGACATTATTATCTGTATACACAAAAGCATTTTTATTGTAAATGTGTACATGAAAACAATTGATTAACTTTATATACACACTATTCCTCCCTTTTGCATATTATTGATAGAAATCATTATACTACCAATTTAATGGAGCGCATCCTTTCACAGATGCGCTCTGTGTAAATCAATTATACGATTGTCTTTGTCTGACCGGTTTTCCTTGTTCCACAAATTCCTGCATCTTCAGGCGGCTTGACATTGGAATTGGATTTCTTGAATGGTGTCTTCATTGTTTTACCTCCTCTCCTTTTATATTTCTGCCATATTAGTGTTTTCAAATTCAAGCAATGGCTACTCTTGAATTCGGATTTTATATAGAAGTGTACTTATTCATAGATATCTTACAACTAGTATTAATTCTACGGAAAAGAAACACTATCTATGTTTGTATGGTAAAATTATTATCTATATCATACTACAATCATATAACCAGAATTTTAGTTTTGTCTTTTCGGCGTGTTGGATTGTCTAAACGGTTTCTTAATTGCAATAAGTTAAAATGTTCAAAAATGCTAAATTAAAAAATATGATTCAAAGTAAGGAGTTAATTATCAGCATTTTCTATATTCTCTGTAATATTAGCAAGTGTTATAAAAAATCAGCGAGTCAAAAACGACTCGCTGATTCTCTTATTATTTTTTCAAACATTCAGGCATTTTAGGTTCATAACTGAAACCGCCAGAAGCTAAACCAGAACCTATCCCTGCAAAAAGCTTTGCTATTTCGGAAATGGCAACACTAATAGCATACATTGTTTTTTCCTCCTTCCTTAATTAGCTCTATTATCATTAATAATGCAGTCCAAAAATATGACATTACAGACTGAATTATTATCATCTTGTTTCTTAAAAAGAGCATAAATAAAATGCACGTCAAAAAATAAATGATAGAAAGTGTTCGCGCAATAAGTCTGTACTTGCTAAATCTTTCTTTTGAATAAGGATGATTTTTGTTTTGAATTGGTGACAGAGAAAAAACAACAAGAAATGAAAATAGTAATACAACTGGAAGAATATATAATGTATTTATAAAACTAATTAGTTTTGATATAAGTACACTGCTAACAAATATCAGATTTGTGATAATAAAACAGCGTGTATAGGTCGTAGCATGGAATCCTCCACAGAAGATCCTTAAAGAATAAAAGAATATGAAAAATAATAAAGAATATATTGCGTTTCCAAGCAGGATAGAGAGAATAAGAATAGATGTAGCTGAAGTAACAGTTGAAATAAACATTTCAAGACCATAAGTTATAATATTCTTGTCGATATCAGTTAAAATCAGACTTTTTGATAACCTTTGGGTTATTTTGAAGGCAATGTTATTCAACATAAAAACAACTCCCCCGAAACATTCTAAAACCATAATATCAGGTAAAGAATAATTCGGGAGAGTTTTGACTAAATGGTTGAATTATATGTATCAAACGTTATTTGTTATCATTGCTATTGAAACAAATTCACCATTTTTATATTCACTTTTTAATATTCCATTATACTTTTCAGAAGTACTTTCAATATTTTTTACACCGAAGCCATGCATTTCCGAATTTTTATTTTTGTGCGTATGCAATTCGTTGTTGCTGTCAAATGGATTTTTCTCGCAAGAATTAGTAACTTTAAAAAATGTAAAGTTTTGTTTTTGATGGATATCGACTTTAATATAACGCTTTTTATTATCTTTTATTTTCAGACAAGCTTCAATAGCATTATCAAGTTGATTTGCAAGGATAGCACAAATATCCGAATATGCGATATTAATTTGGTCAACCAGTATAACATTATATGAGAATCTTATACTTTCAGATTCTGCTTGTGACATCTTATAATTAATAATTGAATCTATGATTGTATTACCGGAACGACAATACTTTGCGCTGTTATATGATTCTTTCAGCAAATCATTTATATATTCTTTTGCCGGAGATTCATCTTCAACAATACCGTTAATTGTTCTTAAATGGTTTTTAAAATCATGCACCTGCTTATTTATGATGTTTTGTGAATTCTGCAAATCTGTAAAGTTCTTTTCCATCATTTGATTTGAAAGAGCCATAATTTGCATTTCTCTTTTTTCATTTTGGTATTTTGAATTTAGAGTAACTGCAAATATAGTACAAACTATTGTAAGAATAATAAATATAAGTGAAAAAATGACAGCGGTTTGTAAAGTAACTAAAGAGTCAGTAACAATCATCTGTGTTAGTATTGAAATAACTATATATGATAAAGTAGTAATAATACAAAAGAACCAGATACTTGAGCCCTTTAACAGTTGTAATTTGGGGTATAACTTTTTACATGATATGAAAAATATTAACTGTAAACCTTTTACTATTGTTAAAAACAATAATCTAGTCTTCCCGGGATTAAGAATTAACGGGATGCCAGCAGATATATCTGTTGATCTCCCGATAATCATAATCATACTGTAAGAAAGAACATAATCAAGCGCACTTATAAAAAACCATACCAACATAGTTGCTGTAAATCTATTAACAAATCTATCGTTTGAAAGTATTGATAATCCAATAAATGTTAATAGAATTGCGGATATTAGTGTGACAAATGAAAAGTTTACGTGATTATTCATAATCGTGATTATAGCCGTGTAGACGATTGTGTTTGCAGCTACAATAAACATATTCTTTTTCTTGTCAAATCTTTGCTTACACATATTTTCGGATACATAAAACAATAATAATCCTTCAATAATTGTAGCAAGGAATTCAGCTATTTGATATATAACGCTCATTTATAGATATTCCTCTCCGTGAAAACTATTTTGTTTCCAATTCCCAGCGTTCAACCAGTGTTTGTTTTACTTTTTGAAGAGAGCGACGGCTAATCGGAAGAGTTTGTCCGTTTGTTAACTTTAGATTGTATCCATTTATTTGCGTGATAAAGTCAATATTAACAAAGCAGCTTCTGTCAACAAATATAAACCTATTATCGTTTAGTAAATCAAACAATTCTTTTATACCCCTGTTATCAGTAATGTCACCTAAAGAATTGGTCGTTATGACTAATTGTCTGGAAACTCTGGTAACAGACATTATATCCTTATATAGAATGCGCCAATAATCATTATATCTATGTAATGTAATAGTTTTACCATCAATGTTAGATAATTCCTCTATGGCACTATTCATAGCTTCTTTTAAATCACGTTGAATATTTAATTTGATAATGTATCTTAATGCTTTTGATTTATAGCCATTTATAGCTTGGTCTTCTAAAGAAGTTAAGAAAATAATAACGGAAGTTTCGGTATACTTTCTAATCCTATCGGCGAGCTCAAATCCATCAATATTTGGCATTGATACATCAAGTATAAATATATCGGCTATCTTTCCATCTTCAAGTTCATATATTAACATCTGAGGATTTGAGAATTCACCAATTTTAAAATCAACATGATTTGTCATAGAATATTTATCCAATTCTGTTTTTATGATATTAATATCATTTATATTATCATCACAAACTACAACATTAATCATTTTTCTCACCTTCTTTATTACAAATAAGAAATGCTTTTTTTCGGTTTATATCAAAGAAATATTTATTTGAATTGGCGATTATCAGTACATATGTATCGTTATACTTTCTTTTGTTTTGATAATTTTGATTACTATTATATACATATGTGCCGGGTGAATCATTTTCAATATGTTTTTTTAATTCATTACATACTTCTTCAATTGAAGCCGTATGGTATTTTGACGGAGACCAATGCGGAATCATTCTTCGCAATTCTTTATCAGAAACATTAGAAATGACCTCGGTAGAAGGTATATTATTAATAATACATGTTACACTTTTTTTGTTAATTGCTTCATTGTTTGCAAACAACTCTAACAACTCATAAAAATCGCAACCGACTGTAAGAAGATCTTTAAAAAAAAGGTCTTCTTTTTCTGTTCTTCCAAAAACAGAGGTTATGGAAGGGTCATAACTCAAAACTTTTACAATAATTGTCCTAACAGGGGCATTTAAGCTTAATTTGTTTTCCATACTACAATAAACTCCTTTGTGTTTTTAGTAAACTTTATATAAGTTCATTCTATAGTATACAAAACATATAAACTAAAAATCGTTTTTTGTTCTATCGGTATGATAATTAATACTTAATGGTAGTCTTATAGATTTACATATCTGCAACACAGTATAATATTACTACTTTTTTTAATATAAAGCAATATAAACAATTAAACGAGAGGCAAAGTGTAGAAATATCCATTTAATCAATAAGTTTATACCACTTAGACAAAACTATTATCTAAAGCAATGTGTTGTGATATGTTATTGTTGCAATATTATCACATTTAAGGAGGAATTATCAATGACTAAATGAAATAATTAAAATAAAAAATATAGACAATATATAAATAAGAAGAGAAAAAGTATGAATCTAAAAACAGGAAAAGTACGCATTAGTAAAAAGGCATTATGCGTAATTCTTTCACTTATTATGGCGTTTGGCACATTCATTACCTTTACCGTAGGCTATTCACCGCTTCACGAATGGCTCGGTATTCGCAATATGTTTTCAGCCTACGCAGCAGAGTTTGTGGATACTGACGGTGCGGTTGAAGTAGATGAAGATGCAATGCTTGCCGACAACCATACCATTAATCTTGAAAATAAGGACGGCTCAAATACCGTATATCTGTTTTCGGAGCCGATTTCATATACAGATGATAATGGCAATTTAAAGACAAGGTATTCAAAACTATGAGAAAATATAAAACCACAATTGTTATTGAGTTGGTATTTTTAATCATATCAATTGTTATGTTTTTTGTTTCATTCTTTTTTGCAATTTCAGATAATTGCGATTATTTATATGAGTTGCATCTAAATGTTGTGTTCTTTTTACGGTTGTGTTCCATTTTATTATTCGTAACATCTATAGTAAGTTTATCAGTTTTATTCTTATTAAGGAAAATGAATACTAACAAAAACCGGCTTTTCTTGTTTATTTTAGTATTGTTTATTCCTGTTCTTATATCAACTTTTGTTACGATATATTCTTATTGTAACGATCATTATTATAACGAAAACGGTGTGGTTGACTCAACTCATCAAGAGTCCCTCCCATATGCTTCAAAAGATGCAGTTTATTCTTATACAGCCTATACCTTGCCTTAAGTAGTCCTGCTTTTTATTTTTTAATTTAATAGCTTTCTTTGTTGTGTTCGGATTAGTTCGCAAGTAGGAAAGCCATTTAGACAAGCTAATACACCGAAAAGACAAAACTAATCTATTCTTGCTTTAATTATGCTAATGTAAGCTTGAAATAATACTACATAAAACAATGAAAACTGTATATATGCGAACTTTTAATATCGTTGGAGGAAAAGTTATGAATAACAATATATTAATTATTAACTATAAAAGATTTTTTAAAAACAAGCTATTTTTGATTTCAACAATTGCATTTGTAGTTGTTTCAATAGGATATTTGATTATCGGTTTTTTACGTGATATTCATATGGGTGATGATTTATTTCAATTTGTGTATCCCCTTTGGAAAACAAATAGTATTTCAATATATTCATTCTCATTTTTTTTGTTCCTATCATATGAATTCTGCTCAAAAATCTATACTAACAAATCATATGAAACAATACTTTGTACAAATAGCAAACTATCAAAAATTTGCAAGTACAATCTTATTGTGCTTTTATTATCGAACACGCTGTATTCAATCGCTTTATTTGTATATAACTATTTTGCCTTTGTTATTATTTATGATTTTGACTATAGATATTTATTACACATAGCATTAAACATACTTGTTAATATTTTTCTTATTAACACATTAGCAATTATTTTCGGACAGACAATGTCTTTTATCAAGAATAAAATCATATCATATTTGATAATGATTATGTTTTTGCTCATCTCAAGCAAAGTTGGAGAGAGTTTAGCTTCAACAATCTCTTTGGCATCAGATTATAATATTCCATCGTTTTCAATATTTAACTTATTTAACATTTTCCCTCCAAACCTTAACTGGAGTCCAACATATGCTATGGGATTTTCTGTTTTACCATATCGAGTGGAACTAATTTGTTTTTGGATATTTGTTTTCTCTTTAGTTTTTCTTCTGTTAATTAGAAAAAAACCAGCAAACCTAAAAGCATTAGTCGCTTTTGTAATGGCTTTAATTTCAATCTTTATGTATGTTCAACCTCAATCAAAATTGGTGCTAAACAACGACCCTTATGGAGAGGCTTTAGGAGATCAATTATACTATTCTAACTACGAGCTTGAAAGCGAGACTTCAGAATTTTGCATAAATGAATATGACATAAATATTAACGTCAATAATGAAATGGAGTGTTCCGTTTCTATGATTACTAATGTTTATATACCTAAATATTCGTTTACTTTGTATCACGGCTTTGAGATACAAAATGTAAAAGACCAAAACAATAAACAATTAGAATATATCCGAGACGGTGATTATCTAACTGTTTACGCATCAGACGGAATGTCGATTATAACCGTTGATTACAAGGGAAATGGCAAAGCATTTTACACTAATTATCAGGGATTGTATCTTGCAGGAGATTTTCCATATTATCCTGTTGCAGGAAAACAAGCAATATATAAAGATGGCTATATGCCAGTAATTCCAAGTAATAAACCTATATTTAATATCACAATTGATATGATTTCTGATTTACAAATATATTCAAATTTGGACTCAACTGATACAAAACACTTTTATGGAGAAACAAATGCACCTTGTTTCTTTGCAGGATTTTTGAAAACGAAAACAGTTAACAAATTAACTATTGTTTATCCATACCTTTATGGAGAATCAATATATATTGATGAAATTGTAAACAATATTTATCTAGATAATAATGTAAAAACAACCATCTTTATTGAGCCACATGTGAATGTAGATTTTTATGAACCTGTTAGAAAATACAACAATGTTATTCTTACACCTGATTTAGGTGCATTAGTAGTAGACGAAAGTGAGGTTGAATGAAATGATTAAAATAGAGCATCTTTCAAAAAAATTTCATTTAAGGTCAAAGAATGTTTTAAATGATATTACCATTGATTTTGAGCAAGGAACTTATGGATTGCTTGGTGAAAACGGAGCCGGTAAAACGACGTTAATTAGATGTATTACAGGTATGTATTCAAATTACAAAGGAACAATTTCATTTGATACAAATAATAAACTTATTGGATACTTGCCACAAAGTTTCGGTGCTTTTAAAGAACTTACAGTCTATGAGATGATGTTGTTTTTTGCCAATCAAAAGGAACTAAAACTGAAAGATATTTCACCGATAATTAACGAGATTATTGAAACCGTAAATTTGTCAGATAAATTAAATACAAAGGTAGGTAGGTTATCAGGAGGTATGGTACGACGTCTTGGTATTGCCCAAGCTCTTTTAGGAAATCCTGATGTTCTTGTATTTGATGAGCCTACCGCCGGCCTAGATCCTGAAGAACGTCTACGTTTTAAAAACGTTATCGAAAAAGTAAAAAAAGACAAAACAATAATAATATCAACTCATATCGTAGAAGATGTTGAAGCTCTGTGCGATAAAATTGCCATTGTTAATGAAGGAACAATTGTTAAATGTTCTAAAGCAAGTGAAATAAAATTGATTGCAAATAGCAAGGTGTTTGAAGTTCCCGCTTCCAAACTTCCATCTATTTCAGAACCCTCTGAAATTATAAAACAAGTTCAAAAGGATGATGAACTATATTATAGAGTTTTAGCACAAGGAATTGATAGTAATTATCTTGTTGAGCCAACGATAGAGGATGGTTTTTTATGCGCTGTCAAAAACATTTGAAATCAATCATTAATGAAATATTGCTAATAAAGTCTATGAAAGGGATCTTTTTAACGGTTCTCTTAATAACCGATGTTTTCTTTCCGATAATATTTATTTTGTTATCGAAAGTAAAACCAGACTCCTTTTATGGAAACACCATTGAAATGATTCAATACTGTTATCCATTTTTTAGTTCTCTTTTGGTTGTATTTGTATTAAGAAACTATATTGAACATTACAATTGTGAGGTGTATTTTATTAATTCAAAAATAAAAATTAAAGAAGTTGCATTAATTCTTTTAATATATACTTTTGAACTACTTATTCCATTTCTCGTGTGTTTTAATATTGATAAAAAGATGGTGTTTGAATTTGGAAGGGTTTTTGCTCAATGTTTGCTTTTTTCATCATGTGCATATACATTGATGTTCATAACGATGTCGGTGCCAATATCAATTTCTGTGTTATTCATTTACTTGATTGTTTCGCTTTACAATATGCAAGCTCATCATAAAATTTTAGTGTTTTGCAGTTACGAGGAAATGAGCAAGGAAAACATCTTAAATAACATTTTACCTTTAGTAATTGCCTCATTAATTTTTATTTTAATTGGGATGGTTGCAAATTATTACAGAAGCAAAAACTATTCAAGTAATATTTAATATTAATTAGTTTAAAACTGTTTTACTTATAGGCTTTATTAGAAAGGAGATTTTAAAAATGAAAAAGAAAATTTTAAAAGTGTTTTTATCCATTTTAGCAATAGCAGTGGTTGTTTCTTCATTTGCTGTTACTGCTAGTGCTGCAAGTAAATCAGTCACTTTAACTGTTTCTGACAAGTGGGTATATACTGGAACTGTTTCTTCAAAAGGAACAAAAGCAACGGTCTACAATGCAGCTTCTTCAAAACATGATGTTTACGGTATCATTCAGTACAAAAGCGGCAGCGAATATGTTACCGATAGGGAATTCTTAGTTGACCAAAATGCCTCCCTTACTAGAAATTCCAATTCATATTTTTCTGCCAATAAAACATGGAGGCTTCAACTTAATCCGTATGGTGTAGGAACTAAAAATTGTACCGCTGATGGTACAATTTACACAAGATAAACTTATTTCAACTGGCCTATAAGTAAAACATATTATTTCCGAAAAAATCAAGTGGTTTTTTTGGAATGTTATTTAAAAGTTCTAAAAAACGAATAGGAAACGACTCATTCCACAACTTGTTTCGGTTTTTATGTTTTTTGCTTCATTTAACAGTTGCAGATATCTGCGCCCGAAAGCAGTTGTGCCGAAATAGGCGTCAAAGTTTGTAACAGGCAGGATAACCCAGTCGGTGTTGTCCTGCTTGTTTGCTATGTAGTACTTGTAAAGCGTAAGTAATACTTCCGGCTTTACACCTTTTGGAGTCGATAATATTAACTGCTCTGTTAATTCAGGCGATAACTCAAAGTCCTTGTTCTGCAGCTCGCCCTGCTCTAATGCGTCTGCAAGGATGTCGTCAAAGTGAATGAGAAAGCTTCCCTGCGTTTTTGATGAATATAGCGGTACCTGATATTGCATAACCTTTTTTCGCCAAGCGGCAGCAAAGCCTTTTAACTTCTCCGGCTTCTTCTGGTCATATTTTGATACCTTGTCAGGATTGTCTTTAATAAACTTAATCGTGTTTTGCACAAAGGTATAAAACCAGCCGTTACCGTTGCTGTCAACAAGCTCCGGAAACTGCTCGTGTAAATACCTAAAATCCGTTTCACTCTGACCTTCTTTTTTCGGTTGGTCAGCTTTTTTATTCGGTACGCTACACCACGCACAAAGCGCCTGTCTTGCACGGCCAATATCCGCCTCTCCGTTTTCAAACATATATCCACGGGCTACAATCGTCAGCACACGGGTCAAACCGATAAACTTTGTGAGCATTTCAAAATTAAACCTGCCGAGATAGGTGTGCTTGTCAGCGGTTTTGTAATCAATTCTTCCTGTATAAGCGAGGAATTCCTCTTTTTCGTTTAGCATTTTTATCTTCCTTCAGTTCATATTCAATGTAGAATAGCAACACATCATAAGCAAACTGCCTCCTTCCGAGAGCAATCGCACATTTTAATGCTGTTCTTCCCGATATATTCATTTTGCGCAGATAATCAGTAACGCAACGCTTGATGTTATGCTCGTAATCAATACCGTCATTGAATTTGTAGCTTCGCATAATATCGTTTATCAATTCGCTTTCCGTATTGTTGCGGAGAGCGTTTTCTTTTCTCTGCTGTGCTGTGTTTCTGTCGTCATAATCGCAGATAATATCGCCAAAGATACGATAACCGTTACACCTGAAATCCGCAAAGAAATCTGTGTAATCAAAGACAGCGTAATTGTCCGAAGAAACAGAATTTTGAATAAAGTCTATTCTTTCCTCATAATCCATCAAATGAAACTGCTGCTCAGTCAGATTTCTGCGCACTTCGGTAATATGCTCTGCACTCATTCCCGCAAACAAACCGTAAAGCTCATCAGCTGTGTATTCCTCTTCTTGCCCTCTTCCAAAGAGAATACGCTCCACATCACTTCTGCGCTTCATATCATTTGTAGCAATACGGCTTATCCTGATACGCCTGTGCGCTTCCTCATAATCCGCAATAACGGATTTCATAAACTCTAAATCAGTAGGATTCAGCTTATCCTTCCAGCCCTTTTCTCTTGCAAACGGGAACAACTCCTCATCGCTTGCAGGGATGGGCTTTAACCTCGGCGTCTGCTTTTCAAGCATTCTTGCAAAATACGGCAGCTTTTCCACATTAGCACTAACGCTGTTCCAATCTGTTGAGGCAAAGAACTTATCTAATTTCTGTTTCTGCGTATTCTCATACCATTGCTTGCTGTCAGCGCTCTTAACAATGTTTTTGTATTGAAGAAAGCTGCTTCGGTCAACCACCTTGCGATTCAGATATTCGGACAAATCAGGCTTGACGCCGCTTTTTGCTGAGTCGATTTCCAATCCTGTTAAGATTTCAAGCGTTTCTGTTTCCTCACGCATTTTCTTACGCTCTGCTTCGCTTTTGCTTTCGTCATAAGCGATAATGCTTCTGTCAAAAGCAGCGTTACAGATTTGACCGATTCTTGCATTAAAGGTATTCTTTACCGTTTCCATACGAGCACGCCAGTCGTTAGCGTCACGCATCAACGGCTCTGCTGATGGTATTTTTAATACGGGATACTGTGCTGTATAACAGTCAAGCTGGCTGTCTGTACCACCGTAGTTTCTTGCAACACATTCGTTCATTAACGGATCTGCGATTGTTTTAATCATATCGCCGTCAAAATCTGCACCACCCAATCGTTCAGGCATAAGCGTTGAGGAATCAACCATAATGACATAGTTGAGGTGGGATAAATACTTCTGTCTGTAATATCCGACCTCCTCCATAGGTCTTGCTACCGCTTCCTCATTTCTTGCAATATGCGGGTTACGGAGTAATACATAGGTGTCGTTTTCGTTGTATTCCGCACAGGGAGCATAGAACTCGCCTTCACGCAGGCGTTCTTGCTCCAACTGAACGGCTAATACATCACTTGAAGTATTTACTATGTGTTTGATGAAATAGATTAAATCGCCGGAAAGATAACGGTTGTCGCCTGCAGCAATTAACCTGCCGATAGCATATTGTTCCAATACCTTCTTTGCCTGATTGTCAAGCTGCTTTGTAAAATGTGATTCATTAATGAAGTTCGGATTTAGTTTTAGTATTTGAGCCCAATCCGGATTTTTCTCATTAATGTAATCAGAACGGAACTTTTCATTTGCCACAAAATCATAATATCGCTGTTCTGTTGCTTTTGTGATCCAATCCCTTTTGTCGTTTGCTGGATTGCTTTCCCAGCCAAGTGGCAAATCGGCAGGACGGAATTCATCGGGCTTTATGGTAGCCGTTACTAAAAACTGATAATTCATTTCCGTAAAGGCAGAGGTTTTTTCTTGGCTTACCTCGGATATATACAGAGAGTGCTGATATTCCTTGCACTTTGCTAAATAGTCAGCCCAAGTCATACCGTTCTGCTCCATCCAGCCGCAGCCTTTGAACATACTTTTTGTCAGGATAATATCCACCTTTTCAAGCGGATGATAGTTGCCCCACATATCCTTAATTACATTTACGCCGAATTCGGCAAGAAAGTTTTTAAAATCAACCTTATGCAGTACGCCTTTAATATATGGCATACGAATTTGGAAAGAGGTGTGCGCTTCTTTAACGGGATAGATTTGGTCGATCTCATTTGCATATTGGAATGAGATTAAGCCCTCTCCGTCAAATTCAGTTACATCAACGTCAGCAAGCTTTTCTACACGCTTGTATTTACGCATAGCATTATCCGTTCCGTCATCCTCAACAGTAATGATATCTACACCATGAACGGTAGTAATGGGATTATCAATAACAATAATTCTGTCGCTGTTCCAGATATCCATATCATTTGTACGAAAACCGTCAGTTAGCATTAAGCCATTGTAGGCGTACAGTTTAGAAAGCTGACACATACCGATTTGCATATCAAGCATTATTCTTTTTCGTACAGGCTCATACAAATCCTCACGGATAAATGACAGTCTTGCATTACGGCTCATACTGGCGGAGCGTTCAAAAGCAATATATCTGTCGGAGCCATAGCCGAAATCTAAACTGATACCTTCAGGACGGAACATATCCTCCGCCATTTTCTGCCAGTCGATATATTTCTTCTGTGTAGGCTGTCTGTCAAACACACGGGAGAAATCGACATATATTAAAACATTACATAGCTCGTTTGCTTTACCGCCAATAATGCTATCATCATTTTCAATAACCTGCTGGATTTGATAAAACAAAGCACAATCATCCTGCGGTGGAGAAGCAGGATTGATACACTTCTTTGTTGCGTTTTCGGACAGGTTAAACTCATAAACGCCGTCGCTATTAAGTTTAGCATTACGCATTATCATACGAGCCGACAGCTCATAAATCTTGTGTTTCATTGAAAAAACTCCTTCATAGATGCATTTTAACACAAAACTAAAACTATTTCAATATATGAATACTGCTCCCACAAATTTGTGCTTTTGGCAGTAAATCTTTATTGAAAGGAGGTTAAATTCTCGTAGCATAGCTACAAAATCATTCGTTGGATGCATCAAAAAATTATTTAGGAGGTTACAAAATGAAAGCATTTAACAATTTGAAAATTATCGGAATTGATCACGGTTACGGTAATATTAAAACCGCTAACCACTGCTTCAAAACAGGCATTGTCGGTTATGATTCCGAGCCGCTTTTTACAAAGGACATGCTTGTTTATGACGGCAGATACTACCTTATCGGCGAAGGGCACAAGGAGTTCTTGGCAGAAAAGCATTTTGACAATGACTATTACTGCCTTACCCTTGTCGCTATCGCAAAGGAGTTAAAAGCAGAAGGCTTAACGGAAGCAGATGTTATCATTGCTGCCGGACTGCCGCTGACTTGGACAAGCGGACAAAAGAAAGAATTTGCGGAATATCTGAAACAAAAGGACAACGTTGAATTTGTGTATCAAGACGTTGAATATCGCATTCACATTGTTGATGTTAAGGTGTATCCGCAGGGATACTCTGCTATTGCTCCGTTTGCTTCTAAGCTCAAAGGCTTATCCGTTCTTGCCGATATTGGTAACGGCACAATGAATACCTTGTACCTTGTAAACGGCAGACCTCAAAGTGGGCAAATGTTTACAGAAAAGTTCGGCACCTATCAATGCACGCTTGCTATCCGTGAAGGCTTTATGCGTGAAACTCGCAGAGAGCTGAACGACATCATTATTGATGAGGTGCTTTGCAACGGTACAGCGGATATTCCCATCAGCGATTTGAACATCATTAAAAGAATCGCTGAAGAATATGTTGCTGATATTTTCCGCAGACTGCGTGAGCACGGTTATGATGAAAACACAATGAAGCTCATTGTTACCGGTGGCGGTGGTTGTCTTATCAAGCATTTTGGAAACATTAATCCTGACAGGGTTGAATTCATTGATGACATTTGCGCAGCGGCAAAAGGATATGAGTATATTGCCGAAATCAAATTGAAAGCGGAACAAACTCATGCAGGATGATTACAGACTTAATCTGCGTTTAAGATTGGATAATCCGAAAGAGAAACAAGCGGCGGAATATTTGCAGTCATTGCAAGGCATATCCCGAAACAAATTTGTTGTTGAAGCCATAATATCTTATATTGAAAAGCAAAACTCAAAAGCGCTGACAATAGACGATATACGGAGTATCTTCAAGGAAGAATTGAAAGCGGTATCCTTTGTTTCGGTTGGTAATGTTACAATGCCGTCAAGAGAATTGACCGAAGAAGAGCAGGCGGAGAATATTCAGAATGTCATTGAGGATTTGAATATGTTCAAATGAGCCAATTTGGCACCAAAAATTCAGTTTCAAAGACAGCTTTGTGCCATTATGGCACAAACTATATGCGGAGCAAAAAAGAGAAAAGTTTGAGGCACGGAAGGAGTTGTTGACAGCCACTTCGTGTCTGTGTCTCATACTTTATCAAGCAGGGCAAAAATATATATTTTTGCCGCACGCCGCAGAGCCCCGTGCATTTCCTTAGGGAAATTCTTTCCCTAAAACCCTTTGCAATTCAAAAATGATTCTTTACTAATGCACTCATTGGGTGTATTCACTTGTTGATTTCAACATGATTTGTTTAATATTTACTCAATACTCTTGACATTTATAGCAGTATTGAGTAAAATATAAACAACGAAGGTGATGTTATGAAATATTATGAAGAGTTTTCAAAGTTTGGCTGCTTTTCCTTTGAGGAAGCTGTGAAGCTGATAGGAACAGAAAAAGCAACCCTGCAAATATTGCACGATTATGTTAAAAAAGAATATATCGCCAAGGTACGCAAGGGTTTGTATGTAGCACTCAGTATGGTTGACGGCGAGCCTGTGGCAAACAAGTTTGTCATAGCCTCAAAGCTCAGCGATTCTGCAGCAATATCACATCATTCTGCTTTTGAGTATTACGGCTATGCTAATCAGGTGTCATACGAGGTTACTGTTTCTTCAAAAAGCCGTTTTAATCCTTTTGAGTTTAACGGTATAAGCTATGAGAGAACGGCACCGAGCATATCGCAGGGCGTTAATCGTAATGCTGACGGTGTTTCTGTTACGGATATAGAGCGAACCGTCCTTGATTCAATAAATGATTTTGAAAACAATATGGGCTTTGAGGAGCTAATACAATGTATAACCTCTATACCGATATTAAACGAGGACAAAATGCTCCGCTATCTTGAGGAATATAACAAATGCTTTTTGTATCAAAAAACAGGATATATCTTCTCAATGCTGCAAAATGAATTCGGCATAAGTGACAGCTTTCTGAAAACATGTAAAATGAAATCAGGCAGCAGTTCCCGCTATCTTGTGAAAGGGACTCGTGGCGGTCAAACAGATTTTAATAACTACTGGCATTTAACTATGCCTAAAAACTATTGGCAAAATATAACAGGTGGAGGTGACATCAATGCCATCATATAACAAACAGCTACTTGCCGAAAAGGCAAAGGAATTATCCGTAGTCAGAGATACGCTTGAAAAGGTTATGAGGCTGAGAGATATTCTCGCCTTCTTTGACAGCTCCGAATTACTGAGCGACAGTCTTGCCTTAAAGGGCGGAACAGCAATTAATCTTATCTTCTTCGATTTGCCTCGTCTTTCCGTTGATATTGACCTTGATTTTTGCGTTAATCTTTCAAGAAAAGAAATGATGGAAAAGCGTGAAAGAATTGGAGAGCTGATTGGAAAGTATATGACCGCCGAGGGATATGCGAAAAGTCCGAAGTCAAAGACACCGCATAGTCTTGACTCATTTGTGTATTCATATACCAATGCCGCCGGTATTACGGATAATATCAAAATCGAAATTAATTATTCGCTTCGCTCTCATGTTCTGCCGACGGAGAAAAGAGAAATCAAATCGGAGGTGTTTGACGGCAGTTTTAAGGTTAACACGGTTTCCCCGATTGAGATTTACGCAAGTAAAACAGTTGCCCTGCTTACAAGAGCAGCCGCAAGAGATTTGTATGACCTCAACTATATGATTCGTTACGGATTATTCAGTGATAACGAGTTGGAGTTATACAGAAAATGCGTTATCTTTTATCTTGCTGTTGCAACGCAAACGCCGCCGTTAGAACTTGATTATTCGTCCATAGATGGAATTACGGCTCACAAAATAAAAACAGACTTGAAGCCTGTAATCAGAGTAAAGGATGAATTTGAGTTAGACGAAGCAAAGAAAACCGTAACGGAATTCTTAAAACAGAATCTGTATATTACGGAACAAGAACAACAATTCTTGAAGAAGTTTAAGAAAGGTTATTACAAGCCTGAATTACTGTTTGATGATGAGGATACGCTTAGTCGTATCAAAAATCATCCAATGGCAATTTGGAAAACGAATAATAACCTTGATATTTCTGCAAGATAATAAGTAACTTTATTCAAATATGTGCTTTGTGTATATTGGAGGATATTATGAAAATAACTGAAACCGATACTCATTATGATGAAGCTGTATTACCAAGATATCTAAAAGTATCATTAAATAAAATGAAGAAAGCACTTCAATTAATGGATAGTGGGAAGAAATATCTTCATTACGATTGTGATTATTGTGAATTACAAAGCGATATTAATTGTGCTGAGGTAGATGGTGATATATCGCCTGACCAAGCGTGGTATCTTCGCAGTAAATATCTTGGCATAACCAAAGAGCATATTGAGCAATAACAAAACAAAAAACATTATGAGCCGATGAGCGTAAAAAGTTCATCGGCTCTTTTTGTATTTATGGAGGTAAAATTATGGAAAATAAATCAAAACAAAAGCAACCGGGAATATATTTCACGGTTACGGAAAAAGAAAAGCGCAGAATTAAGCGTAATGCTGAAAGCTGCGGACTGAAGCAAAGTGAATATATTCGTCAAAGGGCGTTGGGCTTTGCACCGAAAGCGGTGCCGCCTGACGCCTTTTATTATTTCTGCGAGAAATTAGACAAACTGTGTGAAGAACCATTTTCTTCAGAGATTAATTCAGTTGCTTTATATTTACTTGCAGAAATTGAGCAAGAATTGATTAGACCTGACAAGGAGGTGCTACCGTGGCAACCACAGGCTTCTGGCCCGTTAGAGGACGGTTAAAGGATGTTTTGACTTATGCTGAAAATCCCGACAAAACTATGGAGCAGAAATTTCTTGACGAGGACTTGTATGCTACGCTGAAATATGCTTCTAACAGCGAAAAGACTGACGAGCAGATGTATGTGTCGGGTATTAACTGCTCAAAGCACCGAGCTTATGAGGAAATGTGCGCTGTTAAAAAGCGCTTCGGCGAGCGTGGCAGTGTTGTTGCTTATCACGGTTATCAGAGCTTTCGTGCAGGAGAGCTAACACCGCAAGAAGCATATGAAATCGGTATTGAAACGGCAAGGCGTATGTGGGGCGACAGATTTCAGGTTGTGGTTACTACCCATCTAAATACGGACAAGCTTCATAACCACTTTGTGATAAACAGCACTTCTTTCAAAGACGGCAAGAAATACCGTAATAAAATTGGTGACCATAATGAACTTCGTAGGGTATCTGATGAAATATGCAGAAGCCGTGAACTGTCCGTATTGGAAAACGCTCCGTTTTACGGCGGCAACAAGAAGGAATACTGGCTGAAAAAGAACGGTATTATCACACACCGAGATATGCTGCGGCACGATGTGGACGAGGCACTTGCAAATACTGTTTTCGTCGCTGATTTTAAGGCATATATGGAATGTATCGGCTACCGCTTTGTCAAAGACTTCCGTTATGATCATCCTGCTGTTATCACGCCCGACTGGAAAAGGGCTGTTCGTATTGACAGTCTTGGCAAAAATTATACCAAAGCGGCTATCCGGGAACGGTTAGACCAACATCATAAAGAGGTAGGCTTCCGCTTAATCCGTGTACCCGACAGAAAACCAAGACAGTATTTCTTCCTGATTTATCATTACAGGAAAAGTGAGCCAGATTTGATTACTGCGTTATTTGAACTAATGCTAACCATTATCAAGATGTGCAGGGGTGATAACGTTGACCGAACCGAGCCACTTCCCATTTCACCCGAAATGCGAGTAGAGGTGCAAAAATTAGATAAGACGCTTGAAGAATACCATTTCCTCCGTGAACACAACATTGTGACCACGGAGGATTTTTCTGTTTGCAGAGAAAAAATTGAAAGCCTGATGAATGAGTATATCGAGGAGCGTCAGCATATACGCAACAAAATCAGACGAGCAAAAACTCCTGAACAGGAGCGCATACTCAAAGCGAAGGGCAAGGCGCTTACAGCCGAGTATATTACTCCATTAAGAAAAGAACTGAAGATATGTGACCGCATAGCAGAGAGAGCGCCAAGACTCCGTGAGCTTATGGAACAGGAGCTGGCTCTTGAGGAAGGACGCTTCCCAACCAAACTCAAAAACAGACGCAACAAACAGATTATTTTCAACGAAAGGAATTATGAACGATGAAAAACATTTCAATTAACAAAATCCACCCGTTTGAGGGACACCCGTACAAGGTCCTTGATAACGAGGAAATGAACAACTTAACAAAGAGCGTACAAGAATACGGTATTATGTCGCCGCTTATCCTACGACCTCTTGAAAACAAAACCGATGAGTATGAAATCATATCGGGACACCGTCGCTTCCGTGCAGCACAGAAGGCAGGACTTACCGAGGTTTCTGCCTATATTTATGCCGTAAACAGAGATGAGGGAGCCATTATGCTTGTAGACAGCAATCTGCACCGTGAGCACATTCTGCCGAGTGAAAAGGCATTTGCTTATAAGCTGAAAATGGAAGCAATGAAAAATCAGGGAAAGCGCAGTGATTTAACTTTGTCGCAAGTTGCGACAAAGTTGGATACTGCTGCCGAGATAGGCAAAGCCGCAAATGAAAGCAGAGACCAAGTGTTCAGATATATCCGTCTAACCTATCTTATCCCCGAGCTGCTTGACCTTATGGATGAGGGTAAGATTGCGTTTTCGGTAGGTGTTGAGCTTTCGTATCTTGATGACAATGTGCAATATGCACTTCTTGAAATCATTGAGCGTGATAATTGCACGCCGTCATATTCGCAGGCATTTCATATGCACAAGGCTATGCGTGAGCGTAGGCTGACAATGGAGTATATTGAAGAACTTATGTCGCAGGAGAAAGCAAATCAGCGTGAAACGATAAAGCTTTCCTCCGAGCGTATTCGCTCCTATGTGCCGCAAAAGTACAACGCAAAGCAGACCGAGGACTATATTATCAAAGCCCTTGAGCATTACCAGCGTTATCTGAAACGACAGCGAGAACAGGATTGGGGGGCTCGATGATATGGCAGAAATTAACACTAACCTTTCTGCTGTTGAGGCACCTCAGCAGATTTCGTTTTCAATCGAGGATAACAACACCGTTTACGATGTCAGCGCTGATTTCTCGCTTGAAGGGAAAGAATCGCTGCTGACGCAGTTAAAGAAACTGATTTTAGAATCGGCATAATTGAAATATGTGCATTGAGGGTAGTATATTGTATATATGCTACTCTCGGTGCACAGAAAGGAGTTTAAATGTTAAGAACCGAGAATAAAAACAAAATCACGGCATTATACTGCCGTCTTTCTCAGGATGATGGCATTGATATGGAGAGCAACTCCATATCAAATCAGAGAAAAATATTACAGGAATATGCCGATTCTAACGGCATAACGAACATTATGTTCTTTGCTGATGATGGTTATACGGGAACAGATTTCAACCGCCCTGACTTTCAGCGTATGGAAGCTATGATAGAGCGAGGCGAAATCGGTACGGTCATTGTAAAAGACTTATCCCGTTTTGCCCGTAACTATATTGAAGCCGGCAATTATCTTGAAGTTAAGTATCCTTCCCTCGGCGTTCAGTTTATCGCTATCAAAGAAAATGTTGACACCATTAAGGGAACGGGTATGGAAATGATGCCCTTTTACAACATCTTTAACGAATGGCACGCCGCTGAAACAAGCAAAAAGATACACGAGGTTTGGAAAATCAAAGCATCCGAAGGCAAGCGTGTTTCTTCTGCTGTTCCTTACGGATATATGAAATCGCCCGATAATCACGAGCAATGGATTATTGACGAGGAAGCAGCAAAGGTAGTACGCCACATATTCGATTTATGCCTGCAAGGACTGGGTATCGGCAAGATTGCTTCACAGCTTGAGCGCGAAGAGATACTCAACCCCACGGCTTACTGGCTATCAAAAGGCGTTAAAACAAGGAATACCCTGAATGTGCCGCCGTGTCGTTGGGGTGCTTCTACAATTAGAGGTACATTGGAAAACATTCAATATACAGGCTGCACAGTAAATTTCAAAACCACAACCGTCAGCTACAAGGTGCACGACCGTGTTTATAATCCCAAAGAGGATTGGCAAATTATTCCTGACACACAGGAGGCGATTATTGATATGGAAACCTTTAACAGAGTACAGGAAATACGAAGTCATCGCCGCCGACACACCTCAACTGGCAGAAAAAGCATTTACACAAGCAAGATGTTCTGCGGCGACTGTGGTGCAAAGATGTATTTCTGTGCTGCAAAATCCATACCTGACAAAAATGTATTCTTCCGTTGTTCCGAATACAAGGAAAACAAAGGCAAATGTTCCATTCATCACATCCGTGAAACGGCGGTCAATGAGATTGTAACCAAAGCCGTCAAAGAGGTTGTGAAATATGTTACGGAATATGAGCCTGTTTTCCTTTATATGTACGCAAAGAAGCACAATGAAGAAATGCTGACAAATATAAGGCTGACCAAACTGCGTATTGAACAATCAGAAAAGCGGATGCAGGAGCTTAATCAACTGATTATGAAGGTGTATGAGGATCATGTGCTCGGCAATTTACCTGACGCAAGGTACAAAATGATGGCTGCAAATTATGAAGCGGAGCAGGAAAAGCTTTCAAAGCAGATGGAAATGGATAAGGCAACGCTGGCAAAAGCAGAGCAAACCACTGTTGATGTTAAATCCTTTTTGAAGGTTATCCGTAATTACACTGACATTGAACAACTTGATGAAAAGATGGTCAACACGCTTATTTCAAAGATTGAGGTATTTAACAAAGTGAAAATTGACGATAAATATCACATCCCCGTCAAGGTTCACTTCACCGCTGTCGGCATTATTGATATTCCGAGCGAAAAGGAGATTAAGAAGATAATGGCGGAAATACAAGCAAATCCCGGGTTATTGAAAACAGCATAAAAATAGGTGTAGCCGTTACGACTACACCTATACATATTATATTGTCTGTCCTTTAGAACACGTGACAGAAGCTGCGCACAAAAAACGTAGCTCCAACTGTCGCCAAACAATTATACAAATAAGCACGCCAAAAACAGCAGCATTACTTTTAGAGCATACATTTTTATCAATATAAAAAAAGTATGCTGCTATTCTTGGCTGAAAAAATGCTTATTATTCACTTGTATAATTATTTGGCAATAACATTTTATCACTAATCATATTATTAGTCAACAAAAAAGACGAGCACCGGAGTGCCCGTCTTTAGTGGCTATTTATTTAAAAAATCTTCAATGAACTTTATTTGTTTCTCAACGCTTTTTTCACCTGTGCCGCCCTGTGAAATCCGCTTTTCAACGCAGGTTTCGAGCTTTATTTCCGAATACAAATCGCTTTCAAATACGTCGGAAAGCTTTTTGTATTCCTCTATCGGAAGACTGTCAAGCACGGTCTTTTTTTCAATGCAAAGAGCGACTGTTTGGCCGACTGTTTTATAAGCCGAGCGAAACGGCACGCCCTTTTTGACAAGGTAATCCGCAAGGTCCGTTGCGTTTATAAAGCCCTCCTGCGCCGCCTTATACATATTGTCTTTAAGAACGGTCATTGTTTCTATCATCTGCGCGGCAATTGTAAGGCACATAAGGGCGGTTTCAAATGCGTCGAAAATTGCCTCCTTATCCTCCTGCATATCCTTATTATAGGCGAGGGGAAGTCCCTTGAGTACTGTGAGCATTGTTACAAGGTCGCCGTAGACCCTGCCCGTTTTTCCGCGAATAAGCTCCGCCATATCGGGATTCTTTTTCTGCGGCATAATGCTTGAGCCCGTTGTAAAGGAGTCGTCAAGCTCAACAAATTTGAATTCCCAGCTTGACCAGAGGATAATTTCTTCCGAAAGCCTTGAAAGGTGCATCATAAGAATTGACAGAGCAGAAAGCAGCTCAACGCAGAAATCCCTGTCTGAAACGCCGTCAACGGAATTGAGAACAACTCCGTCAAAGCCCAGCTTTTCCGCCGTCATTTCGCGGTCTGTGTCATAGGTCGTACCCGAAAGAGCGCAGCAGCCGAGCGGCGAATAATTCATACGCTTTTTTGCGTCCTCAAGCCTGTCAAAATCCCTTGTGAGCATAAATGCATAGCTTAAAAGGTGGTGGGCAAATGTAATCGGCTGGGCGCGCTGAAGGTGGGTGTAACCGGGCATAACCGTTTTTGTATTTTCTTTTGCCTTTTGAAGAAGAGAAGTTATAAGTGAAAGGATGAGCTTTTTGGTCTCGTCCGTTTTATCCCGAAGATAAAGCCTTATGTCCGTAGCCACCTGGTCGTTACGGCTGCGCGCGGTGTGAAGTCGTTTACCTGTGTCGCCCAGTCGCTTTGTCAGCTCCTGCTCGACAAACATATGAATATCCTCCGCGCCGTTTGTAAACGTCAGAACGCCGTTTTCAATATCCGAAAGTATATCGGAAAGCGTGTCAATGATTTTTTCGCTCTCCTCTGACGGGATAATACCCTTTGCGCCGAGCATTGAAGCGTGCGCTATGGAGCCTTCAATATCCTGTTTATACATTTTGCAGTCGAATTTCAAAGAGGAGTTGAAGTCGTCCGCAGCTTTGTCCAATTCCTTTGAAAACCTGCCTGCCCACATTTTTTTCATAATACTACCAACTTTTAAATACTGTTTTTTGCCTTCATTTTTGCGCCCACTTCAATCGGAAGCCCGTAAAGCTTAATGAAGCCTGCGCTGTCAGCCTGATTATATACCTCGTCCTCGTCAAAGGTTGCGATTTCCCCGTCATAAAGCGAATAGGGCGAGGTGATGGAGGAGTTTATGATGTTGCCCTTATAGAGCTTCAGTTTTACGTCGCCCGTAACCGTTTTTTGGGTTTCCTTTACGAACGCAAGAATTGCCTGAGTAAGGGGAGTGAACCACTGGGCGTTATAAACGAGTTCGCCTAGCTTCTGGGCGACAGTTGATTTAAAATGCATTGTTTCCTTGTCAAGACAAATCGTTTCAAGCGCCGAGTGAGCCTTGTAGAGAATAGTGCCGCCGGGTGTTTCGTAAAGTCCGCGGCTCTTCATTCCGACAAGTCGGTTTTCAACTATGTCAAGAAGTCCTATGCCGTTTTCACCGCCGAGCTTATTAAGAAGCGTAACAAGCTCAACCGAGCCCATCTCTTTGCCGTCAACAGCTGTGGGTATACCCTTTTCAAAATGAACCGTAACATAGGTCGGTTTATCGGGAGCCATTTCCGGAGAAACGCTCATCTCAAGAAATCCCTCTTTGTTATAAGTCGGCTCGTTTGCAGGGTCCTCAAGGTCGAGCCCCTCGTGTGAAAGGTGCCAGATGTTTTTGTCCTTTGAATAATTTGTTTCCCTGTTTATGCGAAGCGGAATGTTATGCTTTTCTGCATATTCGATTTCCTCTTCACGCGATTTTATATCCCATTCACGCCAGGGCGCGATAATCGGCATATTGGGTAAAAGAGCCTTTATTGCAAGCTCAAAACGGACCTGGTCATTGCCCTTTCCCGTACAGCCGTGACAGATAGCGTCCGCGTTCTCCTTTACCGCGATTTCGGCAATTCTTTTTGCTATCGGAGGACGCGCGCAAGCCGTGCCCAAGGGATAGTCCTCATAAAGCGCGCCTGCCTGAACGCAGGGGAAGGCATATTCTTCAAGGAATTCCTTTGTCAAATCCTCAATATATAGTTTTGAAGCGCCCGTCTTAATCGCTTTTTCTTCGAGTCCGTCAAGCTCCGTTCCCTGACCGACATTGCCCGAAACGGCAATAACCTCGCAATTATTGTAGTTCTCTTTAAGCCACGGGATGATAATTGACGTATCAAGTCCTCCCGAGTAGGCGAGCACAACCTTTTTGATTTTTGACTTATCCATAATGTAAAACCTCCGGGACATCAGGAATATTGTGTATAATTATGCAATAAATTATGTATATTGTCAAGTAAAAAATGCAAAAATATGTATAAAATTGAATAATTTATGTAAAATATACATTTTAAATACAAAATCGCGCCGCCGTATTGTAAATAAAATGAAAAAGTGGTATAATATCTTTCTAAATAAATTAAAGGGGTGAACGTATGGAATATTTTCAGACCTTTTTAAACCATATAGTTGATCAGCTTCCCATGATTTTAAGAATCGTGGTTGCCTGTCTTTGCGGCGCGGCGATAGGTTACGAGCGCTCCGTAAGGCAAAAGGATGCCGGCATACGTACCCATATTATAGTTGCTTTAGGCTCGGCGCTTATGATGATAGTTTCAAAGTACGGCTTCTTCGATGTTGTAAAATTTGACGGAATAAGCCTTGACGCTTCCCGAATTGCGGCGAATATCATTACGGGTATTTCTTTCCTCGGCGCAGGCGTTATATTTGTTCGTAACGCTTCCATTAAGGGACTTACCACCGCCGCAGGCATCTGGGCGACCTCGGGCGTCGGAATTGCCATAGGCTCGGGTATGTATCTTATAGGTATTCTTTCGGCAGTGCTTATGATAATTATCCAAATTGTTCTTCATAAGTATCTTCATCATATTGACAACACCGTTATAAATGAAATAAAGGTTACGCTTTCGGGCGGTAACGCTTCAATTGACAAGTTTGTGGAGCTGCTTGAAAAGCATAATATTAAGGTTCAAAGCTACAGCTTCACAAGGGACAAGGACGACACGGTTTCGTTTATACTGCTTGTCAGGACCGACGCGGACGACGTCAATTTCAATAAGACAATTGATTATATAAGAGATGACGACTGCGTACTAAGCCTTTCAATTGATGACGTAACGCTGTAAAAAAATAATTTTTTTAGGGGTGCATTCAGTCGGATGCGCCCTTATTTTTATATAGTTTTTTCTCATATTTTTGCGGATTTTGTGTATTGTGCATAATAAACAACAAAATGCAAAATTCTTTGTGCAAAATGCTTGACAAATGAAAATATGGTGCTATACTGAAGCCGAAATCCGAAATAAAGGAGATGAGAAAAATGACAGTAGGTCAGGCTACATTTGAACTTGAGCAGGAGCTCGTCGAAGAACTTTCTCATTCAAAGCTCAGTTGGCACAGCTTCTGGCAGGGCATTAAGCTTTTCGCCATCACAAGAGGTTAAAAGCCCAAACCCGAAAATCACCGCGAAAGCGGTTTATATATAAAAACCGTTCGGCATTGACTTTTTAAGTCGGTGCCGTTTTTGCATAAAAAGTTGAATATAAAAATAAATTGTGCTAAAATAAAAAGAAATATTTTTTCGGGGTGATAATATGGTAAACGATAAAATGTATGAGCTTGGCTCAAAACGTTCGGTAATCCGTGAAATATTTGAATATGCAAAGAAAAGGGCTTCTGAAATCGGAAGCGAAAATATTTTCGATTTCAGTATCGGAAATCCGAGCGTCCCTGCTCCCGACTGCGTAAACGAAACACTTATTGACCTTATTAAAAACGAGAATTCCGTAAAGCTTCACGGCTATTCCTCCGCGCAGGGTGACGCCTCGGTAAGAAAAATTATTGCGGATTATATCAATAAGCGCTTCGGCACAACCGTTTCGGGCGACAATATTTATATGACGACGGGCGCAGCGGCAGCGTTGAGCATAGTTTTAAAATCCGTTGCAACCGAAAACAGCGAATATATCACCTTTGCTCCCTATTTTACCGAGTACAAGGTTTTTGTTGAAGCAACGGGCAGTAAGCTTGTAGTGCTTCCTTCTGAAGAAAAAACCTTTGATATGGATTTTGACGCGCTTGAAAATGCAATAAACGAAAATACCAAGGCGGTAATTATCAATTCTCCGAATAATCCGTCAGGCGTTGTGTATCCCGAAAAGAGCATTATCCGCCTTTCCGAAATACTTAAAAAGTACTCCGAAAAATATAACCATATTATCTACCTTATTGCGGATGAGCCGTACAGGGAGTTAGTTTATGACGGAATAGACGTGCCCTATCCGATTTGCTATTACGATAACACCTTTGTCTGCTATTCTTACAGTAAATCCCTTTCGCTTCCCGGTGAGAGGATAGGCTATATCTGCGTTTCCGACAGAATGGAAAACTGGCAGACCCACTACGCCGCAGTCTGCGGAGCAGGCAGGGCGTTAGGCTACGTTTGCGCAACGACTCTTTTCCAGTTTCTTGCGGCAAAATGTGTTGATAAAACGAGCGACGTTTCAATTTATAAAAAGAACAGGGATATGCTTTATAACGCTTTAAGCGAATACGGCTATGAATGCGTACATCCCGACGGCGCATTCTATCTGTTTATGAAAGCACTTGAAGATGACGCTTACGCCTTTTGCGAAAAAGCGAAAAAATATGAGCTTCTTTTAGTGCCGGGCGACGATTTCGGATGTCCGGGGTATGTGAGAATTGCTTACTGTGTTCAGCCCTCGCAAATTGAAAGGGCTTTGCCGTCATTCAAAAAACTTATTGAGGAATATAATAAATAATTATGGTTGATTTAACTTTAATCGGAACGGGCGGACTTAAACCGCTTCCCGACAGGGCGCTTGCAAGCGTTTTTCTTCGCTGTAACGGAAAGACGATTCTTTTCGACTGCGGCGAGGGTACCCAGTCGGCTGCGGCGAAGGCTTCCGTCAACCTGATGAATACGGATATAATCGCCCTGACCCATTTTCACGGCGACCATATTTTCGGGCTTCCGGGACTTTTACAGACCTTGCAGGTAATGGAGAGGACCGCACCTCTTGTCATACTCGGTCCAAAGGGCATACATTCCGCTCTTGAGCCGCTTATGAAGGCGGCAGGAGACCTGCCCTATGAGGTAAGTCTTATAGAGCCGGCGAGCGAGGATATTAAACTGAATACGCTTGTACCCGAATTTCCGCCCCTTGCAACACTGACCTCGTTTGCGACTAATCACAGGGTCCCGAGTCTCGGATATGTTTTCACCCTTGAAAGAATGGGAAAATTTAATCCTGAAAAAGCGAAAGAGCTTAATATACCCGTTAATCTTTGGAGTGAGCTTCAAAAGGGCAACAGCGTTGAAACCGAAGGCGGCGTTGTAACTCCCGAAACGGTGCTCGGTGAAAAACGCAAGGGTATTAAAGTCGTTATCACGGGTGACACTGCCGAATGCGAAAATCTTGTCACTTATTCCGGAAATGCTGATTTGCTTATAAGCGAAGCGACCTTCGGTGAAAATGAACAAACCTCTCTTGCCGCCGAAAGGGGACATATGACCTTCTGCGTTGCGGCAAAAATTGCGAAAAAGGCGAATGTTAAAAAACTCTGTCTTACTCATTTTTCACCCCGTGTTGTCGAGCCTGAAGAATACCTCCCCAACGCAACGGATATTTTTGAAAACACAGTCTGCGGCGTTGACGGTATGAAATTCACTCTTGATTTTGAGGACTGACAAGACGGCAATCCGTAACGGGTTGCCGTCTTTATAATACATATTATAAATAAATCAAAAAAACTCTTGACTTGTCTTGACAGATGTGTTATATTATCTTCACCTCTAAAAGAGGGCTTTATTTTTGTGCTTAAAAATAATATTCCGTTTTTAAGTATGTATAGGGTTGAACCTCTTTACCGAGGTAGGCAGTTTATTTAGGAGGTGCCGAAATGAGAGTAAAGGTAACTTTAGCTTGCACGGAGTGCAAACAGAGAAACTACAACACAATGAAAAACAAAAAGAACACTCCCGACAGGTTGGAGATGAACAAGTATTGCAGATTCTGCAAGAAGCACACTCTCCACAGAGAAACAAAGTAAGTTTAGGAGGTAAGAAAATGGCTGACGAAAAGAAAAACGAAGTCGTTAAGAAAACCGCCGAAACTGCTAAAAGGGATAAGAAAAACAAGCCTAAGAAAGAGGGCAACGTTTTTTCACGCGCCTGGAAGAGAATTAAAAAGTTCTTCAAGGATGAAAAGGGCGAGTGCAAAAAGGTTGTATGGCCCAGCGCCGCAACAGTTGTTAAAAGCTCTCTTGTCGTTCTGGCTGTTGTTGCTCTTACAACAGTTGTTATCTTCGCGTTTGACAGAGGTCTGTCCGCTTTGCTTCAGCTTCTTGTCGGCTTGGCGAACGGCGGTGAAACCGCAGAAGAGGCAGCGGCTGCAACGAGCGGAATGATTAGCGCATTTTTCGGCTTTTAATTGGAGGTAAAAAATGGCTGATATCTCCAGATGGTATGTTGTTCATACCTATTCAGGCTATGAAAATAAGGTTATGACAAACATTGAAAAGTTTGTCGAAAACAGGGGTATGCAGGATTATATCCTTGAGGTCAAGGTTCCTACCGAAACCGTTACCGAAATTAAGGACGACGGAACGAAGAAGGAAGTTGAGCGCAAGTCGTATCCCGGTTATGTAATGGTTAAGCTTGCCGTCTTTGAAAACGAGGACACCGGCGAACTTGAAATGACGGATGATACTTGGTATCTTATTCGAAATACAAGGGGCGTCACCGGCTTTGTCGGTCCGGAAAGCAAGCCCGTACCGCTGACGGATGAAGAGGTTAAGGCTCTCGGCGTTGAAAAACGCATTGTTGAGGTTAACTATGAGGTCGGCGATATGGTCCAGATTGTTGACGGCCCGTTTGAGGGCGTACTGGGCGTTGTAAATTCAATTGACACCGAAGCAGGTAACGTCAATGTCACTATTTCAATGCTCGGAAGAGAGACTCCCGTTGATCTTGAGCTTGATCAGGTTGAGGCTCTTGAAAAATAAAAATCGGTATTAAGCGTAACTACGCTTTTTATAGTGTGCTTTTGGCATACTGTGGGAGGGATGAAAGCAAAAATTCATTCCGCCGTTACCACGAATTTTGGAGGTGCAAAAAATGGCTCAGAAAATTAAAGGTTACATTAAGTTGCAGATTCCTGCCGGCAAAGCGACTCCCGCTCCGCCCGTAGGTCCCGCGCTTGGTCAGTACGGTGTCAACATTATGGCGTTCACCAAGGAGTTCAATGAGCGTACTAAGAACGATATGGGACTTATCATCCCCGTTGTTATTACGGTATTCGCTGACGGAAGCTTCACTTTTATCACAAAGACTCCGCCTGCTGCAGTCCTTATTAAAAAGGCTTGCAACATCGAAAAGGCTTCAGGCGTTCCGAACAGAACCAAGGTTGCAACAATCACCAGTGAGCAGATCAGAAAAATCGCAGAGCAGAAAATGCCCGACCTTAACGCGGCAAACATTGAATCGGCTATGAGTATGATCGCCGGTACAGCACGCAGCATGGGCATCACTGTTACAGATTGATGCTCCCTGTGGGAGGAAAAATCCGATTAACCACATTTATTGGGAGGAAAATTAAATGAAACACGGAAAAAATTATGTCGAGAGCGCAAAGCTTATCGACAAGACAAAGCAATATGACGCTAATGAGGCTCTTGACCTTTGCGTTAAGACCGCAAAAGCAAAGTTTGACGAAACAGTTGAGGTTCACGTTCGTCTCGGCGTTGACTCCCGTCACGCTGACCAGCAGGTAAGAGGCGCCGTCGTACTTCCCAACGGTACAGGTAAGACTGTAAGAGTTGCTGTTTTCGCAAAAGGCGACGCTGCAAAGGCTGCTGAAGAGGCTGGCGCTGAAATCGTAGGCGCTGAAGACCTTCTTCAGAAGATTCAGGGTGAAAACTTCCTTGATTTCGACGTTTGTATCGCGTCTCCCGATATGATGGGTCTTGTAGGTCGTTTAGGTAAGGTTCTCGGACCGAGAGGTCTTATGCCTTCACCCAAGGCAGGTACTGTTACACCCGACGTTGCCAAGGCTGTTACAGAAGCTAAGGCTGGTAAAATCGAGTACCGTCTTGACAAGACTAATATCATCCACTGCCCGATAGGCAAGGCTTCCTTCGGAACCGAAAAGCTTCAGGAGAACTTTGACACTCTCCTTGACGCTATCATCAAGGCAAAGCCCGCTGCTGCAAAGGGTCAGTACATCAAGTCCTGTGTTGTTGCAACAACAATGGGCCCCGGCGTTAAAATCAACGCTAACAAGCTTACAGCGGCTTCAACAGCTGAAAACTAATTTAATGCTTGACAGAGTTAATGCTCTGTGATAGTATAATAACGCTTGCCGAAGACAGTAGGTTCAGTTTCGACTGTATAATGGCTTTTCGCCGCCCACCGAGGAAAGGATTTACTACTTAATTAGTATTATTCTGCTCTTCCTGTCTTTGTCGGGGAGAGCAGTTTTATATGTAAAAATTGTTTCTCATAAGCAAGCGAAAATTTCATAAGAGATGGAGGTGAATTCGTTTGCCAAGTGAGAAGATTTTAGAGTTGAAGAAGCAGCAGGTTGCCGCTCTTAAGGAGAAAATTGACGCTTCCTGCGCCGGTGTTGTTGTCAGCTATCAGGGTATCAACGTTGCGGATGATACAAAGCTTCGTAAAGAGCTTCGTGAAGCAGGCGTAGATTACGCAGTAGTTAAGAACACACTTCTTCATCTTGCTGTTGACGGTACTTCGCTTCAGGGTATGGATGACGTACTTGCAGGTACAACCGCCCTTGCAGTATCAAATGACGATTACGTTGCAGCAGCAAGAATTTTAGGTAAGTTTGCAAAAGCAAATCCCTATTTTGAACTTAAGTCAGGTTATCTCGACGGCGAGCTTATTTCAAAGGAAAAGCTCGTAGAGCTCTCAATGCTCCCGTCAAGAGAGATTTTGCTTGCTACAGTTCTCAACGCTTTCAATGCTCCTATCGCTTCTTTCGCCCGTGCTATTCAGGCAATAGTCGACAAGTCGGGTGAGGAGGTTCCCGCAGCTGAAGAGGCTGCTCCCGTAGAGGAGGCTGCTCCTGCTGAGGAGGTAAAGGAGGAAGCTGCTGCTGAAGAAACAGCAGAGGCTCCGGTTGAGGAAGCACCCGCGGCTGAAGAAACCGCAGAATAATTAAAAAATTACTTTATATTTATTGGAGGAAATAAAAATGGCATCAGAAAAGATCGCTGCTCTCATTGAAGAGATTAAGGCACTTTCCGTTCTTGAGCTTTCAGAGCTCGTACATGCAGTAGAAGATGAATTCGGCGTATCCGCAGCAGCAGCAGTTGCAGTAGCAGCTCCGGCAGCAGACGGCGGCGCAGCAGCAGAAGAGAAGACAGAGTTTGACGTAGTTCTTACAGAAATCGGCGCAAACAAGATCGCTGTTATCAAGGCAGTTCGTGAGCTCACAGGTCTTGGTCTTCAGGAAGCTAAGGCAGCTGTTGACGCAGCTCCCAAGGCTATCAAGGAAGGCGTTTCCAAGGACGACGCTGAAGCAGCTAAGGCAAAGCTTGAAGAAGCAGGCGCCAAGGTTGAACTTAAATAAGTTAATTCCTAACTTAAATAAAAGCACATCCGTAACTGAACTGCCCCATATTGAGCAGACAGCACAAAAAAGACTACTTGACGTAGAAT
>ERZ842401.1120-NODE-1120-length-39238-cov-8.615930_pt1 | contig 39238 bp, 27 predicted proteins | sample MGYA00521270_ERZ842401 | MGnify/ENA primary metagenome ERZ842401 (study PRJEB31892, sample SAMEA3878208) | bioreactor metagenome | biome: Moose rumen | place: Sweden | collected 2011-10 | study: EMG produced TPA metagenomics assembly of the PRJEB12797 data set...
AAAGTCGATTGTTTGAAAAATTCCGCCGAAAGTTCCTATTTTGTCAGATTTTTTTCTATCTTTGCAAACATATTTCTTTTGTTTTTTTATGCTCAACTACAAAAACACGAGAGATATGAAATTGGGACAAGTACTTGCCAATTAATTAATTAACAATTACTTGTCCATTTATCAACAAGTCAATTGCAAGGTTACTTGCGGAATTTAGGAAATGCTAAGCACGAAAAAAATAGCAAAAAAAAACGATATTTTTTCAAAAAAAACGTATCTTTGCAGAACCAAACAAAAAACGTATTTTTTATGCAAAATGCTGTAAATAAATCAAACAAGAACACAATCGCACACAATGATGCGTGTAACTTATTGATTTACAGTATATTACCCCCCCTCGAGCGTATCCAACCATAACCGAATCGGTGCGGCAAAACGAAGACATGCCCTCCGAAAACGAGGAGGTTTCCCGTCCCACATTCCCCATGGCAGACGGCACTGTGCTACGGAATGGCACAGTTGTCCCTTATTTTTGCCGGCGAAATAAAGAAGAGGGTATGCCGAACAGAAATATTTTGTATGTTTGCAGCGTATTTGAAGATAGCGTAAGCTATGATGTGGCTGTGAAAAGAAATCGCCAATTTTCAGCAACAGAGCACACCGATAGGTACGTCCGCATAGGCGTACTCTTTTCGGTTTTTCAGTTTTTGCGCGGCGTTTGGCGATGCCTTTTCTACCAGAAGGAGGGAGGGGTGCGCCGTTTTTCAATTCAGAATTAAAAATCAAGAATTAAGAATGATGAAAATCAGAGGTCTGTCGTTTTCGTGGAGCCGGTTGTTGGGCATTGCCGGTTTGAAGAACAAGATTGCCCGCAAGACCGGCATCCCTACCACTCGCGGCGGGCTGGAGCGTAAGTTGGGAAGAATACTGAATATGCAATAAAAGAGTGATTTTAAAAACATATCTATATGAATATCATTTCAGAAAAACAGTTCAAAGAATTTGCCAACAAATACTTTCCTGGCAAAGCAACTCATTATGACGAAACCTACGCTTTTATACAAGCTAATATCGTTTCTGTCGGTGAACTTTTAACAATAGGAAAACTACGGATTCCTCCATACCAACGCCCATATCGTTGGACAGAGAAAAATGTGCGACAATTGCTTGAAGATGTGCTACAAAGCATGAACGCAGGCAAAAAGAGCTATCGCATTGGAAGCGTCATCCTGCATAACAACACAACAGACAATGTCCTGGACATTGTGGACGGACAGCAACGGCTGACAACTCTGTTCCTTTTGTGGAATGCGTGCTGTAAATCCGACAATTATCTTTGCCCGCTTTCTTTCGGCACGGAATCGCATGCGACCATCAAGCAGAACTTTTTATTCATCAACGCATGGCTTGACGAGAATGTCGGAAATAAGGAAAACTACCTCAAATATGTTTTGGAAGCCTGCGATTTTGTCAAAATCGTGGCGGACGACCTTTCTGAAGCGTTCCAAATGTTTGATTCGCAAAACGGTAGAGGGAAAGAATTGGAAGCATATAACCTGTTGAAAGCGTATCATATCCGTGCTATGGAAATGGATAGCAGGGAAGACAAAATCCGTTGCGACAAGAGGTGGGAAGAGGCCACACAATACGATCCTACTCCAAAAATCAAGGATGACCCGAACATTGATGTGCTGAAACAGATCTTCAACGAACAACTGTATCGAAGCCGTGTCTGGAGCCGACAAAACTGGGCTGGCGAGTTTTCAAAAACGCAAATTGATGAGTTCAAGGGGTTCACTATCGACAAGAACCACCCCGCTCTGTTCCCCTACCAAAATCCGCAACTCCTACAGTATTTAACAGCAAAGTTCTACGACACGATTTTTTCCGGCACCACCGCCACCAAAAACCGTTTCGAACTCGGCGACAACGACCACATCAACCCCTTTGTCAACGTCAACCAGCAAATTGTGAACGGCAAGGATTTCTTCGATTATGTGGAAACATACGTGGAAATTTACAAGCAAATGTTCATCAACCTCGGCACCTACCAATTGAGCGAGTTCAAGGAGTTCTATTACGCCTATTGTTTGAATTACAACTGGCCAGACAATAATGAGGCAAAAGCAAAGGAAAAACGCAAAGAGGATTGTTCTTTCAATCCCCAATTGCAAGCTTCCCGGACAGGAGACTCTTACTTGCGGGAAGCCTACAAATCACTTGTGTTTGTACTATTCGACAAGTTCGGTGAGAAAGGACTGAACAAGTACTACAAAACACTATACAGGTTAATCTACTCTATGCGATTGGAAAAAAGTCAGGTCAGACGCAGCGCTGTCGCAACTTTGCCTGGTAGCTATTTCAAGACTATTGCAACCGCAAAGGATTTGGCCGATTTGTCAGAATTAGACAAAAAAGCAGCTGAATTATCCTCACGAGCATTCGAGGCAGAAGGCAAAATCGCCAATCAAAAAATCGTCAACTTTATAAAAACAGGAAAAGAAAATGAAAACAACTAACGATACCGATAATTTGGGCAAAAGCATAGCGGAAATTTTTGACAGACAATATAAATATGTCATTCCGCTCTACCAACGAAATTTTTCTTGGAGACAGCCGCAAATCGAACAACTGCTACAAGACATTTATAGTGCCTTCAAGAACGGTCAAAACCACTACTATATTGGCAGTCTCGTAGTATTGAAACGCCCCAACGGAGATTTTGAAGTGATTGACGGTCAACAACGTCTGACTGTGTTATCGCTCATTACCAAAATTATGAAAATCAACGACGAGCCGCGCCTGTTCTACGACTCCCGACCAGAATTTGAAGAGTTTCTTGCCGATTTCTACAAGTCCGAAGATGGGAACAGCGACATTGACTTTCCTCAAACTGCACATTTGCGGAATGCCATTGGATACATCAAAGAAATTGACTTGGACGCCGAGCTCACAACAACTAAGGTTGGAGATGCAGAGACGGATTTCGTCAACTATTTCAAAAACAACGTAATATTGGTTAGAGTGGAAATACCGCAGGACACCGATGTCGCTTCTTATTTTGAGATTATGAACAATCGCGGGGCACAACTGCAAAAGCACGAAATCCTGAAGTCGTTTCTGTTGAGCAAATTGAATGGGAAGTCTTATGACGAGTTTGCCAAGATTTGGACAGCCTGCTCACAAATGGACACTCCCATCCAGAAACTTTTCACGGCAGACGACAGGCGCAGATACTTTGGCGACAATTATGATGACTTCCGTTTTGAAAGTCTTGTTTCTGTTGACAACAATTCGGGTGGAGGAACAGCCGGAACTACCCCACTTGATCAAATTCTTGAGATCGCTTTTCAAACATCTTCTGCAAAAGATGACAAAAACAGCGATGGTACAGAGGATGGTGTTGAAGATGATGGGGACGAAACCAAATACAAGTCCATCATTGATTTTCCGAATTTTCTGATGCACGTATTCAAAGTGATGTTCCCTAATAAAGTGAAGTTTTCTGACGGCGAAGAAAAAGAAATCCCGCTGAATGAGAAATACCTCATCAGTGCCTACAAAGCCGTGGAAAGCCAACTCAATTCGGAAGATTTTATTAAAACATTATTCTTCTGCCGTACCATCTTCGACAAATACGTAGTGAAAACTGTTATTGACGAAAAGGCCGAGGAGGGTGAGCGTTGGACTTTGAGGAAGCCCAAGAAAAACGACAATAATGCTTTGGACTTTGGCAAAACATTCGACAATGACGAGAATCAAAATCGAATTGTCAAAGCGTTGACAATGCTGCAAGTTTCTTTCAGGTCGAGAATTTACAAGAAATGGCTTTTTGAAATTTTGAAATGGTTCAATGAAAAAAGGGATGTGAATATCGAACACGACGCATATCGCAATCTCTTGGATTCCATTATCCTCAACAACTATAATGAAAGAAAAATTGAATATAATCCAATAGCCGAAAACATTCATCTCACGAAAGAAAACTCCTATTCAGAAGGTCTGAACACCCCACACTTTTTGTTCAATTTCATAGACTATCTCTATTGGGTGGACTGGAAATCAACGCATCTTGTTGAGAGTGCCAAATATGTTAAGGATTTCGATTTCAAATACTGGAACTCTGTGGAACACCATTTGGCACAAAAATATGCCATAGATACGGAAAATAATCCTGATGACTTTATCAACAACCTTGGCAATCTTTGTTTGATAAGCAAAAGTTCCAATTCGAGATTGAGCGATAGGAGTGTCCATGAAAAAGTAATCCGCACACCAGACTCCAATATGGGTGCGAACAGACAGGTCATGTATGCAGAATCAAAAGATTCTGAAAACAACTACTCGTGGAACGAAACAAAAATCAAACAGCATTATAATGAAATACTGGAGTTGTTGAACAACCGAGATGCAATCCTCCGCAACTCCCTTCCTCCAATCACCAATCCCTAATTCTACATTCTTAATTCTACATTCTACATTGAAACAAACGCCCCCGCCGAAAAGCGTTCAACAGAGTAGGCAATAAATATAACAAATACGAATTATGGCAAATAATGAAACAACTGACTTGAAATTGGCTCAAGTTTTTGCAACGAAAGCATTCCGCATTCCTGATTACCAAAGGGGGTATGCTTGGGGAGAACGTCAATGGAATGACCTGTGGGAGGATATTTGGGATATAACGGAAGATAGCGTTTCAAAAGAGTATCAACCTCATTTTACAGGAACGATAACCCTGAAAGAAATAAATAAAGATGCGATTCCATCTGAAGAGTTGTGGTTTCGTGAACGAGGAAATAACTTTTATGATGTAGTTGACGGCCAACAGCGACTGACCACATTGGAGATTATGTTATTCGAACTAATCAAATGCTATCCCGATGAAGAGGAAAAGGAGGATTTGAGGAACATCTATCTTTTTAAAAACAGAAATGCCGCAAACACTCGTTTTTATCTGTTCTCCTATAACAGAAATGATAAGAACCAGGCTTTTCTATTAAACCACGTCTTTGAAGACAACACGATGATTGTTCCAGATGGTTATATCAATGTGTACACGAACAATCTTACGGCTGCAAAGAATTGGTTCAGCGAGCATATTTCCCTACTATCGGATGAAAAGAAACGTGATTTGCTTCGCCGAATACAGACCGCCCTTGTGTTTGACATCAAATACATCAGCAACAATGTGTCTGAACAGGCTGTTTTCGAGACTATGAACAATAGGGGCAAACCTCTTTCAACATTGGAAAAACTGAAAAACAGACTTCTGTTTCTCACAGCAAAGCTTCCTGATTCTTTGGAAGACAGAACCATATTGTCAAAAATGGTGAATGACGCTTGGCGGAAAGTCTATGATTACTTGGGCAAAAACCCGGAGAAAATGCTCGACGAAGACGAATTTCTTTCTGCGCATCTTACGCTAATACGTGCTCCCGAGTACTATTCTTTTTCTGAACAACTGGCGGAGAAAAAAGTTTTCGAAATGTTTTGTGTTAGGGCTCAACAATACTCGTTCAACTGCACTAAGTTGGCAAAAGATGACGATGAGCGAGAGCCTGCTGTGGACTATGCAAAAATCAGCCAGTATGCGCAAGATTTGGCCAATTTTGTACCGTATTGGCACGAAGTGAACAATAGTGAAGACTTGCGAATAAATAAAATACTATTATTGAATGGTTCCAAAGAAATGCGTTTACTCTTGGCCACTCTGGTGTCTTTCCGCGACAAGCAAAGCGATTTGGTGAACAAGTGTATCGATCTGCTACTTAAAGTGGAATTCAGAAATAGTTTGCCGAGCATGAGTGTCGTTGATGAACGTACGTATGCCACACGCGCACGAGAACTCCATAACCTGGAAGAGTCTTTGGAAGATTTTCACCACAAGTTAGAACAGTTATTAGCTGTAGGCTGCAATGTGGAAGGAATGATTGGTCAATTCAAATCGTTATTTGAATATGAGAGGGGAAACAAGGGCTTCCATCGTTGGAGTGGTCTTAAATTCTTTTTGATGGAATTTGAACAGCATCTTCATGAAACGAGGTTCATGAACGACAGTTCTCGTGTGATTTGGGACAATTTCGACGCTACCAACATAGAACACGTGTTGCCTCAAAGCTTCCAGGACAACTGGAATGATATCGTGTCTAACTATCTTAGGGGAAAAGAAATGTCTGACGATGAAAAACACAGAGCCGTAAAAATCATTGTCAACACATTGGGAAATCTCACTATACTCAGATATTCCAAAAATTCCGAATTGCAGAACAAACCGTGGGCAGTCAAGCGCGAACACTATAAAGCGGGTTCTTTCAGCGAGTTGGCAATTTCTGAAAAAGAAGCATGGGATGGTTGTGCAATACGGGAACGAGGTATTGAAATGCTCGACTTCCTCTCGTCAATGGTACAAGGACTTTCTTTTACAGAACGGCAGAAAGAAGAGTTACTTTTCGTGTCTGACAAGTATTTTGTAAATCAGTAAACCTATTTCAATTCAATTCCTAATTGCAAATTTCTAATTCCTAATTGAAACAAACGCCGCCGCCGAAAAGCGTTCAACAGAGTAGGCATTTCATTTTCTAACAGTTGCGCCCGACACGTAAAAGGGAAGACAATATGGTAACAAAAATTTATGAAGCTCGTGACAACTATGGTCATCCAGAAAACCATCCTTTCTTAATCGTCGAAAACGGTGAGATATTTCGTTCTCGTGATAATTATGGCCATCCAGAGAATCATCCATTCATGATAATTGATGATGGTGAAGTTTTCAAAGCTCGTGACAATTATGGTCACCCGGAAAATCATCCGTTTCTTATGGTCAAAAACGGAAAAGTGTACGGATCTCGAGACGGATATGGCCATCCAGAGAATCATCCATTTCTTATAATTGATGGAGAAGATATTTATAGAACCCGGGACGACTACGGGCATCCTGAAAATCATCCTTTCTTAATCGTTGAAGACGGCAAAATATTTCGCACCCGGGACGATTATGGTCATAAAGAAAATTATCCTTTTATGATCATTGACGGCTACTATAACCCCGCTATCCTTGCCGCCATTATTTGGGAATGCCAGCTCCTCTAATTCCAAAATCGAAGCTCCATGTCCAGAACATACAGCCTTTCCGACATCCCGTGCCGTGCCGAAGACAAAGACGAGTTCGGCATCAACCCTTTTGCAAAAGGGCTTGAACGGTTCATCACCAACACCGGCACGCCCATCACCATCGCCCTGCAAGGCGAGTGGGGAAGCGGTAAAACATCCCTTATGAATTACCTGCAGGAGTCGCTGTGCAACGACAGCGGCTCCTACCACGGTGTCTGGATCAACACGTGGGAATACGCCCTGATGAAAGACCCCGCCACCACCTTGATGCAAATCATCACCCAGATGGCCGCCCAAACCGCCTCCAATGACAGTGCCCGCAAAAAAGACGTTCTCGACAAGGTGAAGAAATTCGGGGCGGTGGCCCTTAAAACCGCCGTCAACGCCGGACTCGGCGGCGGCAGTGAGGAACTCAACGCCTTGTTCGACAGCCCCAAATCCTCTATCGGCAAACTTCGCGACGAACTGCAGCAGTCCATCAACACCACCCTTGCGGAATCGGGCCGAAAGGGCTTCATATTCTTCATCGACGACCTTGACCGCATCAACCCGCCTACCGCAGTGGAACTCCTCGAACTGCTCAAGAACATCTTCACCCTCGACAAATGCGTGTTTGTACTCGCCATCGACTACGATGTGGTGGTGAAAGGACTCAAGCCCAAATTCGGCGAACTCACCGACCAGAACGAACGCGAGTTCCGCTCTTTCTTCGACAAAATCATCCAAGTGCCTTTCTCCATGCCCGTCAACAATTACCGTATCGACTCGTTTTTGAAAGAGTCTCTCTTCAACATTGGATGGGTGACCCCCACGCAACGTGACACCAAACTTTTGATGGAGCGCATTACTGAAGCAGCCCGCCTCACGGTGGGTCATAATCCCCGTTCATTAAAACGGCTGTTGAACAACCTGTCGCTCATCAAATGCATCAACGACGCGCAAGACAATCAAGAGAAAGATTTTCTACAAGATAATTTGTCGGTCTATTTGAGTTTCGCTCTTGTCAGCATGCAAATCGCTTACCCCAAAGTCTATAATGTGCTGAGCAAATACCCCTGTTTCACTACTTGGAATGAGGATATTGCTTTCCAATTGAACCTCAAGCCATTGGACGATGAGACGAGGCAAGGCTTGAAAACAATGCCCGAATTTGACGAAGAATGGGAGCAGCTGCTTTATCGGCTTTGTGCATCCGACTATTATCTTCAGCACAAAGCCCTGAACATATCTCAGCTTTTGAACAGTATGCGCATCACAATCAAGAATGTTCTCCACCCGCAGAGCAAAGAAAATGAAGGGGGGCCATTTAACGAAACTCCCGAGCAAATTGAGGGAAACATCCGCAGCGCAATGCGAATGTCGGCCATCACAAACTTGGAGGCCAATGATGCCGCCCCGGTAAACTACCACACAAGTTCTTTTCTCAAAGAGGTGCGAGACCGGCTAATCGTATCGCTAAAGAAGGCGTTGCCACAGTACGCTTCACTCATCGCGCCTAATTCAGCCCGCGTCCAGACCAATGCACCCATCACACTAACGCCAAAAGTGGAGCTGAATCTGCACACCTATTCGGACAGGGGCAAAATCCGCTTGAATCTGGAAATGAATATCTCCGGACACTGTACCCACCCCCAGTATGAAACGGTAATGCAATACATTGAAGAGCTACAGAAAATGGATTTATTTAAGAAAACGGACGAAGCATACGAGAAAACGGTTCTAAAATACTCACAGCAGCGAACCGAGTGCTTTGAAAGCCGCTCCTTAATGAAAGGTGCCTATACCTACTGTAGCAACCATTATTTGCGTCTCCAGTTCGGAATACTATTCCCGACCACGGAGGACTTTATGGGACGACAAGTCATTGCCGACATGACCGAAATGGTTTGCGCCATGCTGACAGCCCGACAAGAAATGGATGAGATTTTGGGAAACGGTAGTTAAAAAACAAAAGAGCAACTTTGCAAAAATAACCCTTTAAGACCAACTATATGGCAGAGAATAATATTGAACTAAAATCGATTAGCGAACTTCTTGGAATGAAGTTCTTTATACCAAGTTACCAACGTGGATACCGATGGACGGAACAGCAGGTGAAAGACTTGCTGGATGATGTGAATGAATTTGTATCAAAAAAACATGGTGATGAAACCACATGGTACTGCTTGCAACCTTTGGTAGTTAGAAAAATGGAAGAGAGTGATTCCCGTTTAGAAAAAGAAGCCGACAAAAACGATTGGTATGAAGTGATTGACGGACAGCAGAGGTTGACTACAATATTTATTATCCTCAACCTGTTAGACAATCAGCAATTGTCACTACTGTACCAAACTCGCCCAAGAAGCAAAGATTTTCTGAAAAACATCAAGAATGACCAAGAGGATTCAAGCATAGATTTTCATTTTATGCTTGAAGCAAAGAAAACAGCGATAGAGTGGACCGGGGACAAGCCAAATCTTGTGCAAAAGCTCAAAGAGAATTGCAAAGTAATTTGGTACGAAACTGAGGAAAACGCTTACGATGTATTCAAACGGCTGAATAGCGGGAAGATCTCCTTGAGCAATGCGGAATTGGTAAAAGCATTGTTGCTGAAAGATGACAATTTTGTGGGATTGGATAGGGATGCCTTGAAATTGAAGCAATTAGAAATGGCGGGCGAATGGGACAGAATGGAACAAACCCTCCATGATGATTCGTTCTGGTATTTTATCAACCCTGAGCCAGAAGACGCTCGTTTCAATTGTACAAGAATAGATTTTCTTTTGGAATTGATACTGCGATGTTTGAAATCCACAGATGGGTCTTTTCTGTATGATGTTGATTCCGAACTGAAAAGAAATAATTATTACATTTTCTCAATATACTCTGAACTTATTCAGAAGGAGGGCTACGCCAAACAATGGGAGCTTATTCAAAAGTATTTCAGAACCATCAAATCATGGTACGACGACAGAGTAAAATACCACTATATCGGCTATTTAATGAATCTGAAAGGTGGAGACAAAAAGGACACTTTGAGAACCTTGTTGTGTGAATCTGAAAAACCAAAAGATGAATTTTTGGAGATGATAAAAGGAAAGTGCAAGGCGACGATTGGCATAACCGACGATAACAATACTGTTTATTGTGACAAATGGGAATACGGCAAAAATAATAATGAGATACATAATGTTTTGTTGCTTTTCAATCTTGCCACAACTCAAAATCAAGTCAGTGAGGTGTCACGTTACCCGTTTGACAAACACTTCCAAGCAGCAAAGAAAAAATGGTCTTTGGAACATATCCACGCGCAGAACGAAAAACGCAAGGATAATTGGTCTAAGGATGAACTGGATAAAATCAAATCATATATCCGCCAATGTAAGTACATAAAAGAGAATGACAAGACAAATATTGCAGAAGAGTTTTCTAAAACACTCTCTTCGGAATCCATCAAAGATGAAAGGATTTATACAATTGTAATAGGTGCCCTTATGGGAATTGCCATAAAAAAAGATGGCGAAAACTTTACCCTTACTGAAGATTTTGAAAAGGATGACCATCTTACCAATATGGCTCTTTTACAAGGTGATAAAAATGCCGCCTTCAACAACAAAACATATCCTGAGAAACGCGAAAAATTGGCCGAATACGAGAATGTTGAAAAGACTTCTATGTTTGTGCCTGTTTGTACGAGGAATGTGTTCTTCAAACATTATTCTCCCAACTCAACAAATCCCCTGTTTTGGGATGAACAAGCCGGGTTGGAATATGTGAAGGCAATGATGAAAGTGGTGGCTGCCTATTTGGGATTGGATGCCATCGTTCCTGATGAAAACAACGGTAATTATGGATTAAAGACAAAAAAGGAGGCATAAAATGAACGACATATATTCATTCTACCAACTGATAAGCAAATACAGGATAGAAATTCCAATTATCCAGCGCGACTATGCACAAGGTCGTAACGATACAAAATCATCAGATGTCAGAAAATCTATTGTAAATAGGTTAATTCTGGCCACAAAAGACAATCAGCAGCTATTCTTTGATTTTGTCTATGGGCGGGCTGATGGTGACAAGTTTATTCCCTTCGATGGTCAGCAACGACTTACCACACTGTTCTTGTTCCATAGGTATGTGTTCGAAAAATGTCAGTCTTCCTCAGCCTGCCATTACAAATCTAATTGTATCTGCAATGATATCCTTTTGCGATTTACGTATGCGACACGACAGTCGTCACGAGAGTTTTGTGAAAGACTTGTAAATGAAAAAGTCATTCCCGATGACGCCAAACCATTGTCCGAAAATGTTAGAAATATGCCGTGGTTTTATTCCGACTGGGAGAAAGATCCGACCATTATGGGTATGCTGACAATGCTTGACGAGATTCATGGTCAAATGAAAGACATTGATGACTTCAGACCTTTAGCGGAAAAACTGACAAGCGGATGTAACTGTCCTATTACATTCCATTTCGTTGACATGGGTGAGCACAAATTGACGGACGATACTTACGTAAAGATGAATGCCCGTGGGAAAACGCTTACTCCTTTTGAGAACTTCAAGGCAAGTTTGGAGCAATACCTTGTAGATAAGGCAAAAACCGACTTGCTTGAAAGAGTGAGAGGTAAATTTGATGAGGACACTCAAAAATATACTGGCATAGATGGCGTTTGGCTGGAAATGTTTTGGGATGCCGTGAATGAAGACAAAGAAAAAAAAGAACTGCCCGACACTTTGATGATGAGTTTTTTCAATCGCCATTTCATGAATGTCTGGCGGTGTTGGTATGCAAATCACTCCAAATCGAATGAAAATAAGGAGCAGCAGGACGAGTATGATAGCTTCCAAAATCGAATCATAACAGAAATGCCGCTATATCCAACTAAAGACAATTTTGTTTCATGGGATATTTACCAATGTGTATTGGATAAATGTGGCATTGACGAATGTTTGACTCCAATATTCAACATTTGGGACGAACTATGCAAAGGGAATAACATAAATGAAGACTGTCAGGCTGTATGGAATAGAGGTAATGACAAGGAAAAGTGGAACTTGTTTGAAGGGAACAAAAACAATGATAACCGAGAAACTTATCCCTCCCGTGTAGCTTTCTATGCTTTGCTGAGATATTTTGGCGTTGAAACAAAAGAAAATAAAACAACATTGTCACAATGGATGCGCATAGTTTGGAACATTATTGAAAACTCAACCATTGACAGTTCTGGCACCTATCAAGCAGCTTTGCGATTAATGTGCAAGCTATCTGACAAATGCTATAACATTCACGACGCTTTAGCAAATCATTTTGCTGATTTTCAATTGGGTTCCCCATATCATGCGCAAGATCAGGTTGCAGAAGAAATCGCAAAAGCCAAACAAATTCTATACGAAGCACCTAGTCCAGATGGAAAATCATGGGAAGAAATCATCATCGATGCCGAAAAATACGCCTTCTTCAAGGGGGCAATACGGTTCTTGTTTACGGATGGCGAAGGAAACATCAATTGGTATTGGTGTGACTTTGACAAGAAATGGACAAATGCAAAGAAATATTTTGACGAGAATGGAATCGTTGAAGGCTATAAAAAGGAGGCCATACTTTTGAGAGCGTTTTTAAGTAGAATCAATATTGAAGAGAAGTGGTTCGGATACTACAACGACTTCTGGCGGTTATCATTGCTGAGCACAGATAATCAAAGTGTTATTAATCACCTATTAACTACCGAAAAAATAGATATAGAAGAGGCATGTGGACGGGATTGGATAAAAAACAAAGAGTTGATAGAAACATTATTGGAAAGTTATAATTCATGGCACATTCTGAATAATTGGCGAAAATATTCTGTTCTAACCCGGTATTCCCAGCGAAGGTCTGACGTGACGTCACACAAAGAAATAGTTGTGCTTAATGATTTGCGCAACAAGTTGCTCAATGAGGTTAAGGCTGAAATTTCACCAGAAATCAAAGTTGGTAACACCACCTATTTATACGGTTGGAACATAAATTTTAAATTCAACAACCATTTCTTTCAATGGTGGGGTAATCCAAATGAAAAAGAGCTCGATGTTTACCTTATGGAAGATGATTGGAAGGACTACAAAGAACGTCCCAATCCCACAACCGACAAAGGCACAGATGAATACAGGTTCTATTGTTTCAGAGTGGATGCAAACGAGGATGCCGATTCTTTTGTGGAAAAGCTTGACAATCTCATCAAACAGGATAGTCTGATCTAAGCTAGCATTCCAATCTTGCAGGTGCGTCGTAACGATGCACTTGTTTACGGCAGCTGGAACTCCCCCTCGCGGTTTTTCGCGGGGCGAATCCCTTAACCATTTCCACACCTTTCCCCCGCACATCCTTCAACATACGCTTTAGATTATTTTCAGGCTGTCCCTATCCCCCTCATTCCCAATTACTAACTAATCATTACTAATTACAAACTAAAAAAAAATCTCCATCTTGTGCCACCAAATGGCACACCGCCACCGTATCTTTGCAGCATACGTAACAGATACGTATAAACAAATTCAATTATTTAAAAACCAAAAAGTTGCGCCCGACACGTAAAAGGGACAAAAAAATGTACACATTAAATTTTCCGAATGGCAACAGCCAGACTTACAAATCTTTGAGTGAGTTGCAAACTGCCGCCCGCAAGCTGGGAGGCACCGCCAAGCCGGTGAGTGGCAAAACCTACGTCTTTGTGGCAAAATAGTTTTTTACAGATTAGGGTTGCGGCGTCTTTTTTTCCGCAACCCCCAATCTATTTGTTAAACACTGATAAATAATTCAACCATGAAAATATTAAATGATTTAGCAGGCGATAATAAAATCGCTTTCTATCTGGGATTGATCTCATTGATAGTCTTTTTGATAATGTTTTTCGTCTCAAAGAAAAAACGTATTCCTATTTTTGTTGGAATAGGGGATTTGGTGCTGCAATTTGTGGCACTTATCTTTTTCGCGGTATTCATGATAGGACTCAACGATGGGGAGTTCAGCCTCACGTCGTTGATATTTCTGGTGCCACTGGCAATTTCGGCCTTTCTTACGTTGCGCAAGCCGTTTCCCGTTCGGCACAAGGTCTTTTCTGTCGTTGCCAAGCTGCTTTTTGTCCTATCGGGAGCTTCTGTTATATTGCTTTTTATAGTATTGATAATAAGTTTGTTTCGTAAAAAGGAGATGGGCAAAAGCGGTTTATGGGAGGAACTGAAGGATATCGCGAAAACGGGAAACGATATTGGCGACTCCGAGCCATAGCGAGTGGTAGAAACATTAGTGTTCAAAAACTTGCCTCCTCATTCCATGCTGGTGCTAATAATGGAAATAGTTGTAAATTACGCTATCCAAAAGTGAAAAAAGTTGTAAATTTTTCCTCAAAAAAAATGGAAAAAGTTGGGGTTTTTATACAACAGATAGAAATAATAGAATTGATAATCAGGCATATCCGAAAAAATGCAATTTGTGTTCAGAATTAAATATTTTTGTGTACTTTTGCAATAATGCAATTTAATCCAATTCAGCATTTTTCAACCAGTAATGAAACGACTTGAACAACTGTTTGTCAACGAGAAATTTATCCATGGCGTAATTTTCGTCAATGGCGTGTGGCCAAGCAATGCAAGGATGCAGAGGCCATTCTCGCCACCATGGAAGAACGTCATATGCGGGTGTGCCCTGAGGAGACCATCGAACACAAACGCAAACTCGTCAGCCGCTGGATGTACGGAAGTCTTTGGTAGTAGTCCGGAATTCGGATTTCAGAATAGTTGTTGGAAGTTAAGAATTAAAAGTCAAGGGTTGGCTGACGCGGGTTAATTCGGAATTCGGCGCTGCCTCATCCGTTTTCAATTCTCCATAGCCAATTGTCCATCGTCCATCGTCCATTGTTCATTTTAATTGTCCTTTTTCAACTTTCAGCTTTCCATTTTCAACTATCTCCACCACAGCGTATTCGCTTTTGGTGCCGATGCGGAACTTGCCTCCCCAGATGCCAAGCCCTGAAGATATGTAGTAGTCCGTTTTGCCACGCCGGTGTTGTCCGTAAGCCTTTTCGTATATCGCATCGGTTATCAAATTTATAGGAAATACCTGTCCGTAATGGGTATGTCCGCTCAGCTGTAGGTCCACGCCCGCCTCTTCGGCCTGTTCAAGGTTGTAGGGCTGGTGGTCGAGCAAAATGGTATATCTTCCGCTGTCCTGATTTTCAAGTATTTGTGCGATGGATTTTCTATTGGGATTGGTCCGGTCGTCGCGTCCGGCAATAAGCAGGTCGTTGCCCACGGTGGCGCAGCTGTCCACAAGCAGTGTTATGCCTGCTTTGCGGTAAAACTCGCGGGCTTCGCCAATGCCGGAAATAAATTCGTGGTTGCCCAAGCAGCCGTAAACGGGAGCGTTCAGCCGGCGGAACTCTTCGTACATCTGTTGTTCGTTTACAGGGCGGGGGCTTATGTCTATTATGTCGCCGGCAATCAGTATCAGGTCGGCATTCTCGGCGTTCAGCATGTCCACCCATTTGGCCAACGTTCCGCGCTGGTTGTGGTATCCGATATGCATATCGCTAACCATCAGTATTTTATATTTCTTGTAGAGGTGCTTTTCGGTGCTCAGATCCACAGTGGTGCGATATTTGTGGTAGTAGTGCAGGTTTCCGTAAAGGAAAATGGCAAATACCGTTCCCACAACTATCAGCGTGCCTTTCAGCGAGTTGTGCATCATGTCGTGGGGCAGTACGTGCGTCAGTCGCAAAATGTCCATCAGCAGGAAAATCATCAGCAGGTACAGAAGTATGAAAATCCACGACGTGGTAATCTCGTAAATCACTGTGGCCAAGGGCATTGGCATTTTGTCGAGACCAAACACGAAGCTCAGCACCATTGCCATCACAATTCCCACTCCAAGTGCTACGGCCACCACTTTCCAAGCTGTTCCGCAGGGCAGTATGCACCAAATGCGTATCATCACGTATGCCAATGCCGCCAAAACCATGGCTATTGTCAGGTATATCATTGCTTTGTTCATTTTGTTTAGTTAGCAGTTCGGGTTTTTTTAGAGTGTTTTATGGTTCTCGTTTTCAGTGTCTTGTGATGATGTTTGCGGCTAATGTTTTTAAAAAAGCGCGTCGTCGGTTATTTGTTTTTCACGTCGAGGGCGTCGCGAATGCCGTTGCCCACCAGCATAAATGCCAGCACAATAATCATGATGGCAAAACCGGGCAGCAGTGCAAGGTATGCCGAGTCGAGCAGAATATAGCCGTAATTTTCTTTCACCATGGTGCCCCACGATGGCATTGGCGGCTGCACTCCTATGCCAAGAAAGCTAAGGCCGGCCTCAAGCAGTATTGCCGAGGCAAAGTTCGATGCGGCTATCACTATCACCGCCCCCAGCACGTTGGGCAGTATGTGCCTGAAAATAATGCGGAATGTTCTGTATCCTAATGCTCTGGCGGCCTCCACATACTCTTTTTCGCGTATCCCCAGCACCTGTCCGCGCACCACGCGGGCAACATCTACCCACATGGTAAGTCCAACAGCCACAAACACTTGCCAAAAGCCCTTGCCCAAGGCAAACGTTATGGCGATAACCAACAGCACCGTTGGTATGGACCACACCACGTTTATCAGCCACATTATCACACTGTCCACCCAGCCGCCGCGGTAGGCCGCCAGCGCGCCGAGGGTAATGCCTATCAGCAGGGCAATGGCAATGGCAATAAAACCCACCGAAAGGCTTACGCGTGTGCCTATCATCAGTTGGCTCAGCATATCGCGCCCGTAGCGGTCGGTGCCGAGCACAAAAGTGCGGTTTTCTATGAAGTTGGCACGCACGTAGTTGCGTAGCTTTTCTATATTATATGTATGCCTCTGGCCCTGCAAATCGTAGAAAGAGGTCTGGCTCTGAGTGTGGCTCACACCTTTGGCAGGGTCGATGGCAAAGGCAATGTCGGCAAGTGAAAAGGTGCGTTTCTCGCCGTTGTTGGGCATCGAGCCGGTATGCAGCTCCACACGCAGACTGTCGGCAAAAAACCGGTATTTGTGTATCGGGTAGGCGTAGTAGGGCAGGGGTTTGCCGTAAAGCATCTTCTTAAAAACCGACGTGCGTGGCTGCTCCTGATTTTCCATTACGTTCAAAAAAGTGGCTTGCGAGCCCGGTTTCTGCGTGGCAAGTTCCAAATACTGCTGGTTGCAGTATGGTGTGCTGTCGGGGGTTATCAGGTAGCCCAATATCGCTACAAGGGCAAACAATATTATCACCACAAGGCTGGTCGTGGCCATCTTGTTGCGCTTGAACCGCAGCCACACCTCCTTGTTTAGCGACACACCGCCCTCTTTCTCTACCATCGAGTTGCGCAATTTCTGCCCTAACAATTGTCCAAAAAATCTCCGTTCTGCCATCAAATGTTTGATAGTATGTGTTTTATGTGTGTTGGTGATAAACTTGCACCAATCAACAAATTTACATAAAAAAATCGACATAATTGCTTTTTATTTCAAAAAGTTGCGTCTCCAACAGCACCATATTTCATTCTTTTTTTGCAAAAAAAGTTCGTTTTTCAAATTTTATTTGTATCTTTGTGGAGCGATAAATCCCTGTGGTATGATGTAAGTATCATGGTATCAGGAATGTAAGTCGTTATAATGATAGCTTTTGAAAAAATAAACTTATAAAAATTACCATAATATGAACAACACAATTTTCAGTTTCCCCAAGCCGGCCAACGAACCGGTAAAAGGCTATGCTCCTGGCAGTCCCGAGCGCAAAGAAATCCGTAAAGCTCTCGACGAACTATACAACAAAGTTACCGAAATTCCCGCCATTATCGGTGGTAAAGAGGTGAAAACCAAAGATATGGGTGAGATAGTGATGCCTACCGAGAACCACCACGTCCTCGCCCGCTACCACAAAGTTGGCGAAAAAGAGGTTAAGGCAGCCATCGCCGCAGCTATGAAAGCCCAGAAAGAATGGGCCGAAACCCCATGGATAGACCGCGCCAGCGTTATGCTCAAAATAGCTACCCTCATCAGCGGCAAATACCGTTATCTGATCAACGCCGCCACCATGCTCGGACAGGGCAAAACCACCATGCAGGCCGAAATCGACTCCGCTTGCGAACTCGTCGATTTCCTCCGCTACAACGCTTTCTACGCCTCGCAGATATACAGCGACCAGCCATGCTCCGACGCCGGCACCCTCAACTACGTGTCGTACCGTCCAATGGAAGGCTTCGTGTTTGCCATCACTCCGTTCAACTTCACTTCCATCGCCAGCAACCTCTGCATGTCGCCGGCACTGATGGGTAACGTTTGCATCTGGAAACCCTCCACCACAGCCCTGCTCTCCAACTACATACTGATGAAAATATACAAGGAAGCCGGTCTCCCCGACGGCGTGGTGAATTTCCTCCCGGGCAGCGGCGCCCTTATCGGCAAAGTGGCTTTCGCCGACGAAAACCTCGCCGGAGTGCACTTTACAGGCTCCACAGCCACTTTCAAAGGATTCTGGAAAGCTATCGGCCAAAACATCGACAAATACCGTACCTATCCTAAGATAGTTGGCGAAACCGGCGGCAAGGACTTCATCATGGTTCACAAAAGTGCCGACCCCGACCAAGTGGCAACCGCCATCGTTCGTGGCGCTTTCGAGTTCCAAGGTCAGAAATGCTCCGCCGCAAGCCGTGCCTACGTGCCCGCCTCCATGTGGCCCAAAGTTGAGAAAATCATCGGCCGTATGCTTAAAGAGATAAAAATGGGCGACGTCCGCGACTTCTCCGCTTTCGTAAATGCCGTTATCGACGAAGCCTCGTTCGACAACTGCAAAAACTATATCGACCACGCCAAAAAGAGCAAAGACGCTGAAATCGTATTCGGCGGCAAGTGCGACAAATCGCAAGGCTGGTTTATCGAACCCACCGTTATCCTTGCCAAGAAACCCGACTACAAGTCGATGTGCGAAGAAATCTTCGGACCCATCATCACCATTTATGTGTACGATGACAAGGATTTCGAAAAAACCTGCCAGATACTCGACAGCACTTCGCCCTATGCTCTCACCGGTGCCATTTTCGCCACCGACCGCAAGGCCCTGCGTACAGCCTACGACCTGCTGAAGAATGCCGCTGGCAACATGTATTTCAACGACAAGCCCACCGGTGCCGTTGTTGGACAGCAGCCCTTCGGCGGCGCCCGCGCCTCCGGAACCAACGACAAGGCCGGCTCGTACCTCAACCTCATCCGCTGGACTTCGCCGCAGGCCATCAAAGAAACTTTCGACCCTGCCCGCGACTACAAGTACCCATTCATCTCCGATGCCGAATAATACACATATAATATATATGTATAAAAAAAGCCGTTGCGTAAGCAACGGCTTTTTTTAGTGTTTATGCCGCGTCACACTCCTTTGTTCTCATGTGTGGACTTACCCCAATCAGTCAAGTGCAACCTCACTTACATTTTACTTGTCAAAAATCATGAAATCAAGAGGTTAATCCAGTTTTTCGTGTCTGGCAAACATTTGTTAAAATTGTCTAAAAAACCATTGTAAATAGCTCATTCCATGATTTCTACAGAATACCTTCGTCGAAAAAACTGTAATAGTTTACATTTCCGGCGGAAAAATGTTCACCTATTATAATGTGGTCGAGCACTCTTATGTCCATAATTTTGGCAGCCTCCTTAATTGTTTTTGTCAATTCAATGTCCTGCTTGCTGGGTTTCACACTTCCCGACGGGTGGTTGTGAGCCAGTGCAATACCCACGGCGTTGTTTTCCAATGCTGTTTTCAGTACCATCCGCACGTCAACAGCGGTTGCCGTAAGTCCGCCGCTGGCAATTTTACGCTTGGTTATCAGTTTGTTGGCATTGCTCAGATACAACGCCCAGAACTCCTCGTGCGCCAGCTGGTTCAAATCGCCCGATATTATATTGTATATAGAGCGGCTGTCCTTTACCACATCATCGTTGCCATTGCGCTTTTCGGCCCACATGCGGCTGCCCAGCTCCAGTGCCGCCACAATGCTCACAGCCTTTGCGTCGCCTATGCCGTCTTCCTTTTTCAGCTCGGCAATGCCTTTCTTCGACAACTCCACAAGACTGTTGTCCGCATCTTTCAGCAGCCTTTTCGAAAGCTCCAGCACATTGGTTTTCTGGCTGCCGCTGCCTATTATGATGGCAAGCAGCTCGGAGTTGCTCAAAGCCTTACGGCCATTGGTCAGCATCTTTTCGCGCGGCTTGTCGCTGTCCGCCATTTCCTTTATAGTAATGTTGTCTTTGCCCATATATCTTAAATATTTGTGCAAAGGTACTCCTTTTTTTTAAAAAATGCTTCAGCAGAGGGGTCCGAAAAAAAAAATACAAGTTTTATTCGCTGATATACAAGAAAATAAAAAATAATGCGACAAAAAAAATTTGTTGTTTGAACAAAAAATCATATCTTTGCAGGTCTGAAAATGTGTTTCCATACACGTTTTTTTAATGCTTTAATAATTATATATTAGTAAGATATGCAAAATAAAGGACTTATCAGATTTTTCGCTATTCTCTTTGCGATAGTGTGTTTGTACCAATTGTCGTTCACCTTTTCGGCGCGGCATTTCGAGGGAAAGGCTCGCGAATACGCCAATAGCCCTGAGGTAAAGGCATTAGCAAAAGATATGGCCAAGGGCGATGCCATAATGGAACAAGCCCTGTACGACTCTCTATCCACAGCCAGAGAAGCGCATTTTATCGACTCCATTTCGGAATATGAATCGTGGTGGGGATACAAAAGCTCCAAGTCGAAAGAGATAAACCTCGGTCTCGACCTTAAAGGCGGTATGAACGTGATGATGGAAGTGTCCACCTCAGACGTGGTTATCGCTCTGGCAAACCATACCAAGGACACCCTTTTCAACAAAGCTATCGATGAAGCTCTGAAACAGCAAAAGGTTACCCCCAACACAAACTTTGTTACTTTGTTCGAAGAGGCTTTCGAAAGAGTTGCTCATGGCAAAGAACTCGCCCCATACTTCTCCACTCAGTTGCGCGACAAAGTAAAACTCACCGACGACAACAAAAAAGTGATGGACGTGGTTAGGGGCGAAGTGGCCGACGCTTACGACCGCACATACGAAATCCTGCGCCAGCGTATCGACAAATTCGGCGTGGCTCAGCCCAACATCCAGAAACTTACCGCATCCGAACGTATCCTTATCGAGCTTCCTGGTGTGAAAGAACCCGAACGTGTGCGCAAACTCCTGCAAGGCACCGCCGAACTCCAGTTCTGGTTGGGCGCCAAATGCAAGGACGCTTTCCATTATCTTGACGATGTTAACAAATTCATCGCCTCCACCACTGTGGCCGACAGCACCGCCGACAAAGCCGTTGACTCGCTCCTCGCTTCTCTGACTGCCGACACCGCTGCCACCACAGACTCCGCCAACGATGTGCCCGGCACACTCGAAGCCGACAGCACAAACCAATCCCAAGCTGCCATGCAGGCCGAATTTGCAAAAAACAACCCACTTTTTGCAAAACTGCAGCTTAACGTAAACCCTCAAACAGGTGAATACTCCGACGGATGTGTGGTGGGATACGCCTCGCCCAAAGATAGAGCCGCCATCGACGACATGCTCGCCAGAGCCCGTCAGAAAAACATACTGCCATCCTCGATAAAATTCCTCTGGGGAGCAAAACCTTCGAGATACAACAACAACTTGTATGAGCTCTATTCCATTCAGGTTACCACCCGAGACGGCTCGCCTCTGCTTGGCGGCGATGTTATCACCGACGCCCGTCAGGATATTAGAGACAACGGTCAGGAAATATCCATGACCATGAATAGCGACGGCGCACGCGAGTGGAAACGTATCACCGGCGCCAACGTTGGAGAATTCATTGCCATCGTTCTCGACAACCTCGTTTATTCCGCACCGCGCGTTAACGGCGAAATCGGCGGAGGACGATCCTCCATCACCGGTGACTTCACCCCCGAAGAGGCAAAAGACCTTGCCAACATCCTGAAAGCTGGTAAGCTCCCCGCTCCCGCCAAGATAGTTCAAGAAGCTGTGGTAGGCCCCTCGCTCGGTCAGGAATCAATCAATGCGGGTATGCTCTCGTTTATCGTGGCCTTCATTATGGTGTTCATCTATATGATTATATTCTACAACAAGGCTGGTATCGTGGCCACAATTGCCTTGCTCGCCAATATGTTCTTCCTCGTAGGCGTTATCGCCTCGTTAGGCTCTGTGCTTACGCTCCCCGGTATTGCAGGTATAGTGCTTACCATGGCAATGGCCGTGGATGCCAATGTGATCATCTATGAACGTATCAAAGAGGAGCTGCGTGCTGGCAACAGCATTTCCTCCTCCGTGGATAAAGGTTTCAAAAACGCCTATTCCGCTATCATTGACGGTAACGTTACCACACTGCTCACAGGAATAGTGCTGATAATGTTCGGCTCCGGCCCCGTTCAAGGCTTCGCCGTTACATTGTGCGTGGGTATCCTCACATCTCTTTTCACCAGTATTTTCATCACACACTTGGTTATCGAACGCTTCATGAAAAGTTCCAAACCGATGACCTTCTCTTTCCCGTTCTCAGAAAACTTCCTGCGCAATGTAAATATAGATTTCATAGGCAAGAGAAAAACTTTCTACATCATTGCCTGCTCTGTTCTTGTGGTTGGCATCGCCGCCCTTTGCATCCGCGGACTTAACATGGGTATCGACTTCCAAGGTGGCCGCACCTACGTTATCCGTTTCGACCAACCCCTTGCAAGCACTGCCGATGTTCGTGCAAGCCTCGCAGAACAGTTCCCCGACGCCCCCGAAGTGAAAACCTACGGCCCGTCGAACCAAATAAAGGTTACAACCAAATATGGCATCAGTGAGGACAACGATACCATAAAGAACGAAATAGTTGAAAAACTTTACAACGGTACCAAACAGTATTTCAAAAACGACATAACCGTTAAGGAGTTTGCCTCCACCGAAACCAATCCTCTTGGTATCATCAGTTCCGAAATTGTGGGACCCACAATGGCTAAGGACATCCAGCGCGATGCCGTTATCGCTTTGCTGGTAGGTCTGCTGGTGATTTTCGCCTATATCGGTCTTCGTTTCCGTAATTGGCAGTTCGGTTTGAGCGGCGTTATTGCCTTGACTCACGACTCCCTCGTTACAATAGGTTTCTTTGCATTGCTGCATGGCCTGCTGCCGTTCAACATGGAGGTCGACCAGTCGTTCATAGCCGCTATCCTTACCGTTATCGGTTACTCCATCAACGCTACCGTGGTTATTTTCGACCGTGTGCGCGAGTACAAAACCCTGTACCCCAAACGTTCGCTGAGAGAACATATCAACAGCGCCATCAACTCCACACTGAGCCGCACGGTGAACTCTTCGGGAACAACATTGGTTGTGCTTCTGATGATGTTCATATTCGGTGGTGAGGCACTGCGTGGTTTCATATTCGCACTGCTTGTGGGTGTTGCAGCCGGTACTTTCTCTTCGGTTTGCATTTCGGGCACCATACTGTTCGATTTTATGAACCGTAAGGGATACAAACAAATTGAAAATAAAAAATAACAGTCTGATACTTAGAGTTATAGAGTGATAATTTTGGAAAAATCAATTTTTTGCTTTTATAATTAGTCAATATTGAGTATCTTTGCAGTGATTTTTTAGATAGTAAAATGAGCATTTTTTGGTGGATATTATTGTTTGTTTTGTTCTCGTTGCCAAGTCTTTTGGGTAAAAAAGGCAAGCAAGGCAGCCGGGGAGCAAAACATGTGTTCTCGGAAGAAGAAACTTCCGAGAATGATGATTTCACCGAATTGGAAGATGTGATGGGGGAGCTGAAACGGCAGTTTGCCGGCAGAAACGACGAAGCTATCCCTCAGCCCGAAGCCGCCACTCCAGAGCATCAGCAGTTTCTGTATGAGGAGTACAATCCCAATACAGCAGAACAGCCCAATGACGAAGCTCCCCATCCTGAACCCGTGACACCTCAAAGCGAGTCCGAAACTGAAAACACTATCAAATTCAACCTGCGGGAGGCTGTTATCCAATCTGTAATTCTTGAGAATCCATACAACTGATAATAAAAACTAATAGATAGGTATTTAATTGTAAATTAGATGAGTATGTTTAAAAAAGTACTGATGACATTTGGGTTGCTTTTAGTAACCAGTGTTGTGGCTTTCGGACAAGGAACCCTGAGGGGCGTAATTGTCAATGCCAAAACGAACGAACCAGAGCCATTCGTGAATGTCGTAGCTAAACAAAACGACGAGCAACGTGGCGGTGCCGCCACCAACATGAATGGTGAGTTTGCCATCAAACCTCTGTCTGCGGGCACATACGATATTGAAGTTTCCGCTATAGGCTTCACCCCTGTGCGGCTCGAAGGTATTAGCGTAAAAGCAAGCGGTTCTTCGTATGCCGACACCATTAAATTGGAGCCTACAGCAAAGACTCTTACAGCTGTGGTTGTTAAGACTCAAAAAGTGCCCCTGATCGATAAGGGATCACCCGAAGGCGGCCAACGTATGAGCTCCAAAGACCTTGAGCGTATGCCGGGTAGCTCCATCGAAAGCGCAGTGGCCACAGTGCCAGGCGTAGGTTATAGCGATGGCGGCGTGGGTACAGCCCGTGGTCAGGAAGAAGGCATGGCTACCTACGTGGGCGGCATGAGAAAAAAATCTGGCGTTTATGTGCCTAAGGAAGCCATCGCCGAAATTCAGGTGATTCTTTCGGGTACCCCCGCACGCTATGGCGAGGCTATTGGCGGCGCCCAGGTTATCACCCTCAAACCACCAGCAAACAAATTCAACGGCATGGTACGTTACGAAACATATCTCGACTATAGATTTTTCAACGACCTCACTTTCTATCTCACCGGTCCTGTCCTGAAATCGAAGAAAGCCGAAAAAACTCTCGTGGGATTCCGTCTCACCGGCGTGCTCCGTTATCAGTTCGACCAGTACTATCGTCGCAACGGCTACCTCTACCAGATAGTGAAAGACGATGTGCGCGAACAGATAGAAAACCAGCCTATCGTTTACGACCCCATCACAGGTGCTGTGAATTATAGCGGTGAGTACCTCCGCGCCTCCGATTTCCGCACCATTAAATATAAAGGTGGAATGCCAGCCTATCGTGCTTATGTGGAAGGCGGTCTTGATATCCGTTTCTCCGATTATGCCACATTGCAGATATCGGCCGACTATATGTTCAACCGCTCGGCACAGACAGGGGTTGCCTATTTCCCTCTCAACCTCGGTACACATGGCACATATGACTATCAGAACTTCTCCATCATGGCCGATTTCACACAGCGTTTCCCCGACAAGAAACCTGCAAGTGGCGACGCTACTATGCCCGGCTCGGAGAAATCCGCTCTGATAACAAAAGTTATGTACAACATCTCCGGTATGTTCAACAGAGTGTGGACAAGAACCTACAACCAAGACTTCGGCGACGATGTGTTCAAATATGGACATGTGGGTACTTTCGAAACCAGAAGAATGCGTACCTTCTCCTACGGCATGTTTAACGTAGACGGTGTTGACCAAGTGGCAAGAATCCAAGCCAACTGGATGGACACAGCCGTTATTTTCACACCTTCGCCCTACAACCCCATGCTTGCACGCTACACTTCGCAGCTGTACGGCATGAGCGCCATCAGAGGTTCGCTGATCAATTTCAACAATATCGAATACTACAATGGTCTGCTCAACGGACAGACCCCGTCTTCTATCTACGGTCTTATTTATAATGTGGGTACACCCTACACTTCCTACGGCAAATCTTTGACCGACTACATTTATGTTCAGGCAAAAGTTTCCGCCGATATCAAAGGCCACTCGCTTGAAATGGGTTTCCAATACGACCAGTCGACCAGCTATTCATACTCTCTGGCACCTGTGTCGTTGTGGACAATTATGAGACAGTCGGCTAACGCTCATATCAGCCAGCTCGACCTGAACAACCCCATCATCGACCAATCCGGCCAATATGTTACCGTAACCTATGATCGTCTGTACGACGAAAACAGCCAGACTTATTTCGACAGGGCTATGCGTGCCAAACTCGGACTGCCGGTAAACAGCACCGAATGGCTCGATGTTGATATGTACGACCCCAACTGGTTCTCACTCGACATGATTTCTGCCGACGAGATGTTTAACGACGGTAACTCCATAGTTTCCTACTACGGCTACGACCACCGCGGAAACCGCATCAGAGGCAAACAATCCCTAGAAAGCTTCTTCAACAGCCCTGACCGTAAGCTTGGCGCCTTCTCGCCCATCTACATGGCCGGATATATCCAAGACCAGTTCGAATTCCAAGACCTGATATTCAACGTTGGTGTTCGTGTTGACCGCTTCGACGGCAACCAGATGGTTCTGAAAGACCCCTATCTGCTCTACGAATCCTACACCGTTGGCGAACTTGGTGGTGTAAACTACGACGGCATCATCCCCTCCGGTGCTGGCGAAGATTGGGTGGTTTATGTTGACGACCCGACATCCTCCACACCTAAAATCACCGGTTTCCGTAGCGGTTCCACTTGGTACACCGCCGATGGTGTTGAAACTTCCGACCCATACGATGTCAAAGGCTCGGCCGGCAGACCTACTCCTTTCAGAAAACCGGACGCTCAGGCTTCGTACCAAAACAACACTCCTTCGGTTAAAGCCTTCGACGACTACAAACCGCAAATCGTGGCAATGCCCCGTATAGCTTTCTCGTTCCCTGTTAGCGACCGTTCGCTGTTCAAAGCCAGCTACGATATTATTTGCAACCGTCCTTCCAGCGGATGGCAGGCCAATTACCTCGGCTATCTCTATATGACTCAGCTGACAACGATAAGCAACCCCAACCTGAAACCCGAAAAAATCACCAACTACGAACTCGGCTTCCAGCAGATGCTTACCGACAACTCGGCAATTACAATCACCGCCTACTACAAAGAAACCCGTAACCTTATCCAGTACATACAGTACGCAGGTGCCGACCCCAACCCCAACTACTACTCGGTTGACAACCTCGACTTCAAAACTGTAAAAGGTGTTTCTATTGCATACGACCTGCGTGCTACCAACAATATCCGTATCAACGCCAACTACACACTACAGTACGCCGAAGGTACCGGTCTTCCCCAAACCACAATGCAGGAACTTATCAAAGAAGGTTATTCAACTCTGAAACTTCTGAACCCCATTTGGGACGACCGTCGTCATGAGCTGAAAGTGAACCTCGACTACCGCTTCGGTGCTAACGAAGGTCCCAAGATTGCACGTACAACCAAGGACAAAAATGGCAACGAACGTGTGAAAAACCTCTATCCTCTGCAAAATTTCGGTGTCAACATCATCGCCGTTGCCCAGTCGGGCCGTCCTTACACCCGTCGTCTCAGCAACACTCAGAACACCATCGTAGGTAGCTACAACGGTGCCCGTCTGCCCTGGGGCTTTTATTTCGACTTCGTTGTTGACAAACACTGGCCAATCAAAGTCAATAAAAAGACTACCAACCTCGTTCTTGCCGTTACCGTTACCAACGTGTTCAACATAAAGAACGTTACCAGTGTGTTCGCCGTTACCGGCAACCCCGAAGACGATGGTTACCTCACCGACCCCGAAACACAGACACTCATAGATTCCTACCTCGATCCTCTGTCGTACAGAGACATGTACTCAATAGTACTCTCCAACAACAACTACAACTATTCTAGACCTCGACTCATTAAAGTGGGTTTGACCTATCAGTTCTAACGTGTAAGTTTTTTAATAGAAATTAGAGAAAAAATGAAAAATATATTTTTAAAATCGGGATTAGTTGCATTTTTATGCATGTCTCTGTTTGGAACGGCATTCGCCCGCGACTGCGAGTGGGAACGTTCCAATTCAAACCGTGCCAAATTGCAGGCCAAGGCCGCCGCATGTAAAAGAGCCCAGAGTTCTGTAGAACTCAACGTGAATAACGTGCGTGCTCTGATAAACGCCTACGGCAACATGTGGTACGACGGTAGTTTGGCCAAGTATAACATTCCTAAGGAAAGCTCGTCAACATCAATGTTCTGCGCAGCATTGTGGATCGGTGGTACCGACGTGGACGACCAGCTGCGTATCGCCGCACTGCGTTTCGGTAGCGAGGGTAACGACTACTGGCCCGGCCCTCTTACAGTTGATGGTACAGCTTCTGTTTCGGCCGAAGTTTGTAACGAATACGACAAACACTTCAAAATCTCGCAAGCCGAAGTGTCCAACTTTATGTCGATGTTCAACTACGATGAAGACCCCGAAAACCATACCCTCATCGTTACCAAAAACGACAGCTACGACGAAGCTCTTATAGCCGACGTTATCAAAAACTGGCCCGCTCACGGCAACACCGCCATGAAACAGTCCAAATATCTGGCTCCCTTCTTCGATGTCGATGACAATGGTATCTACGAATGGGAAAAAGGTGATTATCCTTACTACGATTTTGACAACCGTCTCTGCCCCAAAACACTGAAAGCCGCCCTGAATCCTGGCGAACACTATTCTCCCGCCCGTACAATGGAACAGGTGAACGGAACCGGCGGTAGCTCCGTGGTCGTTGGAAGTATGCTTTCCGACCAAGTGCTTAAAGGCGACCAGACAATTTGGTGGGTGTTCAACGATATGGGTAACTCCCACACTGAGTCGAAAGGTGAGCAGATTGGTCTCGAAATCCGCGCCCAGGCTTTCGCTTTCGCCACCAACGACGAAATCAACAACATGACTTTCTACACCTACGAAATTATCAACCGTTCTTCCTACACTCTGAAAAACACTTACTTCAGCCAGTGGGTTGACCCGGATCTGGGTTATTCGCACGACGACTACGTTGGTTGCGACGTTAAACGTGGTTTGGGTTACTGCTACAACGGTAAAGACGTTGACGGTCCCGGAACAGGTTTCTACTCTGGCATTCCCCCAGCTGTTGGTATCGACTTCTTCCAAGGCCCTTACATGGATCCCGATGGCATAGACAATCCTAAGATCGACATTGCAAAAATGCGCGTTTTTTATCCATCGGCACTTGAGCAATACGCTATCAAAGATTCTACTACCGGTGCCGTAATTGCTTACGACACTATCTCCCTTTCCGAAGATGCAGAAGCTTACATCGACGCTTGGTATTTCCAGAAAGACGACATAGTAGGCAACTGTGCTATCAATGGCGTTAACTTTGGCAATGGCATTATAGACGACGAACGTTTCGGTATGCGCCGTTTCGTATATTACAACAACAGTACCAACAACACCAACGGTGAGCCGGGCAAAGCTACCGATTACTACAACTACCTAAGAGGTTTCTGGAAAACTGGCCAACGTATGACTTTTGGCGGCAACGGCACAAAATCTGGTGCCGATGAGCTGGAATGCGACTTTATGTTCTCAGGCGATAGCGACCCATGGCATTGGGGTACCAACGGTGTAGACCCCGATTTCTACTGGACAGAAAAAACACCGTCTCCCGAAGAACCGGGCAATGACCCCGGAGACCGTCGTTTCATGCAGTCCGCTGGTCCGTTCACCCTTCTCCCTGGCGCTATCAACTACATCACAGTAGGTATTCCTTGGGCACAGGCTGCCTCCGGCAATGCATGGTCTTCGGTGGAACTCCTGCGCCAAGTAGACGACAAATGTCAGTCGCTGTTCGAAAACTGCTTCAAGATACTCTCCGGCCCCGAAGCTCCTACTATTACAGTTCAGGAACTTTCCAACGAGGTTATTCTTTATCTCTCGTACGAAAACCCATTGTCGAACAACAATGTTAACGGTGTTCCCGAATCGTTTGCAGAAATTGATCCCACCATTCCCTCCACTTATTCTGTCGACACTACTATAAATGGTGAACTCCAAGAGATTGTTAAGACTTATACTCCCGAGCAGAGAACCTACAAATTTGAAGGTTATCAAGTTTATCAGCTGAAAGACGCTAATGCTTCAATAGCTGATATCGGCGATGAAACCAAAGCACGTTTGGTGTACCAGTGCGACATCGAGAACTATTACGACGAAGACCATACCATTCCTATCGGAAATTTGGTTAATTACGACAAAGATCCTTTGAGCGGCGCTATGGCTCCAATGCTTATGGTAAGCGGTGCCAACTCCGGCATACGCCATTCCATCAGACTCACCACCGACGCTTTCGCTACAGGAACCAACACCCGTCTGGTGAACAACAAAGAATACTACTTTGTAGCAATAGCCTATGCTCACAACAGGTATAAAGAATATTCTTCGACCGATCCTTCGAAATTGGATGGTCAGAAAACCCCTTATCTTGCTGGCCGTCAGAACGAATGGAAACAGGAAATTAAACCTGTAAAAGCCATACCTCACAACCCGACAGCCGAAAATGGTGGTACTATAATTCAGGCCAACTACGGCAAATCTCCCGTTATTACCCGTATCGAAGGTTTCGGCAACGGTGGTATCGTTCTGAAACTCACCGATGAATCTATCGAAGAACTTATGGGTGCTCCCGGTGAGGAAGGCAAACCCGCAGGTCGTTTTGTACGCTCCGGTATGAGCGAACGTATGGAAAACCCATGTATCATTGCCCATCCTTCGTACACCGAAGACCACGGCCCCCTGAACATTACAATTGTTGACCCGCTGAACGTAAAACCTGGCAAGTTCTATATCAAATTCAACGGCGTTGGCGACGATGCCCGCTGGACAATAGAACGTGTCGACGGTGAGCCTATCTATACCGATGATTACGGCAACCCCGTTTACGTTGACTCCTCCGACTTTACTATCAGCCGTTTCAATGAACAGCTGTTCCTCGATTTGGGTATAGCAGTTGGCATTACCAACATTGCTCACCCAGCAACCGAAGCCTCTATCAATGGCCGTACAATTATGGGTGGTCTGGTTAACAACGGAGCTTTGTTGAATGCAACAATGACTTTCGCCGATCCTCATAAACAATGGCTCACCGGTATTCCCGATTTCGATGCTTCGCCTGTTTACAACTGGATTCGTTCTGGTGCTCAGTTTGTGGAAGGCGACCGTGCAAGTTTCACTGCCGATACTTTCGCCATGACTGGTGCTGAATCTTATCTCGACGGCGACTACTACAAGTTCATCGAAACTTCCATTGGTCGTTCCGAGACCTATGCTATCGACAAATACAGCGTGTTTGAAGGCGTTCTTGGTGGCCTGTGGGCTCCTTATGGTCTGGTTTCGACACGTAATTTCCACCCCGGTTTCTCGTTCCAATATTATATAGCTCCCGAAAGCCGTTTCGATTCTTTGCGCAGGGTTTCCTCTCCAATGGCATTGCGTTACAAATCCAGCAACTGGCTGAAGAGAAAACTCAACGTGCAGTACTGGAACAAATCGCTAAACTACAACGACCTTGCCAACCTGCCAAGCGTTCACATAGTTATCACAGCCGACCAGTCGAAATGGACCCGCTGCCCTGTTCTTGAAATGTGCGACGACCCGACACAATCCGAAGGCAACGCCCTCCGTTTCCAGATGCGTAAAGCTTACTCTGTGGACAAAAACGGCAACGTTGATACAACCTACGACCGCAAATACGGTATGGGTTGGTTCCCCGGCTATGCCATCGATGTTGAAACCGGTGAACGTTTGAATATGATGTTTGGTGAAGATTCGCGTTATGTGCAGCATAACGGTCGCGATATGATGTGGAACCCCGTTCAAACCCTTATGGACGGCACACAGAACTATGTAATGGGTGGCGGACACTTCATCTATGTGCTGAAATCCAACAACCAGCCGTTTGTTGACATTTCGAGAATTTCCGACAACGTGATTTCAAAATACTACAGAACTCCTTCCTACGACGGCGGTGTATGGGCTTCACGCATGCTCGAATCTCTCGATCGTTTGACTAAAGTAAAAGACCCCTCTGCAACTATGGCTTACTGCGGTGGTCTCCTTCTTGGCGAAAACGATCAGTATGTACGTCCTGTTCGCGACTCCGCAGCACTGCTCTTTGCCAGCGTTGCTTGGGTTAACATGCCGTTGGTTCCCAACAATTACATATTCTCCAACCCCAAAGACATTCCATGTGATGTTACTATCGACATCTCTGTTAGAAGACCATACTCGCAGTATTACAGCCCGAACCAGACCGCTCCTGCACAAGTTGGCCTGACTGTTCAGAACGCTAACAACCCGATGTATTTGTTCGAAATGACAGACGATCTCATCACTCTTACAAACCAAGCTGGAAACCGTATCGACAAGCAGGATATCCTCGACAACATAGCTGTTGTGCCTAATCCTTATTACAGTTCATCGGCTTACGAAACTTCGAGCCAACTCGATAGCCGTGTGAGGATTACCAACCTGCCTGCCAATTCAAAGATAGCTATCTATACCGTTGACGGTACTCTGGTACGTCGTCTTGGACCTTCGCCCACAGATGCTGGTAATGCCGACAGAGGCTACACTCTGGATTGGGATCTTAAGAATCATATCGGTATTCCTATCGCCGGTGGTATGTATCTGATACACGTTACTGTTCCCGAAGTGGGCGAGAGGGTTATCAAATGGTTCGGAACCATGCGCCCTGTTGACTTGAACTCCTTCAAATAATAATTAGTAGCAGAGAATGTTGATTTTAATATTTAAAATATGATGAAGATGAAAAACAGATATAGAATATTAGTCATGGTTTCGCTTGTAACTCTGTTGTCGGTAGGTTCCGCCATTGCCGGAAACGACGACAGACGAGGTACGGCAGGTGCTAACGAGTTGCTTATAAACCCGTGGGCAAGAAGCTCCGGCTGGGCCGGTGTGAACACCGCAAATGGCATTGGTATCGACGCTTTGTTTACTAATGTTGCAGGTCTTACCTTTTTGAACAAAACAGAGGTGATGTACACCAATACCCGCTGGTTTGGCGGATATGGCGGAACTATCAACGCCTTCGGTCTTGGTCAGCCTGTTGGTAAACGTGGTGTGTTGGGACTCTCCGTTGTGGCCATGGGTTTTGGCGATATTCCCATTACCACAGAAAACAGCCCCGAACAAGGTGCCAACGGAACTTTCTCGCCTTCGCTGATGAATATCACTGCTTCGTATGCTCACAAATTTAGCCAGAGTATACGCGGTGGTGTCAATATTAAAATTATCACCGAAAGCACCGACAACGTTTCCGGAACTGGCGTGGCTATAGATGCTGGTATCCAGTATGTAACCGGTGAGGACGACAATATCAAATTCGGTATAGCTCTTAAGAATGTTGGCACTCCGATGCATTTCAGCGGTGACGGTATGTCCCTCACATTGGTTAACAACCAAGACGTTACTTCCACTTACGAGACACGTTCGGCCTCCTTTGAAATGCCTACATGTTTGAACATCGGCGGTGCTTACGACTTCTTGTTCGAAAATTTCGACCAGCGCTTGACAGTAGCTGCCAGCTTCACATCCAATGCTTTCCTGCGCGATGATTATAAAGTTGGTCTCGAATATTCGATTTTCAACATACTTCAGGTGAGAGCAGGTTATTCGTTCCAGAGCGGTATTTGGAGTGGTGATGACCGTGTTACGGCTTATACAGGCCCCTCGGCAGGAGCCACAGTTTCCATACCGCTCAAAAAACGTGCCGCCGGAGTTAAGGATATACCTACAATCAATATTGATTACTCGTATAGAGCCGCAGCCCCTTTCAGCTCCTCGCACTCCATTGGCATTGCTTTGAATTTGTAGTAGATAACTTAATTTGATTAAGTATCATTTAGGAAAGATCCTTCAGGGTCTTTCCTAAATGTTTAAATAAAAATCTGTTATGCAGCAGATAAATGTTTTTTTATATTGTTAGAAAGAAAGTTTTAAAATTATGGGAGAAATAAAATATTATAGCGAAGAAGGTCTTCAGAAATTGAAAGACGAACTTAACATTCTGATTACCAAAGAACGCCCCGCCGCGTCGGCCGCTATTGCCGAAGCCCGCGACAAAGGCGACCTTTCGGAAAATGCCGAATACGATGCTGCCAAAGAGGCTCAAGGCCTGCTGGAGGCACGTATCTCTAAACTTCAGGACTTGATTGCCAACGCCCGCCTGCTCGATGAGTCGAAACTAGACGTGTCGAAAGTGCTGCTTCTTTCGATAATTGAGATTCGCAACACAAAGACAAAACTGAAACAGCGGTTCCATATCGTGCCTGAGAGTGAAGCGGATGTTAAGAAAGGTAAAATTTCTGTTTCATCGCCATTTGCCAAGGCTTTTTTGGGAAAACAGGTAGGCGACATAGTGGAAGTGTCGGTGCCGGCAGGTGTTATGCATTTTGAAATTTTGTCTGTTGAACGGTAAACGATTTGATTATGGCTTCGATATTTTCAAGAATAGTTGCCGGTGAAATTCCGTGCTACAAAGTTGCCGAAACTGCCGATTGTTTGGCTTTTATGGACGTGTCGCCCATTGCTTATGGCCATGTGCTTGTTATTCCAAAGAAAGAAGTGGATTATATTTTCGACCTTGATGACGAGTTGTACATCGAGCTTTTGCTTTTTGCTAAAAAAGTAGCAGTGGCTTTGAAAAAGGCAGTGCCGTGTGTTAAGGTTGGCGTTGCTGTTGTCGGTATAGATGTGCCTCATGCTCATGTTCATTTGGCACCTATAAACAAGGGTGGTGATTTGAGTTTTGAAAAGGAAAGGGTACAGCTTACCCCCGAACAGTTTGCCGAGCTTGCGGGCAAAATTGCCTCGTTTATGTGATAAACTGATAAGGATTATGATATACGCCGGCAAAAACCGGCGTTTTTTTTGTGTTTTCAGGGCACCGGGTCGTATCCGCTGCCGCCCCAAGGGTTGCACCTCAGAATGCGTTTGAAAGCCAGCCATGAGCCTTTAAAAGGGCCGTGTTTCTTTATTGCTTCCACAGCGTATTGTGAGCATGTGGGGGTAAATCTGCACGAGGGTGGGGTGAATGGCGATATGCAGTTTTGGTAGAACCTTATTGGCAATAGGAGCAAGGTTGTTAGTATTTTCCGTATTCTTTTCATTGCTGTGCGTCGGTTCTGTTTTTTTTCAGTTCTGCCATCAGTTTGGCAAGGGCTTTGTCTGTTTGTTCAAAAAGAGTGTGGTAATCGGGACATTTGGTGTCGGTGTAGTACAGGGCAATGTTGAGTGCGGAAATCTGATTGTTCAAGAATGTGTACAATGTGTGTTTCTGTTGCCTGTAGCATTCGCGGATAAGACGTTTTGTCCGGTTGCGGTCCACTGCATGTCGCAGTTTGCGTTTGGGGACGATGATAAGCAGTTTGGCAGGCGTCGAGCTGTTTGCCTGTACCACTTGCCATCGTATCAAAAAAGGGTGTGAGAAAGTTTTGTTTTTGTTGGCAAATAGTACTTCAATCTCTTTTCGGCTACACAATCTTTCGTTTTTGTTGAAAGTGTTGCGCATAGTCGTCTTGCGTTAGTCGGTGACTTTCGTCGATGTTGCGGCAGCGATAGTAGTTGCTGCCATCTCGCCCAGTTCTGCGGCTTTCTGTTTAAGTGCCTCTGCTTCTTTCTGGGCTTTTTCGAGTTGGCGCTGTTTGCGTTTGGCTGCGTTGGCGGCTTTTTTCTCTTCGAGCATCTGTTTTAATTTGCTTTTGTTGGTGAACACCGATTTGTTTTTTTTGCCGGCATTCTTTTTCGATGCGGATTTTTTCAGCGAAGATGGTTTGGAAACAATGGTTGCGCCTTGTTCTTTGTCGAGTATGAAGTTTTCTATAGCTGCGGGCATTGAGGGTGCGTTTTTCGACGGAGCTGCTATGGCCAGTTTTATGCCTGCGGCATTTATGGCGGCATGGGTGGCAGTGCCGAAGCCTGCTATGTAGATGTTGTCGTTTCCGGCAATGTTGGGGAAACTGTCGAGCAGTGATTTTACTCCAATGGGCGAGAAAAGGGCTATCATGTCGAATTCCGACAAGTCGAAATGGGTGAGGTCCTTGGGGATGGAGCGGTACATTATGGCCTTGGTGTATTTGAACTTGCCTTTGTCGAGCATTTTGGTGTTTTCGGTCTGTTTTTCGGAAGAGCAGGGGAAAAGGAAACGCTCTTCCTTATGTTTCATCATGAGGTCGATGAGGTCGGCAAAAGTTTGTTCGGAGTGGAATACTTTGCGTTTGCGGTATTGCACGTAGTTCTGCAGATACAGCGCAAGGGCTTTTGTTGTGCAGAAATATTTCATGGAGTCGGCCGGTGGTTCGCGCAGCTCTTTCGAAATGCGAAAAAAGTGGTCAATTGCATTTTTGCTGTTGAATATTACGGCTGAGTAGTCGTTGATGTGTATGCGGCTTTTGCGGAACTCGGCCACGGGTACTCCTACAATGTCGAAGAACTTGAAGAAAGTTAAATTTGCGTCGTATTTTTCTATCAGTGGATAGTACGGGGATTTCTCCAAATTGCTGGGTTCGGGTTGGGAAATCAGTATGTTTTTAACTTCCATCGCAATAATTTGTTTGGTTGTTGTAATTTGTTATACTTCAATATTATACCTGTATATATGGCATTGGAAATTGCCGTATATTTGGACTGCAAAGATACGAAAAATTTGCCAAACGGAAAAATTTATTTTTCGTTTGAGTTTTCTGTTCGCGATGCTTTCGGTTGTTTTTCGTTTATCGTTTTTGATATGCCGGACTTTTCTCTGTTTTGAGCACAAGGGCTACAAAAAAGCCGATGATAAACGATGTGACAACGGTGTACACAGCACCCATAAAGGCGAGGTATTTTGGCCGTGCCATGTATTTAAGCTGCTCGATGGCCGAGCTGTAGCCTTGTTCGTCGGCATTGTACTTGGCGGATTCGGCTTCGAAATATCGTTTGGCGAACTCGGTGTCGAATTGTGCGGCGTAGTGCCACAGGTATAGACCGTAAAAGATGGCTGCCACACAGCCGATGCCTACGGTGAGCAGGAATATCTCCTTGAAAGTTATCCTTTTTTCGGGCAGCCGGCTGCGGTAAATCAAGGTGAAGCCTATCATGCAGATGGCCATAACTACGTTGTCGGTCCACGAAACGGGGGTTTCGATGGGGTAAGTTAGCAGGTAGCGCAGTAGTACCGACAATATCAGTGCCACGGCTGTAATCAATCCGTAAAGGGGGATGGCTTTTTTTAGGTTGCCATAAATTGTGGATTGGTATCGATGCAACAATGCCATTGTGTTGAACTGGTTTTTAGTGCGTTGTGTTAATGTGCTTTCTGTGGTTAGTTATGGCAAATATACAATTTTTTGGAGAATTGCAGCCGATTATTTCTTTTGCCCCATGGTTTGTTGAGTTATGTTTTTTTTTTTTTTCTCTCTCTTGCAGTGGCTACCCTAATTAGTTGATATTTGACAACACGGATTGCCACAATTGGTAGTCAATTGTGATACGGTTAAGGGGAAATGGATTATGTTATAGCGTGTGCAAGTACGGTGTGGTGCCTGCGGTGTTTGTTGTAGTCTTTGTAGATATGTGAGTTCGGTTGTTGTGTTTTTTTTTATGCGGAATTCCTGCATGATGGACAAAAATTTGATGCTGTTTTTGCGGAATATACAGGTCTTCGACAGACACGTTGGAGGTTCTCTTTAGTCCTAATGCTGCACTACGTTTGTTATGGATTAATTCCAGACATCACTAAGTTAGTAAGGTGTTATTGAAATTCAGCCTTATCGAGGTTGGTGGGGAAAAATTGGGGAAAAATAGAGGAGTTTACTTTTTTTGTGTGTTTGGCGCAAAAACATCCCTCATTATTTTGCATTAACTAAAAAAAAGTGTACCTTTGTTTTTTGTAAAAAAAGTAGTATAATCATTATAAAATGTTGATAATATGTACGATAAATTTCAAAAACATCTTCAGAAAGAGCTGGCAGACATCGAAGCAGCCGGCTTGTACAAAAACGAGAGAATTATAGAATCGCCGCAAGGTGCTGAAATTCTTGTTAAAGGCAAGAAGTGCCTAAACTTCTGTGCCAACAACTACCTTGGTTTGGCCGACAATCCCGAACTGATAAAAGCATCCAAGGAAGCTATGGACGCCCGCGGTTTCGGTATGGCATCGGTACGCTTTATCTGCGGTTGCCAAGACCTTCACAAACAACTGGAAAAGAAAATCGCCGATTTCTTCGGCACTGAGGACACTATCCTTTATGCCGCTTGCTTCGATGCCAATGGCGGAGTGTTCGAGCCCCTGCTCACCGAAGAGGACGCTATCATCAGCGACTCGCTGAACCACGCTTCCATCATCGACGGCGTACGTCTTTGCAAAGCCCAGCGTTTCCGCTATGCCAACGCCGACATGGCCGACCTCGAAGCTAAATTGAAAGAAGCTCAGAAATGCCGCTTTCGCCTGATAGCCACCGACGGTGTGTTCTCCATGGACGGCAACGTTTGTCCGCTCGACAAAATCTACGAACTTGCCAAAAAATACGACGCCATGGTTATGGTTGACGAAAGCCACAGCGCCGGCGTGGTTGGCAAGACCGGCCGCGGTGTGACAGAGCGTTACAACTTGCGCGGACAGATAGAGATACTTACCGGCACACTTGGCAAAGCCTTTGGCGGCGGTGTTGGCGGTTTCACCACTGGTAAAAAGGAGATAATTGACATGCTGCGTCAGCGCTCACGTCCTTACCTGTTCTCCAACTCGTTGGCTCCCGGACTGGTAGGCGCCGGCATTCGTATGTTCGACATGATGACCGAGACCAACGCCCTGCAGGACAAACTGCACGAAAACACAGACTATTTCCTCCGTCGTATGAAAGAGGAGAATTTCGACTGCCTGCCCTCCGAATCGGCTATCTGCGCAGTGATGATTTACGATGCCGCCAAATCTCAGAAATACGCCGCCAAGATGCAGGAAGAGGGTATATTCGTTACAGGTTTCTACTATCCTGTGGTACCGAAAGGACAAGCCCGTATCCGTGTGCAGATTTCGGCCGCGCACGAACGGGAACACCTCGACAAATGTATCGAAGCTTTCAAGAAAGTACGCAAGGAAATCGAAGGATAATATTCGATTCTACACATACGAAAAAAGTCGGAGCTTGTGCTCCGACTTTTTTTATTGGTGTCCGATGAATCTTTTGCAAAAGTATCCGTTTTTTAGATTTGATAATCCATGGCAGTGGTTTGCGACAACAATATGGCTTGTATTCTTATTTT
>ERZ842401.1121-NODE-1121-length-39221-cov-6.085789_pt1 | contig 39221 bp, 47 predicted proteins | sample MGYA00521270_ERZ842401 | MGnify/ENA primary metagenome ERZ842401 (study PRJEB31892, sample SAMEA3878208) | bioreactor metagenome | biome: Moose rumen | place: Sweden | collected 2011-10 | study: EMG produced TPA metagenomics assembly of the PRJEB12797 data set...
AATCAAATTCGAAGGTCAAATGGTAATGCCTGGTGATAACGTAGTTATGGAAGTTGAACTTATCGCTCCGGTAGCTATCGAAGAAGGTATGAGATTTGCTATTCGTGAAGGCGGCCACACAGTTGGTGCCGGCGTTGTTGATAAAATTATCAAATAACGTTTTCAATAATTGAATTAAAGCCCTAAAACAGATAAAAGTCAGTTTTAGGGCTTTTTATATCCTATTTTCCAAAAATCATCATTGCAATCTTTGTAAACGGTGAAAAAATTTTAGGATAAAGTTTTAAGTCAGACATTTCTATAATTTTTTTGTCTTTGCAAACAATTTTTAAACTATTATCAGTCAATTTTTTATTAATTATTTTGCCTGTATGGCAATTTTTTGAATTTTCTGTTATAGTAAATTTTTTAGGGTTTATTTTAAAATATAATCCGAAATTTAACTTTATATAGCAGGGAATCCACGGATGAAGGGCACGAATTTGGCGTGAAATTTCATCTGAGGTTTGAGTTTCAAAGTTAATAATATTGTCAAATTGGCGTAATTTATAATAGGATGCAATATTTTCATTTTGTTTTACGGGGATAATCAGTCCGTTTTGGATATTAAAAATCACATCAGGTATCATTCTTTTGACAAGAAAAATCGCTTTATTTCTCAAATCTTCCGATGTATCGAAGGTGGAAATAGTGAATTTTTCTTGGGAAAGTATTGCGCCTGTGTCAAAATTTTCGTCAATCAAATGGAAAGTTACGCCCGATTCTTTTTCACCGTGCAAAATTGTTTCCAAATAAGGATTTGGGCCCCTATATTTTGGAAGGAGTGAGGGATGAATATTAACAGATGCCAAAACAGGCATTTTATAAATTTCATTGCTGATTTTTTCTGACCAAGTTCCGATAACCAGTATGCCGACATTATTTTTAAGCAAAAATTTCTTAAATTTATGGCTATTGATTGATTTAACTCTAATATCAGGAATATTATATTTTTTCAAAAGAATTTTATCGGGACAATTGAGGAAAATTTCAGATAAAGTTCTTTTGTACCAAGAGGAATTGACCGTTTCGTAGCGCAAAACTCCCGAAATTTTTATTCCAGAATTTACACATCCCTCAATCATTGAGGCAAGCATTTTCCCTTTACCTGCAAGTACAACGCCCATATTTTCCGTTAAATTTAACCGCGCTCTATTACTTCTGTCAAAAGCTCGCCGTAACTGTTAAATCCGCCTGAAGTTTCTTCTATTATGTATGAAATATTCGGATTTTTAGCCTTTAATTCTTTAGCTTTTGTTTGAGCTTTTTCCAAATCATAGTATTCACCTATTTTGTCAGGTGCAAATGAAGTTGGTGTTTCTACGTTTAAAATATACATATCCTTCTCCTTTTCCATTATTATATTACAAAATTTGAAATTCAGCACAGTGATTAAAAATTGAAATTTGCAGCTTGCTAAATTCTTGATTAATTTTTTTTGTTTATGTTAAAATTTGAGGGTAAGGAAGAATTATTATGCCTGAGAATTATGGTATAGCTTTATTGATTACCCTATTAGCCGGACTTGCCACAGCAATCGGCGGCGGCATAGCGTTTATGTGTAAAAAAGACAATTTACAGGCGTTATCTGTAGGGTTGGGTTTTTCCGCAGGAGTTATGATTTTTATAAGCTTTATGGATATTTTACCTGAATCTAAAAAGCTTATGATGATAAATTTTCCAAATAAATTTGAATGGATAATTTTTCTTGGATTTATTATAGGAATTGTGATAGCGATACTTATTGACTATTTTATACCTGATCATATTGATGAGGAGGAGGTATTACATCCTGACGATTTGCATTATCAAAAAAAGAAGATGAAGCGTGCGGGATTGTTTACGGCGATAGCAATTTTTGTACATAATTTTCCGGAGGGAATGGCGACATTTTTGGCGGCTTCTCATAATATGACATTAGGATTATCTGTCGGGCTTGCGATTGCAATACACAATATTCCTGAAGGAATAGCTGTTGCTATGCCCGTTTACCATGCAACGGGGAAAAAACGTTATGCGGTTTTGTATGCATCACTTTCCGGTTTATCAGAACCTATCGGGGCATTTATCGGAATGTTTTTGATAAATTTGTTTTTACCTCAAATGATGGTAGGCCTTTTGATGGCATGTGTTGCCGGGATTATGATTTATATATCTTTTGATACATTGCTTCCGCTTGCAAAAGAATTTGGAGATTGGCACTTATCCATGATTGGAATTGTGTCGGGAATTCTTTTTATGTGGGCAGGTTTGTTACTTTTGGGAAATTGATTTTAACAATATTTAATTTACAGGTTCAAGTTTTGTATCCATGGATTTGACATCTATTTCAACGTTATTTGTAAATTGTTTTTTTAGCGTATTTATCAAATCGTTTGAGGTATTCACCCAAAATATAGGGGAGGCTAAAATTCTTGTATTAACGCCGTTATCGTCAACAGTAAATATAACGGGATCAGAGCCTTTGTGCTGACATAAAAGTGTTTTCATCGCAAAGAGATTTTCATAACTTATTTCATTTTTTATATTTATATTGAAAATATTTGAGTTATCGACTGTTTTTACTGTATCTATAAGTAAGCTTGGCGGATCTTCCTCTGTACGGCGGCTGACTTTCCCGCTTATAATCACACGCTGTTCCGATTCAAGCATTTCGCCATAATCGGCAAGTTTTTTATGAAATGCAAGGCATTCAATTTTTCCCGATAAATCTTCAATTGTGACAATTTTCAAAAATTTTGTCGGATCTTTTTTTGTCGGGATTTGTCTTGCGGAGGTTATAAGTCCGCATATTGTTACCACAGAATCGTTTGGTAAATTTATTATTTCAGAAATTTTATGCGTTCTTAAAAACGGCAACTTATCACGAATTGAAGCAAGCGGATGACTTGTTACGTAAAATCCCAAAAATTCTTTTTCAAAATTTTGAATTTCTCTTTGAGAGTATTCCTCATCACTTCCTGCAAGTTGAAATTCATTAAATCCCGCATCATCGGAAGCACCGTTCATCATATCAAACAAACTGCATTGTCCGAGTTCTTTTGCTTTATTTTCTTTCTGAGCGGTTGCTGTTATGTATTCAAGATTATCAATTAACTGTTTTCTGCTCTTTTCAAGTGATGAGAATGCACCTGATTTTATCAAACCTTCCAAAACTCTTTTATTTGAACATTTAGGATCAACACGTTTGCAAAAATCGTATATTGATTTGTATGGGCCGTTTTCATTACGTTCTTTAATAATCATTTCTACAACAATTTCCCCAACCTGTTTAACGGAAGCAAGTCCAAATCTTATATTTCCGTTGTCAGGTGTGAAAACTATTTGTGAATGATTAATGTCAGGCGGAAGTACTTTTATTCCTTTTTTCAGAGCTTCTTCTATATAAAGTTGTGTCTTATCCTGATCATTAGGAACGCTGGAAAGCAATGCCGATAAGTATTCAACAGGATAGTGACATTTTAAATAAGCCGTTTGATAAGCAACAAAAGCGTAAGCTGCCGAGTGCGACCTGTTAAAGCAGTATGAAGCAAATTTTTCAATTTGTTCAAATAGTGCGGAAGCGTCTTGGGCACTCATTCCGTGGCGTGCAGAACCTTCAATAAATTTACCTTTCTGTTTTGCCATTTCATCAAGCTTCTTTTTACCCATCATACGGCGAACCATATCCGCTTGCCCAAGCGAATAATCCGCCAAAATCTGGAATACCTGCATAATCTGTTCCTGATAAACAATTGTCCCGTAAGTATCCTTTAATACAGGCTCTAACAGAGGATGAGCATAAGTTATTTTTTGCCTGCCATGTTTACGTTCAACAAAGTCATCCACCATCCCTGAATCCAATGGCCCCGGTCTGAATAGCGCAACAAGCGCGCCTAAATCTTCAAAAACGTCAGGTCTTAACCGCTTAACCAAATTTTTCATCCCGGAAGATTCAAGCTGGAATACACCGTCTGTATCACCCTGCATTAACATTTCATAAGTAGGCTTATCATCAAGCGGAATATTATTTATATCAACATGAATGCCTTGTTCTTGTTGGATTAAATTAACTGTTTTATAAATAGTTGTAAGGTTTCTTAATCCCAAAAAGTCCATTTTTAACAGACTCAAAACCTCGGTAACATCATGCGGCGGATAACCTGTTTGGATAATACCGTCTTTAGAAGGTTGAACAGGCAAAATTTCATCCAAAGGCACTCTTGAAATTATAACCCCTGCCGCGTGTGTGCCCGTATTATTTTTTAAACCCTCGATTGATTGGGCAAGGTCAATTAATTTCTTTGTACCGATAGTTTTATTTATTGACGGATCGACCATTATCTGTTCATCTTCGTCATACATCTTTTTTAATTCCATGCCGTCTAAAAGAGCATCAGATATGTGTGTTTTAGGGGTATCAGGAATTAATGATGCGATTTTATTACTTTCCGTAAACGGAATTTTTAAAATTCTTGCAACACCTTTAACGGCAGCTTTTGCAGCGTAAGTTCCAAAAGTAATAATTTGGCAAACTTTATCTTCACCATATTTTTGGGTTACATAATCAATAACCTCACCGCGCCGTTCAATACAAAAATCAATATCAATATCAGGCATGGTAAAACGTTCGGGATTTAAAAATCTTTCAAACAAGAGTTTATGCTTGATTGGATCAAGATCGGTTATTTCCAATGCATAAGCAACAACAGAGCCTGCGGCGGAACCTCTGCCCGGTCCAACAGGTATTCCGTGAGTTTTTGCAAAATGGATAAAATCCCAAGTAATCAAAAAATATGCCGCAAATCCCATCTGCTCAATTACGCTCAATTCGTAATCAACACGCTCTTTCAAATCTTTTTCAATATTACCGTAGCGCTTTTTAACCCCTTCATATACAAGATATTCAAGGTAAGTTTCAACAGTGTAACCGTCAGGTACAGGAAAATCAGGAAGAGGACTTTTCCCAAGTTCCAATGCAAGATGGCATTTTTCTGCTATTTCCACGGTATTATTAATACATTCATCAAAAGTTTCCGAATCCATCCATTTGAAAATATCTCTTAATTCGGATGCTGTTTTTACGTAAAACTCGTTGCTTGGAAAATGAAATCTGTTTGGATCATCTTTGTCTGAATTTGTGTTCATACACAAAAGTGTATCGTGTGCATCAGCATCACTTTTCAAAAGATAATGTGAATCGTTTGTAATTACAAGTTTTATTCCTAACTCTTTTCCGAGTTGAATAAGCATAGGATTTGTACGTTTTTGTTCGTCCAATCCATGGTCTTGAAGTTCTAAATAATAATCTTCACCAAACAAATCTTTGTACTTTTGTGCAACTGTTTTTGCACCTTCATAATCGTTTTTTAGCATATTAACAAGCACTTCGCCGCCAAGACAAGCGGAAAGACAAATTAGCCCTTCGTGATGAGTTTTAATAAGATCAAAATTTATTCGCGGTTTTACGTAACGCCCCTTGCACCAAGCTATAGAGGTGAGTTTTACCAAATTGGCGTAGCCCTTTTTATCTTTTGCCAAAAGTACAAGGTGATATAAAGGATTGTGAGCTTTGTCGTGAACTTCAATATCACCGTCATGGACGTAAAATTCACATCCCAAAATCGGCTTTATACCGTTTTCCATAGCGGTTGTGTATAATTCCATATCGCCGTACATAACCCCGTGGTCAGTGAGTGCGACAGCCGGCATGTCGTGTTCTTTGGCAAATTTTACCAAATCACCGATTCTTATTGCACCGTCAAGAAGCGAATATTCACTATGTACATGCAACGGTACGTATTTTGTATTTTCGTCCATAATTTTATGGTAACATGACTTATTTTTAAAATATCTATTTGTTAAATAAAATTAATTTAAGATTGCATAAGCCATTAATTTTTTGTACAATAGCTTAAGAACAATAAGGAGAGGACAATGCCTTCGGAAAGACAACGTGCAAAAGAGCAGGATAAGGATATAAGAAGAAATAATTTTGATGCGGTAGAAAGCAATTTTACCGAAGAACAGGTTAAGCTTGAGGCTTCAAGGTGTTTGAATTGTAAAAATCCGAGATGTGTTCAAGGGTGTCCCGTTAATATAAAAATTCCTGATTTTATAAAAGCATTAAAAGAGGATAATTTAGAGCTTGCCGGTGAAATTATAAGAGAAACCAGTATGCTGCCGTCTGTTTGCGGGCGTGTTTGTCCTCAGGAAAGGCAGTGCGAAGGCAATTGTATCCTTGGAATTAAAAGTCAACCCGTTGCAATCGGTGCATTGGAAAGATATGTTGGTGACAACACTAAAGCAAAGGCTTCCGATATAAAAGAAACAGGTAAAAAGGTTGCAATAGTAGGCTCAGGCTGTGCAGGAATTACGGCGGCTGCCGATTTGAGAAAAGCAGGTCATCAGGTTGTTGTGTTTGAAGCATTACACAAGCTTGGGGGTGTTTTAAGGTATGGTATTCCGCCTTTTAGGCTTCCGAGAGTCGTTTTGGACAGAGAAATCGACAATTTAAAAGCTATGGGTGTTGAATTTAAGACAAACGTTATAGTTGGAAAATCTGTAACTTTAAAACAATTAAAAGACGATGGATTTGATGCAATATTTATCTGTTCTGGTGCAGGTTTACCAAAAATGCTTAACGTTGAAGGTGAAAATTTAAACGGAGTATTTTCGGCGAACGAATTTTTAACCCGTGTTAATTTAATGCAGGCGTATAGGGAAGAAACACCGACACCTTTGAAAATAGGTGAAAAAGTTGCTGTATTCGGGGGCGGAAATGTTGCGATGGACGCTGCAAGAACTGCCGTAAGAGTCGGTGCAAAAGAGGTTTATATACTTTACCGCAGAACGGAAAAGGAGCTTCCTGCAAGGTTGGAAGAAATCAGACATGCAAAAGAAGAAGGGGTAATTTTTAAATTTCTTGTTGCACCAAAATCAATAAAAGGTCAAGATGGTTGGGTAAAATCAGTGGATTTGGATGTAATGAAGCTTGGCGAGCCCGATGCTTCCGGCAGACAAAGACCTGAAAAGACAGGTAAAACAATTAATATTGAATTTGATACGGTAATTGTTGCCTTAGGTACAGGTCCTAATCCTATAATTCAAAAATCCGCTCAAGATGAGGGCTTAACTCTTATTACCGATGAAAAAGGCTACATAAAAGTTGATGATGAACGTTCAACATCAATTCCTGCAATTTTTGCAGGTGGTGACGTTGCACCTGTCGGGGTGTCAAATGCAATTAATGCCATGGGTGCAGGTAAAAAAGCCGCTAAGGCTATAAATGAACTTTTAAAATAAATGAAAAAATTCTTTAATTTGAAAATTTTTTTGATATTAATCTTGATGCTAACCGTAAAAAGTTACGGTTGGGAGCTTGACATGTCAGTGGATGAGGAAATTAAGAAAAAATATAATACCTCCGCTATTGAAGATAATCTCCCAAACCTCCCATCAATTGATAAATCAGGTAAAAATGCAACCCCTCAATCATCAGTAAAAAATCAAGATAAAGTACCGACAGGTCAATTAATATACCACGAGGATAATAAAAAAATCGGCAGAATTAAGACGCTTGAAGGACAAAAAGGTTCAAGCATTTCGTCAGATTTCTCATCAATTAAGATTAAAAAAGGCACAAAATTTAATGTGAAATCAAATTCTGCTATATCTGATGCTTCAAGAAAAGGTGCTCAAGTTAGTTTTACTACACAAACGAGTGTTACTCAAAGATATGTTACCATTCCTGCCGGCACGCGGATTTACGGGATAATTGAAGATTCTCATCTTCCGCAAATTTCAGGTAACGGAGGACTTATTGAAGTTAAAATAACCTCGATGGTGCTTAACGGGAATTCCGAAATTGCCAATGGTAAAGTGTTAAAGGCAAACGGTAAAAAAATATTTTTTAATAACATAAAAGGCGAAAGAAGGTATTTCAAAAATATACCCGTTTACGCAAATAAAGGAAAGCCTTTTTATAATTCAACACGTAAGACTGCCAATAAACTTAACGGGAACCCTTTTACGGGTTTGATTTCCCCGATTGTTAATCTGACAGGTTCAATTGTCTATGCAACAACTATTATAGTATCACCTGTTTCTGCGGTTTTTGGCAAAGGCGGAAGGATTTCTATCCCTCAGGGTGCGAATTTTGTGCTTAAGCTGACCGATGATTTATATTTGGATGATATAAAACTCTGAAGATAGTCTGTCTTTAACTTTTTACTAATCTTAATAATAGAAGTCACAAACAGCCGTTTGTGATATACTGAAAACAAAAGAATTACAGATTAGGGAGATAATAAGAAAGAGGTAAATATGCCGTTAAGATATGATGCAGGAGAAGTTATAACCGCAATGGTTACGCCGATGAATTCCAAAAAGGAAATCGACTATAATAAAACTGAAGAATTGGCTAAATATCTTTCTCTAAACGGAAGTGATGCAATACTTGTTGCCGGTACAACAGGTGAAGGTCCAACCTTATCATTTGACGAAGAATTAGAATTGGTAAGTACCGTAAAGCGTGCTGTTCAAGGACATGCGAAGGTAATTATGAATGCCGGTTCCAATTCAACTGAAACTGCCGTTAAAACTGCAAAAAATGCTCATAAAGAAGAAGTTGATGCAATTTTGTCGGTTGTACCTTATTACAATAAGCCTTCTCAAGAAGGGATGTATGAGCATTTTGCTTCTGTTGCAAAAAGTGCTGATATTCCGATTATAATTTATAACATTCCATCCAGAACAGGGGTTAATATTCTGCCTGAAACTGTTGCTAAACTTGCTAATGAATTCAAAAACATTGTTGCAATAAAGCAAAGTTGTCCTGATATGGATGCGATTACGGAGTTAAAGCTGAGTTGTCCTGAAGATTTTTCGATATATTCAGGGGACGACAGCTTGACATTGCCGATGCTTTCTCTTGGGGCAAGAGGTGTTATATCAGTTGCTTCTCACCTGTTTGGTAAAGAAATTAAATCAATGATTAGGAATTATAAATCAGGCGAATATTATGCGGCAGTAAATATGCACAGAAAACTTTATCCTGTGTTTAAGTCGATGTTTATTGCGCCAAATCCTATGCCTGTGAAAGCTGCGCTTTCCAGAAAAGGTTTGTGTGAGCTTAACGTAAGACGTCCGCTTGTGGAATTAAGCCCGGAACTTCAAGAAAAACTATTCAAAACTCTTGATGAAGTTGAGGCTGAATTGAGCGGAAATTAATAAAAATTTATCGGAAATTAACCCGATAAGGCAGTATAAATTATTTATAATAATGAATTAATATTACATCAGTAAATATGAGGGATAAAAAGTGAAAAACAAGATTTTAATGTTTTGGGTTATCGTATTGATAGCAATTGCTTCAATTGCGGTAATCGTAATGAAACCGACAAAACTCGGTTTGGATCTTGTCGGCGGTTCAAGATTAACTCTTGAGGCTGAAACGACAAACGAAATTTCTAAAATCACCCCTGATGTTATGAGCAGATTGAAAGTTGCGATAGAAACCCGTGTTAATAAACTCGGTGTCGCAGAAACAATTGTTCAGCAGGCAGGTGAAAAAAGATTAATTGTAGAAATTCCAAATGTGACAGATCTTCAACAGGCGAAAGCATTTTTGGGCGAAACCGCTCAATTGGAATTCAAAAGGCCTGCAAAAGGGGTTGATGGCGAAGAACTTTGGGAAGACACGGGATTAACAGGTCGTGACCTTTCAAAATCAGCTCTTTCAACGGATTCTGTCGGCAGATGGGTTGTAGGCTTAGAATTTAACTCTGAAGGTGCTAAAAAATTCGCAGAATTAACGAAAGAATTGGTAGGAAAAGAAATGGCTATTTTCTTTGACGGTCAATTGATTTCGGCACCAAGGGTAAATGAGGCAATCTATGGCGGAAACGCTCAGATTTCCGGCGGAGATTCGGGATTTGAATATGAAGAAGCTAAACGTATGGTTGACCTTCTTAATGCCGGTGCACTTCCTGTTCCTGCTAAAATTATTGAAGAAAATACTGTTGGCCCTACATTAGGCGCAGATAGTATCGACAAATCTAAAATGGCAGGCATGATTGGACTCGGCTTTGTAATGTTATTTATGATAGCTTACTACAGAGTTCCGGGAATAATTGCGGATATCGCACTTGTAATATACAGTTTAATATTGTTCGCGCTGTTTAAAGCTATTCCTGTAACTCTTACACTTGCGGGCATTGCAGGGTTTATTCTTTCAATAGGTATGGCGGTTGATGCCAACATCCTTATTTTTGAAAGAACAAAAGAAGAACTTCGCGCAGGCAGAAATCTCTTCACTGCAATAAATTCAGGGTTTGACAGAGCTTTTACCAGTATTTTCGATTCAAATATGACAACAATTATTACCTGTACAATTCTTTACTTCTTAGGAACAAGTGTTGTTAAAGGATTTGCTTTGACATTGGCATTAGGTGTTATGGTTTCAATGTTTTCGGCAATTACGATTACGAAAAACTTTATGCACTTAATATTTGGTACGGGCGAATTAAAATATCCGGGATTATTCGGCTTGAGAGCTGATGAAATCGGAACGAGTTACACAGCAGTAGAAACAAAACGTGAAAAGGCACGTTTTGGAGTATTGGATTAAGGAATGAGAGGTAAAAGATTATGAAACAAATTCATGTTGTAAAATACAGATGGGTGTGGATATTCTTGTCAGCTTGCCTTTTAATTCCGGGCATCTGTGCAATGATTTATTCATCTGTTCATTATTCAAACCATGCACCTTTGAAGGTTGGTATCGACTACACAGGCGGTTCAATTCTTCAATATGGTGTTAATGAAAAAATCAGTAACGATCAAGTCGGTACTATTCGCGAAAGCTTGAAAAATGCAGGGGTTGAAGAACCTTATATTCAGATTTTGAGTGTCCAGCCAAGCGAAAAAAATCAAGATTTGCAATCAATCGTTTCTATAAGAACCAAATTTATTGGTGAAAGCAAAGACGATGCGGCAAATATTACGGAAGTTATTCAAAATAAATATAACGATGCCGAACTTATTCAAGTAAGTTCGGTTGGTCCGACATTGGGTAAGGAATTATTTATCAATTCATTAATTGCCCTATCTTTGGCATTGCTTGCCATAATTGCATATCTGTCATTCAGATTCAGGTTTGACTATGCGCTTGCGGCAATATTGGGATTGGTACACGATACACTTTTTGTAGTCGGAGTTTTCTCAATATTGGGCCTGGTTTATAACGTTCAGGTTGACGGACTTTTCTTAACCGCAATTTTGACCGTAATCGGTTTTTCTGTTCACGATACAATCGTTGTTTTTGACAGAATAAGAGAAAATTTGAGATATTATTCTAAGAAGATGACCTTTGGTGAAATCGTTGATCAATCGGTTAATCAAACCTTGGCAAGAAGTATTAATACATCGTTAACAACTTTGATTACGTTGGGTGCTTTGTATTTCTTCGGCGGTGTAACAACAAAAGATTTTGTACTTGCAATGATTTTAGGTATAATTATCGGAACATATTCAAGTATATTCTTCTGCTCAATGCTCGTTGAATTCTGGAACGATAAAAAACTTTCGCCAAGTCAAGCAGCATAAATTTATGATTTTTGCATAAAAAAGCCTCCTTTAAAGGAGGCTTTTTAACACTTGCTTTTGAATTATTCCTGTCAAAATCTATTCAATATTAATAATCGATAAAACAGTTGTCATATTAGGGAATAAAAAAATTAATTGATATGCATAATGAAGTTAACTTAAAATTGAAAAATTTCGCAAATGTGTATATCCAGTGCATTAGCAATTTTTATCAAAGCTTTGAGTCCGGGTTTGTTGATATTAACTTCAATTTTACCAATATAATCCAAACTTAAACCTGTTTTCTCAGATAATTTTTCCTGAGTAAGGTTTTGACTTTCGCGTAATAATTTTATTTTCTTACCTATAGATTTATATATTTGTTCTTCATTCATTTGACAATTTTACTGGATGTTATAACATAATATTACTGGTATATATCCAGTAAAAAGACAGACTATCAATACAAACTATAGTTGTCGTGAAGGTTATTTTAATAACCTTCGCTTAATCATAAATTATTCATCTGCTTCAATAAATGAAAAATTATTACCAAGTTCTTTGTATAATTCGCTTAAAAGTTTTTCCGGTTTGATTTCTAAACCTTCCGCTATTTTGCAAAAATTAGTTAAATTTATATCGTTACTGTTACAAAATTCCAAATCTCTCCAAGTTGACCTTGGAACAGATACTTCTGCAGAAATCTTATATATTGATTTTGACAAAGTTTTTCTGCGGGATTCAACTAATTTGCCTAAAACCGACATAAAATATTTCTTTATATCTACCTGCTTATCTTGCATATTATAAATATTAATGGTAAATATAAAATATACGTTCGGTATACCGACAATAAGATAGTATAATATTTTTGACAGAAATAATTATATGATTAAAAAGACAATATTAACAGATTTAGACGGAGTACTTAATACCTGTGACGGAAATTATGATAAAAATTACATTCCGCCAATCAGGGAAGGTGCTTTTGAATTTATAAAAAAATTATCATCCGATTATCGGGTAGTTTTATTTACGAGTCGAAATCTTTTATTGGCTTCGAGGTGGCTGATAGAAAATAAACTTGACAAATATATAGAAAATGTTACGAATATAAAAGAGCCTGCATATTTGATAATAGATGACAGGTGTATAAATTTCCAAGGGGATTACGACAAAATTTTTAATAAAATAATAAATTATAAAACATGGTATAAAAAATAAAATATTTTATTTTGGTTCTGTTATTTTGTCGCCCAATTCAAGCATGACAATCAAAGTTAAGCGCAATTGCGATTTGTAATTTTCTCTTGCCTTTTCGATAGTTTTTGCGCAAAATGTAAAGCTTGGAATTTCTTTTATTTCTATGTAATGATAGGGTTTCCCGTCAAAATCCAAGTCTTCGCCTTCAATAAGCGTCCAAGGAAGATTAACGTAATATTCCAAATCTTTGTTATTTTCTGCCATAAAATTTCTCTAACTGTAAATCTCTCTCTAACCGCCGAGTGAATTTTCATTCAAAGGTTGAGTTATCATCAACCCGTCACCGCCCAAAACTTCGGCTTTTTGTCCGTCAATGTATAAATAAACAGGTTTTTCACTGTTTAATTTTGCCGTTTTTATAAGCTGAAAGACTCTTTTGTAAAGGCTATCGGCACCGCCTTGTTCAAAATCCGCAGTTAAATTTACTATAACTTTATCTGCTTCATCTTTTATATAAATTACTCTTGTGCCTGATGGGATTTCAGAATATACACCCTTAGAAAGTTCTTTTGATTTTGGTCCAAGAACGAGCGATTTTAGGGCGAATTCGATTTTACTTCCGTCTGTATTTTCGTCATATTCACGTCTTACGGCTTTATAGACTTCTTCGTTTGCGGAATTATGTCCGATAAAAAATACATCTACATAAACCTTTTGTTGTTCAGGTTCTTCTATTTCAGGAGGTTCAGGCTGCTGTTCTTCTTGCGGGTTAGGAATATCAACATTACCTGACAAATATTTTTCAAATAACGGCTTAGCTAAGAGTGCCAAACATATTGCAAACAAAATTGCTATCGTTAAAAGTATAAATTTGTTTTCCTGTCTGTTTTTGGACATAATTTTAAACCTCGTGATTATTGAATTGTATCTTTCGGTATAACAAATGTTCCGTTAAGGACAATTTCATCATTATCTATTACGACATTTTGTATTTGAATTTTTGCCGAAACGTTTTCCATAATATTAACCGAATAATCAAAAGGATTCAAGTATTTTAAGATATAATTCAACTTGGTAATATCAAGGCTTAAACCGTTATTAATAAGTTTGGTGTCTTTAAGGGCTATTTTTCCGTCAACAACGGTCAAATCTGATGAAAGAGTAACCGTTTGAGTATTTTTCATAAACGGAAGTGATAAATTTATCATATATAAAAATTTGTTATCTTTAATTGTTATAGCAGTGGATTTGATTTTGATAAGTCCAAAAGTACTTTGTAAATTGTTTAATTCGTCAATTTTCTTTTGATAATTTGTTGATTTTAATATTGAATTTATATTATCGGCATTTACTGTTACATTAAATGACAATGGAAGTGCCTCTTTGAAAATTATTTTTTTGGAGTTTTCATCTTGAACAACATAGTTAAAATTGCACAATGTTTTTGCATATAGAGATTTTAAATAAATGTTTTCGTAATTGAGGTCCTTGCCTTCGATTTCCAGTGATTTAAATCTCCCTGCCTTTAAATCTGCGGATGAAAAAGACTCTATATTAACATCAAATTTTGTATTGGCTAATTTTTTACCTTCTTTTTTGATTGCTGATTCTGCAACTTTTTCACCGATGAAATTTGAACCTGTTACGGTAGAGAAAAATTTTGAAACTCCACCTGAAAGGTCATATGGTTCAACGCAGGTTGTTGCTTCGCAATCTGCCATTGCAGGTGTTACTGCAAATAATAAAATCGCTAAAATTAATAAATTTTTTTTCATTGTATAAATACCTTCTTTACTTTAATCCCAACACTTGTAATTTGCGCAATTGCACAGAAAATTTTTACATCCTCATTATAAACCAAAATTACAAAATCATGCACAACTTGATTAATTTCTGTTACTATATCTTCCTTAGTTAAAATTTGACCGAATTTTATTTTTTCATAACCTTTAAAATTTACTTCAATTTGAGGTAAATCGACGACATCAAGCGGATTAATAAGATATTTTTGAGCATCTTCAAATGTTTTGATATCATCAAGGTTGATTGAATTTTCAATGAAAAATTTGCCTGCCCGAACGCGTTTTAATTCCGTAAGATATCCTCCGCAATTAAGATTTTGTCCCAAATCATAAGCAATAGAACGAATGTAAGTGCCTTTTGAACATTTGATATAAATCTGAGCAGTTTGCATATTTTCATCAAAATTTTTTAATTCTATATTTTTGATAAAAACTTTTCGAGGTTGAATTTCAACATTTTTCCCTTCACGTGCGTATTCGTAGAGTTTCTTACCTTTAAATTTTATTGCCGAATAAATCGGCGGAATTTGTGAAATTTCACCTTGAAAATTTTTTAATTCGTTTAAAAGTTCTTCTTTATTAATCTTTTTATCAAATTTTTCGGTAATTTTTCCGTCAATATCGTAAGAATCAGTGTTTGCACCAAATTGAACGGTTGCTATATAGGCTTTTTCATCATTCAAATATTCAATTAATCTTGTAGCTTTCCCGATACAAACGGGCAAAACTCCGACAGCAAAAGGATCTAAAGTTCCTGTGTGACCGATTTGCTTGATATTTAAAACCTTTCTCAATATGGCAACAACATCGTGAGAAGTCAATTTTTCCGGTTTGTTTATGTTTAAAAACCCGAACATAAAGCTTTTTAAATTTCTCCGCGTGAAATTTTGTCTATAAGTTCGCTAACCCTTGAACCTTTCTCAAGCGAATCCGTATAAATGAATCTCAATTCAGGGGTTAATCTTAACCTTATTCTTTTACCGACTTCATATCTTATTTTAGGGGTATTTTTTTCAATAATTTCTTTTGTTTTTTCAATTTGTTCGGGTGAACCAAGAACGCTGTATATAACTTTTGCATAAGTATTATCGTGTGCAACTTCTACATCAACAATTGACACTACTCCCATTAATCCGCTGATTTCTTTTTGCAAAATTTCGGATATATCCCGCATTAATTCTTTTCTTACACGTTCGTTTCTTAATGTCATAATTTCACCTCTTTTGTAATATTACGGAAAACAAAATCCGATTTCAACATGGTATTTTTTCTAAGATAATCGTCTAATCATTTCTTGTGCTTCTTCGCATTCAGGGAGAATCTTTACTGCGGTTTCCAATTGTTTTAATGCTCCGTCCTTATCATCCATTTTTTCGTAACATTTAGCACTGTTTAAAAGTAGAGTAACATTCATTGGACTTTCTTTTAACAGATGAAGGAAAATATTATTTGCCTGCTGCCAATCGTCTGAGGCAAAATAGGTTAATCCGAGCATGTTTTCGCATTCCGGAGTTTTTTGCATTTCATAAGAGCGAACAAGAAACCTTTTTGCATCATCATAATTTCCCATGAAATACTTTATTTTCCCCTCAATAAAAAGCATAAATGCGTTTTGCGGTGAATGTTTTATCGCATATTCAATTTGCTCGATTGCCTTATCAAAATCCTTGGTTTGAATTTTATTCAGTGCCGAAAATCCGAGTGCATCGGCATCGTCAGGGCAAATTTCAAGCGCTTTTTGATAATATTTGTCCGCTTTCTCGAAATCTGTCGTTGCATGAAGATAATTGGCATATTCATATAATACGTTGAAATCATCAGGTGCGCTTTCCAATGCCTTTTTGAATTCATCTTCAGCGTAGTCAAAAAGCCTTTTTCTCATATAAATGATGCCCAAGTCTTTGTGTGCAGGTGCAAAATCACTTTTTAATTCAAGTACTTTTTTCAGAATTTTTTCAGCCTTTTCTAAATCCCCTGTTTTTGCACAAAGGTGTGCAAAAGTATAGTATATTTCATGAGAAACACTGCCTTGCAAAATTATTTTTTCATACAGATTTTTGGCATTTAAAAATTTCCCGCATCTCATGTAAATGGAAGCCAGTTTTTGCATAATTGAGGTTGCCTTAGGATTTGTCATTACAAGCTGATTTAAAATATCACAAGCAAGTTTGTAATCCCCGACTGCTTCATAACATGTTGCAAGATTATACTTATAAGTGGTTTTTTCGGGATATTTTGTTGCAAGCATTTTGTAATGCTCAATTGCGGATAGAAAATCTCCGCTTTTTACTTCTGACAAAGCCCAAGAAGTAAGATAACTGTCAACGGCTTCTTTTTCATACGCCTTTTTAAAATATTCGCAAGCCTCTTTGTGTTTACTTTTTACTTGTAAAATAGAGGCTATATTAAAGTATGTAATTGAATTTTCACTATCCGCCTCAGAAGCTTTTACAAAATATTCATAGGCATTATCTAAATCACCGATTGTCATATACGCAGTGCCGAGATTGTTATATATCTGAGAATACCCGTGATTTAATTCATCAGCTTTTTTCAAAAATTCAATGCAATTTTCAAAATCCTGAAGTGCCATATAAGCAGTACCTGCAATATAATAAAATGTATAATCATCATTTACCAATTTAATTGCCTTTTTGCAAATTTCTATTGCCTTGTCGGCTTCTTCACATTTTATGTATAGAATGGCAAGATTTTTGTATGCATCCATGTAATTTTCACGAATTTTTATGACCTCGTTATACTGATATATTGCAGGAATGCTATCATCAAGATTATCATAGCAATTTGCAAGGTAAAATCTGCTTGAAGCATCATCATTCCTGTATTTTATAACAGTTTCAAAATCGGATTTTCCCTCCTGCCACAATTCAAGATTAACATTGCAAAGCCCGCGAAGCTTCAGCAATTCTATATCTTGCTCATTATCCGTGATTTGTTGATTTAACAATTCTTTTGCTTCATCAAATTTTTTGTCGGCAATTAATAATTCAATTTCTTCTATTTTTTCCATAATATCATTTCCCATAATATTATGTTAACACAAGAAATTGATAATTGGAAGGCAAAAAGTTAAGTATCCGATATCTTTTTCTCCTCATATCTACTGATTACGTAGGATTTAAAAGGTAAGAATTTTATGTTAAACTTCTGTTGATACATTAGAAGGATTGTTATCAAGTGGGTGATGAAGATAAACAATATGATGCCACACCAAGGAAACTTGAACAGGCAAGAAAAGAAGGACAAGTTGTCAAATCGAAAGATTTTTCAACAGCTATTTCTCTTTTAATTTTGTTTGTTTCAATATTTGGATTGGCACCGTTTATTTGGGATCAAATAGTCCAATTATATACCCTTTTATATGAACAAATACCTAATTCTCACCTGAATGAAATAGGCTTTTCATATATATTTACGGTAACAATTAAATCAGCAGTCTTAATAATCGGACCGATACTGTTTTTGGCATGGTTTGTTGCAATTATGGCAGATTTTATACAGGTGGGACCGCTGGTTACGGTAACTCCTTTGATGCCGAAATTTGATAAGTTAAATCCTACAAAATATTTTAAGAATATTATGTCTGTAAAAACCTTATTTGAACTTTTTAAAAATATTGTTAAGGTAATTTTGTTGGGATATATAGGCTGGATGGTTTATAGAGCACATATAGAAAGCATTTTAATGCTTGCTGCAATAGATAACCATTTCGCCGTTATGATAGAATTCGGAAAACTTATAACGGAATTTATTTTTAAAGCCTGTCTTGCGTTTTTGGTAATATCGGCAGCAGATTACGGAGTAACAAAATGGAAATTTTTAAAAGATCAAAAGATGTCTTTTAAAGAAATAAAAGATGAATACAAAAACTCTGAAGGCGATCCAAATGTTAAGGCTGCTTTAAGGCAGAGAAGAATGCAGATGCTTCAGCAAGGAATGATGGATAGTGTTCCCGAGGCTGATTTTGTTGTAACTAATCCGACTCACGTTGCCTGTGCGCTTAAATATAAAGCGGAAGAAATGGCTTCACCTACCTTGATTGCAAAGGGTAGTGAACTTATTGCCAAAAAAATCATAAAAATTGCCCGTGAACACCAAGTTCCGGTCATTGAAAACGCTCCTGTTGCAAGAGCACTTTTCAGAATGGTAGATTTGAATCAGCAAATTCCGCCGGAATTGTACAAGGCAATTGCCGAAATCTTATTATTTGTTTACAACTTGAAAAAAAATCAAAAAAATAGTAATATGTAGGTTAAATCATGATTATTCAAAACGCCAATAAATTAAAAGAGTACGTAGATATAATTCAAAAGGTTGCAAAGGTTGAACAACACCGAATACCTAATCATATGGTTGAATATGAAGAATTGGTATCAATCGGTGTTATTGCGGTGCAGGTTTTAATAAAAGATAAAACGGAAGAACAACTTGAAAAATATAATGCCGCATATATTGCAACTGCTGTTCGCTGGGCAATAAGAAACGAATTGAGAATCCGTTACAAATGGTATTCAATGAAGCATAAGGAAGAAGATTTTCCTGAAGACGAAACTGAAGAAGAACAAAAAAATAAAGTTCGTGAAAGTATCTACGAAACAATCCTTTCCATTGACGGACTGGCGGCTGCAGCAAGCGATAACGATTCCCCGTTTGATTTTGTAAAAGATACTCACGCTATGCCTGATGAAAATGCCGAAATCAGTGAAATGAGCAAAATGATTAAAGAAGCCATTTCAAAACTTCCGCCAAAAGAAAGAACTGTTGTTGAATATCGTTTTTACCGAAATATGCAGGTTAAAGATATTGCAACTCAAATCGGACTTTCTTCTTCCCGCGTAACCCGTATAGTTCAGGCTTCGTTAAATTCTGTACGTGAATATTTGCAATCTAAAGGACTTCAAGGTTACTAATTTAAATTACGACCAAATTACTGTTTTGTTTCTTCCGCTATTTTTAGCTTCGTAAAGTGCTTTGTCCGCTTTTTCAAAAAATTCTTCCGTTGTATCGCTGCCTTCAATATCTGAACTTATTCCGATACTTATCGTAACTTTTATATTTTTACCGTCTTTTTCAAAAGGGTTTTCTTCTATGGATTTTCTTAGCCTTTCCAAAGGAATAAGTGCTTGATTGGCATCAGTTTCCGTTAAAATTACAACGAATTCTTCCCCGCCATATCTAAATGCCATGTCAGTTTTTCTGAAATTATCCGATATCATAAAACCGACTTCACTTAATATATAATCCCCTGCCAAGTGGCCGTACGTGTCATTTATCTTTTTGAATAAATCAATATCAATTATTGCAATACTCAGTTTTGAGCCGTAACGTTTTGAGCGCATAAATTCGCGCTCGAAAGTGTTTTCAAAATGTCTGCGATTGTACATCCCCGTAAGTTCATCCGTTATGGTAAGGTATTTTGAACGGGAACATAAAAAATTAATTTTCTTTATAACATCAAGTTTGTTATCTGTCGGAACATTAAAATTTGAAATAATTCTTTCTATATTATTTTGAATTTCGTCTAACAATTCCTGTGGAATATACATGCTATCAGAATACAACTCATCCATATAAACCTCTCAATTTATTATAACACAAACATTAAAAAAGAAGCGGTTTTAAACCGCTTCTTTTTTGCAAATATTCATACCTAAACTTCTGAAGTACAATGAGGGCATCTTGTTGCTCTGATATCAATTTCAGAAAAGCATTTAGGACAAGTTTTAACCGTTGGTGCAGCATCTTCTGCCTCTTTGGCATCTTTTTTCATACCTTTTTGCAATTTATTTATGCATTTGATAAGTAAAAATACTGAAAATGCAACCATTAAAAAGCTAATCAATGTATTGATAAATACACCGTAGTTGATTGTAACGGCACCTGCTGATTGAGCTGCTTCTAAAGACGGATATTTAATGATTTCTCCTTCGTAGTTAGGTAAGGTTAAATAAAGATTAGTAAAATCTACTCTGCCCATTAACCAGCCTAATGGAGGCATAACGATATCCTTTACCATTGAATCAACAATTTTTCCGAATGCGGCACCAATAATGATACCTACTGCCATATCTACAACATTTCCTCTCATGGCAAATTCTTTAAATTCATTTAACTGCTCTTTTGCAAATTTAAACATAAAATTTCTCCTTTTTTTTTAATCTTACCATAAATAACTTTAACTTATAATATTTGCTTTAATTCTCTTAATATTTTGCCTAAAATTCTACAATATGTTAGACTGTCAAGGGAATGGAGAGTTTATGAACAATATAATATCAAAAATAATTACGGATGTACCTATAATGGTTGTATTGGTATTCTTTGTTATATCAATTTTGTACTGTGCAATCAATTATTTGAAGGTATCTGCAAATTTGAAATTAATTCACGGGTTTTTGTTGAATTTTAATAAAAATGATTTGAATTTTCGTTTTAAAGAAATAAATGAATGGATGAGCCATAATCCTTACGTAATGACGGCTTGGGCGGGATTTAAAGATACTCTTGTGTTTTCGGAATCATTGGCTTTAAAAAATCGTGATGATGATTTAACATATAAAAATTTGTCTTCAAATGTTGATAATGTTCAAACTACGGTTGATCCTTTGTATTTCTTTAATGAGGATAGTTTGATATATAGCAAATTTAATAACAAATTTTTGCAATCAGTAGCTACAATTTTGACAGGTTGCGGGCCTTTATTTACCTTTTTAAATATTGCAATAGCGTTTGGCAGAATTGACTTATCATCACAAGAAGCTACCGTTAATTCAATGTCAGGGTTGATGGCATCAATGCAGATTGCGGCTCTTGTTTCGGTTATAGCGGTGGGTTCATCGTTGTTATTTATAATTTTTGAAAGGATTGCGCATAACTTCTTGTGCAAAATCCCTTTGGAAAATGTTGAAAAGGATATTTCTTCGTTATTTGATAATATTTCGTCGGAAAAATTCTTACTTGAGCTTATCAAGGAAACAAAAATTCAAAACAATTCAATACAAAACCTTATTACTGCAATGCCTGATAATGTAAAAACAGGTTTTAATTCAGGTATTACAACAAATCTTGTTCCATATTTGGAAAATCTGATTTACGGATTAAATCAACTGAATAAGAATTTAAAAGACAGATTTTCATCTTTGAGCGGAAATGATGATGTAGATAGTTTATTTTAATTCGGGACAATTATTAAATGGCGATTAAACTCAGAAATAAAAAAAATAATACAAATACCGATAACATATTCTGGACAACAATGGCAGATTTAATGTTAGGGTTGTGTATTATTTTTATAACGCTTTTTGTCCTTGCTATCACAGGATTTTCTACTCAGGACATGCAGATGAAAAAAGAACAAATGGAGGTTTCCAAAGAACTTGTTCAAAAACTGAGTGATGCTAATATTAATGTCGATATTGATAAAATGACAGGTGATATAAAAATTTCAGACTTGGATTTGTTTGAAATAAACAGCTATACGCTTTCACCAAAGGGAAAAACTTATTTGGACAAATTGGTACCGATATATATAGATACAATATTTTCTAATAAACAAATATCGGATAATATCGAAAACATTGTAATTCAAGGTCATACAGACAGTCAAACTTTTGCCGGTGTAACATCAAAAGAACAACAATTTTTAAAAAATATGGAACTAAGTTTACTCAGGGCAAATTCCGTAGGTGATTATTTATTCAAAACAGGGTATAATAAAAAGTATAAAGACAGCTTAATTAATTTAATAACTGTTGAAGGCAAAAGTTTTACCGAACCTGTTTTGGTGGATGGTAAAGAGGATTATGCCAAAAGCCGCCGTGTTGAATTAAGACTGAAACTCAAAAAATGGGATATTATGGATGCCATAGGAAAAATCAACTCAAATGCAACTTTAAAATAAAAGGAGACAAAGTTGGTAAGATCACTAAATGAGTTATCTAACAATTTAAGAGACTATATTGTTGAACACGAACAGCCGAAGCATTCCTCCGGAAGTTATACAATGCAGCGATTAAATAATCTTAAATTAGAGATGGCCGATTTGGATTCGGATCCCAGTGTTGTAATATTAATAGCAATTTCACAAGCAAAATACAGTTTAAAAACAGGTGATAAGCTGGATGGCAGCCTTGGACCGGAAGAAAAGCACATAAATAAATGGATGCATAAAATTTTAGTTCTTGAGGCTTTGAATGATATTTGGCGCCATAAAAAGGCAAATCGCGGAAGAATTACAGAAAAACATAAAAATACGGAAGAAGATATTGAGGAAGAATAAAAATAAAACATATCGGTTTTATTCGTAGATCGTTAGCATTCATTGTAAGGATTTTTGTACAGCTTTAATTCTTGGAGGATAGTGAGGGTTTAAATTTATCACTGCGTAATTAATGGTTAATAAATGTAAAAATATTTTATTGCGGTAGCAAAAAATTTTTTTCACAAATTTTTTAAAACTATGACAAGAAGGAGTATAAGTAATGGTAAGTTTTAATTCATTGAGAATAGCCGAATTGACCGGTTCCGAAATAAGTTGTTTTAGGTTGAAAGACGGTTCTTCTCTAAAAGTTTTGGCAAATGACCATCGTGTTGAGTATTATATTTTGAAACACGGAAAAGTTTTAAATAGGGATGTGTTTCAAGGGAGAAAGGAATATGTAGATATTCAATACCAGCGTATAATTGAAGATTTTCTTCCAAAAGTGAATAAAAAAGAATTTACGAGAGATTTAAAATTTCCGCGTTTTGTGCAGACGATTATTGATGATTTTAAAGAAAGGGTAATACTATAGTAATAACTTATTAACATTTGTTAAATGATTTTAAAAAAACTTTACAGGTATTGAAAATTTTGTTATAAGTAAACCATGAGGGTAATGAAATAGGAGTTATATAATATAATGACATCGAAAGAAATTGATTTTGAAGAACTTTTGAAAAAGTATGATTATAAATTTCAAAAGGGCGATTTAGTAAAAGGTACAGTATGCGGCTATGACAGTCAAGGGGTAATGGTAGATATCGGGGCTAAAACCGTAGCAATCGCGCCCGAGCGTGAAGTTTCGGAAAAGGGCCAAAAGGTTGAAGAAGTTTTGGAACGCGGCAAAGAGTATGAATTCCTTATTATCAGAGAAGAAGATGAAGACGGAAAATTCACTTTGTCATACAAGCGTGTAAATCAGGCATATGCTTGGCAGGAGTTGGAAAAAGCAAAAACGGGTGATGAAGTTATACTTGCAACAATTGTAAGTATAGTTAAAGGTGGTTTGCTTGTTGAGGTTTCCGGACTTCGCGGATTTGTACCGTCATCACAGCTTAGAATGAAGGAAACTGAGTTAGAAGTGGGTTCTAAAATTGAATTAAAGATTTTAACACTTGATGCTCAGCAAAATAACTTTATTCTTTCCAATAAAAAAGTTTATGATGACGGTGCTGTTGAGGCAAGACAGAACGTATTTTCTCAAATTGAACCGGGACAAGTTGTAAAGGGTGATGTTGTCAGAATAACCGATTTTGGTGCATTTATTGATATTGGCGGAATTGACGGACTTCTACCTTTGTCACAACTTTCTTGGAGATGGATTGACCATCCGACAGATATCTTAAATGTCGGAGATAAAATTGACGTTGAAGTTATTGCGGTCGACCATGATAAACAGAGAGTATCTTTGAGTTTGAAAAATTTGGAACCTGATCCGTGGCTTGAAGCCGAAAAACAAATTAAGGAAGGCGATAAAGTAGAAGGTACCGTTACAAGATTGAAGCATTTCGGTGCTTTTGTGGAAGTTTTTCCGGGAGTAGAAGCACTTCTTCCTCATACAGAAGTTGACCAGCTTCAAAATGGTAAAGATTCTATTATAAAAGTAGGCGATAAAGTTGAAACTTATATTTTGAAATTTAATCCGAATGATAAAAGGATTTCTCTTTCAGTGAATAAACCGGAAGAACAAAGCGAAGAAGTTTCAGAATAGAAATTTTTAATTAAAAAGGCGCCTTGAAAATAAAATTTTCAAGGCGCCTTAACTATCTCCGCAAATCTGCCTGCCGTTATTCTTTAGGAATTCCTGCGTTATGGAACTTAAGCAAACTGCCTAAAGTCCATTCACGTAATTTTGCATCTTCAATTACGTTTTTTATCTCCTCCAATTCAGCTACCAGTGTAGCCAAATCTTTTCTCTGCGGTTCATAGGCACGGCTCAAGACAAATTCTTCCTTTGCTTTTGGCTGAAGTCCGTCATCTACCCATACCGGAGAAAAATTCTTTGATTTTAAAAATTCTTCCAAATCTTTGCTCATAACATATCCTCAATTTAGTTTAAACCTTTTTGACTCATAAATGAATGAATCAAATCAAGCATATCAAAATTACCGTATTTAAAAGTGTAAAATTGTTCTGAATAATCAGGATCTACAATTTTTTGTAATTCTAACATTTTCTTGTAATCCATAGAATTGAAATCGAAGCTTGTCATTTCACCATAATCAATCATCAAATCTTCCATATCTTCGATTTTTTTGTTTTGCTCGTCCATTACACACTCCTTATTTATTCTGTTCACAAAGTGAATATCGGAAATTGAGTGCTTGAACTTTAAAAATTTCCATGAAATGTTAAGATATTTTTACAAAAATAATAAAAATATTATATATCTTTATCAAGCGGTAGAAGTGTGTTCAAAGATACCCCTAAAGCTATAGCAATCTTCGCAACAACCAAAATCGTCGGACAAACTTTTTCGTTTTCTATTCTATACAAATGTTGAATTGAAATATCAACCTTTTCCGCTAAATATTCCTGTGAAAAGTTTTTTCTTGCTCTTTCAGCTCTTATATTTTCTGCTAAATTTTTTAATAGCGTTTTTCTGGTAATCATTGCTTTATTTTATTATTCTTGACTGTAAATTTTTACTACTTATAATTTCATATTATAAACTTATAAGTTTATTAAATTTAAGTATAGGAGATTGAAATGAAGAGGGTATTATCAGTTATTATGTTTTTATTATTGTTGCATTTGCAAGTGAGTGCGGCAATGCTTCCATCGGGCACTCCTGTTGTAGTGCAGTTGCAAAATGAAGTTGACGGTGATGATGTTAAAGTGGGTGATAATATTGATTTTATTGTGGTTCAACCTGTAAAATCAGGTGATGAAGTTGTTATCAAATCAGGTGCATTAGTAAGCGGAAGAGTAATAAAAAAGAAAAATAATTTTGTTTTTGGTGTTCCGAGAGAAATTCAAGTTGGCAATTTTCAGATTTTAAGCAGCAATAATGAAATTATAAGATTAAGAGGTACAATCTTCGATAAAGGTGATAATAAATATTGGGTTAATTTAGGCTGGATATTTCTAATTACGATACCGATAGTTTTTGTAAAAGGTAATGACGGTAAATTAGAGATGAATATTCAACATATGTTATATACAATTGAAGATTTGAATTTATAAAGGATGTTATAAATTACTTTTTATATTTTTATGCTAAATTAAGGTTATGTACGAGATAAAGAATCGGATTTATTTGGATTTTACAAAAAATCAGAAGTCTGCGCTTTTGAATTTTTTGCGTGCACTTGTCAAAAAATCGCCCGGGCTTTCAGAATCAGAAATTTTGAATAAATTTGTAGAGGATGAAAAATATTATTTTGAAATAAATTCTTCTCGGTTTGAGTTTTTGGAAAATATAATTGATGAAGATTGGTTTTTAGGTGATACTAAAAAATATATTCACGAATGTCGTAAGTATTATGATTATAAAAAATCTCAAGAGCCGATTATAAAAGCGCAAAAAGAGTTTGAAAAAAAGAAACGTGAATTTTTGCGCACGGTTAAAATGCAGCATGAAAAGCCTACAAAAAAGCAGATTTACTATTACGACAAGTTATGCAAAAAATATAATATTGAAAAAAAAGTTGTGGAAGAACTTTCCAAGTATGATATAAAAGAGGAAATATCAAGAATAATAGAGGAGCATGATGGCGATACAAGAAATTGTCAAAATATTGACAGATAGCGGAATAGAGTTAAATGAAGCGAATGTTGAAGTTAAGTTATTAATTGAACACTTTGCAAATTTTTCTGTTAAAGACATAATTTTAGGGAATAAGCTTGATGAAGAAAAATTAGAGCTTGTCAAAGAAAAGGCAAGGCTTCGTGCCAAAACTCATCAGCCCATTCAGCATATAATAGGATTTGCAAATTTTATGGGTGAGGATTTTATTGTAAATGGGGATGTTCTAATTCCTCGTGATGAAACGGAATTTTTGGTTAGAAAATCTGTTGATATTATAAATAAAAACGGTTTTAAACATGCACTTGATATCGGGACAGGTTCAGGTTGTATTGCTTGTATGACAGCTAAAAATACCGATTGTCAGGTTATAGGACTTGATATTTCAAATGAGGCACTTTCTGTAGCACTTGACAATGCATCGAGGCTAAATCTTTTTAACAAGGCTATTTTTAGAAAGAGTGATATTTATTCAAATATCAAAGAATATGAAAAATTTGATATAATTATTTCAAATCCTCCGTATATACCGATTAATCAGAAGGGGAAATTGCAAAAAGAAGTGGAGTTTGATCCTGAAATAGCACTTTTTGCGCATGATGAAAAGGGTTTAGAATTTTATGAAAAAATTACAAAAGACGCTTTTCAATATTTGAACAACGGCGGGTATTTGATTTTTGAAGTCGGAATTAATCAGGCAGATGATGTTAGTGATATTATGAAAAAATATAGTTTTAAGGATATTGAAATCATTCAAGATTTAGCCGGAATAGAAAGAGTTGTTTGCGGAATTTGTCATTTTTAGATAAAAGGTATATAATATGGTTATGAAGAAATTAGCTATAGTAATGCTTTTATCGAGTTTATTAACGGTCAATTCAGCAGTGTTAGCAAGTGAACCGTTAAAAGGGTATGCGGAAAAATCGGAACGTTTTGAAAAACAATTAGAGAAAGAGTTATTTACGGGCAAAGTTGAAGAATTAGACCGTCATGATGTTATAAATATGACTGTTTCACAGGTAATTGATTCTAATATAAATTTTGAAGGTGATGAATTTTTTGCGGAAGTAACGGGCGATGTTAAAGGCGGAAAGGGTGTAATTATTCCGAAAGGAACGATTGCACACGGGAAAATTTTGCAAAAAACAGAGGCAAAGCGTTTGGGGCGACCTGCATCAATAGATTTGGATTTTGATTATCTTGTAACCCCTGACGGGCGGGAAATTCCAATAGAAGGCAGGATGTCAACGAAATTGCATCCGGTAGTTCAGACTGCAAAAATTGCGGCACAAGATTTGGGTTATACTGTTGCAGGCGGTGCAGTAGGCGGATTTGCGGCATTGAATTGGCTTGGAATAGAGGCGGCTATTGCTTCAAACGGATATACTCTGGCGGGCGGTGCTGCGGTAGGCGGTGCAATTGGTTTAGGAATGGCGTTAATAAGAAAAGGCAGTGACGTTTTGATTGCTCCGGGGGATGAAATAAAAATTAAAATTAATAAAGCGGTATCCCTTCCTGTTTATAAAGATGAAGCTCTTATGCAGCACGAACTTTCTTATCCCGGACTTGATGTTCAAATATCAGATATACGCCACGAAAAAGATCCTTTTGGAGAAGTTAATACTATAACTTTAACTGTTTTGATTTCAAATATGTCTGACAAATCATTTTCAGGTCTTGATTTAGCGCTTATAAATGATTATAACTCGGTATTTCACCCTTCTGTATTTGGGGATACGAAGTTGATATTCAGACATTTAAATCCGGGGGATAAAGCATTGGGCAGAATTTCATTTGCAGTTGATAATGTGAACAGAAAATTCTGGTTGACGTTTTATGACAAGCGTTCTAAAAAACCGCTTGCAAAGGTTTCTGTAGATAATGCTTATAGAAAATTGCCGGAAAAAATTCAAAAAAAGAACGAAAAAGTTCGACTGAAAAATACCAAATTCAAAAAAACAGATGAAGAAAATAATTTTGATTTTGAATAATCTGTATATTTATATATTCAAAAAGCTTGCGGAATAAATGTCTTTGCCATATAGCATCTGTGCGGTTTTCATAATTTGAATTTGTTCAATGTCATTTTTATTGTAATTAATATCTGAAATATCTTCAAAATTTTCTACCATTTTAGCTAAATCAAGGTATAATTCATCGTAAGATTTTTCAGGATTTTGGTTATCCAGCATATTAAAAATTCTGATAAGTTCATTATCTTTAGCGTCTGCAATAACGGCATCTAACCCTGCGCCATAGCATAACACACCCATTACGCGATTAATTATCGGACGCAAGTCAGACGGACAGCCGTTTGAAATATTGGAAAGACCTATTACGGTTTTTACCTGAGGCTCAAAACTTTCTTTAATCATTTTGATAGTGTTTATAGCCTCAATTGCTTGGGATTGCTCGGCAGTTATCGGCAAAATTAACGGATCAAAGAATAATTTTTGACTGTCAAATCCAATATTTATGGCTTTTTCATAAATTTCGCAGGCAATTTCCAATCTCCCGTCGGAGGTTTTAGGAATTCCTGTTTCTTTACTCATAGTAAGTGCTATAAGATTTGAATTATTGGAATAAGCGAGATTAAGCATTTTGCTGAGTTTTGGTTCATCTTTTGAAGTGCTGTTTAGAAAACAATTTTCCTTATCAGAGATATAATCTATAGCATTCAATATTTCGTCAAAATTCGTAGTATCAAGTGAGATTTTAACTTCCGGCATAAAATCCTGAATTAATCTTACCAACCAAACTAGAATACCCGAAAAGTCACCTTTTGCAGGTCCTACGTTCAAGTCCAAAAAATTTGCGGATTTTTGTAATTCTGCCAAATTTTTAATAAATGCTTCATCCCTTTTAATTAAAGCTTCTTTGACTGATTTTGAGACAATATGTATATTTTCACCGATGTAAATCATATTCTGATTATATCATAAAGATTTTGGTTTTCTTTTAAAATATATTCCGAAGATTTTGAAATACCTTTTGCGGAAATGAGCGTCACTATAAGCAATCCTTTCTGCTTCGCAGATAATCGGTTCCAAATCATTACTCCACAATTTTGTTTCCAAATTACGAGAAGCCTGTTCAATATTTTTACCTTCATCTTGTAAAATTATAACTTTTCTCGGATAAATAAATTTCTTTAATTTATTAATTAAATCGGAATTTTGGGAAATGTAATCGTTGAATTTTATTGCTAATTTGACAATTGCAGGTCTGTAACCGTCAACTTTATATGGAGCACAGGAGGCTTTTAGAGTAATAGAAGGTTTCCACGTTTTTGAAAAATCAGTAATGCACTTATTTCTGTTAATTACCCCAATGATATCTTTTGCTATTTGCGGATTTTTTTGAAATTCTCGGCCTTGTATTTGCATGGTGTTTACGGATTTCAAATTTGTATATGTATTTTTAAAATTTCTTATGCGCATATTAAACCTTTACTTGGATATAAACCCTGTAAAAATAAAATTTGCGTTTTAGAAATCTGTAGTGATTGTATTTTGGTAACCGAAAACTGTCTTTACAATTATTTTTTTGTGCTATTATTTAAATATAACTAAATAGCGGTATCGTCTAGTGGTTAGGACGGGAGATTCTCATTCTCCAAACAGGGGTTCAATTCCCCTTACCGCCGCCAAAATAAAAGGAGCCTTTTATGGCTCCTTATATTTTGGCTAACGTGTAACATAGAATAGGAAGAACCCCTACAAGGCAGAGCCTTGTCATAGGGGTTCAGCGGATTTGCGGACGGACGACACGAACGAAGTGAGTTAGTCCGGATAGCGAACAGATTGAGTATACTGTGGCAAAGCCACATATACGAAACTCTGTGAGCGTGGAGCAAATCTAAGACAATTCCCCTTACCGCCGTTATAATAAAGCCTAGACTTTTTTATATTAGGGTTATGAAATTTTCATTAAAAGAATTTTTAACAAATTCTTTTGGTTTATTAGTAATTCTAAGTTCGAATAAATTCTCACTAAGAATTACTACCTCTCGCAAAACAATTCACTGGATTGTTTTGCTCGGCAGAGTCCTTACCGCCGTTTAAAAAAGTATGATATTTTTTGTTGATTTAACAAGTAGTTTAGAGTAGAAAAACTCCTTACATTGCGCCAATTCCGCGCAAAATGCCAATCATACCTTCTGCTGCAATGTCATTTATAACTTTGCCGTCCTTATTAAAATAATAAAAATTCATAACGCAAACAGAAATTTTTTTATGTGTAGGCTTAAATCCTAAAAATTCACCGTCATGGGTACCTGTCAAATCCCATTTAACAGCGGCTTTGTCCAAATCTGCCGCCATATCGGTAATGTGCCATTGGACATCAGAAAATCCTTTCCTCATCCAATGAACAACAGATAGATATCCTTTCCCTCCATAAAGCGGTTCAGGGCTTGCGGGTGTGTAAAATGGTGCATCATAAGCTACCAATTCCTCTGCCAAGGCTTCATCTGCAGTGTTTATCATTATTTCAAATTTTTTCATTATTTCTTTGTTTCGTTCAATTAAATCCATATCTCATCTCCTAAATTTTTGTGTAATAACGCTTTCTATTGTAATTTAATATGTATTTGTTGTCAAAAATTATGCTTTATGCAATTTGTCTTTTGAATTTATCGCGGAATTTACAGATTTAGCGTTTAATCAATGAACAGCATTTTATAACCTATTTTTATACCAAACCTCAAAATTTTTAATTTTATTTTTTAATTCTTCATAATCACCATTAAAATTTATACATCTGTCATCAATTATTAAATATGCAGGCTCTTTCACATTTGTTACATTTTCAATATATTCATCAAGCTTATTTTCAATAATCCATTTAGAAGCAATTAAAGAATTTCTGGTAGTAAAAATAACTATCTTATAATCCTCTGATAGTTCTTTAATTAACTTATATGCTCCGTCTTTAATTGGCGGAATATTATTTTTATCATATTTTCCATCATAAGTATTTAATACACCATCTAGGTCAAATAATATTGTTTTCTTAAATTTATCTGTCATTTCTGCCTCTATTTTTAATATATCACAAGTGCCGCTTGTGGACAAGTGTGACTTGTAAAAAGAAAATATTATTATGGTTGTAGAGTTTAGAAAACAATTAGGTGAAAGGATTAAACAAATTCGTGAAAGCAAAAAACTTTCAAGAGAAGATGTTGCATTTGCATGCAATTTTTCAGGCTCATATATGGGCATGATAGAAAGAGCAGAGTATGACTTTAAAATTTCTAAACTTTATAATATTGCAAAAGCATTAGGTGTAAATATTTGTGAATTATTTGATTTCAAAAAATAAAATGTAACTTTTTTGCAACTTTTTGAATTTTTGTCGCAAAAAATGCCCCAGAGTTGACAAGTTTCGAACATGGCTACTTGCTAATGTTGCCTAATTTATTTAGAAGAATATATTTTCTTCAATTTCATTAATTTGTTGATTAAAGATTTCTAAATTTCTTGTTTCGTAATGATATAAAACTGTTTTTATTTAATCAATATTTTTCTTGATATCTTCTTCTGATTTGAATATTTGAGAGAATTTTGCAACTTCATCACCCAATTCTTATTGCAATTCATAAATAATATTTTTATCTTTTATACCAAACCTCAAAATTTTTAATTTTATTTTTTAATTCTTCATAATCACCATTAAAATTTATACATCTGTCATCAATTATTAAATATGCAGGCTCTTTCACATTTGTTACATTTTCAATATATTCATCAAGCTTATTTTCAATAATCCATTTAGAAGCAATTAAAGAATTTCTGGTAGTAAAAATAACTATCTTATAATCCTCTGATAGTTCTTTAATTAACTTATATGCTCCGTCTTTAATTGGCGGAATATTATTTTTATCATATTTTCCATCATAAGTATTTAATACACCATCTAAGTCAAATAATATTGTTTTCTTAAATGTTTCTGCCATTATTACCTTCTTATAGAGCTATTTGTACGTTAATTAATATTTACTATATCAATAAAATTGAACCATGGCAAATAGCACGAGTGAAATATTTAGGAATAATTTAAAATTTTATAGAAATAAGCAAGGATACACACAAGAAAAGCTTAGCGAAATTTGTGATATAAGTACTGATTACTTATCACAAATTGAAAGAGGTATAAGAACTCCCAGTTTTAAAAGAATGGAATTATTGGCTAAAGCTCTTGATATAGACGTTTATAAATTATTTATGCCTATGCAATAAATCTTGTTTTGAATTTTTGTCGCAAAAAATACGCCCGGCGCGATTCCTCTTGGATTTCCTCCACGCTCGAAAAGTTTCGCAATTGAACCTTCGGTTCAAGTTTGCTCAATTTCCTCGCTATCCGGAATTCGTTTCACTCATTCCGTACGGAAATCCGCCGAACGCGCAAAAGCACGTCAAATCTTGGCACAGACAAAAATTAAAGAGGATGAGAAGAACTCATCCTCTTTAATTTACGCCCGGCGCGATTCGAACGCGCGACCCTCTGCTTAGAAGGCAGATGCTCTATCCAGCTGAGCTACGGACGCTTACTTCTTTCACCTGCCTATTTAGCGTATCACAAAAAAAAATTTTTGCAATCGTAAAAAAATTTTTGTCCTAATTTTTATATTTTTTTTATTTCAACTTGTCCTTCCCCTACCGCTAAAACAGCGTTTATACCTTTATTATCAGCCTTTTTATCATGCATCATTATTTTTTCAATTTTATTTTTATTAAAATTTTCTATACGGTCAAATCCGTATCTGTAAAGTAAATTAATTCCAAAGTTATAATAATTTTCATCTATCAGTTTGCAAGCTTCAGATTTTGATAGGGCATATCGAATCCCTGCAACAACGCATTCGCCATGACTTTTTTTATAATTTGTTAATTGCTCTACAGCATGCCCCCACGTATGCCCGAAATTTAATATCCGTCTTAAGCCCGACTCTCTTTCATCAGCCTCCACAATTGATATTTTTAACCTTAAACAAATATCTGTAATTTTCGAAATGAGTTCTTTATCTCTGTTCAAAACTTTTTCACAATTTTCATCAAGTAATTTTAAAAGTTCAAAATCTTCCCTGCATCCGCAGCTCTTTTCAATAAATCCATATTTCAAAACTTCCCCAAGGCCTGACTTATATTGCTTTTTATCCAAAGTATCAAGAAAATTTGTATTTATAAAAACTGCTTTTGGTTGATAAAACGTACCCACAAGATTTTTTCCGTATTTGGTATCAATTGCTGTTTTTCCGCCAACAGAACTATCCACCTGAGAAAGAAGTGTCGTTGGAATTTGAATTAAATCAATCCCCCTCATAAATGTTGATGCTGCAAATCCCGCAATATCACCGCAAACTCCACCGCCTATTGCTATCAGTGTGCTTGTCCTGTTTAATCCTTTTTTAAGTAAAAATTCAGTTATCTTTTTATAAGTTTTAAAGTTCTTTTCACGCTCACCATCTTTTAAAACATAAACTAAACTATCCTCAAATCCCAATCTATTCCAATATAATTTATAAACCTTCTCTGAAATTACAACCGCATAATTGCCGTTTATATATTTAATTACTTTGGATTTCAAGCTTTCGACAGGTTCATTATCTATAAATATTTTATATTCAATAGCCTTTTGAACAAGTTTTACGTTTAAATCAACCATTTATTGCTCCAAGAATTTCCTTCACTATATCATAAGGTTTTTTGCCGTTAGTGTCAATTTTTACGTGTGCTTTTTTGTAATTAATTTCCCGCGCCTTAATTAATTGTTCAATTCGTTCAACTGAAAAATTCTTGTTTAAAAGCGGTCTGTGTGTTTGTGATTTTATTCGGTTAAAAATTTCTTCAGGACTTGCCATCAGATAAAAAACTTTTCCGCAATTCAGCAAAATATCTCTGTTATCAGGGTTTTCAAATCCGCCTCCGCCAAGAGATATTATCAAATTTGAACCTTTGCAAACTTGTTTAATTTTATCAGATTCTAATAATCTGAAATGTTTTTCACCAAAACGAAGAAATATTTCAGAAATCTTTTTATTTGTTGATTTTTCGATTTCCAAATCTATATCCACAAGTTTATACCCGTATAAGTTATTCACTAACTCTTTTGCTATGGTGGTTTTGCCTGCCCCCATCATCCCTATTAAAATTATATTATTTTTTCCCATTGTTAATTTATTCGACTCTTAATCTCATCTATACTGTCACCTCCGAATTTGGCAAGAAATTCATCTGCCAAAACCGAAGCAACTTTGTTTTTTGCAACTATTGAGCAAGCTTCTACAGCACAAGTATCCGAACGCTCAAAGTGCGCCTTTGCACTTTCAAGTGTTTTTATGTCTATGGAATTCAAAGACTTTTTAACGGTTGGAATAGGCTTCATAACAGCTTTTATAATCAAATCTTCTCCGTTTGTCATTCCGCCTTCTATCCCGCCTGCATGGTTCGTTTTTCTATAAACTTTACCATTTTCAATAAAAATCTCATCATGAAATTCCGAACCGTAAAAATCGCAAGCGCTTTCGCCATCTCCTATTGATACCAAACGTATTGCGGGTATGCTCATAACGGCTTGTGCAAGTTTCCCGTCAAGCATTCTGTCATAATGAACGTATGAACCCAATCCAATAGGAAGATTTTTATATATAATCTCAATTTTACCGCCTATTGTATCATTATTCTCCTTGGCATTTTCTATTTCTCTGTCAAATAATTCTTCATTTGTTTCTTTCCCAATTTGAAGAACATTTGAATATCCTATAATACCGAATTCTCTTAAAAATAGCTGAGCTACCGCACCAACTGCAACTTCAATTGCCGTTTTTCTTGCACTTGCGCGTTCCAAAACATTCCTTAAATCACCATGGTTATATTTTATTGCACCTGCTAAATCTGCATGTCCGGGGCGGGGGATAGTGAAGGATTTTTCATCAGATTCATCTTCAGGATTTGTACTCATTATTTTTGACCAGTTTTCCCAGTCGTTATTTTTTATTACTAAAGTTAACGGCGAACCGATTGTCTTTCCAAACCTTACTCCTGATGTTATCTCAATTTTATCCGTTTCAATTTTTTGGCGCTCTCCTCGGCCTTTGCCTCCTTGCCGTTTTTTTAATTCTTCGTTTATAAATTCTTCATCAATAAAAAGTCCTGACGGCAAGCCTTCTATTATTGCCGTCAAACATTTTCCATGACTTTCTCCTGAAGTTAAATATCTGAAATTAGACATATTTTATACTCTTTATTTTGCGTACTTTAAAAATATTTGCTCTTTAGTTTGCATCATTTCTTCAACAATTTTAAACGAGCCGTCAGATTGTTTTTGTAAAATCATATAAGATTTCAATTTGTAAGTTTCACCGCTTGGTTGTCTGAGTGCACTAACCTTAACTTTACCGTTACCTAAATCTGTTGCGGTTATGCTTGAATAGTTATTTTTATATTTGCGAACCTTTGCAATGGATTGGCTTAATTTCATTTGCTTAACATAAGTTGCAGTATCGGTATAAGCATTGGCTGTTGTTCCGTCAGGTTTAACCACCTGTCTTATAATCTTTGCACTCGGAGAATAAAAATTAGGAATATTTGCACTGTAGCTATTTGCAGCTTCAACATAATTGTTAAAAAATGCCTTGGCATCAGTTACGTTATCTGCCATAACCGAAGTCATTGTTAAACCTAAAGCTATTGATATAATTAAACTCGAAAATAATTTTTTCATCTTTTTCTCCTTTATATATCTATGTAACGAAAAGTTTAAATAAAATGTTCATCTGCACTTATAATAATACAAACTCATAAAAATTTCCATATACCTTAGTGTAAGATTATAAGTTGACAAAATATTAATAAATCAAATAAAATAAGTTTATGGAAAATATAGCGGATGAATTGGAAAAAGTAAGGAAAAATTGTCTGAATTGCACAAAATGTTCTCTTGCAAATTCAAGGACAAAAGTTGTTTTTTCGGCAGGGGTTCCAAATCACAAATTAATGCTGATAGGTGAAGCTCCGGGATATTGGGAGGACCAAAAAGGTGAACCTTTTGTCGGAAAAGCCGGTCAATTGTTAGATAAAATTTTGGAATCAGTCGGATTTTCAAGGGATAAGGACATTTATATTTGTAATACGATAAAATGCAGACCGCCTGAAAACAGAAATCCGCTTCCTGAAGAAAAAATGGCCTGCGAAGAATATTTGAATGCTCAAATTGAAATATTAAAACCTAAAATAATTTTGATTTGCGGAAATATTGCCCTAAATTCAATGCTTCCCAATGAAAGAGGAATAACAAAAGCTCGCGGGAAATGGTTTGACGGGCCGTTTGGCGCAAAAATGATGCCGATTTTTCATCCTTCTTATCTTCTGAGAAATCCTTCTCATGAAAAAGGTTCGCCAAAGTGGCTTATGTGGCAAGATATTAGAGAAATAAAAAGGGTTTACGATCTGTTGAATTAAAGTTTTTAGGAGTTTGATTTAGCAAGTTCAAAAGATATTTTTGTAAAATCGTTCAATTTGCAATCGGCATAAATTTTTCCGCCGTGTGCTTCTATAATTTTTTTAGATACGTATAATCCTAATCCTGTTCCGATTTTTTTTTGTTGTTTGGCAAGTGAAACAAATTTATCAAATATGTCATTAGGATTTTTTAAATTAATTGAACAACCGGTATTTTTAACGGAAAAAATTAATTTTTCATCTTTTGAAGTTAAATCTATTTCTATTTGAGAATTTTTTGGAGCGTACTCATAAGCGTTAGATAAAATATTATGTATAACGCGTTTAATTTCAATATAATCCACAAAAATATCAGTATTTTGTTCGGGACAGGAGTATTTTATTATTTGATTTTTGTCAATATAGAGATATTTGGTTTCTTCAATACATTCGCTGATTATTTTATTGAGCGAGCATTTTTGCAGGTTTATTTTAAGTTTGTTGTTGTCTGATTTATATTTATTTAAAATATTATCAACAAGAGATTTCATATATTTAGTTGCTTCAAGAATATCATTCAGTATTTCGTTTTGGTAAGAATTAAGTTCATTTGAATAGTTATCCAGAAGCAGCTGCAGAGCAGTAATTTCAGCGTTAACAGGTGATTTTAAATCATGTGTAACCATTGCAAAAAAGGCTTCTTTTTTGTCAAGCAGAGCATTTTGCAGAAATTTAGTTTTTAAAACATTGATTACCTGTGATCTTACGACATTCACGTCAAAAGGCTTTTCTATGTAGGCATAAGTTCCCATATCGTATCCTTTGATTTTGCTTTCGGAATCTGATAATGCCGAAATAAAAATAATCGGTGAATTTGAGTTTAACTTTGATTTTTTAATCATGTCTGCAAGCTCAAAACCTGAAATTTCGGGCATCATAATGTCAAGTAAAAATAAATCGAATTTTTCGTGTTCAATTTTTTGAATAGCATCAAGAGGTTTCAGAAAGGTTGAGAGATTGAAGGACGCAACTTGCAAAGTTTCAACAAGCAGTTCAATATTCATAGGGTTGTCGTCAACAATCATAATTTTAGCGGAAGAAAAATCATACTTGTTGGTTAGAGAATTAAAAGATGCGGTGGTTTTAACGCCGGAAAAATAATTGCGTACAAGTTGCAAATCAACAGGATATTGAATTACGGTATCAAAACCGTTAATATTGGCATTGAGAATATGTTTTCTTGAGATATCGCTTGATGTCAGCCAAACCTTTACGTTAGTGAATTTTCCCATAAATTTTTTTATTTTTTGCAAATCTTTGAAATCTGTTTTAATGATGCATAATTTTTTATCTTCCAGATTTTTTATTTTTTGTAAATCCCTAAAATTTTGGACAAAAACAACTTTTTCATTATCAACATTGTCTAATAAATTTTGCATAAAAAAATACTATCAATATAAAATCAGATTTAATATTACCGAGTCAGGCGATTTTTATTAAATGAATTTTGATATGATTGTAAAAATATATAAAAAATGAAATTAAGCGTGTTTACCATGAAAACTTTTTGTGATTACATAAATTTTTAAAAAGATAAAATTGAATAAATTAAAATTAATTTATAAAGGATAAAATTATGGCTATAGAGTTATCAATTGAAGAAATATCAATACTAAATTACATAAAAGACGGAAAAAGTACAAAAGAAATATCCGAACAAATCGGGGAGAGTGAATATAAAATAAATAAATTGGTAAATTCAATAGTTCAAAAATTAAATGCAAGAAATAGAATTCATGCGATATATAAGGCATTAAAGGAAGGAATAATAAAATAGAGTACAGAAAAAATAAAGGGTATTGATTTTCAAAAATGTTTGTAATAGAGTTGAAATTGTGAGGAATTGATAAAGATTTCACACTGGCATTGATAGACAGATAGAATAAGGGCTGCTAGCTCAGCAAGCCGAGCAGAGGCATGAGCGAAGCGAAAGCCCGACACTGAAACGGTGGTACGAAGGTAACAGCGTTGGAAGTGGAGGCGGTGCCGTTTAATGCGAGGCGCAGCACATGACAAGTGAATAGTATAAGGGCTGCTAGCTCAGGTGGTTAGAGCACTCTGCCGAAAAAAACGATTGAGTATCG
>ERZ842401.1122-NODE-1122-length-39201-cov-10.704593_pt1 | contig 39201 bp, 31 predicted proteins | sample MGYA00521270_ERZ842401 | MGnify/ENA primary metagenome ERZ842401 (study PRJEB31892, sample SAMEA3878208) | bioreactor metagenome | biome: Moose rumen | place: Sweden | collected 2011-10 | study: EMG produced TPA metagenomics assembly of the PRJEB12797 data set...
ATAATGCCTTTTTACTCTTCTTGACATAACTTTTTACTTTTGTTATGGCGAAAAAGGTGTCAAGTTATTTCAGTACAAGACAATGTAAGGAGTAAAATGTATAAAAAAAACTGGAAGTTTTTATGCTTCCAGTTTTTTATTTGTCTTCGTTTTGGTTTTCGTTTTGGTACGAAGTTTTGTTTTAAAGTGCGAACTTGTAACCTACTGTCAAGGTGAATACGCTGTTCTTGCTGTCCTTGATGCCGGCAAAGCTCTCCTTGTTCAGCTTGGTGAGACCAATCTGATAACGTGCATCGATAACGATAGGCACCTTGAACTGGTAAGAAACACCTACAGGAATAGAGAAATCAAACTTCTTGTACTGGTCTTTCATATCAACCAAACCATAAAGGTCCACTTCTCTCTTAACGCCATCTCCGAGGGCGTCAACATCGGCTTTTGCATGTGCAAAGAATTTGGAGGAAACCATGAAACCGAACTGAATACCGGCCTTAACAGCAAAACCCTTGAAGATGTAGTAGTTTGCTACAATAGGAATCTTGATGTAGCCCAGAATGTCGCTCTGGTCTTTAATCTTGACTCTGATGTCGCTCGCAAGATCATATTCCTCACGGTCTTTCCATCCACAACCCTGACTTGTGTAGTTGAGACCAGCAGCAACGCTGAATTTCTTGGCAAACTGATACTCTGCCTCACCACCGATGATATAGCCTACACTCATCTTCTTCTTCATTTCTATACCATCGTCAGGGTCGAAATAGTCTGCGTTAGTGACTGAAGAAATAACACCACCAGCGTATGGCTGCAATGACCATGTGCCTTTCTCAAACTGTGCATTTGCTGCTGTAGCCATAAAGGCGGCTACTGCCATCATGATAATTTTCTTCATAGTTGTTTAGAATTGGTTAATAAATATTTGTGAAATTTATACTGCAAAGATATATAAAGATAAATACAATTTCGCAATATGCAATAAAAATAGGTTAAAAAAGCTATGGATATTTGTCAGTTTGCTATTTTTTTTATAACTTTGCATCCCAAATCGCATTCGTGTGCGCACACGTATATGTGAAAGGGGAGTGAAGAGGGGAGTGAAGAGGGGAGTAAAAGGGGAGTGAGAATAAAAATTTAAAAACAACAAAACGAAAATAGATGAATTTTAATTCTATACTATCAGCACTCTTTGGCAATAAGTCAAGTAGAGATATAAAGAAGATTCAGCCGCTGGTTGACAAGGTGAAGGAGGCATATCCTGCCATCCAGGCTCTCTCCAATGATGAGCTCCGTGCTAAGAGCAAGGAGATACAGGAGTTTGTACAGGGTTCTGTGAAAGAGCTGAAAGCCCAGATTGATGCCCTCAAAGCAAAGATAGAGGAGACATCGATTGATGAACGTGAGCCTATATTCAACCAGATAGACAGGCTGGATAAGGAAGTTCTTGACAAACTGGAGGAGGCTCTGAATGAGGTGTATCCAGTGGCTTTTTCAATAGTAAAGGAGACAGCACGCAGATTCTCGGAGAACGAAGAGACGGTGGTTACTGCCACAGACTTCGACCGTGAACTGGCTGCCGACCCTGCAAAGGACTTCATCACAATAGACGGAGACAAGGCTATATATCACAACCACTGGACAGCTGGCGGTAACGACCTGAAGTGGGAAATGGTGCACTATGACGTGCAGCTGTTTGGCGGTATCGTGCTGCATCAGGGTAAGATTGCCGAAATGGCAACTGGTGAGGGTAAGACCCTCGTAGCTACATGCCCGGTATTCTTGAACGCTCTGACGGGTAATGGCGTTCACGTGGTTACTGTGAACGATTATCTGGCAAAGCGTGACTCGGAATGGATGGGACCTCTGTATATGTTCCACGGACTGAGTGTGGATTGTATTGACAAGCACAAGCCTAACAGCGAAGAGCGCAGAAAGGCTTATCAGGCAGATATCACATTCGGTACCAACAACGAATTCGGCTTCGACTACCTGCGTGATAATATGGCTATGCAGCCAGAAGACCTCGTACAGAGAAAGCATAACTACGCCATTGTCGATGAGGTGGACTCTGTGTTGATTGATGATGCACGTACTCCGCTCATCATTTCCGGACCAGTGCCAAAGGGTGATGTGCAGATGTTTGAGGAATATCAGCCACTCGTAGAGAAATTGTTTGGCGTACAGAGAAAACTCGCCACACAGTTGCTGGCTGATGCAAAGCAGATGATTGCAAAGGGACAGGAGACAGACGACAAGCAGATGACTGCTGACGGCTTCCTCTCACTGTACCGTTCGTATAAGGCTCTTCCAAAGAATACCCCTCTCGTGAAATATCTCTCAGAGGATGGCATCAAGAGCGGTATGCTCAATACGGAAGAGATATACATGGAGAACAACAACCGCAAGATGCCAGAGGCAATAGCACCTCTGTACTTCGTTATTGACGAGAAGATGCATAGTGCGGACCTTACCGACAAAGGTGTGGAATGGCTCTCACAGCAGGTGGGCAACAAAGACCTCTTCGTTATTCCTGACATCACCACAGAACTGTCAGCCCTTGAGGCAGAGACAGGACTGTCTGACGAAGAACGCCTGGAGAAGAAGGACCAGCTGCTGAGCCACTTCTCTGAGCAGTCAGAGCGCGTACATACCCTGCAGCAGCTCTTGAAGGCATATTCTCTCTATAACAGGGACGACGAATATGTCGTAATAAACAACGAGGTGAAGATTGTCGATGAGCAGACAGGCCGTATCATGGAAGGTCGCCGCTGGAGCGACGGACTGCATCAGGCTGTTGAGGCAAAGGAACACGTGAAGGTGGAAGCTGCTACACAGACATATGCTACCATCACGCTGCAGAACTACTTCCGTATGTACCACAAGCTTGCAGGTATGACAGGTACCGCTTCAACAGAGGCCGGTGAGTTCTGGGATATCTATAAGCTGGATGTTGTTGAGATTCCTACCAACCGTCCTGTGATACGTAAGGATATGGACGACCGCGTATATAAGACAAACCGTGAGAAGTACAAGGCCGTCATCGACGAGATAGAAGAGATGCGTAATGCCGGACGCCCATGTCTGGTCGGTACCACCTCTGTGGAAATATCAGAACTGATATCCCGTATGCTCAGCATGCGTAAGATACCTCACAACGTGCTGAATGCTAAGGAACACGCCCGCGAGTCACTCATCGTGGCAGAAGCCGGTAGGAGCGTTAACGGTCTTGGTGCTGTTACCATTGCCACCAATATGGCAGGTCGTGGTACTGATATCAAGCTGACAGACGAGGTGAAGGCAGCAGGCGGTCTTGCCATCATTGGTACAGAACGTCATGAGAGCCGTCGTGTGGACAGGCAGCTGAGAGGTCGTGCAGGACGTCAGGGAGACCCGGGTTCTTCTGTATTCTATGTTTCACTGGAAGACAAGCTGATGAGACTTTTCGCTTCCGAGAGGATAGCAAGGGTGATGGACCGTTTGGGCTTCGAAGAGGGCGAACGCATAGAGGCTCCGATGATTTCACGAAGCATCGAACGTGCCCAGAAGAAGGTGGAAGAGAATAACTTCGGTATCCGTAAGAGACTGCTGGAGTATGACGACGTGATGAACAAGCAGCGTACCGTAATATACGAGAAGCGCAGACATGCCCTGATGGGAGAGCGCATAGGTATGGATATTACGAATACCATATGGGACCGTGTGCTGTATGTTCTCAATAACAATGACTACGAGGGATGTAAGGAGATGTTCCTGAAACTCTTCTATATGGAATTCCCATTCACACAGGACGAATTTGCTACTATGCCACGTGAAGAGATGGAGGAGAAGGCATTCCAGCAGGCAATGACGCACTTCAAGGCTCATGTGGACAAGGTACGCGATGAGGCAGCACCTGTTGTGAAGGAGATAGTGGAGAATCCTAACGCACACTTCGAACGCATACTTATTCCGCTGACAGATATGAAGATGATATACCGTATGTCATTCGACCTGAAGGAATGCTATGACTGCGGATGTACCAATGTGATGAAGGAGTTTGAGAAGATGATAATGCTCCACACCATTGACGACAACTGGAAGGAGAACCTCAGACAGCTCGATGAGCTGAGACACTCATCACAGAATGCTTCATACGAGCAGAAAGACCCATTGCTGATATTCAAACTGGAGTCAGTGAAGCTGTGGGACAATATGATAAACCAGATGAATGACACCATCTGCTCTACATTGTCACGCATACATATACATAAGGAAGAGGCACCTCAGGAGGCACAGGCACCGCTGCCACGCAAGCCCCAGACGCCACAATATACAACAAATAAGGCACAGTTGAATGCTGACGGAACACCGATGATGCCACCAACATCTCCATTGGGTGACGGTATGGATAAACCAAAGTATATTGACCCGTCACAGCAGCAGATGCCAAGAATCCCTATCGTGAACACAAAGACACCACGTCCTAATGACCCATGTCCTTGCGGTTCAGGAAAGAAGTATAAGCATTGTCACGGAAAGAACATTTAATATAATAGGACGCGCACGCGTAAAAATAATAAAGAGATACAATGAAACATCAGTTACGCAGTTCAGTCTGCACAGAAGGTCGCCGTATGGCAGGAGCAAGAGCTCTGTGGGTGGCTAATGGTATGAAGAGAGAGCAGTTTGGTAAGCCTATTATTGCAATAGTTAACTCTTTTACACAGTTTGTGCCAGGACATACTCATCTGCACGAGATTGGACAGATAGTAAAAGCCGAGATAGAGAAGTTGGGTTGCTATGCAGCAGAATTTAACACTATCGCTGTGGATGACGGTATAGCAATGGGTCATGACGGAATGCTCTATTCGCTTCCTTCACGTGATGTTATTGCCGACTCTGTGGAGTATATGGTGAATGCACACAAGGCTGATGCTATGGTGTGTATCTCTAACTGCGACAAGGTGACACCAGGTATGCTGATGGCTGCTATGCGTCTGAATATCCCTGCTATCTTCGTATCAGGCGGACCAATGGAGTCACATAAGTTGAACGGCGAGAATGCCGACCTTATCACAGCAATGATTAAGGGTGGTGACCCAAGCGTTTCTGATGAAGAACTGGCACAGGTAGAGAGTATGGCATGCCCTGGCTGCGGAGCCTGCTCAGGAATGTTTACCGCTAACTCTATGAACTCGCTGACTGAGGCAATAGGATTGTCATTGCCTGGAAACGGTTCTATACTTGCTACTCATAAGAACAGAATAAACCTCTTCAGGAAGGCTGCCCAGATAATTGTGAAGAATGCGTTAGCTTACTATGAGGATGGCGACGAGAGCGTATTGCCAAGAAGCATCGCTACACGTGCTGCCTTCCTGAATGCTATGACGCTGGACATCGCTATGGGTGCTTCAACAAATACTGTGCTCCACCTCTTGGCTGTGGCACAGGAGGCAGAGGTGGATTTCAAGATGAGTGACATCGATGCTTTGAGCAGAAAGGTGCCTTTCCTCTGCAAACTGGCTCCTAACTGGCAGAAATACTCTATTCAGGAGGAGAATAGAGCTGGCGGTATCCTTGGTATTCTTGGAGAATTGGCAAAAGGCAACCTGCTTGACCTTTCTTGTAAGAGAGTAAACGGTGCAACTCTGGGTGAGGATATTCAGAAATACTCTATCACTGGATTGAAACTGAATGCTGACGGCACATGGACAAACGACCCGATGGCAGCTGTTTCAAAAGAGGTTGGCGACATCTACGGATGCGCTCCTGGCGGAAAGTTCTCTAACGTCATGGGTTCGCAGGAAACATACTGGGACGAACTGGATACAGACAGAGAGAATGGTTGTATCCGCGACATAGAGCATGCTTACACAAAGGATGGCGGTATGGCTGTACTCTTCGGAAACATCGCTCAGGACGGATGTGTTGTGAAGACAGCCGGCGTAGCTCCAGAGCTGTGGCACTTTGAGGGTCCTGCTGTAGTATTCGATTCACAGGAAGATGCTTGTGAGGGAATCCTTGGCGGCAAGGTGAAGAAAGGCGACTGCGTAGTTATTACCCACGAAGGTCCGAAGGGTGGCCCAGGCATGCAGGAGATGCTGTATCCTACTTCTTACATTAAGTCAATGCACATGGGTAAGGAGTGCGCCCTGATTACTGACGGACGTTTCTCAGGTGGTACATCAGGACTCTCAATAGGACACATCTCACCAGAGGCTGCCAGCGGCGGTAACATCGGAAAGATAAAGGATGGCGACATTATCGTTATTGATATTCCAAGCCGTTCTATCAACGTAAAACTCAGTGACCAGGAACTTGCAGCACGTCCTCAGCAGCCGCTGAAGAGAAACCGTGTTGTCAGCAAGGCGCTGAAAGCTTATGCACAATCTGTATCATCTGCCGACAAAGGTGGTGTAAGAATAATAGAAGACTAAGAAAATATAATGATTACTGGTTCAGAAGCATTAATGCTTTCCCTGAAAGAACAGGGAGTAAAGACTATATTCGGTTATCCGGGCGGCAGCATCATGCCGACCTACGATGCCATATATGATTATACACGAGGCGAGAAAAAAGCCTTCGAACACATATTGGTACGTCATGAGCAGGCTGCTGCACATGCTGCAGAGGGATTTGCAAGGGTATCAGGAAAAGTGGGCGTATGTATCGTTACATCAGGACCTGGTGTCACAAATACATTGACAGGTGTTGCTGACGCCATGATGGACTCTACACCTATTGTGGTGATAGCAGGACAGGTGGCAACTGGTGTTCTGGGTACTGATGCCTTTCAGGAGGTGGACCTCGTAGGTGTGGCACAGCCAATAACAAAATGGGCTTACCAGATACGTAGGGCAGAGGATGTAGCATGGGCTGTATCAAGGGCTTTCTATATCGCGAAATCAGGTCGTCCGGGTCCTGTGGTGCTCGACTTCACAAAGAATGCCCAGACAGCAATGATAGACTACGTCCCAGCAAAGGTTGATTTCATACGTTCGTATGTGCCTTATCCGGAACTCAAGATGGAGAAACTAAAGGCTGCAGCAGAACTTATCAATAATGCCAAGAAGCCAATGGCTCTCGTAGGACAGGGCGTAGAACTGGGTAATGCTCAGGAAGAACTGAAAAAATTCCTTGAGAAGGCTGATATCCCAGCAGGCAGAACACTTCTCGGACTTTCGGCACTGCCTTCCAACCACCCTCTGAACATGGGTATGCTTGGAATGCATGGTTCATATTCTGTCAACCTGAAGGAACAGGAGGCTGATGTGCTTATCGCTATAGGCATGCGTTTCTCTGACCGTGTGACTGGCGATTTGTCAAGATATGCAAAGCAGGCAAAGATAATACACCTCGATATCGACCCATCGGAGATAGATAAGTGCGTGAAGACTGACGTATCTGTTGTGGCAGACTGTAAGGTTTCGCTGCCTGCCCTGACAGCACTCGTTAATAAGGCTGATCACAGCGAATGGAAAGAGTCATTCCAGCCTTTGCGCCAGAAGGAGATAGAGAATGTCATAACACCTGCTACAAAGCCAACCAGCGGACCATTGCTGATGGGAGAGGTTGCACACGATGTTGCAAAGATGGCATATTCTATGGAGGACAAAATAGGTGCTCCGATACTTGTTACGGATGTAGGTCAGAACCAGATGATGTCATGCAGATACTTCAAATATCATGTGCCTCGCTCAATAGCTACTTCCGGTGGTTTGGGAACAATGGGCTACGGTCTGCCTGCTGCTATGGGTGCCACATATGGAGCACCTGACAGAACAGTATGCTGCTTCATGGGTGACGGAGGACTGCAGATGGTGATACAGGAACTGGGTACCATAATGGAATACGATATTCCGGTGAAGATGATTCTCCTTAACAACAACTATCTCGGAAATGTACGCCAGTGGCAGGATATGTTCTTCCACAAGAAACAGTCGTTCACACCGATGACTAACCCTGATTTCAGCAAGATTGCTGAGGCTTACGGCATCCCATATCTCAGGGTTGCGAACCGTGAAGACCTGCCTGCAGCAATAGAGAAGATGTTGACATCAAAGGGAGCCTTCTTCCTTGAGACAATCATCAAACCCGATATGAATGTAGAACCAATGACAGCACCAGGAAAGGCTGTTGATGAGATGCAACTAAACGTTGAATATTGATGGAACAGAAACTATTTACATTACAGGTATATACAGAAAATATAGCAGGTATCCTCAACCAGATAACTGCTGTATTTACACGCAGACAGATAAATATTGAGTCTCTCAATGTAAGTCCGTCTTCAATTAAGGGCATACACAAATATACCATCACGGCATACTCTGACGAAGAGATGATGAAGAAGGTGGTAAAGCAGATAGAGAAGAAGATAGATGTCGTCAAGGCACATTTCTATACTAATGCAGACCTGTTCCTTGTTGAGGTGGCTCTGTTTAAACTCGCTACCGATGTTGTGGTGAAGACTCCTGCTGTGTCTCATGCCATTCGTCATGCTAAGGCACGTTTTACGGAGGTTAACGAGACCTTCTGCGTAGTAGTGAGTCAGGGAAAGACTGACGATATAGTATCTCTCTTCCATGAGTTGCACAAGACTCCTGGCTGCGTATTGCAGTTCACACGTTCCGGACGCATAGCGGTAACACGCTCTTGTCAGGAAGAGGTGTCTAAATTCCTTAATGAAAGAGGTGAGGAAATAGAATAATGGATAAGGTAGAGAAATATTCATATACAGCAGATACGTTCCATTGTGACTTCAATCACGAGTTGTGCCTCGGGCATCTCGGCAATGCTATGCTGAATGCTGCTGATGTGCATTCTACCGTGAGAGATTTCGGAATGACGTATCTGAATACTGTCAACAAGACATGGGTGTTGTCACGTCTTGCCGTAGAGCTGACGGAAATGCCGACAGAGCATACACCACTATGTATCGAGACATGGGTGGAGAATGCTATGAAGTATTTCACCAAGCGTAACTGGTGCATAAAGTCTGAGGATGGCAAGGTATATGGCTACGGCAAGTCGATATGGGCAATGATAGACACCAAGACAAGGGAACCGCAGGATATATTGGCTATCCATGATGGCAAGATAATGGATTACCTGTATCCTGAGAAGCCTTGCGAGATGAAGGATGTGTCGAGAGTGCAGACACCAGAGATGACGGAATATACGGAGTTTCAGGTGAAGTATTCTGATATCGATGTTAACGGACATCTCAACTCGATGAAGTATATTGACCACGTGATGGATCTGTTCTCGCTGGATCATTACAGAGACTATCAACTGCGTCGTATGGAGATAGCCTATGTGGCAGAAGGACATTTCGGAGATACTGTCAGAATATATCACATTGATGAGGGAGAGCAGACCTATGCCTTTAAGCTGTGTAGGGTTGAGGAGGAGAAAGAGACGGAACTATGTAGAGTAAAATTATCTTTTAAACAAAAATAATACGTTTAATTTTTTTAAAACAAAAGAAACTATGGCAAAAATGAATTTTGGTGGAGTTATCGAAGAGGTAATGACACGTGAAGAGTTCCCACTCGAGAAGGCTCGTGAAATCCTGAAGGATGAAACTATCGCAGTCATCGGTTATGGTGTACAGGGTCCTGGACAGGCTTGTAACCTTCGTGACAATGGTTTCAACGTAATCGTTGGTCAGCGTCAGGGTAAGACATTCGAGAAGGCTATTGCTGACGGATGGGTACCAGGTGAGACACTGTTCTCTATCGAAGAGGCTGCTGACAAGGGTACTATCGTTATGTGCCTGCTCTCTGATGCTGCCGTAATGTCTGTATGGCCAACCCTGCAGAAGTATCTCACTCCTGGTAAGGCTCTCTACTTCTCTCACGGCTTTGCTATCACTTGGAATGACCGCACCGGTTGCGTTCCTTCTAAGGATATCGACGTTATCATGGTAGCTCCTAAGGGTTCTGGTACATCTCTCCGTACTATGTTCCTTGAGGGTCGTGGTCTGAACTCTTCATACGCAGTATATAACGATGCTACAGGTAAGGCACTCGATCGTACTCTGGCTCTTGGTATCGGTATCGGTTCAGGCTATCTCTTCGAGACAACATTCCAGCGTGAGGCTACTTCAGACCTTACTGGTGAGCGTGGTTCTCTGATGGGTGCTATCCAGGGTCTGCTCCTTGCTCAGTATGAGGTTCTCCGTGAGAACGGTCACACACCTTCTGAGGCATTCAACGAGACAGTAGAAGAGCTGACACAGTCACTCATGCCTCTCTTCGCTGCAAAGGGTATGGACTGGATGTATGCTAACTGCTCTACAACAGCACAGCGTGGTGCTCTTGACTGGTATCCACGTTTCCACGATGCTATCAAGCCTGTTGTTCAGCAGCTCTACGATTCTGTAAAGTGCGGTAACGAGGCTCAGATATCTATTGATGCAAACTCAAAGCCTGACTATCGTGTAGGTCTTGAGAAGGAACTCGCTGCTCTGCATGACTCAGAGATGTGGCGTACAGCTGAGACAGTTCGCAAGCTGCGTCCAGAGAATAACTAAGATGTAATTCATAATTATTGAATAAAGAATAGCATGATAATAGGTCCCCGTTGATATCCGTCAACGGGGATTATTGATTATAATCAAAAAATGTGTTCGTACACAAAGAAAAGGGTGAAATTGTTTGCAAAGAAGTCGGAATAGTCATATCTTTGCACTTGCAAATCAAACGGGATGCTTCAGCGTCCCAATCTCGATAGGAAACTTTTTTAAGGTGGGTAGTCCGCTTCAGTTCTTGTAATAACGTTTTTGTTATAGCAGTCCTGGGCGGACTTTTTGTTCTTTTTCTCTTTTTTGTGGTATAGAGTGGAGAAAATAATAAAGATTTTTTTAATTATGCTTCTTTGTTTCTTATTTTTTTTTATACATTTGCATGAAATTTGTCGTTTTCAAAAAAAGTATATCGTGAAACTATCTATTTTAAGAACAATTGAAGGTGTAGTCCCCAAGATTATTGTGTGGATTACTGTCCTTGTGATTTCATCGTGTTTTGATACGCATCCCTACGATGTAAATATTAAGGGAGAATCAAACATTAATGCACGGCAGATGGCTATTATAGAAAGCCAGTGTGCAAACAAGGAAACCATTCGTGTGGCATTTATCAGTGATACTCATTTGTGGCTGAACGATGCAAAAGATCAGGTTGAGGATTTAAATCGCAGAGGTGACATCGACTTCGTAGTACATTGTGGTGACTTGACGGATACTGCAACGGGTGATGAATTCGAATGGTCACGTGACATCCTGCTGAACCTACACTATCCGTTTGTGGCACTTATCGGTAACCATGACTTCCTCGGAACAGGTAATCAGACTTATCAGGAGATATATGGCGAGATGAACTTCTCATTTATTGCTGGTCGTGTAAAATTTGTGTGTATTAACACTAATGCAACGGAGTATGACTATCTGGCTGCTGTCCCTGACTTTGATTATATGGAGGATCAGATGACAAGAGATAGGGAACTTTTTGATCGTACTATTGTTGTCATGCACGCACCACCTTATGGTGATCAATTCAACAATAATGTGTGCAAGGCCTTCCGTCGTTATCTTGACCTTTTCCCAGGCTTGATGTTTTGTGTTAACGGACATGATCATGGTGACAAGGTTTCTGCTATATATGGTGATGATCTTCTCTTCTATGGTATAGACTGTGCTACACATCGTAATTACCGAATATTCACTATAACACCTAACGGCTATGAAGTGGAACGGGTTTATTTCTAGTATAGTATTCCTGCTGTGTACAATAAATGTAGCAGCAGATGACAGTATAAAAGTACTGCAGGAACAGAAAATAAAGTATGAAAGGCGCATGCAGAGAAGACAACAAGCATGGGCATCTCTTATTCCTACACATTATGTTATCCAGAATGCTGGCAATATGGGTACTCTGTCTGCTGGTGTGGGCTGGAGCTACGGAAAGAACAGAAAGTGGGAACTGGACTTGCTGTTTGGATTCATACCCAAGCATGATTCCTCACGACCTAAGTTTACAACGACTTTGAAAGGTAATTACATTCCTTGGAGAGTATGTTTGAATCCTAGTTCTGATGCGCGTACTAAGGGATCATGGAATTTTGAGCCGCTTTCTGCAACTATATACCTTAATACTGTATATGGTCATGAGTTCTGGAAGAGCCAGCCAGGACGCTATCCTGATGGTTATTATGAATTTATGTCAACTAAGTTTCGTTTAAATGTTGGTGTGGGAGAACGCATAATGTTTAAACTTCCAGAAGATAAGAAGATAATGTTCAGCCGTATGGCATTGTTTTATGAAATCAGCACATGCGACCTTTATATCCGTTCTCTCTTTCAGGGCAACGGTGTGAAATTTACTGATATCTTTGGCTGCTCTATTGGCATGAAATTCTATACGAAATAAAAGGGAAATGTAAAATTTACAGCAGGGATTGCAATTCCTGCTGTATTTTTTGCTGCTTAATCATTTTTTTCGTACCTTTGCACCCATGAACAAATATTACGTACTTGATTATAAACTGTTCTCTGTTAAGAATGGAGAGCGTAAACTGGAAGAAGAAACCAGCGCAGCAGAGCCTTTTGTGTTTATTTCTGGTTTCGGGACAACAATTCCTGGTTTTGAGAAAAATATAGAAAACCTTTCGCAGGGAGATACCTTTGACTTCATGATTCCTGCAGAGGAAGCCTATGGTGAGTATGTCGCTGAACGTGTGGTTACTCTTCCACGTCCGGAAGACGAGAGTCAGTTCGACCTGAGGATAGGTGCCATTATACCATTGCAAAATGAAGACGGCAACCGCTTTCTTGCTCGTATCATTGGCTTTGAGAATAATTTGGTTAAGCTGGACCTCAATCATCCGCTTGCTGGTTGCGACCTTAATTTCCAGGGCTCGGTAAAAGAATGCCGCGAAGCAACGAACGATGAAATTACCCAGCTTATCAACAGCATCTCCGGCAGCGGCTGCGGTGGATGTGGCGGTGGAGGCTGCAAAGGTGGTGGCTGCAAGAGTGGCGGTTGCAATGAAGATAACTGCGATGGCGGTGGCTGCGGTAACTGCAAGAATTAATTGTTAATTTAATTGTGCATTATGAATACATTCGGCACCATATATCGACTGACAAGTTTTGGAGAAAGTCACGGCCCTGCAATTGGTGGGGTTATTGACGGTATGCCGGCAGGTATAGAGGTGGATATGGATTTTATCCAGAGCGAACTTGCACGCAGACGTCCTGGACAGTCTGACCTGACCACACCACGAAAGGAAATGGATGAAGTAGAGATATTGAGTGGCGTCTTTGAAGGCAAGACAACAGGCACACCGATAGGCTTTATTGTGCGGAATACAAACCAGCATTCAAACGATTATGAGGACCTGCGGAATGTCTTCAGACCCTCGCATTCCGACTACACCTACCACATGAAGTATGGTATCCGCGACCATCGCGGTGGTGGCAGAAGCAGTGCCCGCATTACTATATCCCGTGTTGTGGCAGGCGCTTTTGCAAAGCTAGCATTAAAACAGATAGGTGTTGAGATAACGGCTCGTATTACACAAGTCGGTGATATAGTAGGAGAGACCCTTACCCAGGAAATGGAAAACCTCATTCGCGAGGTTAAGGCACAGGGTGACACCATAGGTGGCGTAATAACATGTAATATACAGGGTTGCCCCGTAGGAATAGGCGAGCCCGAATTCGGCAAGCTTCATCAGCAACTGGCTTCTGCTATGATGTCTATCAATGCTGCACACGGATTTGATTACGGAGCAGGTTTCGCTGGACTGCACCAGAAGGGCAGCGAGCAGAATGACATAATGACACCGGAAGGATTCATATCTAACAACTCAGGCGGCATACAGGGCGGCATCAGCAATGGGGAGGATATTTACTTCCGCATAGCATTCAAGCCTATAGCTACCCAACTGCGTGAACAGGATACCATTGATGTCGACGGCAAAGCAACGGTATTAAAGGTTAAAGGTCGCCACGACCCGTGCGTATTGCCACGCGCTGTGCCCATAGTAGAAGCAATGGCAGCAATAACGATACTAGATAATTACCTGTTAAGCAAAACAACGAGGATATAAAAAATACAGTCTTTAGGATTCTAAAGACTGTATTTTTTCTTCCATTCAAGATAGAAATCTGGTTCCTCAAGCAATTGATTCCCCTGAGGGTCAATAAATAACTGTGTGGTGGAACCGGTGCAACATAAAACACCGTCGCTCTCTCGATATATCTCGTATTTGTAATCTAACCGTGCACCTTGTTTCGGAATGTAAGTAGTATGAATAATAGCGTAATCATTCATACTGAGAGGTGCAAGATATTTTATCCTTAAATCATATATAGGCGCAGTGATGCCTGTCTGCATCATAATACCATAATCGCACCCAGGGAATTCTTTTCCGAAGGCCTCACGGCCGTCTTCAAAGTATTTTACATAATTTCCGTGCCAGACCCTGAACATAGGGTCTAACTCAGAGAATTTGACAAGGATGCGAGTGGTATTCTTCATTTGAAGACTTTGTCGTCAATTGTTACACCGGTCTTGTAATCGGAGAATACGTATTCTGTATATTGTCCATTGCTTCTGTCTAGGCGTATGGACTTCAGCTCCTTACCAGATGCTGTGATTACAAAGGATGTGAACATCAGTTTTTTGTTTCCGGCACTGGGCTTGATGGTATATACGGTATTCCCGTTAGCCTTCGTGATTTTTGTGTCAGAATATTTTGAGATGTCAGCATTTCCTTCAAGCAATATATTTACCAATACGTCATGGAAGGTGCGGTATTGCATATCTTTTGTGGCATCTGTTTTTGCTTTCAATGGACCCTTTTTCATAGTGAAGGCTGTGCCATTCATGATGAGGGCATCCTTGCCTGTTATGATTGCTACCTTTGATGACTTCTTGGCATACAGGGTGCCGGTAGAGGTTGTTGCCTTCTTGCCCTTATAAACAGTCTTGGTAGTTTTCGCTGTTGTCTGAGCAAACGATACCGTAGCAACAAGTGTGAATATTGATATGATAAAAAACAGTTTCTTCATATTTTTATAGTTAGGGTGACCTTCTTTATTTTGCGTATGCTACAGAACGTGTTTCGCGGATGACGGTAATCTTTACCTGGCCAGGGTATGTCATCTCGTTCTGAATCTTTGTTGCGATATCATTGGACAGAGTCTCTATCTCTGCATCGGTAATCTTGTCAGCACCTACGATAACACGCAACTCACGTCCTGCTTGTATGGCATAAGTCTTCTGTACTCCAGGGTAAGACATAGCAATAGCCTCAAGGTCGTTGAGACGCTTAATGTAAGCCTCTACGATCTCACGACGTGCTCCAGGACGTGCTCCACTTATGGCATCACAAATCTGTACGATAGGAGCAATAAGGGTTTCCATCTCCATTTCATCATGGTGGGCACCGATAGCATTGCAAATCTCGGGTTTCTCCTTATACTGTGCAGCAATTTTAGCACCATAGAGAGCGTGTGGCATTTCGAGATCCTCATCAGGCACCTTACCGATATCGTGTAACAGTCCGGCACGCTTTGCTTTCTTGGCATTAAGACCTAATTCTGCTGCCATTACTGCACAGAGGTTCGCTGTCTCACGGGCATGCTGCAGAAGGTTCTGTCCATAGGAAGAACGATATTTCATCTTACCGATAATGCGCACCAGCTCTGGATGTAGGCCATGTATTCCAAGGTCAATGGCTGTGCGCTTACCTGTTTCGATAACTTCTTGTTCCAATTGTTTTTTTACCTTTGCAACAACTTCCTCGATGCGTGCTGGGTGAATACGGCCATCTGCAACAAGCTGATGTAGGGAGAGTCGGCAAGTCTCGCGACGAATTGGATCGAATGCAGAAATGACGATAGCTTCAGGAGTGTCGTCTACGACGATTTCTACCCCGCAGGCAGCTTCAAGAGCACGGATATTACGCCCCTCACGCCCGATAATACGACCCTTTACGTCATCATTCTCAATATGGAATACTGATACCGAATTCTCAACGGCTGCCTCTGTGGCAACTCTTTGAATTGTTTTTATGACAATCTTGCGGGCTTCATTGTTGGCATTAATCTTTGCCTCGTCCATTATTTCGTTAATGTAGGACTGGGCATTGGTTCGAGCCTCATCCTTCATACTTTCAATAAGGTGGTTCTTTGCTTCTTCGGAAGATAAACCTGAAAGTTGCTCAAGTTTTTCCCGCTCCTTATGAATCATTCCCTCTAATTCCTGTTCTTTTACAGCCAGGGCATTTCTCTGGGTGTCAAGACGACTCTGTAATTGTGAAAGTTCCTGTTTGTGCTTGTTGTTTTCTTCTTGACGTTGGTTGAGATTCATTTCACGCTGCTTCAGCTGGTTCTCAGCCTGTTGCATTTTTTGGTTGCGTTGTTGTATCTCCTGCTCCAGTTCTGCTTTCTTGTTAATAAACTTCTCCTTCACTTCCAGGAGTTTCTTTTCCTTTATAACTTCCGATGCCTCTTCTGCTTTGGCAAGCATCTCGTTATATTTAAACTTGATAACATATCTGAAAATCAAGTATCCGCATAGTCCGCCTATTATCAGTGCTGCGAGTATTACTAATGTAATTATCATGTTGAATAATCTAAGGGTTTATTTTAAACTTTCTTCTATTTCTTTGTTTAGTTCTTCTAAAATGTTTATTATTGGTTTTGTGTCATTTCTTTTTGATTCATTTATATATTTCAGTGCAATGTCAATCATTGCGTAAAAATAGATCTCCTTGTTACTCTTGGCGTCTTTGTAATAGTTAAAGTAAGTATTTAACCTTTCATTTATAAGGGTGCCGGCCTCGCGATACTTGGCCTCATCTTCTTGTGGGACCATGATAGAGATTACGGTATCGTGTATGTTTAATGTTATGTGTTGTTTCACTTTTCACTCAATATTGTGATACATCTGTCAACAGTGCGTATCATGTTGTTTATACGTTGTCTGGATGTTTCGAGATCGTTGTCGGTAATATGGAGCATTTTCCCCATTACAAGAGAATTGTATTCCACTTGCATCGCCTTCAGTTCTTGAGTGGCTTGAGCGTTTTCTTCCTTCAACTTCTGAACCATTGCCTCAAGGTCTGCATTCTCCTGCTTCAACTTGCGTAGCTGAAGTATAAGTTGGCGTACTTGCGAGGCAAAGATCTTGATGTTCATTTACTCCTGAGGCTTTTCTTTTTTAGCCAGCATTACAACCTGGAAGACAAAATCTGTTATCCATTGTTGCGTAAAGCCTAGACGTTGGTTGTACTTACGTACAGCAGCCACAGTCTTCAGAGTACCTGGATCAGTATAATCGTTCTTGGTGAATATTTCTGTCACAGTCTTCTCTGTCATAGCATAAATTGCTTTCTTAAAGAACGAAGGCAGACGCATCTTGAATTTCATGAGATTGCCCATAAGCATCATGATATCCTGAGTAAATCCTTGAAACTGATACATGTATGTCTGCACATCTTGAATCTTGTGACAATTCTTGGATATGCTCTTGTCAATTTCTTTGAAGAAGTCATCGTTCATGCCATACATGTTCTTGAGCATCTTTTTACATGCAGACTTCTCACCAATACCCAGTTTGTTGTGCTCGGTACGTACCTTAAATGTAGATTTGAAAACACGAAGATCGGGGAGCATCGCAAGATTGTTGATTCCTACTTGAGATGCAATTGCAGATTGAAAATATACACGGACTAGCATCATATAATCCTGCATACCACCGACTTTTATATTGTCTTCTTTCTTCTTAAAAAATGAAAATATTCCCATAATTGGCCACAAAATTAGAAAAATTATATGGAAAAACGTACTTTATGTCAAAAAAAATGGCATTTTTTTAATAATCATTCCCCTGTTTTGTCGCTATTAGGTAAAAAAATAGTACTTTTGTGGTCAAAATGTATGTAAAAATGCTATGAGCACGAACGAACAAAACAACATAGGGCAGTTCCAAACCTCCAATTTATCACAGGATCAGTTATCGCAGTCAGAGGTACAATCAGAAGAACAATTTGATACCAGTTTCCTTAATCTGGGATTCTTCATTAAGACAATTGTCCTTTATTGGCAGTGGTTCGTCTTTTCTATTATTATCTGTCTTTCTGTTGCCGCTGTGTATCTCAGGTACACGCCATCAGTTTATAACGTAAGTGCCAAGTTGCTCATCAAGGATGATGACAATATGCCACGAAGTCGTTCAATGAACTCTATTCAGGCAGCGGAAAACCTTGGTATGATGACAATGACCAATGGCTTTGATAATGAGTTGGAAATATTGTCATCTAAAACATTGGCTTATGATGCTGTAAAAGAACTGAAGTTATATGTTGACTACGTTGGAGAAGGTCGTGTCAAGGATAAAACGATATATGGAAATCTTCCTATCAAAGTTGATTTGGATGAGGCACATTTGGAGGACCTTAATACTAATGTTGTTGTAAGGGTGACACGCATAGAGGGTAATCAGTTCTCTGTGGAAGGCTCTTTTGTGGCAAGAGATAAGAGCAAACGTACATTTAGCCGTAAAGGAAAATTGCCAATGTTTATTCCGACCTCTGTAGGCCGTGTGTCTGTAGTTCCGAATGCTAAATTTATTCGGTCATGGGAGACGAATAACTATATAGAAGCTACTATCTGTAATCCTCGTTTGGCTGCTATGGGATATGCGAAAGCAATTGGTGTCGCTCCTGTATCAAAAACTACAACAATTGCAGAATTGTCATTGAATGATGTTGTGGTAGATAGAGCGCTTGATTACCTGAATTGTCTTGTGGATAAATACAATTATCAGGCTAACGAAGATAAAAACACTATTGCCCGTCGTACAGAACTGTTTATAAACGACCGAATCAAGAAGATTGACGTTGAATTGGGAAGTACTGATGGTGCCATAGAACATTTTAAACGTGGTAACAATATACCAGATGCAACGGTTAATGCTGCTGCATCGTTCACTCAATCAGATGCAGCTGATAATGAGGTTAAGGATAAAAATACCCAGATACTTCTTCTTGAGAGCATCAGGGATTATATGAATCAGCCTCAGAATAAATATATGACGCTTCCGTCAAATGTTGGCTTGTCTGATGCAGCTACGGCATCTTTGATTACACAATATAATACAATAGCATTAGAGCGTCAGAAACTGTTGCGTTCTGCTTCTAAGATTTCTCCTGCCGCAGAAATCAAAACAACTCAGTTGGATGATTTGTTCCTTGCTATCAAGCGTTCTTTGGACCATGCAAAGCGTCAATTGGAGATGGAACGCAAAAATATCTATGAAAAGTATGCAAAGTATTCTGGCCAGTTGTCTCAATCACCTTCTCAGGAACGCGTACTTACAGAGATAGGACGTGAACAAAGTGTAAAGTCAAACCTTTATATCATGCTTTTGCAGAAACGTGAAGAAAATAGTATTTCTTTGGCTGCTACAGTTGATAAGGGTAAGATGATTGATGTTCCGGAATATGCAGGAAAGGTGAGCCCAAAGAAGATGATTGTGTTCCTGATAGCATTCATCCTTGGTATAGCAATACCTATTGCAATTATTGTATTGATAGAATTCCTGAGATTCAGAATTGAGGGACATGATGATGTCGAAAAACTCTCTAAGTTACCTATCGTTGCAGATATTGCAGTCGCAAACAACCGTCATAAGACTAAGGGCGATATCGTCGTTCACGAAAATAGAAATAACCAGATGGAAGAAATCTTCCGTGGCATGCGTACGAATTTGCAGTTTATGCTTGAGGAAGGCAAGAACGTCATACTGTTCACATCTTCTACTTCAGGTGAAGGTAAAACATTCGTAACGGGTAACCTTGCTGTCAGCTATGCATTGCTTGGTAAGAAAGTTGTCATGGTAGGTCTTGATATCCGTCGTCCTCGTCTGGCAAGTCTGTTTGAAATGCCTAAGAGTGACAAGGGCGTGACAACATTGCTGAGCATGCAGAATATTACTGTAGAAGATGTGAAAGATGCAATAGTTCCTTCTGGTGTTAACAAGAATCTTGATGTGCTATTAGCAGGCCCTATTCCACCAAACCCTGCAGAGCTTATATCTAAAAACACCCTGGATCAGCTGTTCGAGATTTTACGTAAGGAGTATGATTACGTAATGGTTGATACAGCTCCTATCGGACTTGTATCTGATACACTTTCCCTTGGACGTATAGCAGATGTCTCAGTTATCGTTGTGCGAGCTGACTATACAGAGAAAACAGCCTTCAAGATGCTTAATAACCTTGCATATTCGGGTAAGTTGCCACATGCTTGTATCGCTATCAATGGTATTGATATGTCCCAGAGGAAGTATGGTTATGCATACGGATATGGCCGATACGGCAAATATGGTAAGTATGGCGGCTATGGCTATGGTAAGTATGGTTATGGCTATGGCTACGGTTCATATAGCAGCAGCCATTATGGAAATCCAGATGATGACTCTGTGAAGACAAGAAAGGGGCAATAATTCCTCCTAACATCAGAATGAGGTTATGACTATAGCAGTAGATTTTGATGGTACTATCGTTGAACATGCTTATCCTGAGATAGGCAGGGAGCGTCCATTCGCTATTGATACGTTGAAAGCTCTTATCGCTGATAGGCATCAACTTATACTGTGGAGCGTTAGGGAAGGAAAATTGCTCGATGACGCTGTAAACTGGTGTAAGGAACGCGGCGTGGAGTTTTATGCCATAAATAAAGATTTCCCAGAGGAAGACGTGGAGCGCAATGTGCACTTCTCTCGAAAACTGAAGGTAGATCTTTGGATTGATGACAGGAATATAGGTGGAATTCCGGATTGGGGTACCATTTATCGCATGATAAAAGATGGAATAACGTGGGAACAGGTAATACTGGAAGAACACGGAAAAACACTTCCGGAACCACCAAAGAAAAAGCATTGGTGGTCGCTATAAGAGAAAATTATTCCTCTACATCTCTGACAACTGATATAACACCGGAAAAACGATGGAATAAAGTCTCCAACGTTGCAAGGTGTAGGCATGTCAATAGGGGAGTGCGCTGTCTGTGAAATGTGTGTTCCAATGCTTGCGTGAAAATTCTTTCAGAACTGTTTATCTGGGTTGTCATAAATGGGAACTCATCTTGCGAAAAACCAAAGAATTCTATCAGTATAGTTCCCAACATTTCTGCCATTGACACCATTTTGGTCTTTTCGAGCCAGCTGTTGAGTTTTGTATAGTCAATAGCCTTTTTATTCTCGCGTACAAAACGTCCAAACAGTAAAACTCCCTCCAGATTCACCATAGAGTCTATGATGTAATCGGCATTCATTATTATGATGTCAAGAAGTTGTAGCGTTTCGTCTGAGATGTTGTGTATATCGCTCATCTCTTCTTCGCGCAGTTCTTCCCATTTACGTTTGGTGAGACTATAGGAAAGATATGCCTTTGAGGCATTAAAACTCTCCTTGGCATCTTCAGATGCTACATCTGATTGCCCTACGATGTCAATATCTGGAATATTGGAATTTTGTGAATCTTTGATGTGTTTTATTCCGTCAGATAGAAAACCTTGCACATGGTGCTCTTGAGCCATCTTGCCCAATACACGCCACTTGTGCAATGACATCGGCATAATCTCGTTATCCTTGCTCTTAAATGCCCCAGCGCGCAATAATATAATATAGTTTTCTAATATTATAGGGTTCATTAAGAAATGTTTTCTGAATTTAGTCTTTTTATTGCGGCCTCCAGGTCTTCTGGTGTGTCAATACCTATTGTCTCCTGTGTCGTTTCTCCGACCTTTATCTTATATCCGTTCTGTAGCCAGCGCAGTTGCTCCAGACTTTCAGCTATCTCCAATGAAGATTGTGGAAGGGCAGTTACCTCTTTCAATATGTTTCTGCGATAAGCATACATACCGATATGCTTCAGGAAATTAAATGCCTGTAACCATTCAGTTTCTTCTTTACCGCGAATATATGGGATGACAGACCTGCTGAAATACATCGCAAATCCCATGTTGTCAAGAATTATCTTTGGTGAATTGGGATTTTTTACGGCTTCAAGGTTTTTGAATCTGATACCAAGTGTTGCAATGTCTGTTGCCTTGTCGTTGAAACATTCGCAAAGTGTCTTTATCTGCTCTGGCTGAATGAAAGGTTCGTCACCCTGCACATTGACAATGACGGTGTCGTTCGAGATATTCAGCTCTTTTGTTGAGCAGAGTTTCTCAACAGCTTCTTCTATCCTGTCCGTACCGCTCTTGTGGTCGGTACGTGTCATAACCACGTTGCCTCCAAATGACTTGACGTGCTCATAAATGCGTTCATCGTCGGTTGCCACACAAGCTGGCAGCTGCTTTGTTACCTGTTCGTAAACCCGTTGTATCACACTCTTGTCTCCAAGCATAGCCAGTGGCTTGCCGGGAAAACGTGTTGATGCATATCTTGCTGGAATAATTGCTACAAAATTCATGCTGCAAAGTTAATAAAACTTTTCCCCTAACGTCAATTGTGCCTTGTTTTTTCTAAAAAAACACTAAAAAAAATGATGTATGATATCTTATTCTATAATATTTTTGTATCTTTGGCACATGAAATCTAAAAAAACTGCTACAATATATCTTCAGAATATACTTCTGTACATTTCTTTTTTGCTGATACCATCAATCAGCATACAAGCCCAGAAGACGAATTCCGACCAAGGTGACATTATGGAGCAGGGTGTCTATCAAGGTGGAAAGTCGCGAGGCGTTCCTCATGGTAAAGGCGTTATGTCATATAACAATGGTGACCAGTATGTGGGCTCCTATGTCAAAGGCAAACGTCAGGGCAAGGGTATATATACCTATGTTACTGGTGAATTCTATGATGGTGATTGGAAAAATGATATGAAGAATGGTCGTGGCATTTTTCAGTGGAAGGATGGAAGCCGGTATGACGGATTCTGGTCCGACAATAAACGTATCGGCAAGGGAGAATATAAATATGCCACAGGAGATACCTATATCGGTATGTGGCGTGAAGACTTGCAAAATGGTAAGGGCATATATTACTTCAGCAACGGTGATTCCTATGAAGGCGACTATCTTAATGGGGAGCGTACTGGAGAGGGAATCTTCAAGTATGCCAACGGAGATAAGTATGTCGGACATTTTATGAATGGTGAAAAAAATGGCTACGGCACTTTCGTGTGGAAAAATGGTGATGTCTATGCGGGACAATGGAAAAATGACAAGCAGAATGGTAAAGGACAGTTGACAAAAAGAGGTGGCGACAGATACGAAGGCACTTTCGTTAACGGGAAGTTTGATGGAGAAATGTCTGTCTATTATTCTGATGGACGCAAATTCCGAGGCATGTATAAAAATGGTATGAGAAACGGAAAAGCCATAGAAATGTCAAAGGAAGGACGCCGCAGGGAAGTTATGTATGTAGATGACGAAGAAGTACAATAACCTATATGAAACCTTTTAAAATATGATTATCGACACATTAGAAAATCTGAAGAACTACATCCCCATGAACCCTTTGTTCGCTGATGTAGTAAGTTTTATTGAGAACAATGACCTCGTAAAGTTGGAACCTGGAAAGCATGAGATAAAAGGCAAAGACCTTTTTGTGAATATCATCAACCAGAAAGGCAAGACGAAGGAGGAGGCTGTAATGGAGACACATAGGAATATGCTCGACATACAGATTCCTCTCGATGGCGAGGAAGTATATGGTTATATGCCGCTTGACGATATCACCGTCCAGGCGGAATATAATGCAGAAAAAGACTTGACGAAATATCCTGGTCAGCCAAGTTCCTCTTATGTTGTCTGCCATCCGGGAATGTTCGCAATGTTCTTGCCTCAGGACGGACATACACCATGCATATCAGGTGCTCCTGAATTTAAGAAGGCTGTCTTCAAGGTGAAAATGTAATATAGTAAAACTAAAAACTAATGTATAAAACAAGGTGTCATGAAAGAAAATACTCCAAAACATATTGGCATCGTTGCCAATGATCCTTGGCTGGAGCCATTCGAGAATGCTATTCAGGGTCGTCATGATCACGCTCTGTGGATGATAGATCATCTCACAAATGGCGGAAAAATGAAGTTGTCTGATTTTGCAACTGGTTATCTCTATTACGGTTTGCATCGCAACGAGAAGGGTGAATGGATATTCCGTGAGTGGGCTCCAAATGCCACAGAAATATACCTCATTGGCGATTTTAACAAATGGAAGGAAACACCTAAGTATGCTCTTAAGAAGAGTAAGAACGGACAGGATTGGGAGATAAAACTTCCAAAGACAGCTCTGAAACATGGTGATCTCTACAAGATGCTCGTAAAGTGGCCTGGTGGTCAGGGAGAGCGTATTCCTGCATGGGTTCGTCGTGTGGTACAGGATGATGAGACAAAGATATTCTCTGCACAGGTGTGGGCACCGGAAAAGGAATATAAGTGGAAGAAAAAGACCTTCAAGCCTGATACGACACCTCTCCTTATCTATGAGTGCCATATTGGTATGGCACAGGATGCAGAGAAAGTGGGTACTTATACCGAATTCAAAGAAAACATCCTTCCACGTATTATAAAGGAGGGATATAACTGCATACAGATAATGGCTATTCAGGAGCATCCTTATTATGGCTCTTTTGGTTACCACGTTTCTAACTTCTTCGCTCCCTCCAGCCGTTTCGGCACTCCTGAGGAATTGAAGGAACTTATTGATACGGCTCACCAGAATGGTCTTGCTGTCATCATGGACCTCGTCCACTCACATGCTGTGAAGAATGAGGTTGAGGGCTTGGGAAATCTTTGCGGAGATCCAAACCAGTATTTCTACCCCGGTGATCGTCGTGAACATAACCAATGGGACAGCCTTTGCTTCGACTATGGCAAAGACCAGGTGATGCACTTCCTGCTCTCTAATTGTAAGTATTGGCTTGATGAATTCCATTTCGACGGCTTCCGCTTCGATGGTGTCACCTCTATGCTTTACTATAATCATGGCCTTGGTGTTGACTTCGGAGGATATGCTGACTACTTCAATGGTGGAGAGGACGATAATGCCCTTTGCTATCTTGCCCTTGCCAATCAGGTTATCCACGAGGTGAACAAGAATGCCATCACTATTGCTGAGGAAATGTCTGGTATGCCGGGTCTTGCTGCAAAGTTCGAGGATGGCGGTCTTGGCTTCGACTATCGTCTTGCAATGGGACTTCCTGACTATTGGATAAAGATGATTAAGGAGAAGAGCGATGAGCAATGGAATCCTCGTGATATCTTCTGGGAGATGACCAACCGTCGTGCTGATGAAAAGACTATCTCTTATGCTGAGTCACACGACCAGGCTCTCGTGGGCGATAAGACCATCATTTTCCGCCTCATTGATGCTGATATGTATTGGCATTTCAAGAAGGGTGACGAAAACGAGATGGCTCGACGCGGTATAGCTCTCCATAAGATGATACGCCTTGTTACCTCTTCTACCATGGGAGGTGGCTACCTCAACTTCATGGGTAATGAGTGGGGACATCCGGAGTGGATTGACTTCCCTCGCGAGGGTAACGGATGGAGCTGCAAGTATGCACGCCGTCAGTGGAATCTTGTAGATAATAAGGAATTGTGCTATCATTGGCTTGGAGATTTCGACCAGAAGATGATAGAAGTGATGAAATCGCAGAAGGACTTCAACCTCACCCCTGTTCAGGAGATATGGATTAATGAGGGCGACCAGATAATGGCATTTATGCGTGGTGACCTGCTCTATGTATTCAATTTCTCGCCAACACGCTCTTATACCGACTATGGATTCCTCGTGCCAATGGGCGAATATAATGTAGTGCTCAATACCGATTCTCCTGACTATGGAGGATTCGGATTCTCTGACGATAGCGTAGCACACTTCACCAATTTCGACCCGATGTATGCTGGAGACGGTAAGGGCTGGTTGCAACTATATATCCCAGCACGCTCTGCTGTTGTGCTGAAGAAGAAAGTGGCGGCTGAAGCAAAGAAACCAGCTGCTAAGAAGGCTCCAGCGAAGAAGCCTGCAACAAAGAAAGCTCCAGCAGCAAAGAAACCAGCAGCAAAGAAGCCTGCAACAAAGAAGGCTACTGCAAAGAAAAAGTAAAAGAACTCTATACAAGAATCCTGCAATATTATCGTTGCAGGATTTTTTTTTTCGTTTTCGACAAAAAAAATAAATAAATTTATTTTGTTCTGTCCTCGTTTTTTCGTAACTTTGCAGCCTGTATGGCGAAAGATAAGATAGCATACGTTTGTGAAAATTGTGGTCAGGAGTCTGCAAAATGGATTGGCAAATGCCCGTCTTGCAACGAATGGAACACTTTTCGTGAGATTCGCATCAAGGCTGATACTGTAAAGCAGAGCCTTCGAAATGTTGCGAAATCTGCCACTGCCCCGTTGCTGCTGAAAGATATTCCTTTGCAGGATGTTTCTCGTATGGATATGCACGACGAGGAACTCAACAGAGTGCTGGGAGGCGGTCTCGTGCCTGGCAGTATAGTGTTGTTAGGTGGCGACCCGGGTATTGGTAAGAGTACCCTTACCTTGCAGACCATTATGCGTATGCCTGACACCAATGTCCTTTATGTCTCTGGTGAAGAGAGTGCCCATCAGCTAAAGCTGCGTGCCGACAGGATAGATGCTGGTTTCAGGTTTCAGGATTCTTCGAATAGCGAAGCGGCAGAGCCGATTACAGGTGTTCAAGGTGTTCAAGGTTTCAGGAACGAAAATGTCTCAGTACTATGTGAGACGAGTCTTGAGAAGATATTTGATTCTATTCGCGATGCTGCTCCAGACCTTATCATCGTCGATTCCATACAGACAATGGAGACTGAGGTTGCCGACTCTGCTCCAGGCAGCATTACGCAAATCAGGGAATGCACATCGGCTTTGCTTCGTTATGCAAAGACTAGTGGCGTTCCTGTAATCCTCATCGGTCATATCAACAAAGAAGGTACCATTGCTGGTCCGAAGATACTGGAACACATCGTTGATGCAGTTATACAGTTCGAGGGCGACAGACAGGGTATTTATCGTATACTCCGCAGCATAAAGAACCGTTTCGGCTCTACGTCGGAGCTGGGAATATACGAGATGCAGCAGAATGGCCTCCGTCCTGTCAGCAATCCGTCAGAACTGCTGCTCAGCGACGATAGGGAAGGGATGAGCGGTGTTGCTATATCTGCTGCCGTAGAAGGCATGCGGCCTTTCCTCGTCGAGACACAAGCCCTCGTCAGCACTGCCGCCTATGGCACACCACAGCGTTCTGCGACAGGTTTTGACCAAAGACGCCTCAATATGCTGTTGGCAGTTCTCGAGAAACGTGTCGGTTTTAAACTGGCACAGAAAGATGTCTTTCTCAATATTGCTGGTGGCCTGAAGGTAACAGATATGGCAATGGACCTCAGCGTCATCGCTGCTGTCCTCTCCAGCAATGTCGATACTCCGATAGAGAGTGGCTACTGCATGTGTGGCGAGGTGGGACTGAGTGGTGAGGTACGCCCTGTGACACGCATAGAGCAACGCATAGCAGAGGCAGAGAAACTGGGATTCACAGACATAATAGTCCCTTACAGAAACAAGATAGACAAAACAAAATTCAACAACATAAACATACATCCCGTTCGCAAGGTCGAAGAAGCCCTGCGCGAATTGTTTGGTTAAGTAAAAAGATTGAAATAAAATTATGGCAAAAATTACGAAAGAGGCCGCCCTTCAGTATCATGAGGAGGGACGTCCAGGAAAGATTGAAGTGATGCCTACCAAGGCATATCACACCCAGACAGACCTCTCACTGGCTTATTCGCCAGGTGTGGCATATCCCTGTCTTGAGATTCAGAATAACCCCGATGATGCGTACAGATATACCGACAAGGGTAATCTCGTCGCTGTTATCTCTAACGGTACAGCCGTTCTGGGACTCGGTGATATTGGTGCTATGTCCGGAAAACCTGTTATGGAGGGTAAGGGCCTCCTCTTTAAGATATATGGTGGCATCGACGTCTTCGATATCGAGGTCAATGAGAAAGACCCCGAGAAGTTCTGCGAAGCAGTAGAACGTATCGCTCCTACCTTTGGTGGTATCAATCTTGAGGATATCAAGGCTCCGGAGTGTTTCTATATCGAGGAACGCCTGAAGAAGAGTCTCGACATCCCTGTGATGCATGACGACCAGCACGGAACAGCTATTATCTCTGCTGCCGGACTCATCAATGCCCTTGAGGTGGCAAAGAAGAAGATAGAGGATGTGAAGATTGTTGTCAGCGGTGCCGGAGCAGCAGCTATCATGTGTACCCGCCTCTATGTGACTCTGGGTGCAAAGCGTGAGAATATCGTGATGCTCGATTCACATGGTGTCATCACTTCCGACCGCGAGGGACTCAGTGAGCAGAAGAAATTCTTCGCTACCGACCGCCGCGATGTGCATACCCTTGCTGAGGCTATGCAGGATGCAGATGTCTTCCTGGGACTCTCAAAGGGTAATATCGTGACACAGGATATGATACGCTCTATGGCGCACCATCCTATTGTCTTCGCCCTTGCAAATCCTGTTCCTGAGATATCCTATGATGATGCTATGTCAGCACGTCCTGATGTGCTCATGTCAACAGGCCGTACAGACCATCCTAACCAGATAAACAACGTCATCGGCTTCCCTTATATCTTCCGTGGTGCCCTCGATGTTAATGCCAAGGCCATCAACGAGGAGATGAAGATAGCAGCAGTACATGCTATTGCCGACCTTGCAAAGCAGCCTGTTCCTGATGTCGTAAATGCTGTCTATGGCGTAAACAACCTCACCTTCGGACCTGAGTATTTCATACCAAAGCCAGTTGATCCACGCCTTATCACCGAAGTATCTTCTGCTGTTGCTAAGGCAGCGATGGATAGTGGGGTAGCAAGAAAGCCTATCACCGACTGGGAGAAATACAAGCGCCAGCTGCGTCTGCGTATGGGACAGGAGACATCCCTCACCCAGAAGCTTTACGAGACAGCCCGCAAACATCCACAGAGGGTGGTCTTTGCAGAAGGACTGCATCCTACAATGATAAAGGCTGCCGTACAGGCATATAACGAAGGACTCTGCTATCCTATCCTGCTCGGTAATGACGAGATGATAAAGAAGCAGGCAGCAGAACTGGAACTTTCCCTTGAAGGCATCGAGATAATAAATCTGCGTCATGACAACCAGCGTGAACGTCGTGAGCGTTATGCAAAGCTGCTGGCAGAAAAGCGTTGTCGCGAAGGATATAACTTCGAAGAGGCAAACGATAAGATGTTCGAACGCAACTACTTCGGCATGATGATGGTCGAGACAGGCGAAGCAGATGCTTTCATCACAGGCGTCTATACCAAGTTCTCTAACACCATCAAGGCTGCCAAGGAAGTAATCGGCATCCGTCCAAAGTATAAGCACTTCGGCACTATGCATATCATCAACAGCAAGCGCGGAATATACTATATTGCCGATACCCTCGTAAACCGTTCTCCAGATAAGGAGGCACTCAAGGATATCGCACGTCTTACAGCCGATACCATACGCTTCTTCAATGACGAACCGAAGATTGCTATGATATCCTATTCAAACTTTGGCGTTGACAAAGACGGCTCACCAAAGCTGATGGCTGATGTAGTGCGCGAGATGCAGGAGGAATATCCTAATCTGAAGATAGATGGTGAGATGTCTATCGACCTTGCCCTCGATCACGAGCGTCGCGATGAGAAATATCCGTTCCTGCGTCTGCATGGTGAGATAGTTAACTCTATGATATTCACCAATCTCTCTGCTGCCAATTCTGCTTATAAGCTCATTCAGCAGTTCTCACCTGAGACAGAGGTAATCGGTCCTATCCAGATGGGTCTTAACAGACCAATCCACTTCACCGACTTCGACTCTGGTGTCCGCGATATCGTCAATATCACAGCCGTAGCAGTAATCGACGCATATATTGACAAACTCGCCCGCAGCAGAAGGTAATAATGGTTAACGATTGACGGTTAACGGTTATTGTTCTGGAGCACGAAGTGCGGAATTTAATTATCAATGTTCAATGCTCAATGGTCAATGTTCAATGCGTATAGTTCTCGCATCTAACTCTCCACGTCGTAAGGAATTGCTGGCAGGTCTCGGCATTCCTTACGATGTATTCGTTCTGCAAGGCATCGACGAGTCATATCCCGACGACCTCCCCGCCAACGAAGTAGCAGAATACATCGCCCGCAAAAAAGCGAAGGCCTACGTTAACGTTAACCCTAACGATAACGAAAAAAATTCTTCACTCTTCACTCTTCACTCTTCACTCTTATTGACCGCTGACACTATCGTCGTTTGTGAGGGTGAGATACTCGGCAAGCCCCATGATGCTGCTGACGCATGTGCTATGCTGCGTAAACTCAGCGGTAAGACCCATCAGGTATATACCGGCTACTGCCTGCAGACAGCCGACAAGACCGTCAGCGGCACAGTATGCTCCGATGTCACCTTTAAAAATCTCTCCGACGAAGAGATAACATATTACGTTGAGAAATACAATCCCCTCGACAAGGCCGGTGCCTACGGCATCCAGGAATGGATAGGATATATAGGTATCACAGGCATCCGTGGCTCCTACTATAACGTCATGGGCCTCCCTGTACAACGAATCTACGAAGAGATTAAGAAATTAGGGGAAATAAAATATTAGGAACTTTTGAGTTGCATAGCCATGCATTATTTCATAGCATCAAGTTTCTTCTTGAACTCGAACAGATTTTCGTCATCGGTCCAATTGAGGTGATGCATATTGCCCTGCTTGTCAAAAAGACGATAGGTCGGATAGCCTGTCAGTCCGACATACTGCTCAAGAGCTCGCTGCTGGTCGGCAGGCAGATTATAGTGAACGCAATTGGGCTCCGTGAGATTATACTCCGCAATGACATTCTTCCATGACTTCTCAGGAGAATGGTTTGCCAGATAGAGATATACGATGTCGTAATCCTTCAGTTCTGCCTTGAGTTCGTGCGCCTTGCTCAACTTGCGTTTGCATGGCGCACACCACGTTCCCCAGATGTCAAGATACACAATCTTTCCCCGATACGGCTCGATAATCTTGTCGATGATAGCCTTGCCGTCAGTGAGGCCCTCCACGTCGGATGACGGATGGATGACAGAATTCACAGCCTCTGCCTTTTCCTTTATCACCTGCTTGTAGTAGTCGTTCTTCTTGATGATGACATTCCTGAAGTAAGGCTCCTTAATGAGTGCGATATATGGTTCCAGTTGCTCTGGCAGTGCGCATCTTTCGTGGTCAATATATTCGTTGAGTATCTGTGCGTGATGAATGCTGTTGACGAGTGGGTCGGTGACAAGCGAGTCGATGATGTCATTGTAAATACCTTGCTGTCCGCCGGCGCATAGTGTTTTTACCGCCTTTTGGTAGTCATCTCTCCCTTGGATTTTACTGACAGCATCGATATATTTTGTGTATTTCTCCTGAATGCTGTTGATGGAATCTCTGAGCGCGCGACGGTCTTTTATCTGGGAATACAGGGCATAGGTCTCTCTTCTCATTTTCTCAACCTGACTGATGGCGACATTATCCTCGTCGCTGAGATGCAGCATACCTTTCGACGCGAGCCAAGGCAGGGCAGAGACTTCTCCCTGCAGCACATGTATTCGCGGGTCAGACTGTATATAGCACTCGCGCTGGTATCTCAACATCGAAGACATTCCGCTAATGAGGTTGACGGGCAGTGAAGTGTCAACGGCAGAGTGCTCTTCTACCCACTGCATGATGTTGGCTGGCAATACGCGGCTATAGGTATTATAGTGCATCATCAGTAGTGCGGAGCAGGCGTTTATGCGACAATTCTCGCTTAGATAGTCACGATAGCGTTTGCTCATGTTGGGGTGCTGAGCCAGGAAGCCCTTGTACTTAGCCAGACACCGCTCATAGCTGTTCATCCACTTCTTTGCCACGACCCTTACAGAGTCATCGCTAACAGGGTTATCAATGTATCCCATATAATCTACGCTCGGACTCTCCGCCTGCAATTCGTTCTGCAATCGTGCATCATTACCCATGAACAGCGTCTGCGATGACTTGTAGTCTTTCAGCATGAAATACTTTTCACCAGGCGTCAATACAACACCGACTCCGTCGATAACTTCATTCTTGCCAGCAATTCGTATCAGAAGTGAAACTCTCTGTGTGCCAACGAGCGGAACATTCAATTCGAAGCGTCCCAAAGAGTCGGTTTGAGTAGAGAAATGAGCATAGTCATCGACAGCTACGTCACCATGAGATACCTCTACTGTCAGATTTTTTTTGAGAATCTCCTTAGGATACCTCAGCCAACCGCTCACAACGGCATTCCCTTCCTTCAATTCTGTGCTGAATGCTGTATTGTCTGTCACAGGGTAGTCGGTAACAGAGGTGGCGGTAATAGCAGCGAGCGTCAGCTTCTTATCGCCAATCTTGAATACGCGCTTGCCGTCTTTCTCCTTGCCGATAGTGATGGCAGTCTTCTCATCTCCAGAGGAAAGCCCAACCTTCTTGTCCGACTTCTTGTCATACTGCCAGACCTTACTGTCATATACGGCATAATCATTGAATAGGCTGATAACCCATTCACCAGTTTCAACGTTGCGCCAACTGCTGTTGAAGAGCTGCGCCTGCTGCTTGTAGGCAGGGTCGGTGATGTCCCATATCTTGAAGTAGTTGCGTGCATAACCTTCGATAAGGTCAAACTGCCTGACATCTTGCGGCAATGGCTGAAAGTGGAGTGCTACGTCTGTCTTGCCAGATTCCGGAAGAGGGATATGCTTGTCAAGCGCAAGGTCTGTCTCGCCATCGCGTGTCTTATTTGCGCTGATGATGGGGTACGACTTGTCATCCTCCGTCTTGAGAACAGTGCTCTTGCCGAAAGAAAACCATGCGTTAGGACGGTTCCTGACAGTGATGTGAAGCACCGTCTCGTCAGGGCGGAACTCCACTTCGTTAACATCAAACTGAAATCCCTTGGGCACGTTACGATACCCCGGATTAGGCCAAACCTTCTGTCCCCAGCCCGTCATGGCAACGAGGGCAAGGAGGAGTGTTAGAAATGTAAGCCTTTTCATTTTAAGTAGCATTATGGATAAAACTTGTTCAGATATCCGGGGACAAAGGTACGAAAAAAAAATATAATTGTGCATTACCAATTACTTTTTCTTCGGTTTCTGTGTGAAGCGGTAGCTGACGGTCAGCATGGCGTAGCGGCGCAGGGTGTTGTTCCATGTCTCGGTGCGTCCTTGGGCGTTGATGCTGTAGCGTAGGTTGGAGACCTGTCCCAGCAGGTCGTAGGCACGCAGCTTCATGACCCAGCGTCCTTGCTTCAGCGACTTGGTGAGCGCGGCATCCCAATATACGCGGTTGTCGTTCATCTCGGCATCGGCATATCCGCGATGCGAGTGTACCATTAGGTCGGTGTCTATGGTAAGGTCCCAGGGCAGTTTGTACGAGCCGTTGAGTCCGTAGCTGAAGTCCCAGATGTCTGTCGGCTGGTTGCCTACGGTGATGTTCCTGTGGATGTTGCGGTAGTTCACTTCGCCTCTCAGCCTTAGCGTGAGGCTGTTTTTCTGATAGCGTATGCTGGGCTTATACTGCACGAGTATGTTTCCTACGCGGCTCAGTTCCGCAGAGGTGCTGTCAGTGGTAAGGGCGAGGCTGGTGCTCTTGGTATAGCGCAGGCTCAGGTCATTGCCTATGTGGAAGAGTTTCTTCTTGTCTATGGCGCGGCTCCAGCTGACGTAATAGCCTATGTTCCAGTTTCCGCCGGCGATGTTCTCGGGACGGTATATGCGTGCTCCTGTCTCGGGAATGTATAGGTAGCCCCGTGCTATGCTGTTGTGGGTGAGGTTGGCAGACACCTCCTGTCGCAGGGTCTGGTCGATGGTGTCGCGCCGCACGGTGTATTCCACGTTCCAGTAGTGAGTGTCAGACATCTTGAGGTCGGGGTTGCCGAGGTATGTGTTCAGCGGGTCGCTCGTCTGCGGATTGTCTATGAGGTCGGTAACCGATGGCGTGGAGTGGCTTACCTGGTAGTGGCTATAGAGACGCTTGCGGTACTTGTCGATGCTGTAGTAAAAGTATATGTACGGCTCAAACATGGTGTAATGGCGCGTCAGGCTGGTGGTCAGCGGCTGGCTGTCATAGCTCATGCGCTGACATTCGAAGTTGGTAGCCAGAGCACCGTACAGCGATATGTAGCTGTTGTTCTTCAACTCCCGTCCGTAGCTGATGCTGGCACCCGTGGTATGTCTCAGGGAGCGGTTGTCGTTCTCGTTGCTGTTGTCGGCATCCAGCTTGTAGTCGATGCTGTCGCGCAGAAATTCCCTCCGCTCGTTGTTGCTGCGTGCGGAGCGGATGCCGTAATAGGGCGACAGCGTCCAGTTCTTTATAGTATATCTGTAAGTCAGTCGTGCCGAATAGTTGTAGGAGTAGGATGGCGTGTTCGTGCGGCGGTCGCGGTTGTCGGAGGTGCCAAGCTTGTAATAGCGGTATAGGTTCTGGCTTTCTGACTCGGGGGATATCTGCTTGCTGAAGTTGCTGTTGAGGCTCAGCTGCAGGGCATCTCCCGAAGGCAGGCGGTATGACACGTCTCCCATTCCCCATCCGCTGAGGTTCTTTGAGCGGCTGCGTGAGCGATACCGTGAGCTGTTGATGCTGTCGTGTCTCGACTCGTCGGCTGTCGATAGGCTCCATCCCTCGCTGTCATACCGATGATTGTTGTAGTCCAGGTTAGCCCTCGCATAGATGTGTACGGGACCGTTAAGCGTAAAGGTGTTGCGCACGCCGAGCCGGATGGGCTGGCTGCGGTTGTTGCTTGCGGAACTGCCGTAGGTGGTAGTGCCGTCGGTAAGGTAGTTCTCGCTCTGCTGGCGCGTCTCTCCCTTGTCGTCCTGCCAGCTGGCGTTTACCTCCGTGGCGTTGTTTACCTTGTTCTCCTTACCCAGATAGGTGAACATTCCTCCTACCTGTCGGAAGTGGCGATGACCAGCCTGGTTGCTGCGGTCTCTGTATTCCTCGCTGTCGGAGTCATATTCGGTAGTCTCGTTGATGTTGTTCAAACCGCCGAAGAGCACGGCGCGGGTATGGTCACTGAAGCGCAGCCCGAAGCCCTTCAGCTTGTATCGACTGTCGGTGCCGTAGCCCGCCTCCAAGTTGGCAGAGCCGCCGATGCTGTATTCACGTTTTAGCACGACGTCCATAGTATATTCCTTCTTGTCTTCGTCGGTGATGCCAAGATATTTGTTCTCGGGAGTCTGCTTGTTATATACCTCAATATTTTTCACGGTGAAGTAGGGTAGGTTTTCGAGCATTATCTTGTTCTTGCCCTTAAAGAAGTCTGCCCCGTTGAGGGTCAGGTTGTCAATCTTCTTGCCATTCACGAATATCTCGCCGTTGTCCTTCAGCTCCACACCCGGCAACTGCTTTATCAGGCCATCGAGCATCGAGCCTTCCGGCACGTTGAAGGCATCGGCATTATATACTAATGTGTCACCCTTCCATACCATCTTTATCTTTGTAGCCTTCACCACTACCTCGTCCAGTTCTCCGCCTTCATGGTGGTGGGCATTCGCGGACTTCTTCAGATAAGCCTTCGGCCCCTCGATATACTGCCGCCTCTTGCCCGGATTCTTTACGCTGACGGGAAGGTATGTCGTTTCGTAGTTAGGATGTTCAAAGCGCAGTATCAACTCTGCCGGTTTGCGGTCGATAGAAAAGTAATAGCCAGTCATCTCCTGCCCGCGTCCGATGCCCCATGTGTAGCCGTTGCTTTTATAGACGTGTGTGGTGTCTATCACGGTGGAGTCCTGACGCATCAGCGTCACGAACACGTCGGGTATCGCCGCCTTCGTAAAGCTGTCGGCAACGGTGCCGGTCAGGTATATGCTGTCTTTCTTCTCTTGCGCCCAGCCCGTCATGGCGACGAGGGCGAAGAGGAATGTTAGAATTGTTGTTCTTTTCATTATGAATTATGCATTATGCATTATGCATTGACCTTTCATTTATATATACACCAAAAGGATGAAAACATTGCAACAAACGGTGGCAAAGGTAGTAGTTTTTGTGCATTTATACAAATCTTTCGCAAAGAAACATTGTAGATTATGTGTCTTGAAATTGGCGCGCACCAGTTCAACTTATTATCATTCACCGAAAATCTTGTTTATCTTCTTTTCTACTACCGGCAATGGGCCGCGTTCGAGGATGGTGCCGTCGGGGGTGAAGAGAATGGTGTAAGGGATTGCAAGCACTCCGTAGGTGCTCATAGGCTTGGTCTCATAGAGTTGCGGAAAAGGTATGCCCATCTCCTTTACAACCTTATCGGACTTCTCTGGTGAATCATGAACAGTGATGCCTATCACTTTCAGCCCTTTTCCTTTGTATTTCTCATGCAAGGCTATCACCTCAGGTATTTCGTGTCTGCATGGTACGCACCATGAAGCCCAGAAGTCTGCAAGCACATAGTCACCCTTTCCAACATAGTCTGATATGGATGTCGGCTTACCATCAGGAGAAATGCCCTTCATATCCTTGAACATCCTGCCCACTTCCGTCTCCTGTTCTACAAGGAGATTTTCTTTCAGTCTGTCCATATCTGCACTCTGCTGAAGTTCAGGCGAGAGCCTATCAATCAGGGCAAGCGATTCTGTTGGGGTAAATATTATTTTACGACTCTCAATAAGAAATGGCGATATGATGTGGTCGGGGTGTCTGCTGGCAATGCCAGTTATTTCTTCCAGTACCTTCTCGTGATAGGTCTCGTGATCGAGTTTCTGGAACTGTAGCGCAAGCGTCTGTTTCAGTTCGTCATTAATTGGCGTACCGCCTATGTGACGCAGATAATGGACTTTCAAATCCATACCTATATTGACAGTTCCATCTTCCAATACAAACTCCCTTATCCATCCTTTCCTGCCTTTCTTGGCGATACAACAGATTGCAGGCTCTTCGAGCGTTCCGGAGGCAGGAACGATTTTCCCGTCTTTCACGTAGAGGATTGCTATTTCCTTCTGTTTTTCTGCATCTATCACATACAATGTATCGTTTGGGGCAGCATTCTCTACTGTTCCTTCAATACGCCAGTTGATGCTCTGCGCCTGGCCCGTTATTGCAACGAGGACAAACATAAACGTTAGAATTGTTGTTTTTTTCATTATATCAATTTCTTTAATTCTGCATTGCAGGGGTGCAACGTTAAAGCCGGAGAGCGCTTCGCAGCGACCTCCTGGCTTCCCATGGGGCTCTATTAACTAATCTGTTTTTAACATAACTTGTGCACTTACTTCACTACGACGCGGGGGTGGTACTCGAAAAGTTTCTGATTCTTTCTCAGCTGCTCGACGTCGAGGTTCGGGATTACCTCACCTCTCCAGTTTGCCCCCCATGCGTTGAATGGCTCGCCCTCGGGCACTATGAATGTGAAGGTTTTTACATTTAACGGCAGCGGCTCATATACTTCAACTATAGCAAACCAGTCGCCAGAATATCCTTCTACCCAAAAGAGGTTGTTGTTAGGATAATCCATCACATCCTTCAGCTTGTACTGCCTGCCGTTGTTGTCCATGAGCACGTTGTTGCCGCCTCTGCCAAAATATTCACGCATCCAGTTCTGCTCTGTTGCTCGTGCCAGATAAGTAGCATCCTTTGTGCGCCAGATGGCAAAGGTCTTTTCTTTGGCGGGCTTTATAAGATGCACATCGGTATATACAGCCCATGTGCCGCTGTTGTCCTTGTCGTAGTCGTGTTCCGGCTTCACGAGGCGCGGCTTGTGAAACTCCGGCGCGATGTCGTATGGGGCATGTGGACTGTTTTGTAAACCGGAAACAGGGTGGTTGATGGCGATTGTATGGTCACCGCGTAAATTCCAGTTGGGCACACCATATATATATATATCGTTGACAGTTTCAGGCAGCGGCGGGAAGTAGATGCGGAAATCCACGATGCTGTCTTTCGGGGCGCGGAACGAGAAATACCTCTTCCAGCAGTCTGGCTCTGAGCGGCGAGCGCGGTAGTGCGTGCCAGTCTCGGCATCCACTATGCCTGTCTCCTCTGATGCAAGCCAGAAGTTGGTAACGGCCTCCGCAGGCATCTTTAGGTAGCAATGCAGAACGGTCTCGCCGTCTTCTTCCGTCAGCTCCCAGTATAAGAGAGTCATGCCGTCCGGCATGTTGCGGAAATGGCCAAAGGGAGCACTGTTGAAGTGGTTGTCGATGACATTGCTGCTTACGCTGATTATGCTCTTTGCCCACTGGTCATCGACGGCCTTGTTGTGGCGGTCCTCGGTACTTTGCCATTTTACGGTACTCAGTCCCGTCGCGCTGTCAATCGCGGGCTTGTCGTAATGACAGCCTATCGGACCCATCTGCTGCAATATGGTAACCTTTTTTGCCTTCTCGGCATTGGTCGTTATAGCAATGGCTGCTATAAGTAAGAGGGTGATAAATCTGAGGTGTTTCATATCAATTCTTAATTCTTAACTCTTAATTCTTAATTCTTAATTCTTAATTCTTAACTACATCTTGCGGGTTTGTTTTGTATGTGTAAAGTTTTCGCGAAAATCCTGATAGCATGCTGAAGAAAGTTCTGCCTCTATAGGCGCATGGGTGGCATAGAGCAATATGTATCCTCTTACACGTTCTGCCAGCCAAAGGTATTTTGTCTGCTTGCGGTTGTCGGTGAGCTGAAAGATGAACTGATCACGCGAGAGGCTCAGCCCATATCCGGGCGCGTCATTGCCATACTTCACAGCCATCTGCAACATCCTGCCTATCACGTTCACCTCTTCCTTGTCAGGGAAGACGTATGCGTTGCTGACAACCCTTGTCTCGGTACTGTCGTCGGCACAATTCAGGGCAACTGGCGTTACCTTATAATAGTTTGCAAACTTCGCTATGAAGTCGTTCACGAGACTTGGGGCAAGGTATGTGGTGTCCTCGCTTGTGGCGGTGGAGTGGTGGGCATAGTGTACGTTCGGGTCGGTAGGCTGAGGTGCTGGGTCAGCAGGTTGGCTGCGCTCGGTTGAACTATCGGGTGCACTCGTTTGACTGACTGACCGTGGTTGATTGATTGACTGAGCGTGGTCGATTGGATGACTGACCGTGGTCGATTGGATGACTGACCGTGGTCGATTGGATGACTGACCGTGGTCGATTG
>ERZ842401.1123-NODE-1123-length-39198-cov-4.103543_pt1 | contig 39198 bp, 32 predicted proteins | sample MGYA00521270_ERZ842401 | MGnify/ENA primary metagenome ERZ842401 (study PRJEB31892, sample SAMEA3878208) | bioreactor metagenome | biome: Moose rumen | place: Sweden | collected 2011-10 | study: EMG produced TPA metagenomics assembly of the PRJEB12797 data set...
CAGTTACCCACCAAATCTCATAATTGTCAAATGCTTTCATTGTTATCAGTTTTTTAAGTTATTAGTTTTGAATTTACTTTTTCTTTTGTCCGTAATAGGCGTTAGGACCGTGCTTGCGGCTGAAGTGCTTCTCGACCAGCAACGGGTTCATAGTCGTATTCGGATTCACGGAGAACGATACGAATGCCATCTTTGCCACCTGCTCCATCACAACGGCGTTATAGACGGCATTGTCAGGATCCTTGCCCCATGAGAAAGGACCATGGTTCTTGACCAGTACACCAGGGGTGTGCACAGGGTTGATATTGCCAGCCTCAATACGGTTGACGATCACCACACCTGTGTTATACTCATACTCTGCCATCTGATCCTCTGTCATATCATAGGTACATGGGATCTCATCGTGGAAATAGTCAGCGTGGGTCGTTCCGATGTTGGGGATATCCTTGCCAGCCTGCGCCCAAGCCGTGGCATAGGTGGAATGGGTATGCACCACGCCGCCAATCTCAGGGAAGGACCTGTATAATACAAGGTGGGTGGGCGTGTCAGAAGAGGGATTGAGGTCTCCCTCCACGACCTTACCGGTCTGCAGGTCGACAACGACCATATCCGACGCTTTCATATTGTCGTAGTCGACGCCAGAGGGCTTGATGACTACTAAACCTTTCTCACGGTCGATGCCAGAAACGTTGCCCCATGTGTAGATAACGAGGTTATGCTTCACGAGGTCGAGATTGGCGCGGAATACTTTTTCTTTGAGTTCTTCTAACATAATATTATAATTTAAAGTTGGGGTCTTCGTCGTAAACTCTTCTGTTGAAGCGATACAGGGACGCTCCACGCTTGGAACTGGTCTTGTCGATAAGTTCGGTCTTCTCGATGAAGTCCATCTCCTTGATGCGTTTACGGAAATTGCGCTTGTCGAGTTCCTCACCATTCACCGCCTCGTAGAGACGTTGCAACTGGGTGAGGGTGAAGAGAGAGGGGAGCAAGCGGAAGCCTACGGGCTCTGTCTTGATCTTGTTCCTCATCAGGTTACGTGCTTTCTTGACCATCTCCATGTGGTCGGAGTAGAGGGGCGGCATCTTGTCGAAGTCAACCCATTCCACACCGTGCTCCTCCAAGAGATGATGGTCATAGTCCTTCACATTGATAAGTGCGTAATAGGCAACAGAGATGACTCGCTCACCCGGGTCACGGTCGACACTACCGAACGCACCTACCTGTCGCATGTAGATGTTACGCATACCAGTAAGTTCATAGAGCGTACGGTGTGCGGCGTCGTCTACACTCTCGTCAAGGCGAACGAAGCCCCCGTAGAGACTCCATTCTCCTCGTCCTGGATCCATCTTGCGCTTGCCGATCAACACCTTCAACTTGTTCTCGTCAAAGCCGAAGATGATACAGTCGACAGACACTAAGACTTTCGAGTGTTCATTATAGAATATCGTCATATCCTATCCGTGTCGATTTGTATTTTACCAGAAGTAAATATAGAAAGCAACAGTAATAGTCAGGATGATAACGGTATGTATCACATCCCAGTGGTTCCAACTAGCACGGGTAGCGGCACGCTGCTCAGGAGTAGACGTCCCGAATACCAAACCTTGGATCTTCTTCTCGTCAGGAGCCTCCGTGCAGAGTGATACGATGATGACAATCAGACAGCAGACAATCAGCATCACACCACAGAAATAGAGCCAGTTGAAATCATAGAAGATAGCCTTGAACCAGTTGTCTGCGGCATCGGTGGCGTTGCTGTAGTAAACCTTGGCACCCAGACGGGTGAGACCAATGATGATACCACTCAGCAAGCCCCACATACCACCCTTGGCAGAGGCGCGCTTCCAGCAGATACCCAACAGGAAGGCAGAGGCGATACCAGGTGCAAGAACTGACTGGACATCCTGCAGGTAGTTGTAGAGCACGTCACCAACAGAACGCATGATAGGAATCCACAGAATACCGAGGATCACGATGACAACGGTAGCAATCTGACCGATACGCACGAGTTGCTTCTCAGGAGTCTCTGGCTTCAAGCGCTTCCAGAAATCGATGGTGAACAGCATGGCGGAACTGTTGAACAGAGAAGCCAACGATGACATCAGGGCTGCGAGGATACCGCAGACTACCAGACCTTTCACACCAGCAGGCAGAATCTTAGCCACGAGGGTGGGGAAGGCTGCGTCAGGTGTCGACAGTACGAAGACCTCACCACTGGGCAGGGTAATACCTTTGGTGCTCAGCGCATAGGCAATCATACCTGGAATCAGGAACAAAAAGACGGGCAGCAGTTTCAGGTATGCACCGAAGATGGTACCACGGCGACTTTCCTTCTCATCCTTACCAGAGAGCACGCGCTGTACGATATACTGGTCAGTACACCAGTACCAGAAACCGATAACGGCAGAGCCAACCAGTGCACCGAGCCAAGGATACTGTGGGTCACGGAGGTCACGCATCAAGTCGGTCATGTGGTCACCATACTCATTGACAGTCTGTACGGAGCAAGCAGCCATCATCTCATCCCATCCGCCGAGTGCCTTCAGTCCGAGTGCCAAGATGATGAGAGAGCCTAATAATAAGATAGGTGTCTGCAACACGGAGGTATAGAGCACACTCTTCATACCACCGAAGACGGTGTAGATGGCGGTGATCAGTACCAGACCAATAGCCGCGATCCAGAAGAAGTCAATGCCCCAGAGTTCCTTGATACCGAATACCTGTTGGAACACCAGACCACCGGCATATACCGTAACGGCAACCTTTGTCAGCACATAACTGATCAGAGAGATGACAGAGAGGATGGTGCGGCTCTCCTTGTTGAAGCGGCGCTCCAAGAACTCAGGCATCGTGTATACCATGCTTCGTGTATAGAAAGGTACGAAGACCCAACCGAGAATCAGGATCATCCATCCCTGAATCTCCCAGTGTGCCATCGCCATACCTGAGGAGGCACCAGCACCGGCAAGTCCGATCAAGTGCTCTGAACCGATGTTGGAGGCGAAGATACTTGCACCAATGGCAATCCATGTCGCATCCTTACCACCAAGAAAATAGTCTGCTGAGTTGTCGTTCTTCTGTGAAACGACCCATACTACAATGCCAATCAGCGCCAGACAGAACACGCCAATGACAATCCAATCTAATAATGCCATGATAATTTAGAATTTTATAATTTAGTATTTACATTTATTTCACAGAGAATTTGTAGGCTGCATGGCTACTATAGACCTCACCTGGCTTCAACACCGGGCTGGCCCATTCAGGATGGTTAGGAGAGTCGGGATACTTCTGGCTCTCTAAGCAGACGCTGACGTGCTTCGGATAGACAAGGTTGTTCTTGTGGTGAATGTTTACCTCATTGCCAACGCCCTGGAAGTTGCCAGAGTAGACTTGTACGCCCGGCTCGTTGGTGTACATCTCCATGAAGATGCCTGTCTTTGGAGAATAGAGGGAAGCGGCCACCTGCGTGTCATCATTAAGGGTGTTCAGGCAGAAGTTGTGGTCGTAGCCTGTCGCATTTTGTATTTGGTCGTACTGCGACTGTATGCTGTCACCGATGGCGTGCGGTGTGCGGAAGTCGAAGGGAGTGCCTTCCACATTGCGAATCTCGCCCGTGGGGATATATTTGGCATCGCTGGCTGTGAATTTGTCGGCATTCACGTAGAGCACCATGTCGTAGCCAGGCTGTGTGAAGTCACCAGAAAGATTGTAGTAGTTGTGGTTGGTCTGGTTGATGATGGTCTCTTTGTCAGTCTCTGCCTTCCATGTAATATCCAGTGTGTTGTCAGCAGTCACCTTGTAAGTGGTCACAGCGGTCACCTTGCCGGGGAACCCGTTTTCACCGTCTTCTGCGACAATGGTCAACTTCAGGATAGAGTCGCCAATTTGCTCGGCTTCGTACACCTGATTCATCCAGCCTGTCGTGCCACCACCATGCAGACTGTTCTCATTGTCGTTCACCTTCAGTTGGTACGTTGTGTCGCCTAACTTGAACTGTGCATTCTTGATACGGTTGGCATATCGGCCCACGGAGGAACCGTAGTCTGTCGGGGAGTTCAGAGTGTCAGCATACTGCTGTATGTTGTCAAAACCCAATACCACATCGGTTGGCTTGTTGTCGCGGTCGGGTACAACAAGGGATACCACGCGTCCGCCGTAATTGGTGATGCACACTTCCATGCCCGACTGGTTTTTGAGCGTGTACAGCTTTACAGGTTTCTCATTGATCAGGGTGTCAAACTTGGCAGGGTTAAGACCCGATACCGTCAGTTGGGGCTGGTTACCCGACTCACAAGCAGAAAACATGGTCATTGCAATGCCCATGCCTACCATAATTGCTTTAATGTTCTTCATTTGATAGTTGTTTTTAGTTATACTTCGCAATTTGGGTGTAAATTTACAACAAATAATTGATATAACAATGAAATTTGGCAATTAATTTCATGTAAGGTGTAATTTTAACACCTTATTAACAACTAAAGCCCATGTGAACGCTAAAAACAACGATTCCGCCAACGCTTATTAAGGGCTGGCAGAATCGTATTAGGGATATTCCTGTTATGAAAACAATGGCGCTTTCATCATGCAGGTGTTAATTTTAGCAGAGCTTGCGCGAACCGTCACCAATGACGACGTCATAAACCTTCGGTTCATGGCCATATTTGGCATTGAATTTCTGCTTGGCATCAGCTATAAACTGCTTGTAGAGGTCGTTGCGAACCAGATTGATGGTGCAGCCACCAAAGCCGCCGCCCATGATGCGAGAACCCGTAACACCGTTCTCCTTGGCGATGTCGTTGAGGAAGTCGAGCTCTTCGCAGCTCACCTCATAAAGGCGGCTCAGACCGAAGTGGGTCTGGTACATCATCTCGCCGACCGTCTCGTAATCACCCCTTTCGAGAGCGTCGCAAACGTCAAGAACCCTCTGGACTTCACCGATGACGTACTCAGCACGGAGGAAGTCCTCCTCTGGGATTTCTTCCCTGACCTCATCAAGCCAAACCCTCTTGGCGTCGCTGAGGAATTCGACCTCGGGATGATTCTTTCTTATGGCTGCAGCCGCATTCTCGCAGGAAGCCCTTCTCTTGTTGTATGCCGAAGAAGCGAGTTCATGCTTCACGCACGAATCGATGAGAACCACTTTGTATCCTTCCGGATTGAAGGGGAAATATTTATACTCAAGGGTCTTGCAGTTAAGACGAATAAGGCTGCCCTTCTTTCCGAAAATGGAAGCGAACTGGTCCATGATTCCGCACTTCACTCCGCAATAGTTGTGTTCAGTGCTCTGACCTATCTTAGCCAGTTCGAATTTGTCTATTCCGTTGTCGAAAAGGTAATTGATTGCGAAAGCGAATGTGCTTTCAAGGGCGGCTGAAGAAGATAGTCCTGCTCCAAGAGGAACGTCTCCTGCGAACACTGTGTTGAATCCTTCCACTTTTCCTCCCCTCTTGATGGTCTCACGGCATACTCCGAATATGTATCTTGCCCAACTCTGTGAAGGAACATCCTCCTCTTCAAGACCGAATTCAACATATTCATCGTAATCGAGCGAATAAGCATGGACTTTGGGTGTTCCGTTTACTTTGATTTCAGCTATGATTCCGCAATCTATGGCACCGGGGAACACATAACCTCCGTTGTAGTCGGTATGTTCACCTATAAGATTGATTCTACCGGCAGAGGCAAACAGCTGTCCTTCCGTTCCATACAGGGTTTTGAATTTTTCCTGTATTCTTTCTTTCATTTCCATTGTATAAAATGTTTTGGTTTTTAGATTCGTGCTATGAAGACATCTTTACAAATATAGCCAAGTTTTTTAAATTTGGGAATCGGCTAAAAGGGCTATGAAAGGAAAAAGCCTTACCTTTGTAAAGAAATTAAATGAATTGAACAAAGATGTCACTAAAATGCGGTATAGTAGGACTTCCTAACGTCGGAAAATCCACCCTTTTCAATTGCGTAAGTTCCGGAAAAGCGCAAAGCGCAAATTTCCCGTTCTGTACAATTGAACCGAATCTCGGATCCACCAACGTTCCTGACAGAAGACTGGATGTCCTCACAGAAATATGCAAGCCTAAACGTACAATTCCCGCTACAGTAGATATTGTAGACATCGCGGGGCTTGTCAAAGGCGCAAGCAAAGGCGAAGGGTTGGGAAACCAATTCCTCGCCAACATCCGTGAAACCGATGCCATTCTCCACGTTCTGAGATGCTTCGACGATGACAATATTGTCCATGTCGACGGCACTGTGGATCCTGTCCGTGACAAAGAAATAGTCGATGCTGAACTTCAGATAAAGGACCTGGAAACCGTTGAATCCAGACTTGCCAAAGTACAGAAACAGGCCAAGGTCGGAGGAGACAAGGAAGCCAAGAAACTTACCGACCTCCTTGAAAGATACAAGGACGCGCTTGTACAAGGAAAATCCTGCAGGACCGTGGAATTGATTAACGACGAGGAAGCCTCTATGGCCAAAGACCTTTATCTTCTCACGAACAAGCCTGTAATGTACATATGCAACGTAGACGAAGCGTCAGCATCAAAGGGAAACGCCTACGTGGAAGCAGTCCGTGAGGCCGTAAAGGACGAAAACGCCGAAATCCTCATCATAGCCGCCAAGACAGAAGCTGAAATCGCAGAGATAGAAGAGTACGAGGACAGGCAGATGTTCCTTGAGGAACTCGGTCTCGAAGAATCCGGAGTGGTGAGGCTCATTCAAGGTGCATACAGGCTCCTCGGCCTTCAGACTTTCTTCACAGCCGGAGCTGACGAATGCCGGGCATGGACAATATCAAAGGGAGACAAGGCCCCAAAAGCTGCAGGTGTGATTCACAGCGATTTCGAGAAAGGCTTCATCAGGGCAGAAGTCATCAAGTACGAAGACTTCGTGAAGTACAAGTCAGAAGCTGCAGTTCGGGCTGTAGGAAAACTCTCCACCGAAGGAAAGGAATATGTTGTCCAGGACGGTGACATAATGCATTTCCTGTTCAACGTCTAGACAACGCAGTGATTCAAATAGAAGAAGACAAGCCTTCCTTACGGGAGGCTTCTTCTGTCTATGGACAGACTATCACTTTCAAAAAAACCGCACCCTCCTTTCGGAAGATGCGGAATCAGTTTCCGGGAACCGTTATCTGTTAATAGAAACGGGCCCTGTTGTCTTTGACATCCTTGTCCTGCATCATGACAGGAATAAGGTACTGGGTAAGATACTGAGCTTCCTGAATGTCACGGTTATGGGCATCATCCTCGGTGTAGAACGCTCCGGTATCACGACCGGTAACCTTGAAAACATAAACTCCGATAGCACCAGCTACAGGACCGCATACCTTTCCTTCGGGAGCGACAGAAAGCGCACCGATGAACTTAGGATCAAGGCTCTGTGAAGTCAGAGAAGAGAATGCGATTCCGCTCTGGCTGCTGACAGTGGAGTTGAGGGTCTCGGCAATCTGCTCAAGATCGTTCATTCCGGCAATCTGGTCTTTGACCTCGGCGGCCTTCTTCTCGGACATCTTGTCGAAATAAAGCTGCTGACGGATGACGGATGAAGCCTCTTTCAATGTTGCATAACCATCCTCGTGGACATCCTTGACGGTAGCGATGAAGAAGTAGTTGTTGTCAACAGTGATGATAGGAGAAACCTTTCCGGCCTTGTTCTCGAAAACCCAACGGGTAACTTCTTTCGTATTCTCGATTGACCCGAGTGCGTTAGAACTTTCAAGAAGGTTGTTCACAGGATGAGAATAAACTCCAAGGGTATCTGCGGCCTTGCGGTAGTTCTGATATCCGCCTGCAGCAGAAGTTGCGAACTTGTTGGCCCTGTTGTAATAGTCATTGAAGGTCTCCTTGCTTGCGAGAGCCTCTTTCTCAAGAATAGCGACCTGTTTCTTTGCTACAGGAGCGGTCTTCTTCGTTACAACTACGATATGGGTACCGTACTGGGTCTTGAGGATATAAGGCTTATTGATATCAGAAGTGAATACTCCCTCAAATCCGGGGATCATATAGTTCTGGGTGAGCCAGCCGATGTTACCCATCTCGCCGTCAACATTGGAACCCTGGTCATCAGAATAGAGAGCTGCAAGGTTTGCGAAGTTCTCGCCCTTGTTGATGACGTTGAGAAGGCTGTCTGCAACATGATCTGCGTCGGCAGACTGGAGAAGGATGTGCTTTACGTATGCTGAATCAGGAATCATCTTGGAATCCATGACCCTTGCAACATAGAAGGTGTTTCCGGAAGTGATGATGTCAGAAACAGGAGCGCTGTCTTCCCAAACGAAAGAATCGATGTCGGAAGAAATGGTGCTCAATTCTCCCTTCTTGTACCAATACTCTGAATAAGACCTGTCGGAATTCCTAAGAAGGAAGTTGCGGACATTGTCAGAAGAAGCGAACTCTTCGTAGAGGTCAGCAACTGTGTTCTTGGCGCTTTCTATATCAGAAGCGGAAGGAATGACCTCGTATACGACGTACTCAATGTCCCTGCTTGCCTGCTGACGGAAAAGACCCTTATGAGAATTGTAGTATTCCTTGATTTCGTTGTCGGAAACAACGATGCTGCTGTCAGTTGCATAGCTGTAAGGAATCATCACGAAATCAACATCCGTAGTGGTGTTGTTTTCAGCAATCTCCCTGCGGAGCATAAGAGGGTTGGTTATATTGCTCTGGGTGAAAAGGGAAGCATATTTCTCGTAATACTGCTCGTTGAGAACGTTCTCCTGAAGATAATCCCAATAGAGTTTGAGGTTACCTGTGTCGTCTGCATTGATGTTGCGGACGAAAGTCTGAACAGCATCCTTGGAGAAGAGTCCGTTTTCATCAACGAAAAGGGGATTCTGCTCGATAAGGGGAGAAAGATAATTTCCTGTTGTAAGATCAACTCTCTCATCGCTTCCTACATACAGGCCGGCTGCATTGGCCTGAGGAATGAACATATACTTGTAAACAAGATTCTGCCAAGCGGCATTCCTGTTCTGCTCCTGCTGTGAAGCGCTGGAAGCGGATGTTCCGGAAATGAGTTCATTGATTGTGGTCATGCGCTGGACATCTTCCTGGAAATCGGTATATGATATCGACTTCTTGCCAATCTCGCCCACATCGTACTTGGATGACATTGACTGGAATGCAGAAGCAATGTCAGAAGGTGAGACAATGAAGGAAAGCAGACCGAGGGCAATGATGATGGATGCCGCCAGACCGAATTTTACGCGAATTTTTTCAAGAACCGCCATTTTATGATTTTTTTATTATTATCGCTTTATAATCGTTTTTTACCAAAATTTGGATATGGACCGCGAAGATAACAATTTTCTGTCAATTCATCACTATTTTTTGAGAATCATCTATTTATTCGGCTTATTATAGGCATAAAAAGAGGGTCCGGATAAAGAATTCCGAACCCCATGATAAAGGAACAATATACAGGGAAAAAGAATCTTTAGTCTATTTCTTTCCCGGCATTGGACCTATGAAATTCACCGTATCTATGCGGACCTCGGTAGTATCAGGCACAACCACGAAGGTATTGTTGAAAGGAACCAGAAGTTCCGCATTCCTCGCCCTCTCATCGGAACGCATCCCATATCCTTGCATGAATCCGTCAGGAGAATACATCCTTATATAGCAGTCGGTATAAATTTCTCCAGCCTTTCTGTCCCAATAGATGGTGTCGGTCTCCATAGTCTGCTGATTGACTATATTCTTTACTATGACGTTTCCGTACGCCATCCATATTTCCTCGGTGCTGCCGTTGGCCTTATTGTGTCTTGCCTCATTCGCCCTGATGGTGGATTCCAGAACCTCGTCATCAGTATATGCGTATACGTTGATTCCCTTTGGAAAGAGTTCATACGAGAGCGTATCGGTATTGTACCTTTCCATCACAGGAGCATATACCCTCATCTGGATTTTACCGTTTTCGGTCTGTATGATGTACATACTGTCAACAGTCTGCAGAGGAGTGGATGCCAAGTCAAGTACTTCCGCCTCGGAAAGTTTTGATTTGCATGAATATACGATAAAAGCAACCGCAATTGCGGTTGCCATTATCTTTATAATATTCGAGACTCTTGTCAAAATCTTACCTCTGGGTACGGACTGTTGTTGTAGCCCTCATACCTCCGCAAGAAACAGTGTAGGACTGTCCGTTGGTGAGGTCATACATGAATGCGTCAGCAGTCTTGGGGAAGTAAACGCTGTAGGTGCTGATCATGCGGTTGCAGTCGTCTGCAAGAGAAGGATCCGCAGCTTTAGCCTTGTTCATGTAGTCGCAAGCTACCCAGTAAGGGGAACGCCTTGCGATTTCATCACCACCGCAAGAAGTGGAAGCCCAGATTGTTCCGATGAGGTAGTAAGCCTTTCCTGCATTGTTGGGATCGAGGTCGATAGCCTTCTGTGCGGCTGCGAAACCCTTTGAGCTGAGACCGTTCTTCACGCAGAATGTAGCATACTGCATGTTGTAATCTGCAGCCTGTGCCTGCTCGATGTTAGGATTGTTGATAGCCTCTTCCATATACTTGCTGGCAAGTTCGACATTGTCGCGAGCTGCGTTAAGTCTATAGAGGAAGTATGCTGACTGGGGAGTAGGATTGGTGTTGTACATCGTGGTAGCAGCCTTCAGATAAAGGTCGTTGTCAGTACAATCATCGGTAGAAGACATCATCTTCACGATATTTGTGGCAAGATCATAATCTGTCGGAGCAGCTTCAAACCTGGGAGTGAACAGAGCGATGAGATTGTCGCAGCTGGCCACCTTGCTGGTGATGAACAAACCTTCCATATCGGACTTTACCTTAGCATTCTGCTCAGCCTCAGTGTCATTTGCGGGCTTAGCCTCGGAGAGGAGATTGAGGTTCCTCTGATAGGTATTTATAACCTCTTCAGCGTCAACTTTGCCGTCCTGATAAAGAGTGATGGCGGAATTGAGGTTGTTGATAAGGATGCTGGCTTTGGTTTCAGCCTGGTTGGTTTCGATAATCTTGTTGAGCCTGTTGTAGAGATCCTGAGGATCGTCTTTGATATAGTTCACAAGGTCGGTTCCAAGATTGTTGATGGCTGTTACGGCATACCTGGGATAATACTCAGCCCTTGTATTGTGAAGGGTGATGAGGGTATCGATAAGGGCCCTTCTGTAGGAAGCGTTTGATGCATTTTCAGCAATCAGCCTACGAACGAGAACGGTACCATCGGTGAAGATACTCTGACGAGCCTGAGGAGGGCAAAGTTTGTAAGCCTTCCTCCAGTTTGGTATGGCGTCATTATAGTTCTTTTGCTTGTAGTACTGGTCGTAGTATGACAGGTACTTGATGCACTCAGCACTGTCGGCACCATACTTACTCTGGGCGCGCATTATGTTTCCACCCAAAACGACTGCAATAGTTGCAAGTAAAATAGTCAACCTTTTCATTGTATCAATGCTTTTTTAAATTTATTCAAACAATAATCATACCACTCAAATAATTCCTCTGAAAGGCACGTTCAGCAAATATAGCAATTTTTCTGCTTCTTCAGAAAATTAGTTATACCTGTATTTCTGGAACCATATGTCGTGGATATTGAATCCTACAAAGAACATGGCATACCTTTCTCGGGTAAGATTTCCTTGTGTGCTTCCTTTCTGGCCGATGTCAACACCCAGTGAAATTCCGTTGTACCATCTGAATATCGGAAGGGTTACTCCAAGCGTAAGACCTACGGAATTGACCCCCGTGTTGTCCAACTTATAATAGGATGTGTCATAGTATGCTCCTACCCTATAAGCCAAACGCCTCATGTAATAGCGGATATCGTTTCTGTTGGGAACAATCTCGAAACCGGCACGGAATGAATGCGACACTGCCGGAGAGAAAGAAGCTTTACCTATGTTGGAGAATCCTTTCGCCACATCGAAATGGGAACCTGTCCAGTCAGACCTTATGTAATCAAACTCCAGAGTCCACTTGTCGCCCTTTCTTATGGAAATTCCTACACCAAGTTCATCTCCCAACCTGGCTTTTTCGGTAGTGTTCAGGGTATCAAGTGAATAACTTAGGGTATCCCTCACGCTCGAAATGGTAGCGAACTGATATTCCGTTGAATACCCCTTTATGTTCGAGGCAAGCCTGTAGGTGGCTCCGAGAGTCATGTTCACGTCATCCCCTATCTTCTTTTCATATTGGACTCCGAATTTCCCGGTCATGGCATTCAATTCAAGGATATTTCCGCTGGAAATCTCCCTATAGCTGGTATTGCTGAATGACATGGTGGTAGTCTTGTCGATGTTTCCGAAATAGTATATTCCCTGAGCGCCGATGGAAAGATTGTCCCAAAGGGTAACCCCGCCAGCAAAGAAAAGCTGATACAATCCTCCGTTTCCTGAAGAAGAATAAAGGATATTTCCGGTGTTTCCAATGATTGAAGGATCAGTCACATAATGTGAAAAATCATATCCTACATTGCTGAAAGGAGTGATACCTACCATCATAGCGGACTTTCTGTATATAGGAAAACTTAAAACAATGTCATTCAGGTTGAAAACATTGTTTGCGGAAGAATAGCCGCCTTGATGGTATATTTTGTTTTCTGACTTTATTCCTACATCCAGCATGAAGGACAATGTGTCCCTGGCAGTAACGGAAGCAGGATTCATGTAGTTTACAAAACGATGGCTTCTTGAAGCAATTCCTACTCCACCCATCGACCGGCTGTAAGCGGGACCGTCTTTAAGAACGTCACCTACACCGAAAACAGAATAAGGAGAATATGAATTGTACGCCCCGTCCTGGGAATATGCTGATACCCCCGCAAAGAAAATGAGCGAGGATAATATTATAGCCTTAATTGTTTTTCTTGACATGCTCGTCAGCTATTAATGCCAACCCCATCAGTACGAGGTTACAAACTACAAATATCGATGTTTTAATCCTTTTTGCAAAATAAATCGCGTCACCGCCCGTGAACACTACTATGTTGTCAGGATGCAAAGCGACGTATCCCTCTATTTCAAACATTATGCCCGATATTACACCGGAAGTGATTGAAGATTCAAAAGAATTTCCCACAACTGGTGTTTCTTTTGGGGTATCGAGACGGGGAAGAGAACGGGAATATCTGTTTATGGCTTTGAATCTCGTCCTGCATCCGAGAGAGATGTTCCCCCCTTCATAATTACCGTCCTTATCCGTAAAATCAATGGTGAGCGTCGTTCCAAAATCCACTACCGTACACCCCTTTCCCTTGAAAAGATACCTTGCGGCCAGGATCGATGCTGCCCTGTCGTATGAAAGATACTCAGGGAGCCCTTTTTCCCTCAGCAGACCTGTATGGGCGCTGTCCAACACAACGAGAACCCCACACTGGGTTTTGAATACATCAGTATCTTTTTCAGATATGGAATATACTGAAGATATGACCATTACATCAGGCTTCTCCTTCTCGGTCAAAGAAAGAATGAAATCCCTTACTTTCTCACCTTGATAGCGGAAAGTCTTTCCGAGGGTCATCATATCGGACCAGGACGCCTTTACGGCTGTATTTCCTATATCGATTATAAGATTCGCCATATCACTTTTTGCCCTTTTTGCTTTGATTATCCATTTGAAGAGTCATTAGTGTCTCATATGCCTTACGGACAGAATTGATTCCCCGTGAAACTACCCTCAGTTTAGACTCGTTCTGTTTGAGTTCAAAGGTGTTTGTCAAGGAAATCTTCTCAAGTATTGAAGTGAACTGACTCGATCTGTAATACTGTGAAAGCGGATTAGAAACAAAGAAGGCAATAAGGATGCCGTTCTTTATTATTATCTTCTCGAAGCCCAACTTTTCTCCCAGTTGTCTAACTCTGACTATATCGAAAAGATTGACAAGTTCAGGAGGCATTTTTCCGAATCTGTCTTCAAGCCTATGGGCAAACAAGTCAAGCTCCTTATCCTTGGTTATTGAATCCAGTTCCTTGTATATACGGATCTTTTCTGCCGTTACATCTATGTAAGAGTCAGGTATGAGAGCAAGTTGATCTGTTTCAATCGTGCAGTCTTCGACGTAAGTGTCTTTCACATTCTTTGAAGTTAGCCCTGTTTCTACACCCAACTCCTCCATGGCTTCCGAAAGTATCTTCTGATAAGTTTCATACCCCATATCGGAAATAAATCCGCTCTGCTCAGCTCCGAGAAGATTGCCGGCACCCCTGATGTCAAGGTCCTGCATAGCAATATTGAATCCGCTTCCGAGGTCCGAAAACTCCTCTATGGCCTTCAGCCTTCTTCTGGCGTCGTCGGTAAGGGTAGTCAATGGAGGAACTATAAGATAACAGAACGCTTTCTTGTTGGATCTTCCTACCCTTCCTCTCAATTGGTGAAGATCACTGAGACCGAAGTTCTGAGCCTGATTTATAATTATCGTATTGGCATTCGGAATGTCAAGGCCGTTCTCAATGATGGTAGTACAAAGCAGCATGTCGTAATCCCCTTGCATGAAATCCAGCATCTTGTTCTCAAGAACCTTCGGTTCCATCTGACCATGTGCTACGCATATTTTCATATCAGGAACCAGACGGGACAAAATATCATGTATTCCTTCCAGTTCTTCTACCCTGTTGTGAAGAAAAAATATCTGACCGCCTCTCGAAAGTTCATAATTGATTATGCTCTTTATTTCATTTTCGTCGAAAAGCATTATTTCCGTCTGAACCGGAATTCTGTTGGGCGGAGGTGTATTTATGATTGAAAGGTCCCTTGCTCCAAGAAGTGAAAACTGAAGAGTTCTAGGAATAGGTGTAGCTGTAAGGGTTAATGTATCAACTGAAGTTTTAAGTTGACGGAGTTTTTCCTTGGCGCTTACACCAAACTTCTGTTCTTCATCAATTATAAGAAGACCTAGGTCCTTGAATTCGAAATCCTTTCCAAGAATCTTGTGGGTTCCTATAAGTATATCTGTTTTTCCCTCAGATAATCCCTTTTTTATGGAAGTTATTTCCTTTGAAGTTCTCAATCTGCTTACATACTCTATGTTGCATGGAAAAGAATCCAAACGGGAAGAGAATGTCTTGTAATGCTGAAGGGCGAGAATGGTTGTAGGAACCAGAACTGCCACTTGCTTATTGTCACATACTGCTTTGAAAGCAGCCCTTATGGCTATCTCGGTTTTTCCGAATCCTACATCTCCGCAAATAAGGCGGTCCATAGGACTGATGTCCTCCATGTCCCTTTTAACCGACTGGGAAGCTGTCATCTGGTCGGGAGTATCTTCATACATGAAAGAAGACTCGAGTTCTTCCTGGAGATAGTTGTCGGCTGAGAATGCGAATCCCCTGGAAGCCTTTCTCTCGGCATATAACTTTATCAGTTCCTTAGCTATGTCCTTCACTTTGGACTTGGCAGTGGACTTGATATTCTGCCATGCCTTGGAACCAAGCTTATTTATCTTTGGAGGAATTGAATCCTTTGATTTGAATTTCGATATCTTATGAAGGTTATGCACTGAAACGAAAACCACGTCCCCGTCCTTGTACATAAGTTTTACAACCTCCTTCATCCTCCCATTGTCATCCTTCATTCTGACAAGTCCACCGAATATTCCGACTCCGTGATCTATATGGACTATATAGTCACCTATATTGAAAGCACTGATATCGTTAAGGGTCAGTTGTTCGCTCTTTTCAACAGTACGGCGCAAATAAACCCTGTGGAAACGGTCGAATATCTCATGATCAGAATAACAGCATACAAAATCATCCCCGTCTATGAAGCCGCTGTGGACATTATGGGAAGGAATGAATTCAGGAAAGAGTCCCCCGTTCTGGGCAAGTATGCTTTTGAGCCTGTCAAGTTGGGACTGTTTTTCTCCGTATATCCTTACTTTGTATCCATGTTCAATCTTAGTCCTTATATCTTCAGTCAGAAGTTCAAAGTTCTTGTTGAACACGGGTTGAGGCGATATATGGAACTGTACCGCCTTCTGGGAAATATTATCACTCTGGCGTGATAAAGGTATCTCAAGGTAAACTCTTCTGAATTTCTCCAACTTCCGGAAGAATTCCCTTCCATAGTACATGTCTGATGAATCAAGCCAGACAATAGAAGAAGAAGGAATAATGTCGCATATACTTACTCCGGCGCTTTCGGAAGATGATCCGGACATGATGTCAGAAAGAATTTCAACGGAAGAAACAGTATCTTTCGACAGTTGGGTATTGCAGTCAAAGACGTTTATCTTTTCGATCTCATTTCCGAAGAATGATATTCTGTAAGGATCATTGAAGGAATATGAGAATATATCCACTATTGACCCCCTTATTGCATATTGCCCGGGAGAAGAAACGAAATCTACCTTCTCGAATCCCTTTTCGTACAAAACATTCTTCAAAGTATCATGATCGATTTCGTCACCTATTTTCAAATTCAGTACTGAATTTTCAATCGTAGTTCTGTCGGGTACAAGTTCTTCAAGAGCTTCAGGATACGATACAATGACAGCCAACTCCCCTTTATTTGAAAGGATCTTTCCTACTGCAGCAGTCCTCTGGACTTCCAACGTAGCCTTGAAATTGCTCCTTTCAACGCTTTTGCCGGAATCAGGGAGGAAAAATACACAATCGCCTTCCAGAAGATAATAAAGGTCAGAAGCACAGTATTCCGCAGCCTCTTTTGACGGAAGTACAATAAGATTGACCCCGCTGTCAACTATACTGCTGACAACGAACCAACGTGCTGACAGAAACAATCCGCTGCAAAAGGATTCACGGGATAGTGAAATACTTTTTGCAAGGGCCCTGGTCGGAGATGAACTTATCAACATTCAGAACAAAAATCTGTTGAAAACCTGTTCATAACCCTGTTGGAAAAATTTCAAAAATAAATTTGAATATATCATCTGCCCGTATAAGCAGAACAGGTTTCGGAAAAACAAATATTAAAAACAAAAGTTTTCAAAAAGTTTCAAGGGTAGTTTTCAACAATTATTCCATCAGTTATATTTTTATGCTACAATAGCTTACAAACTTTATCAACAAGTTGACATCCACAACATCATCAATACTTTCTTTAAATAAAAAAAAGTATATTTGTAATGTTAAAAGGACGCGCCATGGCAGACGAATTCAACCCACATAATTCTAGCAAGGACAAAGATAAGGATTTGGAAGAAAAAATAAGGCCACAGGAAATAGAAGATTTCACCGGTCAGGCCAAGATAATATCCAATCTGAAAATATTCATAAAGGCAGCGAAGATGAGGGGTGAGTCCCTCGATCATGTTCTTTTCCATGGTCCTCCCGGACTGGGAAAGACTACCCTCGCCCATATCATTGCGAACGAGCTTGGGGTAAACATGAAAATCACTTCGGGCCCAGTTCTGGACAAGCCGGGCGATCTTGCAGGTCTTCTTACTTCTCTTGAAACCGGTGATGTACTTTTCATAGACGAGATACACCGTCTATCTCCGGAAGTGGAGGAATACCTTTATTCCGCCATGGAGGATTATGTCATAGACATTATGATAGACAAAGGTCCAGGGGCGAGATCCGTAAGGATATCACTCAATCCTTTCACCCTGGTAGGAGCTACGACAAGAAGCGGACTTCTCACAGCTCCTTTGCGTGCAAGGTTCGGAATAACCTGCGCAATGGAATACTATGACACTCCTGATCTGGAGAAAATCGTAAAGAGAAGCGCCAGGATCCTTAATATCGGTATAGAGGACAACGCAGCGAAAGAAATAGCGCTCCGAAGCCGTGGTACACCACGAATAGCAAACGCCCTTCTGAAAAGGGTAAGGGACTTCGCTCAGGTGGAAGGAGACGGACATATAGACATCGCAATTTCGAAGTATGCTCTTGATGCCCTCAATATAGACAAGAGGGGACTTGACAAGATCGACAACAACATCTTGCATTCCATTATCACGAAGTTCAAGGGAGGCCCTGTCGGAATCAGTACTATAGCTACCGCTGTCGGTGAAGACTCAGGTACGATAGAGGAAGTTTATGAGCCTTTCCTCATAAAGGAAGGTTTCATCCAGAGAACCCCCAGGGGAAGGATGGCCACAAGACTGGCTTATGAGCATCTTGGACTGCAGAGGTACCTTTCCAATGCAGATGAACCGGGATTGTTCGATGATCCCGAGATTATCTAGAACGGATTGTTCGGTTAGTCATTCTACTGTAATTTTAGGCTACGTCATGCACTGACTTATGAAAAAGACAATTGTTTCCCTTCTGGCGCTCTTTCTTTCAATTCAAGCCTTCTGCTGTACTTCGGTTATAATATCCGGACGCATCACCAGTGATGGTAAGCCCATCATGATGAAGCACCGTGACACTGGCCAAGTGAACAACAGAATTGAGCGTTTTACGGGTGACAAATACGATTTTGTAGCTCTAGTGAACTCTGATTGGAACACAAATCCCTTAAGCAAATACGGCAAAAGCGGTGAGGCATGGACAGGAGTGAATTCCGCAGGATTCAGCATTATGAACACTGCTACCTATGATTTAAAGGACGACGATGTCCCTGAAGAAGAGATGGATCGTGAGGGTGTAGTGATGTTCAAAGCCTTGGGAACATGTGAAACGCTGAAGGATTTCGAAGATCTTCTTGACAACCTTCCGAAGCCTTTGGGTGTTGAAGCCAATTTCGGTGTCATTGACGCTCACGGAGGAGCAGCTTATTATGAAGTCAACAACTCAAGGTGGGTAAAGTTCGATGTCAATGAAATATCTTCCGGTTACAGGGTTGTTACCAATTTTACCGAAAGCGGAAGACCAGAGGACAGAAAGGGAGTCGACAGGTATGAGAAAGCCAGCCTTATTATGAAGAACATAGGAACATATGTAAACACATCTTCGATCAGCGGCAGGGTTACGAAAAGGGATATTTCGCATAAGGATCTCATCAATAAGATATCCCGAAGCGGCAGTCCTGTTTTGAGGGATATAACCTCAGCTTCCATAGTGATTGAAGGAGTAAAGAACGGAGAGGATCCTTCACATACAGTCATGTGGACCGCCCTCGGCTGGCCTGCTACTACAGTATATGTTCCCATTCTGGTTCTCAATGAAGACCATATTCCTTTTTACCTAAAGTCCTCCTCTTCCTCTCAGAATGCCATCCTTTGCGACAATTCTATAAGAATGAAGGGAAGCGATAAGATAGCGGAATGTATGGAAGTTGAAAAGGTGATTGACCGCAGGTTCTACAGCATTTTTACGCGATGGACAAAAGGATTTCTTCCGTATAGCCGTTTCTGTAGGCTTTATGACAGTATGTGCATGAAATATTTTGAAGTGTATGAAGAAAAATTCAATGATTCTTAATCTTTAGGTATGCTTTCAATTGCGGTTTTGCCTAAAAATGACTAAAATTGCAGATAAATTGGATCTCCCATATAAAAATCATTAATAACTATACAATGGCCGATAAATTAATTTCCAAGATTCCTGACGGACCTTTGGCTGAAAAATGGACCAAAAGAAAGTCAGAAATTCGTCTTGTAAGTCCAAACAACAAAAGGAAACTCGAAGTCATCGTAGTCGGTACCGGTCTTGGTGGAGCTTCTGCCGCTGCTTCACTTGGTGAACTTGGCTACAACGTGAAAGTCTTCTGCATCAGCGACTCTCCTCGTAGGGCACACTCTATTGCCGCTCAGGGTGGTATCAATGCAGCTAAGAACTATCAGAATGACAACGACTCCGTCTACCGTCTTTTCTATGATACCATCAAGGGTGGTGACTACCGTGCACGTGAGGCGAATGTTTATCGTCTTGCTGAAGTCAGTGCCGCTATCATAGACCAGTGCGTAGCTCAGGGAATTCCTTTCGCACGTGAGTATGGCGGATATCTCGCCAACCGTTCTTTTGGTGGTGTGCAGGTAAGCCGTACATTCTACGCCAGGGGACAAACCGGACAGCAGCTTCTTCTTGGAGCTTATGCATCTCTCAACAAGGAAATAGCTGCAGGTACCGTAAAGAGTTATCCTCGCCATGAGATGCTTGACCTTGTTATCATCAACGGTGAAGCTAAGGGTATAATTGCGCGCAACCTTGTTACCGGAGAACTCGAAAGGTTCGGTGCCCATGCTGTTGTAATAGCTACAGGAGGTTATGGAAATACTTATTTTCTCTCCACTAACGCTATGAACAGCAATGGTTCAGCAGCTTGGCAGTGCTACAAGAAAGGTGCTTTCTTCGCAAATCCTTGCTTCGCTCAGATCCATCCTACCTGTATTCCTGTACATGGTGACCAGCAGTGCAAGCTGACCCTCATGTCAGAGTCTCTTCGTAATGACGGAAGAATCTGGGTTCCAAAGAAACTTGAAGATGTTGAGAAACTCCGCAAGCATCAGATAAAAGCTTCTCAGATTCCCGAGGAAGACCGCGATTACTATCTCGAGCGCCGTTATCCCGCTTTCGGTAACCTCGTTCCTCGTGACGTCGCTTCAAGGGCAGCTAAGGAAAGATGCGATGCTGGTTTCGGTGTAAACGAAACAGGTCTCGCCGTATATCTTGATTTCGCTGACGCCATCAAACGTCTGGGTCACCAGAAGGTTGCCGAGCGTTACGGAAACCTCTTCGAGATGTACGAGAAAATCACCGCTTCATCCCCTTGGGAGGAGCCTATGATGATTTATCCTGCCATCCACTACACCATGGGAGGTATCTGGGTTGATTACGATCTTCAGACAACCGTTCCTGGTCTTTATGCGATAGGTGAAGCCAACTTCTCGGACCACGGCGGAAACCGCCTCGGCGCTTCAGCCCTCATGCAGGGTCTTGCTGACGGTTACTTCATTCTTCCTGTCACTATCGGCGATTATCTTTCACATAAGTTTGCTGAGCCCAAGACTGACACTAATGCTCCTGAATTCGAGGTTGCACAGAAGGCAGTCCAGGAGCGTATCGACAAGCTCTTTTCCATTAAGGGAAAGAAGACTGTTGATTCAATGCATAAGAAGCTTGGAAACATCATGTGGGAGTATGTCGGAATGGCCCGTTCAGAGGAAGGTCTTAAGACAGCCATCAAGGAAATCAAAGAACTCAAGAAAGAGTTCTGGTCAGATGTATGTGTTCCCGGAACTCAGTTTGAGTTCAATCAGGAACTTGAGAAGGCTCTCCGCCTTGCTGACTTCCTTGAGATAGGTGAACTTATGGCTCGTGACGCTCTCAACAGGAATGAGTCCTGCGGTGGACACTTCCGTATTGAAAGCCAGACCGAAGAGGGTGAAGCGAAACGTGATGATGAAAACTTCATGTATGTCGCAGCCTGGGAATACAAGGGAGAAAATGAGGAGCCTGTTCTCCACAAAGAACCTCTCAAGTATGAATACATTCATGTCGCTACCAGAAATTATAAAGACTAAGGAAGTATGGAATTCAATTTAAAGATATGGCGTCAGAAAAACGCCAAGGCTCAGGGACATTTCGAGACTTATCATATTTCTGGTATCGAAGAGGATGCTTCTTTCCTCGAGATGCTCGATATTCTCAATGAACAGCTTATAAGGGAAGGAATGGATCCTGTCGCCGTTGATAAAGGTTGCCAGAGCAGTGGTCCAGTTTCTTTCGACCACGATTGTCGTGAAGGTATCTGCGGTGCTTGCTCATTGTACATTGACGGTAGGGCTCATGGTCCGGACGATCATGTTACTACTTGCCAGCTTTTCATGCGTCATTTTAAGGATGGCGCCACCATTACAGTTGAACCTTGGAGAAGCAGAGGTTTCCCTGTAATCAAGGATTTGGTTGTAGACAGGACCGCTTTCGACAAGATACTTCAGGCTGGTGGATTCATTTCAGTACGTACTGGAGCCGCCCAGGATGCCAACAATATCCTCATTCCTCACGACAAGGCTGAGAAGAGCATGGATGCTGCAGCTTGTGTAGGTTGCGGAGCTTGTGTAGCAACTTGCAAGAACGGTTCAGCTATGCTGTTTGTAGGTGCCAGAGTCAGTTCTCTCGCTCTTCTTCCTCAGGGTCGTCCTGAGGCTGAGCGTCGTGCACGTGCGATGGTTGCCAAGATGGATGAACTTGGTTTTGGTAATTGTACCAATACCAGGGCTTGCGAAATGGAGTGTCCTAAGGGCATTTCCGTTGATCACATCGCAAGACTCAACAGGGAGTTCCTCAAATCAAAGTTCCGTCAGTAACAGAACATTCTCAATAAATGATAAGGAGTCTCTTTTGAGGCTCCTTATTTGGTGTATTTGTGTACGCTATTTATTCGCATATCCTACCAAAGAAAGTTGTTGAAAGGATATCTTCCGGCGTGGATTTCTGCGACCATTTTATAAATGTCGTTTCTCAGTTTAGGTATACCTGTCTTTTCCTTTGCCGAAATGAATATACACGGCGTCTTTTCCTGTGCTATCCAACTGTTTTTCAATTCATCAAGAGTAATATTGTCCTTGTTTTTGGGCTCAAGTGAATATTCATCATACTCTTTGTAAGTATATGCGTCTATTTTATTGAAGACAACATATACAGGTTTATTGCTTGCACCAATATCCTTCAATGTATTTTCTACAACCTTCATCTGCTCTTCGAAATCAGGTGCTGAAATGTCCACTACGTGTATAAGTATGTCAGCCTCTCTTACTTCATCCAGAGTGCTTTTGAAGGCTTCTACAAGCTGGGTGGGAAGTTTTCTTATGAATCCTACCGTATCACTGAGAAGGAAAGGCACATTCTCAATAACAACTTTTCTTACTGTTGTATCAAGAGTGGCGAACAGCTTGTTTTCAGCGAAAACATCACTTTTTGCCAGGAGGTTCATAAGTGTGCTTTTGCCTACATTCGTATAACCTACCAGAGAAAGTCTCACTAGAGAGCCTCTGTTGCTTCTCTGAGTGGCCATCTGTTTGTCGACCTTCTTCAGTTGTTCCTTAAGTTTGGTTATCCTTTCCTTAACTATACGGCGGTCTACCTCTATCTGGGTTTCACCCATACCTCCTCTTGTTCCATGACCTCCTCTTTGTCTTTCAAGGTGGGTCCACATGCCGGCAAGCCTTGGAAGCATATAGTTGTATCTTGCCAGTTCTACCTGCATTTTGGCATAGGAAGTTTTGGCTCTTTGGGCGAATATTTCCAGAATAAGACTTGTTCTGTCAATTACTGAACTTGTCTTTATTGTTTTTTCAATATTCCTTTGCTGCATTCCTGTCAATTCATCATCGAATATGACATAACGGATGCTGTTTTCCTCACAGTATTGGGCTATTTCTTCAAGTTTCCCGCTTCTTATATAGGTAGCATTGTCAGGTTTGTCAACCCTTTGGACGAACTTACGGTCACCTGTAGCTCCTGCAGTCTCTGCAAGAAACTCCAGTTCATCGAGGTATTCCATTACCTTTCTTTCTTCGTCCCCGTCTTTTATTATTCCAACGAAAACTGCTTTTTCTACTTTTTCCTCAATATTTGACATATTATCAGTCAGCTGTAATTTTCAAAAAAAGGCTGGCCCTAAGGTCAGCCTGATGTTCTGATACGTCCGTTCAATTAGCGGAGCTGGAAGATAACAGGGAAGGTGTAGGTTACCTTAACAGCGCGGTCCCTCTGTTTTCCAGGTTTCCATTTAGGTGAGCTGGAAACAACACGAACAGCTTCCTTGTCAAGAGCGGGATCAACACCACGGAGTACCTTAACGTTTGAGACTGAACCGTCAGCGTTAACGGTAAACTGAAGTGTAACACGACCTTGGACACCGTTCTCCTTTGCAATCTCAGGATAGACGAGTCTTTGGTTGACCCACTTTGAGAACTCGTTGGCATCGCCTCCATTGAATGAAGGTTTCTCCTCAACGAGCTGGAAAGGTATGGCCTCTTCCTCAACAACTTCTTCCTGGACCTCCTCAACGTAATCCATGATTTCAACACCCATGTTGGCATCATCCTCGAGATTCATGAAGGTGTCATCTTCAAGTTTGATGTCATCATCTACGATGTCGATCTGGTCTGAAAGAACAGGAATCTTAGGTGCGGCCTCTGGCGGAGGAGGAGTTTCCTCAGTAATAGGAACCATGTCCTCGATTTCCACTACCGCTTCCTGCTGATCAAACATGGATACTTTCTTCTCCTTGGTGGTGTACTCGAAAGCACCCCAAACCACGAGCAGAGCGAACACAAAACCTATCTCGGTGAACAAAAGTTTTTTGTTCTCCAAGCTGGCTTTCTCGGATTTTTTGATCTCCATATCAGTTGTTTTTGAATCGGTTTGCGCTCCAAAGTTATGAATTTTTAACTTTTATTCAAACTTTTTTGAATCACTATCCCCTTCTGAAACTGTTTTGGTGCCATTTTTTGTAAAATATTTGCGGAATAGATAATTTTGCGTTCCGAATCAAGTTCAATTCAAAACGAATATTATGGTAAGTTATTATTTCGAGGATACGGACTTCAAATTCAAAAATAGGAAGTTCAATAACTCCTGGTTGAAGATGGTTGCAGAAAGCGAAATTAAAAAATTGGGCCAGATCAGCATCATTTTCTGTTCAGACAATTATATCCTTGACATTAATCAACGTTACCTTCAGCACGACTATTTTACCGACATTATTACTTTTGATTATTGCGATGGCAATGTTCTTTCAGGTGACCTTTTCATAAGCGTTGATTCAGTTCGTGAGAATAGTCTCTTCTACGGCGTTGACTTTGAAACTGAGCTTTATAGGGTAATAGTTCATGGTATTCTTCATCTTATAGGTTATGATGATCATACTGAAGATGATATCAAGGTAATGCGTGAAAAGGAAAACTATTACCTTGTAATGAGAAAGCAACTTTTAGGTAGATGAACTTTTATTTTGACATTATCGTTGTAGGAGGTGGTCATGCCGGCTGTGAAGCCGCTATGGCTGCAGCTAACCTCGGTTCCAGAGTGCTTCTTGTTACCATGGATTTCAATGCTCTGGCAAAAATGTCCTGCAATCCTGCTGTCGGTGGAATTGCAAAAGGCCAGATTGTAAGGGAAATAGATGCTCTTGGAGGATATTCAGGTATTGTTACTGATATGTCCACCCTTCAGTTCAGAATGCTCAATAAGTCCAAGGGACCAGCAATGTGGAGTCCAAGAGCGCAATGTGATAAAATGGCGTTTTCGCTCAATTGGCGAAACATCATTGAACATACTTCGAATATTTCTGTTTATGTTGATACGGTTACTTCTTTCTCTTTTGACGGGTATAGAGTGACTGGCGTCAATACAAAGACCGGAGCCGCTTTCAAAGCTAAAGCTGTCATACTTACTGCCGGAACTTTCCTCTCAGGTAAACTCTTCATAGGAATGACTTCTTTTGAAGGCGGCAGGATAGGGGAGCTGTCTTCTTACGGAATAACTGAGCAACTGGTTTCAATGGGACTCGAGTCTTCCAGAATGAAGACAGGCACTCCCCCGAGAATTGACATCAAGTCCATCGACCTTTCTAAGTCTATCATTCAGATTGGTGATACTTCACCCGCAAGATTCTCTTTTCTTCCTTATCCTTCTTCTATACAAGGAAAGGATCCTCAGATGCCTTGTTATATTTTCCATACCAATCCCGAAGTTCATGACATCCTCAAATCAGGATTCAGTGAGTCACCGCTTTTCAATGGACTCATTCATGGAAAGGGTCCTAGGTACTGTCCGAGCATTGAAGACAAACTTCGCACTTTCGCTGACAAGGATTCTCATCAACTTTTCCTCGAACCGGAGGGAAGGACCATTGATGAGTACTATCTCCAAGGATTTTCATCTTCATTGCCTTTAAAAATCCAAATTGAAGCTCTTAGGTGCATTTCCGGATTCGAAAATATTCAACTTTTAAGACCTGCTTATGCAGTTGAGTATGATTATTTTGAACCTACTCAATTAAAGCAATCACTTGAACTCAAGAATATCGAAAATCTTTTCTTTGCCGGGCAGATTAACGGAACAACGGGTTATGAAGAGGCTGCTGCGCAAGGAATAATGGCCGGAATCAACGCTCATCAGAAGATCAATGACAAGGAACCTTTCATTCTAAGAAGAGATGAAGCATATATTGGAGTACTCATTGACGATCTTATTACAAAGGGCGTCGACGAACCATACCGCATGTTCACCTCTAGAGCAGAATATCGTATAATTCTTCGACAGGATAATGCTGACTTCAGACTGACATCAAAGTCGCATGACCTTGGTCTGGCTTCTGACTTCAGATACGATTATACTCAAAAGAAGTATGATTATGTATCCAAGTTGAATGAATTTGCGGAAAACTATTCCATAAAGCCGACCGCTGTCAATCCTTATTTGGAGTCAGTTTCATCAAAACCTATTTCTGAATCAAAGAGGATAGTAGATATAGTATCCAGACCTGATGTACATTTGTCAGATATCTATAATAATGTTCCACGTGGAACATTATCTAAATTTTCTATTGATGAAATTGTGCCCTTAATTGAAGATGGTAAAACTATAAACGATTCTGAAATTTTTTATTTCAAGAACGAGGTTATGGATTCCGCAGAGGTTACCATAAAGTACAAGGGTTACATTGAGAGGGAACAACTGTTGGCCGACAAAATTTCAAGACTTGAAAATTTGAAGATACCTGATGGTTTCGATTTCAGTAATCTTAACGGCCTCTCGATTGAGTGTAGGCAGAAACTTGCAAAATACAGCCCTAGAACCATTGCGCAGGCTTCTCGCATCTCAGGTGTTTCGCCTTCTGATATTTCTGTTCTTCTGGTTTATCTCGGTAGATAGTGATTCGTTCTATTGAACGCTTTTCAAATTACATGGATTCTTATAAACTGAAATCAGCCGATAAAATAGCCGATAAATAAAAAGTGTTCCACGTGGAACACTTTTATTATAAATGTCAATTATGTCTGTCTTTTATTTCTGATTCTTCTAAGAATTAGAGCTTTTTCAGAGCTTCCTTAATAAGGTCTTCAACTTTTGCATCAGGATTCTTCTTGATTATATCCGGAAGTACCTTGTTTATATTGATCTTACTGAATCCAAGCATGGTCAATGCAATAGTTGCTTCTTCTACAATTGCATTGTTGGTTACAATATTAGGAATTGAGCCGGAAGTACCGCCGCCTTTTACAATCTTATCCTTAAGATCGAGAATAATTCTCTGAGCTGTTTTAAGACCAATTCCCTTTACTGATTTGATCTTTGTAACGTTGTCACCAATAATGGCGTTCCTTATCTCCTCATCTGTGAGGGATGAGAGCATCATCCTGGCTGATCCTACTCCTACTCCATTGACACTGATAAGAAGTTTGAAAAGTTCTCTTTCGTCCTTCGTTGCGAATCCGTAAAAGGTCTCTTCATCTTCCCTCAGATAGTGGAATATATAGACCTTAGCCTCATTTTTTCCCTGTAATGCTTCATATGTCTGAAGGGATATATTGATGCTGTATCCAATATTTCCGCACTCAAGAACTAGTTCTGCAGGATTGATTTCCTCTATTATTCCTTTGATGTAATCGTACATGTAATTGGCTGCTTTTCTTTTACAAAAATACTTCAAATAAGCCGCAAATGAAAGAAAGTTCGTAAATTTGTCTTCCTTTAAAAATTAATGAATGACAGTTGAGGAATTAAGAAAATATTTTCCTGGTCTCGATAAGGTTATTTTCGGAAAGAAACTCGTTTATTTCGATAATGCGGCTTCTTCCCAGCGTTATATCAATGCAGTGAGAAGACAGGAGGATCTGGCTCTTAACAAGAATGCCAATATACATAGGGCTGTCCATAAACTTGCAAATGACGCTACTGAAGAATATGAATCAACCAGAATTGAAGTAGCAAATTATATAAATGCGGTATCCAGGGAAGAAATTATTTTCACTTCGGGAACCACGGCCTCCATCAATCTGGTAGCATTTTCTTTCGGCGAAGTATTCGTTCACGAGGGTGATGAAATACTAGTTTCCGAGGCGGAACATCACTCCAATATTGTCCCTTGGCAGATGCTTTGTCTCAGAAAGAAGGCAATTCTTAAAGTAATCAAAGTTGATGACGACGGAATTCTTGATATGGAATCTCTTAAGAGTCAACTCTCGGAAAGAACAAGAATTGTCGCTGTCGCTCATATTTCCAATGTACTTGGAATTCTCAATCCCGTAGCTGAAATAGTAAAAATCTGTCATAAAGCTGGAGTTCCTGTCCTTATTGACGGAGCTCAGGGAATTGTTCATCAAACAATTGATGTTCAAGAACTTGATTGTGATTTTTATGCTTTTTCAGGACATAAGGTTTACGCTGCTACAGGAACAGGAGTTCTTTATGGTAAAAAGAAGTGGCTGGAGCAAATGCCTCCTTACATGGGTGGCGGTGAAATGATAGAGACAGTGAAGTTCTCTGGAACAACATACGCACCTCTTCCCGCTAAGTTTGAGGCCGGGACTCAGAACTTCAATTCAATACCTACACTCAAGGACTCTATTGAACTCTTTAAATTATTGAAAGATAAAGAATTGGTTGAGTATGGACAAAGAGTTTACAAAGCACTTTCCGATGCTCTTTTCCATGATCCAAGGATAAAGGTATATGGTGTTCCATGTGGAACAAGTCAGAAGATTCCTCTTTTCTCAATTTCAGTCAAAGGTGTTCACCATGAGGACCTTGCGCTCCTTCTTGATAAAATGGGAATAGCTGTTCGTTCTGGTCAGATGTGTGCGGAACCCATTATGGACAGATTCGGAGTGACCGGTATGTTGAGGATTTCTCTTGCTCCTTACAACACCATTGAAGAAGTGGAATATTTCTTGAAGTCTCTCGATAAGGCGATTTCGATGCTTTCATAGTAAAGTGTCATAGAAATGTTATATCAATATGGAAAAATCTCTCTCGGAAGTAGAAAACGAAATAATTGAAGAATTCTCCATGTATGAGGAGTGGCTCGACAAGTACGAATATCTGATCGATCTTGGAAAGAACCTTGAGCCTTATCCGGAATCTTCCAGAACTGATGAACGGCTTATCAAAGGTTGTCAGTCCAGGGTATGGCTCGATTCAAAATTCGAGGAAGGAAAAATATATTTCTCGGCGGACAGCGATGCGATCATAACGAAGGGGATAATTTCTCTTCTCATCAGCGTTTATTCAGGAAGAACCCCTGAAGAAATCCTTTCGTCAGATTTTTCCTTCATCGACAAAATCGGATTGAAAGAGAATCTTTCTCCGACCAGGTCCAACGGTCTTGTTTCGATGATTTCAACGATAAAAGCGCTTGCGCTCGAAAACAGTAACGCATAAATAATTTTCTGATGGGTTTGAAGGACTTGTTTTCTGGTAAACAAAATGAAATAGAAAAAGCCTTTACAGATACTTCAGAGGCTGTTTTCGATGGTAAAAACGAGGATAAAGACCCCGCTGAGAATCCGATTTTTGACAAAGGTTCGATAGAAGGTACGCAAAAAACGTCTTCTCAAGAGGATGTTTCGCCAAAAGAGGCGGAAGTTCTTACAGCGGAAGATGTCAAGAATCTAGCTCCTTTGTATTCCGATGTAGTCCTTGCATTGAAGCAGGTTTATGATCCGGAAATTCCTGTCAACATTTATGACCTCGGCCTTATCTATGAACTCAACATCAACAAGGTTCATGAAGTCTATATCAAAATGACTTTCACGGCTCCGAATTGTCCAATGGCCGATGACGTACTTATGGATGTCAAGACTTCGGTAGAAGATGTTCCTGGAATCAAATCCTGCGTAATTGATCTCACCTTCGATCCGGTCTGGGATCAGAGCATGCTTTCCGAAGAAGCTAAAGTCATCCTTGGTTTTGATTAGGATGAGCGATACTGTCGGAATATATTTTTCTTTGGGATCCAATCTGGGAGAAAGGGAGACTTTGATTCGAAAGGCAATTTCTCTTCTTGAGGTTTATTTTCTCTCGGATGCCAAAGTTTCTTCCCTCATTGAAACGGAACCTTGGGGTTTTTCTTCAGAGAATAAGTTCATCAATTGCGTTATCCGCTTCGATATTCCCGCTGCCGGTCAGGATCCTTTTCTTCATAGCCATAGGATCCTTTCGGAATGCAAGAGAATTGAATCGTCCCTGGGAAGGGAACAGAAGGTTGAATTCGATCCTGAAGGAAACAGAATTTATTATTCCCGCACAATTGATATAGATATTCTTTTCTATGGAAATGAGAGAATAGATTCTTCAATTCTTCACATACCTCACAAACTTATAGGCGAAAGGGATTTTGTGTTGATTCCCCTTAATGAGGTCATCGAAAGTGGTATAATGCAACACTTTCCCGATATATTTCGGTCAAAATGATTATTTTTGCATCCTCAAAGAAAACGAGTAAACTTTAAAAAGACGATATAATGACACAGGAAGAACTTTTCAAGATTCTGGTTGCCCACTGCAAAGAGTATGGTTTCATTTTCCCCTCCAGTGAAATATACGACGGTCTGGCTGCCGTTTATGATTACGGCCAGATGGGTGTCGAACTCAAGAACAACATAAAGAAATACTGGTGGGAGGCAATGACTCGCCTCAATGAGAACGTAGTAGGTATTGATTCATGCGTTTTCATGCATCCTAAGACATGGGTCGCTTCCGGTCACGTAGCTGCTTTCAATGATCCTCTTATCGACAACAAGGATTCCAAGAAGAGGTACAGGGCGGACAATCTTATCGAAGATTATCTCGGAAAGATTGAGGAAAAAATGAATAAGGAGGTCGAGAAAGGACGCCGCAAATTCGGAGAGAATTTCGATGAGGCAAAATTCCGTGAGACTAACCCCAACATCCTCCGGGAGAAGAAAAAATACGACGAAATACATGAGCGTTACCTTGCTGCAGAAAACGCCAATGATCTCAAGGCTTACAGGGATATTATCGTTGATTGCGGTATCGTATGCCCTATTTCCGGAACTTCGAACTGGACCGATGTCCGTCAGTTCAACCTCATGTTCAGTACCTCCATCAGCAATACTGGAGCCAATGACGACAAGATTTATCTCCGTCCTGAAACTGCTCAGGGTATTTTCGTGGAATACCTTAATGTCCAGAAGACAGGAAGAATGAAGATTCCTTTCGGTATAGCACAGATAGGAAAGGCCTTCCGCAATGAAATCGTTGCCCGTCAGTTCATTTTCAGAATGAGGGAGTTCGAACAGATGGAGATGGAGTTCTTCTGCAAGCCCGGAACAGAGATGGAGTGGTTCAAGGCATGGAAGGAGAACCGTATGAAATGGCACGTGAACCTCGGTATGGGTGCGGAGAATTATCGTTTCCATGACCATGAGAAACTTGCTCACTATGCCAATGCTGCTACCGATATAGAATTTAATTTCCCGTTCGGTTTCAAAGAACTTGAAGGTATTCACTCAAGGACTGATTTCGATCTCGGAAACCATCAGAAACTCAGCGGAAAGAAGATCCAGTACTATGATCCCGAGACCCAGGAAAGTTACGTTCCTTATTGCGTTGAGACTTCCATCGGTGTCGACAGGATGTTCCTGGCAGTTCTTTCACATTCCTACAACGTTGAGCAGCTTGAAAATGGTGAAACCAGGGTAGTGCTCAGCATTCCTGCTCCTCTCGCTCCTGTAAAAGTCGCAATCCTTCCTCTGGTCAAGAAGGACGGTCTTCCCGAGAAGGCTCAGGAGGTAGTCAATCTTCTCAAGTATGACTTCGCTTATCAGTATGATGAGAAAGATTCCATCGGAAAGCGTTATCGCCGTCAGGATGCCATCGGAACTCCTTTCTGCGTAACTATCGACAACGAGACTATGCAGGACAACTGCGTTACTGTCCGTGACCGTGACACTATGCTTCAGGAGAGGGTTCCTATCGCTGAACTTCGCGACATGATTGACAAGAAGGTCAATATGGTTAACCTTCTCAGAAACTTGTAGAAACCGATAGAGACAAATAATTATGAAAGGAGGCGCTTCCCTTTGGGGTTGCGTCTTCTTTTTTCATTTGTTTCAACTTATGAGTAAATTTGCAAGGCAACGTCGTCAAATATGAAGAGCAGAACCTTATATATTCTTTGTGCCATCTGTCTGATTGCAGGTATATTATCTTCATGCGATTCTTCCGTAAGGATCTCTCTCAAAGAAATTCCGGAATACGTAGAGGCTAAGCCTGATAGCGCACTCTCCGTTTTAGGAAAAATCGACAGGTCAAAACTGTATTCAAAGCGCCTTAAGGCTGATTACATATATCTGAATGCCGCTGCCTTGGAAGAACGTTACCCGAGTCTCTCGGTTTCCGACGAAAACTCTATGAAAAGCGCAGCTGAATTCTATGAGAAACGAGGACCGAAGGAAAGGACCGCCAAGGCTTACTATTACCTTGGAAGAATTCAGTCAAAGTCCTCAAATCCCGGTGGAGCTCTGGTGTCATTCAATAAAGCAGCTGATTTCTCCGCGGACGATTATCTTTCAGGGTTGATTTACAGGGAGACGGCCAAGGTCTGCAATTATATGATGAACAATGTTGACGAGGCGTCTTATATGAAGAAGTCCGCCGAGATGTTCGCCAAAGCCGGATTTATAGGAGAAAGCGGGAGGTCACTTCTTCAGACGGGTCAAGCATATTTCAATCTGTCGGATTACGATTCGGCGGAGGAAATATACAAGTCAGTCCTTTATACATCACATCAGAATCTTGATACACTTCTTGAAGTAAACACTCTCCAGGCTTATTCGTCTTTGAATCTTGCCAAGCCGCAGCAGGACCCTGTTCTCGCAATCAACATGCTTGCCAGGGTTTCAGACCAACTGGGATATCCCCTTTCTGCGACGGACAAAGGCAACCTTGCCTATGCTTACAGTCTTCTCGGTAGGGATTCACAGGCGGACACCTGGCTCAATGAGGCTTTCAAAAGCAGTGAAACCAAAGAGGAAAAGGATAATATCAACTTCAGGGAATATCAGATTAATGTCCGTAAAGGAAATACTGTCAAAGCGTTGGAAGCCCTTGAAAAGGTCATGGAATCCAACAACGAGGCCATGAATTCCGCCTTGCTTCAGTCGGCCATCTCTTCGCAAAAAAATTACTACGAAAAGGAAACCACTACTGCTATCGAAAAACTCGAAGCTGCAAGGTTGAGATTTTTCATAGTGGTTCTATTCCTTTTCATCCTCTTAGTGATAGGATTCAACTATTATCGCCTGCAAAGGCTCCGTGTCCAAAAGGAACTTTCCGAAGAAAAGGCAGAGACGGAAAGGGTGATGTCCATAGCGGAAGACCTTCAGAAACAGCTCCAGGACGCAAGCCGTCAGCCTTCAGGAAAGATGAACGAGAACTTCGAAGTACTGGAAAGGCTCTGCGAACAATTCTACGTTTACGAAGGAACGGACAATCTTCAGCCCAAGATAATAAAGGAAGTCAATTCCATTATAGACGGACTGAGGAAGAAGCCTTCTTATCTCGAACAGATTCTGAACGACAAGGCTGATGGTCTCATGATAAAGTTCCGACAGCAGAACCCGACGCTGAAGGAGGATGACATAAGGCTTTTCTGCCTTAATGCCGCCGGACTTTCGTCCACTACTATTTCTACTCTTTTGGAGAAGGACAAACAGTACATATACAATAGGCTCTATCGTCTTAAAGGCAGGATATCTTCCTCTAACGCCCCTGACAAAGAACTGTTCCTTAAGTTTCTTTCAAAAGGACAGTAGTGACAGAACACATGAAGGGTATATACGCCAAACAGGCATCTGACCAGCAAACCAATTTAGTCAAATGCCTGTTCTGAATTTTCTGGCAATTCAGTGCCCCCTTTAATATTTTATTTCAAACTTTTCGAGTTTGTTTTTCACGCTTCGCAGCGCCTTTTTTACAATAGCAAAGGTACTGCAAGATTCCTATGCCACCAACTTTTTTCTTTTGTAAAAACTCTCACGCCCCAAAATTAGGGTATTGATTATCAATATCTTATAAATCAGAAACTCTCAAAAAATCTCTCATTTTTATAAATACTTAATAATCAATGTTTTATATAAAGCATTAATTTTCAATAATTTAAATAAACTCTTATCAAAAGTCTTCATTTTCGTTTTTGCATTTTGCCTCTTTTGTCATTCCACTTGAAAACAAAAACAAAGGCATCACCGGGGGAGGTGACACCTTTGCAATTTTACGCAGAAAATAGACTTCTGTCCTTGGCGGCTCAGTTCTTTTTGAGACTCCAGCCGATCTGCATATTGTTGTAGTTCCCGGCAAGAGAGCTGATGGTGCTTGCTGTTCCGCTTTGTTTTCCTACAACGGACAGGGCCGTCTTGATGAAAGAAAGGAATCTGTTTCCCTCAAAAAGCATCTGGCATCCTGTGACGGTTCCCTGAAGGGTTCCGGTCATGGACATATACTTCATCACCTTTCCGAACTGCAGTTGTACCTTTTTGCCGTCGTCAAGGGTTTTCCATGTTCCTCCAAGCGGAATACCGAGAAGGGTGCATGTGAAGGTAAGGTCTTCGTTGAAAGTGAAAGTCATCGACCCTTCACGAATACCGACTTTCTGGAGATATTCATTCACTTTTGTCTCCATTCCTGAGGAGACTGCCGTTCCTGCTACGCTGGAAAGCACGTCGTCGCTTCCGAGATTGATGGCGGAACCCGTGTATGTCCAGTTGCCCAGGAGGTTTACGGCTGTAGTGTTTCCGGTATAAGCTTGGATAACTTTGGAGACTCCATTGAGAATTCCGGAAGCGTTTCCGCCAGAGGTTACGCTGCCAAGAAGGCTTCCGAGAGATTGGGCCGAAACGGTGGCCGAGAGGAGAACAGATGTGGCCAAAAGTACGATGGTTTTCTTCATTTTTTATGGTTTTATTGAAATGTCATTCTTCTTCGTTTTTCCATCCTTGAGCCCTCATAGGAAATTCAACGCCCTCCGGGCTCACCAGAACACATCCTACATCTTTTTGTGCGAGATGGCCGATAATGTCGAACGTCTGGAGGTCGTGTCGGACTTTTTCCATCTGCATTATAGGAATGGTGAAAAGCACTCTGTAGTCATTACCTCCGTTCATGGCAGCGGATATGGGGTCAATGTCAATTTCTTTGCCAAGGCTGAAGGAATTGCCTTCAAACGGAATTCTGTCCGCATATACCTTCACACCAAGTCCTGTTGAACGTGATACTCTCATACAGGCGTCGGCCAGCCCATGTTCTACAACAACACCGAAAGAGGGGGTTATTCCCGAGTCCTCGATTGTGCTGAGCACATAGGGGCTCAATTCCGGTTTGAGGTATGAACCGACTATCATCCTGTAGTTTTTGAGGTCGGGTTCCTTTCCGCTCTCCTCAAACTCCTGTTTCCCTTTTTCAAGAACCCTCATGCCGAGATATGCGGCCCCAAGGCTTCCGCTGACGCATATCAGGTCCTTGGTTTTGGCTTCCGAAAAGGCTGTATCGGACTTCCTCTCGCCGGAATAGCATATTCCGATTGAGAGTCCGTTCTTCGACGGGGCAAGATTCAGGGAAACGCTCTTGTATCTGTATTCTTTTGCTGCTGCGACCATTCCGTCCCAAAGATCCTTGACTTCCTTGAAATCCAATTTTGAAGATACTCCCAAGCTTATGTCCAAGGCTCTGGGGGAAGAAAGCCTGGAAAAAAGGTGCGAAGTTGCCGCCGTAATGCATTTGTGCCCCAGATGCTTTAGCGGAAAATACACCAGATCGAAATCCACCCCTTCCAAAAACAAAAGAGAACCGGTTACAACGGTCGAGCCCTCTGCTGGGGAGAAGGAACTTGGAGAGTGGGCTTTGAACGGAGTCCCTTCGTAAAGCCTTTCTATGGATTCTTCAACGCCTATTTCAGAGAAACTGTATTCACTCATTGTATTAAAATTTTTAATGAAGGTTATTACAAAAATAGTTCATTTTGTCCAATATCAGAAATTCAGCTCCCATAAGACAAAACAGGGTATTGTCGGCTACATTTTGTTTTGTGCCGGCAGCATTGAAAAACCGTTTAATGACAGCCGATAATGTTATACTAAACTTCTTATATTGTAAAATAATATATGACAAAATTCCTATAAAGTTTGGAAAATTATTCCAAGTACAATTATTTTCGGCATTCGGGAAGACCGGCTTTTAACTTGCGTTCTCATCAAGCATAGGGGCAGTTGTCCGAAAAACAGACGACTACGAAAACAAGGTTGTTTTTGACCGAGGACCAAACTGGACATGCAGATTTACATAAATGGCCACTAAGATTGCAAATCAACGGCAGAAGTACTATTTTTGTCTCATCTTGCAGAGCGCATTTCTGCATGGAAAACTAAAACCGTTAATTATTTTAGGATGAAAAAGTTTCTTCTTGCACTTCTCTTAGTTCTGCCGGTGGTTTCATATGCAAAGGGTCCCAAGACTCCCGCACAGCTGTCCGTGATATCATACAACATCAGGATGGGTGAAGCTTCTGACGGTACGAATTCATGGGCATACAGGTATCCCGCTTCGGCAATGATGATAATGGACCAGAAACCGGACATTTTCGGTCTGCAAGAGGCATATGACTATCAGGTCAACTATCTTTCTGAGTACTGCGCCGGATACAAGGGAGTCGGCGTCGGAAGAGAGAATGGAAAACACGAAGGAGAGCACATGTCCATCTTTTTCAATACCAAGAAAATAAAGCTTCTTAAGTGGGGAACCTTCTGGCTGTCCGAAACTCCCGATACTCCTTCAATGGGTTGGGATGCGGCATGCAAGAGAACTGCGACCTGGGCTCTTCTTCAGGACAAGGCCTCCAAGAAGAAGTTCTACTACGTAAATACCCATCTCGACCATGTTGGAGTGGAGGCCCGTAAAAATGGACTCAACCTCATAGTGGAGAGGATAGCCCAGATCAATAAAGAGGGATATCCTATGGTTCTTTCCGGAGACTTCAACATTCCTCCGACCGCCCCAGAACTTCAGGTTCTTGACGGAAAGATGAAAAGCGCAAGGGCTACGGCTGCGAAGACGGACAACTCCATCACTTACAACGCCTGGGGAAAGAAAGAGTCGGCCCAAGTAATCGACCATATCTACTACAGCGGCTTCAGCAGTTGTCCGGTATTCGAGGTCGTTACGAAGCCCTATTACGATAGGAATTATATTTCAGACCACTTCCCCGTAAGGGCGTTGCTAGTGTTTTAAAGAACTGACAATAACCAAGAATGAACAACAGGATTCTTCCGGCGCTTCTGTGCATTGCACTTGCGGCATCGTGCTCTCACCGCACCGGCTTGAAGCATTCGTCCCCGGAGTCACAGGGCATGAACTCCGAGTCGTTGATCCTTATCGACAGTGCCGTCAATGATGCTATCGCCCAGAAATTGATTCCCGGGGCCGTTGTCTCGGTGGTGAGAAACGAAAGGGTCGTATTCCTTCGCGCATATGGCAACAAGTCGGTAGTTCCGGAAGTGGAACCGATGACCGAGGAAACGATGTTCGATCTTGCGTCCGTAAGCAAATGCGTCGGTACCACCCTCTCTTTCATGCAGCTTGTGGAGCAGGGCAAAGTCCGTCTTTCGGACCCTGTCAGCCGATACATCCCGGATTTCAAACCTTGGGTCGATCCGCAGACGGGAGAAGAGGATGAAATCACCATACAGGATCTTCTGACTCACTCTTCCGGCCTTGATGCATACATCGGTGTTCCGTCATATGTCAAAGAATTCGGAGAAAACACTCCGGACTCCCTGATGAGGTACATCGCCACCCGTGTCAGACGAAATTTCAAGCCGGGAACGGACGTCATTTACAGCTGTCTCAACTTCATCACCCTTCAGAACATCCTCCAGAACATAACCGGTGAGAGGCTCTGTGATTATGCCCAGAAGAACGTGTTTGACGTCCTTGGGCTTCAGCACACGTGCTATTTTCCGCAGTATGGCAGTCCCCAGTCAAACAAGAACGCCGAGGAACTCGCCAAGTTGTGTGCACCTACGGAGGTTCAGGAAGACGGTTTGCCGCTTGTTGCCGCCGTGCATGATCCCATTGCTCGCCAGATAAATGCCGGCAATTCAGGAAACGCAGGCGTGTTTTCCAACGCTGAAGACCTCAGTGTCATAGCTGCAGCTATCCTCAAGGGCGGTTCCATTGAAGGGAAAAGGATCCTCGGGAAGGAAACTGTACGCCTGATGCTAACAATACCAAAGGACAATGACCCCCAGGTTGCGAGAGCTCTAGGATGGGACACATATGATATGTATCCCGGAACGAGCGGAGATATCTTCGAAAGGGAGCATACTGTCGGACACACCGGTTATACCGGAACCTCGATGGTTCTCGATCCGGAGACCAACACGGCACTTATCATCCTCGCTCACAGGGTACACCCAAACGATGTCGGCTCTTTGGCCCGTTTAAGGGCCGTTGTGGCGAACATTGTGGCCGGGTCGATAAACGAATAACCCCGAGGCCTGAAAGCCCTTCAGAAACGAAAAGAGACGCAATCCTGTCCAAGGGTGCGTCTCTAATTTGTTCTCCAGGGGTGTTAAACGATTTCCTTCTTTGAGACAGAATATCCTAGCCCGAGAGAGCTGATTTCCTTAAGGAACTCCGAAGTCACTGCTACTCTGAATTTGTTTGACGACATTCCTATACGGTATTTGGTCTTAGGGTCGTAAAGTGAAATGTTCAGTGAAATCTTTCCGGGGTTGTGCTTGACGACGTTCACAAGTTTTTTCCTCAGGTCGGCGTTCAACTGCGGGGTCGTCACATGTACTGAGAATCCTGTCAGGAATTCTTCAGACACGTTACCGAGAAGATAGATTTTCTTTATCTTTAACCCGAAAGGCGCTTTGATACCTTTTGCCGCGTCCTCCTGTTTCACTCTCCACTTTTCTCCGATTTCTCCTTCAATAAGTATGGCGGAATGTTCCTGCATGTAGCTCATGAAGGCCTCGTGGTCCTTTCCGAACAGAGGTAGTTCATAAGACCCGTTGTAGTCCTCTATGACAGTCCTTGAATAGGGTTTGCCGACCTTGTTCGTAAGAGCCTGGTATGAGGTAATGTATCCGGCAGTCATGATTTTCATGGAAGTGCGTTTGTCTTCGCAGTCCAGGATAGTCTGCGCGAGGTCGCTTATTTTGCATGTCACGAAGGTCTCCAGTTCGAAGCGGTATTTGTCCAAAGGATGTGACGACAAGTACATTCCGACCAGTTCCTTCTCCTTTTGGAGGAGGAAAAGCGAGTTCTCTTCGTTTATCAGAGCCGGCGGTTCCGGTTTGACCGGCTTAAGCTCTTCAATCTCTCCGAAAAGCGAGAAGGCGTTTTCCTCTG
>ERZ842401.1124-NODE-1124-length-39168-cov-24.859637_pt1 | contig 39168 bp, 31 predicted proteins | sample MGYA00521270_ERZ842401 | MGnify/ENA primary metagenome ERZ842401 (study PRJEB31892, sample SAMEA3878208) | bioreactor metagenome | biome: Moose rumen | place: Sweden | collected 2011-10 | study: EMG produced TPA metagenomics assembly of the PRJEB12797 data set...
GCGTAGACGGTGCAGTGGTGGCAGAGAGAGCAAAGAACGAAAAGGCTGGCACTGGTTACAACGCTTACACAGGCGAGTGGGTAGATATGATGAGCGCGGGCGTTATCGACCCTGCGAAAGTTACGCGCTCAGCGTTGCAGAATGCGGCAAGTATTGCGGGAATGCTCCTTACAACAGAGTGCGCAATCACCGATATTCCAGAGCCAAAAGCTCCTGCCGCTCCTTCTCCAGACATGGGCGGAATGTATTGATTTAGCCGTGTAAATCGGTTATTTATGTAGTAACGATATAAATCCTCGTGCGAGAAATCGGCGGGGATTTTTTGTTCTTGCAAAAACTACAAAGAAGCGGCGACTGGTTGAAGTTTATAGCCTAGTTCTCGAAGGACTGAAAAAAGAGTTTTGACCTTCACATTTTCGGCTTTGCCTGTTCTTAGATTTTGGATTGTAGTTGGTGAAACTCCTGCTCTTGCGGCAAGTTCACGCACACTCAAATCTGCATTTTTCATTTGCTCGCACATAAACTCAGATATAAGAAATTCATCATAGGATTTTTCAAATCCTTCTTTCCACTCTCTGTTTTCCATCATTCTTTCAAATGTGCTTTTTGCTTCATTCATAATAAGTTCCCTCCTTTACTCTATCTAGATAATCTGCACGAGCTGAAATAGCACAATCTTTATCTTGCTTCTTTAGTTTTTGGCTCTTTTTTACAAAAGCATTTGTGATTATGATTTTTCCGCCATCATAGAAAAATTGTATCACGTTGCTGTTTCAAAAGTTAATTAGATATTACAGATTATCAAAAAAGACCTGCTGAAAAACTCTAGCGGGTCTTTTTTTGTGAAGTTATTGGCGCAAAAAGCCGTATGCGTAGACTTTTTCGGCAATCTTTGCGGCGAGATTTTTTTGATTATCGCGCAAGGTTTTCAAAAGCTCGTTGTAATGCTCGTCGTTTTCGCTCTTGCTGTTCATTCGCCCATTTTTTTCGCCCTGAAAATAGCGGCGAATATCATAAAAACTTGCGTTTATGTTGATATTCCGCTTTGTAAAATAATATTTCCACAGTTCTTTTCCTGCCTCAAATACCGCGGCGGCTTCGCGAGACATTTTCCCTTCCGCTCTCCCTTCCCTTTTTACAAAACCGTCTGTGACGGCAAGAAGAGAGGTGGCAAGGTCATTTTTGAAACAGGCTGTGCCTGCTATAAAATCGCGCAGAAACGAACTCATAAAATGACTTTCAAACTCTTTTGCAGAACCAACTTCATCTTCTGTGAATGGAATCCACAGACTGTTTTTCACAGAGGCAGATGTAATTCTGTTTTTATCTCCAAAGATTGTAAAAATTAAACAATCAAGTTGAAACTCTTTATCATTCACCCAATCCTCAGACGGATAAAGAAATTGGTCATTGTGATTTATCCAAGAATGTTCAATACACTTTCTCACAGCATAATAAATGCAACTTTGTATCAAGTTATCTTTTGTGATTTGCCATTGATATTGATGATTCCACGGCTTATTTGGATTCTCAAGACAGACCGTTGATTGATGCTGAAAATCGTTACTCACACCGATTATATTTGCAATAGAGTTTTCTTGCTCTTTCTTTTTGTCTTTCTCAATGAAGTCTAAAGTCCAATCGTTTATATACTTGCAGTTCTCGTATGCAAACAAAGTTTTTGAACCGATAAAACTTCCGTCATTGTCGTATAAGTCAGCTTTTGTGTTTTGGAACTTTTCAACTTTTTCGCTATTCCAAACTTGAAAGCCTATCGGAAATTCCCCTTTTACATTATCAAATGTATTCGCAGGAACAAGAAATATCTTTTCAAGTTTTGCTAAAAAGCTATCTCTGATTGCAAAAAACTTTGAGCCTTGCAAATGTGTCAATGTAGAGAAAATTCCAAGTTTACAACCAAAAAGTTCCGCATAAATACGAGCCATAAACTGAATATATAATTCTCGTTTTGAATACCCCATAGCAGCAGAATATTTTTCTTGTACTTTTGAAACAGCAACTCCACTTCTGCCCTTTCCAATGCGAGCATCTCCCTCTGCATACGGAGGATTGATGTAAATCACGAGTTTTTTGCGCTTTTCCGCATCCGAAATGATGTCGTAGAGTTTTTTGGGCAGTTTTTCTGTTGAAAAATCGTCATTCAAGAAATCGAATTGAAAAATATGGTCTTCAAACAGATTCAACGCCTCTTTTTTCTCGTCGCCCGTCTTTAAAACCTGAGCTTTTGCAAGTTCTTTCATCACGTCAACATCGGCTTTGTCGATTGTGCTTGCCCAAATATTACTTTTGTTGGTTAAACCGTTTAAGAGGTTTCCTGTTCCCGCACAGCAATCCCAAATCACATATTCATCTTGCCACTTATCGCCCAAAACGTCTGCAAAATATTCCTGCGACTTCTGCACCCACATCTGCGGCGTAAAGAAACTGCCTTTTCGTTCTCGCACATCGTTTGGAACAAGCAAATCGCGCCGCTCAATCATATAATTCCAATATTCTTTTTTCGGCGGACGCTCGTAGATGTTCCAAAATTGAATATGCGCTTTTTGTCCGTCGTTGAATTCAACGGGAATCGAAGCCTCTTTTCCCATAAAAATCATATTGCTTGGCTTAACTTGATATTCATTTTTGCGAAGAACCACAAGGAGCGATTCTTTGAGGCTTTTATTATCCTCCGACAATAAATCTGCAAGAAAAAAATCCGCGCTCATCACGCCTGCTTTATTCAATTCTGCCCACGATGCTTCTATTGTCGGCATTACGATTTTTCGCCATTTTTGGTACACAAAGATAAAATTGTTTCGGCTCACCTGTATTTTTTCCAGCGTGTCGTTTTTGCGCTTAAAGTTTGCTTTTATGAACGAGCGCAATTCGCTTTCATCATCAACGAAGTCAAAAAGGAGCGTTTCGCTGTCTAAAATATCTTGAACAAGCGAATACAGTTGCAAAAACTCTTTCGTCGAATGATTTGACGGCGTAACATTCCAGTTAAAATCATTTTGCGAAAAAACGTGAACAATCTTATGCCATGGCAAAAATGCAATTTTTTCCGCGTCAAACGCACCCAAAAACTCAGGCGGCACATATTCGTCAAACGTTCTAGCCTTTCCAATCGTCAAAATAAGCTGCACGAAACTTTCGTTAATATCGCGTACGCTCCCGCGCTTTGCTTCTGCCCACAAAAGCGTTTGCACTTGTTTATTCTCTGTGTTTGAGTCAAACAGCATATTCTGTTCTTTTTCCGTCAAAACGGGAGCAACGCAAAAATCAATGTTCCCGATAAACTGTGTTGTATCGAACTTAGAAAAAAAATCTCGTGCGACTTTTTGCTTTATTTCGTCTTCTCTTACATCTTTATATTTCATACGATTATCATTATAACACAAAATAAAAGGTTCAATTTCAAGTTTTGCAAAAAAGTCATTCTGAGGAATGAAGTTGCAAAGAATCCCGTCTTTTTAGAGTATTTAAGATAGATTCTTCACGCTTTCAGCTAAAAACATCAAACTCGACATTTGACCTAAAAATAAATCGGCGGGGATTTTTTTGTTGTAAGGCTGTTTTGGCGAGAAAATGGGGTGAAAACAGTTGTTGTCGCCCTGATTTTGCGCCAAAATGACCTTGCAACATTTGTTTTTTCAATACTTTCTTAAGAAAACGCCCTCACAATAACTGTTTTTTCAACACTTTTTTAAGAAAACACCCTTACAACAAGTATTGTTTCAATACTTGTTTAAGAAAGTGGCAAAACAACAGGTTGAACAATTCTTTGAATAGCTTTATTGTTATATAGTTTTTTTTCTATTGGAGGATTGGTTATGCCAAAAGTGAATTACAATATGCCTATAGGGACGTTTTCGACCTTGTGTCAGGCGCTTTTTGCCTTGTATGAACCGAGAAAAGCCGCGTTAAACGACTCAAAACTCGATTCGTTTTTTATCACTGTGAAAGAGGGCGCGGAGGAAATTATTGCAGCAAGCAATTCTGCTCCTCTGCTGTCAAAACTCGATGAAGCGGACTCAAAACGAGATACAATCGTGAGAAACTTTTTTACGATTGTGGAAGCGGCGACGTTATCTCCGTTTGAAGATGAGGCGGCGGCGGCAAAGGCTGTGCTTGGTGTTTTTGAGCGATACGGCAGACAGATTGTCGCTGAAAAATACCGCGAGGAATCGGCGAAAATCGAGAGTTTGCTCAAGGATTTGGAGGGCGCAGATATTTCAAAAATCCACGGCGCAAAAGAATACGAGGCACTTCTTCGCACGGCAGAAAATGAGTTTAAGGCGGCAAACACGCTTTACACCGAAGGAAAAATTGCCGCTTCAGGCGCAAAGAGTGCAGGGGGTAAAAAGAAAGAGCTTTTGGACTTTGTGAACAGCACTCTGCTGTCGTATCTCAAGGCTATATGCGTGGTGGAAGGCGAAAAGTATGCGGCGTTTGCAAAGGCTGTTGACGAAGAGATTGCCCGCGCTAATGCCTCGATAAAAGTGCAGAAAAAGTAATTTTCGCAAAATCAAAAAGGGTGGTGTTACGGAAAGTATCATTGTCGCGCTCGAAGCGATAATCTTTTCCGCATACACAATGCAATGATAGCAAGGGGCTTAAGCCCCTTGTTTCAACGGACACCCAAAGATAGATTGCCGTGTCAAATCCTGCAATGACAGAAAGATGAGCATACCTTTTGAAACACGACACGAAAACGAACAAAAAATATTGCGTTCAGAGAAAAATGCGCTATAATCGTAGGTATGGCAACAAGAAAAAGAAAGTCAAAATCCAGAAAATCTAAAAAGCAAAACAAAGGTCTTGAGGGCATTTTAGTCATATTGTTCCTGCTGGTCTTTTCGGCGGCGTTTTTGTATATCTCTGGCGTGCGTCCAAAACAGGCAATCAAAACGGCGGCAGAAAGCCTCAACGACATCATTCAAGCAGCAGAGGGCGTGATTCCTGCCGAGGAGCATATCCCCGCTCCCACGACGCTGCGCTCGGAATTGGCAGATGAATCTGACGGCGAGAGCGTTTGGGAAGACTTGCCCGTGGGGCTTCAGATTCCGCGGTGCGAGGCGGTGAGTGCGGCGGAAAACGGCAAAACGGCGCGCGGACACGAAATCCAGCGTTACGCGGGCTTTACGCTTTGCTATCGCGAAGAATACGAACTGGCAGAGTGGGTGGCGTATTGCTTAACGAGTGCGGAACTGACAAAAAATACGACGCGGAGCAATAATTTTCATTCGGATACAAAAATTTCCACCGACAGCGCGGCGCCCGAAGACTACACGCGGAGCGGATTTGACCGCGGACACCTTGCGCCTGCGGCAGATATGGCGTTCAGTACGGAGGCAATGAACGATTCATTTTTGATGAGCAATATGAGCCCGCAAAAGCCTGCGTTTAATCGCGGAATTTGGAAAAAACTCGAAGAACAGGTGCGAAAATGGGCGGCGGATTTTGGCGCGGTGTTCGTGATTTCAGGACCGATTCTTGAAAAATCCGCGTCGGAATATGCCTCGATTGGCAAAAATGCGGTGTGCGTGCCAGAGTATTTTTACAAAGTGCTGCTGACAAAATCGGGCGATTCACTCATTGCGGTGGCTTTTGTGTTCCCGAACGACAACGCGAAAGGCTCCATTTGGAATTACGCAGTGAGCGTGGACGAGCTGGAAGAACGAACGGGACTGGATTTTTTCTATCTGTTGGACGATGTTCGGGAAAAGTCCGTGGAGAAGGCGTTTTCGCCGCTAGATTGGAATTAAGTGAAAATAACTTTTTTTGGAACGACAACACTTTTATTTGACGATGGAAAAACGCAGATTTTATTTGATGCGCATTTTTCACGTCCTTCAATTCTCAAAATGCTGTTCGGAAAACTCCGCACGGACGAAGTTTTGGTGCAGTCTTATTTGTCCCAATTTTCGATAAACAGACTTTCGGGGATTTTTGTGTCGCATACGCATTATGACCACGTTCTTGACGCGCCGTTTGTGGCAAAATGCACGGGCGCGCAGATTTTCGGCTCTGTTTCTGCGCTGAACGTGGCGCGGGGCGGCGGTATTGCAGAAGAAAAAATGCACCTTTTTGCGCAAAAAATGCCGATTCAGCTGGGAGATTTTACAGTAACGCCGATACAATCGCTTCATTCGCGCGCAAAATGGTTCAACAACGATTTGGGTATTGAAATCCTTGAACCTTTGCGACAGCCGCAACCGCGCCGAGCCTACACGGAAGGCGGTTCGTGGGATTTCTTGGTGGAACATCGCGACGGACAGCGATTTATCATTCGCCCGAGCTTTCATTTTTTGCCTGGCGAATTGGATTTTTTAGCAGGAAAAAAGGTTGATGCGCTTTTTTTGGGCATTGCGGGGCTTGCGCGTGCAACACCAGATTTTCGGCGCGCATTTTTTGCGCAAACAGTGGAAAAAGCACGAGCAAAAAACGTGATTCCCGTGCATTGGGACTATTTTTTCCGTTCGCTTACCAAGCCTGTGCGCCCGCTGCCCGCGCTTGTGGACGACATTCCGCGCGCCTTTTTGCAGCTTTCAGAAGCCTGCCAAAAAACTGACTCCGCGCTTATTGTTCAAATCCCCTTTTCTTCAATTTATATTGATTAGCCGCAGAAAAATGGTCAGAAAAATGCGCTTTTGCATTGACATTATTTAAAACATATGCTTATATAATTATATGATTACTATTTTGGAGTAATACTATGGACGAACAGATAGACGAAAGCGTGTTATGCGATTTGGCAGAGCTTTTTAAGATTTTTGGCGATTCAACACGGGTGAAAATCCTGTATGCGCTTCTCGACAAAGCAATGAATGTAACGGAAATTGCCGCTGCGCTGAATATGTCGCAGCCCGCGATTAGCCAGCAACTGCGTGTTTTGAAGCTCAATGGGCTGGTGCGGTTTGTGCGCGACGGGAAATCGCTGATTTATTCGCTTGCGGACGACCACGTTCGCCAAATTTTGAATATCGGAATGGAACATTTGGGCGACAGATAGCAACGTGAGGAGGATTATATGGCTTGCAAAAGTATCGAAGAAAAAAAGGTGAATGCGTGTGAAGCAAATCACTTTCATTGCGTAAAAAAGGAAACGCATACGGCGCATCACTGCGAATGTTGTGCGCACGACGATGATGACGGCGAAGAAGAGCATTCACTTCCGAAAATTTTTGTGTCGATTGCGCTTTTTGCGGCGGCGATTCTGCTGGAAAAGCTCCCGTTTTTTCGCGCGCAATCTGCGATAAATCCTGTGGTGCTCAAGGCGGCATTTTTGGCGCTCTATTTCTGCGCGTATATTTTGACGGGCTTGAGTGTGCTCAAAGGCGCGGTGACGGGGCTTTTGAGGGGAAAAGTGTTCGGCGAGGAATTTTTGATGGGGCTTGCCACGCTTGGCGCGATTGCGATGGGCGAATACAGCGAAGCGGTTGCGGTGATGATTTTGTTTCAAATCGGCGAATTTTTTGAAGACAAAGCGGTGGATTCTTCCCGCGAGTCCATTACGGAGCTGATGGATATTCGCCCCGACAGCGCGACGGTGAAGCGCGGCGGAAAGAGCGTTTCGGTGAAGGCGGAAGAGGTGGAAGTCGGGGAAATTATCGAAGTGCGCTCGGGCGAAAAAATCGCGCTCGACGGCGTGGTGGTTTCGGGAACGTCGGAGCTTGACACAGCGGCGCTCACGGGCGAAAGCAAGCCGCGCGCGGTGTGCGAGGGCAGTGCGGTGGTGTCTGGGTGCGTGAACAAAGGCGGCGGGCTTGAGGTGCGGGTGAGCAAAAAATACAGCGACAGCACGGTGGCGCGCATTTTGGAGCAGGTGGAAAAAGCGGCGGACAAAAAAGCGCAGAGTGAGCGTTTTGTGTCTCGATTCGCAAAAATCTATACGCCTGTGGTGTGCGCTCTTGCCGCGTTGATTGCGCTTTTGCCGCCGTTTTTGCTCGGCGCAGATTTTAAGACGTGGGTGTATCGTGCGCTTGAGCTGCTGGTTGTGTCGTGTCCGTGCGCGCTGGTGATTTCGGTACCGCTGTCGTTTTTTGCGGGTATCGGCGCGGCTTCAAGGCGCGGAATCCTCGTCAAAGGTTCGTCGTACATCGAACAGCTTGCAAAAGTGCGCACGGTCGTGTTTGACAAAACGGGCACGCTTACCAAAGGTTCGTTTGAGGTTACGGGCGTTAAAGGCGCGGCAACGGCGACGGAGAGCGATATTTTGGCGTTTGCGGCACACGCGGAATATTTTTCCAATCACCCGATTTCTCGTTCGCTCAAAGCCGCTCATTCCTGCCCCGAGTGCGGAAAATTGAGCGCGGAAAATGCGGAGGAAATCAGCGGGCACGGCGTGAAATGCAAGCTGGGCGGAAAAAAAGTGCTTGCGGGCAATCTGCGGCTTATGCAAAAAGAAAACGTGCAGCATATTCAAAATCCTGCGCTTCAAGCGGGCGCGTCGGCGGTGCACGTTGCGCTGGACGGCGATTGGGCGGGCGTTATCGAGATTTGCGATGTGGCAAAACCTGACGCAAAAGAGGCTGTTTCGCTGTTGAAAAAAATCGGAATCCAAAAAACAGTAATGCTCACGGGCGACACAAAAGAGTCTGCGGACGCGACTGGCGCGGCTCTCGGCGTGGACGAAATCAAAAGCGAACTGTTGCCGCAAGACAAAGTGCGCGAAATTGAAACGCTGATTGCAGAGAAAAACGGCGCGGTTTCGTTCGTGGGAGACGGCATAAACGACGCGCCTGTGCTTATGCGAAGCGACGTGGGAATCGCGATGGGCGCGCTCGGAAGCGATGCCGCGATTGAAGCCGCCGACGTGGTGATTATGGACGACAAACCGTCGCGCGTGGCAGATGCGATTTTGAGCGCGAGAAGCACTATGCGGGTGGTGCGCCAATGCGTGGCGTTTTCGCTCGGCGTAAAAATCGCGATAATCGCGCTCTGTGCGGCTGGGCGGGCGAATATGTGGCTGGCGGTGTTCGGCGACGTGGGCGTGTGTATGCTTGCGGTGTTGAACGCAATGCGCCCTCTGCTTTTTGCCAAGAAAAATGCGGCGCGCTGAACGCAACAACGTATTTTTGCCTCCAACGGTTTGGAATGCACCGTTGGAGTGTATTTTTTGAATCCAAAGACTTGGAGAGCAAAAATAGATTGCGATTTTCTGAATCCAAAGGCTTGGAGTGTAAAAATAGATTGCGATTTTTTGAATCCAAAGGCTTGGAGAGCAAAAATAGATTGAGATTTTCTGAATCCAACGGCTTGGCGGACAAAAATGTAAAAAATGGTGCTTCAAAAATGGTATGCTGTCATTCTCGCGCTCGACGTGAATAATCTTCCGCTGTACCAGAGATAGCAAGGGGCATCGGCGACTGCGGGAATGATAAAAAACGAGCATACTTTCCGCAACACAACTAAATAAGAAAGGTTTACAACTTAGATATGATTTGATAATATAGGTGTATGAAAACTCCCATTTTATCGCCGTCTTTGCTTGCGGCAGATTTTTATCATTTGGAAAAAGATATTGCAAAAATAAAGGCGGAAGGCGCGCCTTTTATTCACATCGACATTATGGACGGCGCGTTTGTGCCGCAGATTTCGTTCGGCGAGCCTGTGGTAAAATCGCTGAGAAGCCGCACGGATTTGATTTTTGATGTGCATCTTATGACTGAAAAACCCGAAAATCATATAGAAGCGTTTGCTAAAAGCGGCGCGGATTACATCACATTCCACGTAGAAAGCACGGTGCACATTGACCGCGTTATTTCTGCGATTCACGCGCTGGGCAAAAAGGCGGGCATCGCGATTGTGCCGACAACTCCGGTGAGCGCGCTCAAAGAGATTCTGCCGCTGGTGGATTTGGTGCTGGTGATGACGGTGAATCCCGGCTTTGGCGGGCAAAAACTGCTCCCGTATTGCTTGGACAAGGTGCGCGAGTTGATTGCGCTGAAGCAGAAAAATGGCTATCAGTATCTGGTGTCGGTTGACGGCGGCGTGAACGAAAAAACGCTTCCTGACGTTTTGGCGGCGGGAACAGAAGTGGTGGTTTCTGGTTCGGCATTTTTCAACGATACGCTCGGCTGGAAAAATTTGGTGCATTGAGGTTTTTGGATTTATGAAGAATGTGCGTTTGGCTCACATTACAGCATTTGCAATTTCTCTTTTTCTATGCGCACATTCTGCATTTGCGAATGAAAAATTCGCGGCGACGGTTCACGGCTACGAATCTTTTCGGGCAAAAGACTGGGAAAGCGCGGCGATTTTTTTTCGGCAAAGCGTCAATACGCCGTCGGAGCGTTCGCCTGAGATTTTGTATATGCTGATTGTGTCGGAAATGAACGCGCAGGAATACAAAAATGTGGCTTCTGATTGCGATTTTTTCTTACAATCATATCCCGACAGTCAATATCGTCCCGCGGTGATGTTTCAAAAGGCTCGTTCTGCGTTTTGCTTAAAAGATTACAGCGGTGCGATTTTGCTTTTCAGCGATTTTTGCAATGCGAATGTGGGCAATGCTCTTTATGCGTCTGCGCTTTATTGGATAGCCGAATCTTTTTATGCGCTCTATGATTTTGATTCTGCGAAGGATTTTTATGAGCGCATTGTTGCAAATTATGCCGACGAACCGAAATACGAGGACTCAAAACGGCGGCTCGAGGAAATTGCGCATTGGGAACGCGAAGAAAAACTGTTGTATTTATTGAAAATTACGGGTGAAGAATATCTTGCCGCAAAAGAAGAATACGAGAGGGAATTAAAGCTTTATAAAAATTCTGACATTGATGGACTGCGCCAGCGGCTTCGCGAATATGGATTAAAAATCAGCGAACTGGAGGCGCGCAATGCCGAGCTTGAAGCCGAAGCCGAAAAAGCCCGCTTGGAAGCAAAAGCCGCCAATGACGCGGCTGCTGCGGCTTCTGTTTCAAAGCCGAGCGTGAGTGCGCCGCCGATGGTTGTGCCGACAAAAGCGGGTTCTGCGGTGGAAGTGCCGGTAAAAAATGGTGAAAAGGGCGCGGATGCGGGTAAAAAAAATGAGCCGCCTGAAAAAAAATCTGCGGAAACCATAATGACGGAATCCGAACTTGAGGCTCTGAAAGCGAAAGCGCTTCGCATTCAGGAACTTCTTGGAGGCAATTCCAGCGAGGAAGACGGTACGGAAAAATGAATGTATTTTATTTTATTATATCGAGTATCATACTTCTTGCTGCAAGCGGCGGTGTCGGTGCAATGATAAAAAATGCGGATAAAAAAAATGCACAGACGCAAGAGATTTCCGCAGAAAGTGAAGTGCAGCAAAGCGAAGAACAATCTGAGTCTGACGCAGTGGAAAAAAAATCCAAAAATCCGAAAAACATAACGGTGTCGAACGGAAAACTGCTGCTCGATATTTCTGCCAAAGACGGCAGCACGGGCATTTTTGCAATCAACAAAAAAGGCAAAAAAGAAGGTTTGTTTTCAAATACCGACGGGTATGCGAACAGCTATTTTGTTTTAAAGGCGGGAAAGCGGCAAATCCTTTTGCGCGGCTCTCGGAGCGGAAAAGCTGAATGTAGCGTGCAGGAAACGGAGCGCGGTGCGCAGGTTTTTTATGACATTGCAGATACCGCGCAGGTGGCGATTGACTACACGTTTATGCCGAAAGAAGCGTCGATGTATGTGACGGTGTTTATCACAAACACGGGAAAATCAGGGCGACATTATGCGCTCAAAGCAATTTACGACACGTTTTTGGGTGAATTGTCTTCGACTGCATTCACCTTTAACGGTGAACCGATACAATCCCGCCGCAAAATCACGGAATTCAGCAATGGCGATTGGATAATTTCGGCGAATCGGAGAACTTCGGTTGCATTTGTGTTGCCTCATTTGGAACAGTATACAGGTCTTGAATCGTTGTCTGTGGGGACTCCGGAGGATTTTTCTTCGAGCAAATGGCAAAGCGATATTGCGGAAGACAGACTTTTTGCGTCTGTACATTCATTTAATGATTCTGCGCTCGCTTTTAATTGGAATGAAGTTTTTCTAGACCCGAATGAAACCGCGGTGCAATCCTTTGTTATCAGTGCGGGCACGCAGGGCGCGGAGCCTGATTATATTGCGACTGCGGAAAAAATAAGGCGTGAGAGCGAACAAGGTGCAGGGGCTGAAAATGGGCAGAGCGCGAAATCAGCGATGTCTGCGGAAAATGCTCCAGAGCAAATAGTAGAAGAACGCGACGAGCAATCAAAGTCAGAGACTCCTGCTGTTATTGCAATTCCGGTTGTTACAGAGCCTTCTGAGCCGTCAAAACCGGTGCGAGAGGTCTCTGATTGGCAACTTGACCCTGTTTATATTCAGTCGCTTTTGGACAGAATTTCAGAATTGCAGGCAGACGGTTCTGTTGACAAAAACGAAATCAGACAGTTAAGTGAAGAACTTGACGCAATATATTCAAAATTAAGGCAGAAAAACTGATGAGAAGACGAAATAATCTTAATATAGCTCAAAATCTTTTACGCAAAAGAAAATTTTCTGATGCAATTACGTTGCTAGAATCTCGTCGTGATATTTATCGCGATAATTTTTCGTATTATCTGACATTAGGAATTGCCTATTTGTATATTGGCGATATTGGAAATGCGCGAAGTTATTTTCAGCGGGCATCTTCGATTGATGACAGCGATGTGAATTTGCTTTTGGGGCAGGCGGTGATTTATCTTCGGAGCGGCGAAACGGATAAGGCTTTGGCGTATTATCTCGATGTGATTGACAATGACCCGACGAATCCTGTTGCAAAAAATGCGATGTCGTTTATTCAGAAAAACAGCGATTTTGAAACGATTAGCACATGGGTTGATGATGGGCGAATTGAGCAGTTTTATCCGCCGCTCGGCATAAATCCGAATGTGCTGTGCGCAGGGGCAATTTTGGGCTTTTTGATGGCTGCGGCATTGCTTTCGGTTATCATTGTGCCGCGTGCTGTGCGTTCTGCAAGCAGCAAAAATGCGCATAGACTGTATCAAGTTGTGGGCTTTGAAAAATTTGAATTATCAAAAGAAGAAATTGAAGAGTCAAAAACTGCCGCTGAAAATGACGGAAAGCCTGATGATTATTATGAAAATCTTTACAACAGCATTGCAAAATATTTGCAGATGGCTGATAACAAAAAAATAAGCGATAATCGCGCTCAAGTTGAGTACAATCGGCTTATGCTCGATTCTGCTGCGCCTGAGAATATCAAAAAAAAGGCTGAATTGATGAAAGATGAATTTCGCGAGCCTTCTTTTAGCGAATTCTTAAAGGGCGGCTATAAAAATTACAAAACATTTGCTGAAAAAATGCACGATGTGGAAAATGCCGAGGATAATTTTTCGATTGAGCAAGTTATTGAAGGCGGCGCGCTTTACAAGGATTGCTGGGTTGTGTGGGGCGGTCGGTTGAGCGCAATTTCTGTGCAAGAGGACGATGCGGGACATTCAAAAGTGCAGTTTATTTTGCACGTCGGTGAATATTCCAACGAATTTGTGTCTCGAGATGCGTATGTTACGTGCGCGGAAAAAATTCGGGCAGACCAAATACAAGATGATTTTATCATTGTTCTTGCAAAAATTACGGGATTCAATGCGCGAGGCGAGCCGATTTTGGAGGCTACGAGAATAAATCAGCAGCCGCTCAAATAAATTTGATAGAAATTTTGAAAAAAAGCGGTCAAAAATGAAAAACATCGCGTATATATTAATATAGAGGTTTTTAGATGGCAAAAGCAAGTTCGAATACACAAGAAACAACGGTTTCTGCCGACAAAGCAGAAAAATTAAAGGCTCTTGATGCGGCGTGTCTGCAAATCAACAAGCAATTCGGCGCGGGGTCGCTGATGAAGCTTGGCGAGCAGACGAATGCGGCGGGTATCAACGTGATTCCGTCCGGCTCCATTTTGCTGGACGAGGCGCTCGGGGTGGGCGGTTATCCGCGTGGGCGTGTCATTGAGATGTATGGTCCTGAAAGTTCTGGAAAAACAACGCTGGCTCTTCACGCAATCGCTGAGGCGCAAAAACTCGGCGGCATTGCGGCATTCATTGATGCTGAGCACGCACTTGACCCCGTGTATGCAAAAAATTTGGGTGTTGATATTGATAATTTGGTGGTATCGCAGCCAGATACGGGCGAACAGGCGCTTGAAATTGCGGATAAATTGGTCAGCTCAGGTGCGGTAGACATCATCGTCATTGACTCGGTTGCGGCGTTGACTCCGCAGAAGGAAATTGAAGGCGAGATGGGCGATAGCGTGATGGGCTTGCAGGCGCGATTGATGAGCCAAGCTCTGCGAAAATTAACGCCAATTGTGGGAAAATCAAACTGTGTCGTTGTTTTTATCAACCAAATTCGTATGAAAATCGGCATTATGTTCGGTAATCCTGAGACAACGACCGGCGGTAATGCGCTCAAGTTTTATTCGTCTGTGCGTCTTGAAATCCGCCGTTTTGAAAGCATTGACGGCAAGGGCGATGAGGAAGCGGCTGGAAACAGAATTCGCGTAAAAATCGTGAAAAACAAGGTTGCGCCACCATTCCGCAAGGTTGAGCTGGATTTGTATTTCGGCAAGGGAATTTCTGCCACGGCGAGCATTTTGGATTCTGCGGTGAAACACGGGCTTGTGGATAAAAAAGGCGCGTGGTATGCGTATGGCGAAGACAAAATCGGGCAGGGCAAGGAAAATGCAGTGCAGTATTTTGAAGACCATCAAGATTTTACGATGGAACTCGAAAATAAAATCCGCGCCCAGATTTTCCCCGGACAGATTTTGCGCACAAAAGAGGGAAATCCGATTTCGGACGCAGAACGAAGCGCGATTCTCGCGGAAATGCAAAGCCGCGGGGTAGGCGGGAAAAAAGAAATGGCAGCTGGAACTGAGCAAAAAACAGATGTAGGAAGCGAGGTGCAATCTTCCGGAGAAGGTTCTTCGGTAAGTGCTGCTGATTTGGCAGCGGCTGCAGGAGAAATTGCAAGCGAGGAAGCTCCATTCTAATGTGCGAAATTGCAGTATTAGGGCTTGGCACTAACAAAGCGTTTGGTTCGCTTTCTGGGCAAGATTTGTTGGCAGAAGCGTGCAAGGCTCTTTCGTTAGTGCTTAGCGGAATGAAAAAATCGTCTGTGTACAGGACGAAACCAATGTATGTGGTTGACCAGCCTGATTTTTTCAATATGGTTGTTGCGGGTGAGTTTGAAGGCAGTGCGGCTGATTTGCTTTTGAAAATTCACGAAATTGAAGCTCAATTCGGGCGAAACAGGGCAAAAGAAATCCGTTTTGGGCAGAGAACGCTTGATATTGATATTGAGCTATTTGGTTCTCAAAAAATTTCTTCAGATTTGCTTGAAATTCCTCATCCGCGCCTTTTGGAACGGGATTTTGTGCTTGTTCCGCTTGTTGAATTGCTCAAAAACGGCGCGGTGTCGGTGCCGAATTCTGAAATATACATTGACGCATTGACAAAACGAGGAGTAGCGAACGCAGAAAAAATCGAGGCTGAAAAATAAATGGCAGAACACGTTTTTAAGGCAGGAAACTATGAAGGCGCGCTCGGTTTGCTTTTGAAGCTCGTTCACGACAACAAGGTGAATATTTACGATATTCCGATTGCCGAAATCACCGACCAATTTTTGAATTATTTGGATAATCTGAAAGAAACTGATTTGGAAGACCTTTCTGAATTTTACAGTCTTGCTGCAAAATTGATTTATATAAAAAGCAGAATGATGTTGCCGCAAGAGAGTGATTTTGATGATGATGATTGGGATTTTGATGACGACCCGCGACAAGAATTGGTGGAAAAACTGATAGAATATCAAAAATTCAGAAAATTATCTGAATTAATGGAAAAAAATGAGGATATTTCTGAATGGCGGTTTGAGCGCAGGAATATTGAGCGTTATTTGCCAAAAGAGGAACGGGCGTGGGAAAAAGTTGATTCTGCGGCGGTTTTGGGCACGCTCCAGCGTGTTTATAAATCGTTGATGAAAGTTGTTTCTGATACCAAAATCCTTGATGTTTATGAGGAAATTTCCGTAAATGAAAAGATTACTCTTATGACGGAGTTGATGCGTAAAACGGGATTTTGTATGTTTTCTGAGCTTTTGACGCGCGTTGGAAATCCGTTGGATATGGTTTGTGCATTTATGGCTGTGCTTGAAGCTGTAAAATTTCGTATAATTGTTATTTATCAAAATCGTCTTTTTGAGGATATAAAGATTTGCCCTCGCGAAAAAGAAAACGATTATATTGAGGATTTGAAAAATGCTGTCGGAAATGACTGAATCTGATTTTGAAAAAGAGGCGGCATTGGTTGAAACGGTGCTTTTTTTGGAGAGCGAGCCGCGCGATGAGGCTTTGATTTCAAAAATTTCTCATTTAGAGCTTGAAAATGTGGAAAGTGCTATCGAAAGGCTCAAAGTGAAATATCGTGCAGAAAATAGCGGAATCCAACTCGAAAAAATTGCGGGCGGCTGGATGCTTGTTCCCAAAAAAGAAACGTGGGAAATCGTTCATGAGCGTTATGGCAACAAAAATGAGGGAAAACTGAGCAGAGCCGCTCTTGAAACTTTATCGATTATTGCGTATTCTCAGCCTGTAACGCGCGCTGAAATTGAGTCAGTGCGCGGTGTAAGTGCGGATAATATGATTCGTCTGCTGGTGGAACGCAAGCTGGTGCAGGAAGTGGGGAAAAAAGATATTCCCGGTCATCCTGCCGAGTTTGGAACAACTGACGAATTCTTGAAATATTTCCATCTTAATAGTATTGCCGATTTGCCGAAATTAGATGAATCGGAGGAAGAGAGGTTTACCCTTGCAAGATGAAAAAATGCGATTGCAACTTTTTTTGGCGCGGTGCGGTGTTGCGAGCAGGCGTGCAAGCGAAAAAATCATAACTGACGGGCGTGTAACTGTGAACGGAGCCGTTGTTACGGAACTTGGCACAAAAGTTTCGGAAACCGATTCGGTGTGTGTTGACGGAAATCGCGTAAAAATCGAAGAAAAAAAACGATATGTGCTTTTGAATAAGCCTGCGGGCTATGTGTGTTCGATGTCCGACGAAAAAGGGAGACCAACTGCGGCAGATTTGCTAAAATCGGCGTTTCAAGAGCGGCTTTACAATGTTGGTCGGCTCGATATGTACAGCACTGGCTTAATAATTTTTACGAATGACGGCGATTTTGCCGCAAAAATGTCGCATCCCAGTGCCGAAATCGAAAAAGAATACGAAGTTGAAAGTAGCTTGCCGCTTCCGCGCGATTTGGCTCAAAAATTTGTTGCGGGCATACGCGTTGACGATGTGTTTTATCGCGCAAAATCTGCAAAAGAAATGAATAGTCATAAAATTCGGATTGTTCTGATTGAGGGAAAAAATCGCGAAATTCGGCGGGTTTTTGAAAGCCTTGAAATCGGAATTCGGCGGTTGCAGCGCATCAGAATTGGAAATGTGACGATTGATTCATTGAAAAAATCTGAATTTAGGGAACTTTCTGAAATGGAAGTGAAACAACTTGAAAATCTTTGTAAAAGAAATAAATAGGAGAAATTATGGTTATTGCAATAGACGGACCTGCAGGGACGGGGAAATCTACCATTGCCCATCTCATTGCTGAAAAACTGGGCATAACGTACCTTAATAGCGGCAGTTTTTATCGTGCAATTACGCTTGCTGCGCTTGAAAACGGTATTGATGTAAAGGACGAATCGGCGCTTTTGGCGTTTGCGAAGAAACAGCAGCTTGATTATGTGAATGCAAGGTTGGTCTTAAACGGCGTGGACGTGGAGGATAAATTGCATTCTGATGCGGTAGATGCGGGTGTTTCCGGCGTTTCATCGGTGGTTGAAATCCGCCATCTTGTGAATGCTCGGCTTCGAGAAATCACAAAGAGTCAGAACATTATTTGCGAAGGGCGCGATATGACGACGGTTGTATTTCCGAATGCGGAGTACAAATTTTATCTTGATGCCTCGATTGATGTGCAGGCTGAACGGAGATTCAAGCAGGGCGTTAGCAATCTTTCGCTTGAGGAAATCAAAGAGGCAATCAGAAAACGTGATGAAATGGACAAAAATAAAGCGGAAGGTGCTCTAAAAATGGCTGAAGATGCTATATATTTAGACACATCGCTATTGACCATAAAAGATGTTTGTGAGATAATTTTAGGCAAAATACACGTATAAGGGTTTATTATGGAACAGATGGAAGTGGAAAAGAATGAAGTTTCAAAGAACTCCATTCAGACACAATTATTTGAAGAGTCTCTGAAAAGTCTCGGGGCTTTGGAAGATGGTCAGTTGGTTGAAGGTACGGTCGTTGATGTAACGGCTGAGTATGTTTTTATCGATATTGGCTACAAATCGGAAGGTAAAATTCCTGTTGCAGAATTTGCAGGCAATTTGCCAAATGTTGGTGAAGTTATCACTGTCGTGCTCATCAAAAAAGATGGTCGCGGTGGTCCGGAGATTTCAAAATCAAAAGCGGACGCAAAGCAACTTTGGAAAGATTTGCGCAAGGCGTTCGATGAAAAACTTCCGATTGAAGGTGTCGTTGAAAAGACCGTGAAAGGCGGTTTTGAGGTAAACCTCGGTGGCGATATTCACGCATTCTTGCCAATCAGCCAGTCTGACAGCCAGAAAGTTGAAAAGCCTGAGAAACTGTTGGGGTTGAAAGCAGAGTTCTATATTGAACGCCTTTTCTCAGACAACAAAGCAAATGTTGTCGTAAACCGCAGAAAGTATCTTGAAGAGCAGATTGAAAACAATCGCGAAAGATTCTTCAAAGAAGTGAACATTGGCGATACTGTTAAAGGTACGGTAAAGAGTTTCACGAGTTTTGGTGCATTTATTGACCTTGGTGGTTTTGATGGTCTTCTTCATATCAATGATATGAGTTGGGGACATGTTACTCGTCCAAAAGATTTCGTCAAGAAAGGTCAGGAAATCGAACTGAAGGTTATTCGTCTTGACCCAGCAGAAAAGAGAATCAATCTTTCTCTCAAGCACTTTACTGAAGACCCGTGGGTGCATTTTGAAGAAAAGTACCATGTGAATGATGTTGTTTCTGGTCATGTGACAAAATTGACAGAATTCGGTGCTTTTATTGAACTTGAAGAAGGTATTGAAGGTTTGGCTCATATTAGTGAATTCAGCTGGACGAAGAAAATCAGTAAACCTTCTGATATGCTCAAGCCGGGTGATGAAGTCAAGTGCATGATTTTGGGCTACGATATTCAGGCTGGACGCGTTTCGTTGGGCTTGAAGCAGGTTACTCCGAATCCGTGGGATACTATCGACCAGAAATATTCAGAGGGAACGAAAGTTACTGGAAAAGTTGTGAAGATTACCAATACAGGCGCGTTTGTGCAGCTTGAAGAGGGAATCGATGGTTTCTTGAATTCAGATGATATTTCTTGGACAAAGAAAGTTAAGCATCCTGGTAGCGAGCTTACAGAGGGACAGGAAATTGAAGTCGTGGTTATTAACTGCGATACAGAACAGCACCGAATTCGCGTGGGAATTAAGCAACTTACCGATGACCCATGGCAGAAGTTTGCTGATGAATACAAGCCGGGTTCTACGCTTGAGGGCGAAATCACAGCAATCAATGAGTACGGTGTGTTTGTAAAGGCACCGGGCGGAATTGAGGGATTGGTCAATAAGAGCAATCTTAGCGATGATCGCAATGTTCCGTTTGAAGAGGCAATCAAGAACTACAATGTTGGCGACAAAATCAATGTTTTTGTTGTCGATGTGAATGTTGACCGCTCAAGAGTTGCATTCTCAGTTCGTGAGTTCAAGAAGAAGCAGCAGCGAGATGAGCTTTCTCAGTATATGTCATCTGTGAATGATGACGATGAGGGAGCGTTTACGCTTGGTGACTTGATGAACCAGAAGAAAGAAAACAAATAAGCATTTTGAATGGCACTGGGCATCAGATGACTGATTTAAAAAATATCAATTCGTTAAGTCTTGATAAATTACAGATACTGATTGATGTCAGTGCTAAAATCAATTCAAATTATTCTGACTTGAATGCATTGTTGATTTATATTCTTGAATCAGCAATGCTTCTTGTGGAATGCGAATCAGCGTCGCTATTGCTTGTTGATAAGGAAACGAATATTCTTCGTTTTGCTGTAGCTCTTGGACCTAAGGGCGCGGAAGTGATGAATATTCCTGTTCAATACGATAGCATTGCTGGTTGGGTTGTAAAAAATAATTCACCGCTGATTGTAAATGATGTGGCAAACGACCCACGTTTTTTTGATAAAGTTCAGGAAAAATCTGGCTACGTTACAAAAAATATGATTGCAATTCCGATGCGCCTTGAAAATGAATGTTTTGGTGTCATTGAATTGCTCAATAAAAAGGAGCAAAGATTTTTTACTGAAACTGACCTTGCAATGCTCGATATTTTGAGTGTGCAAGCTGTCGTTGCATACAAGAATGCTTCAGTTTTTCAATCTGCGCAAAACGTTATTTCAAATCTGAAGGATTCGCTGCTTTTATCAAATGAATATCATAAATTTGTTTCAAAAAGTCCTGCAATTCTTGAATTGTTGAGAGTTGTGAAAGAAGTGGCTGATACGAATTCTTCCGTGCTTATAATGGGAGAAAGCGGCGTTGGCAAAGAGCTTTTCGCGGAACAGTTGCATTTGAACAGCAATCGTCGGTGTAAACCGTTTGTAAGAGTGAATTGCGCTGCGTTGTCGCCAACTTTGTTGGAAAGTGAGCTTTTTGGGCATGTTCGCGGTGCTTTTACCGATGCTGTTGCTATGCAGAAAGGTCGTTTTGAAACTGCTGACGGAGGAACGATTTTTCTTGACGAAATCGGCGAATTGCCGCTTTCGGTTCAATCAAAATTGCTTCGCGTTATTCAAAGCCGGCAGTTTGAGCGTGTCGGTTCTAGCCAAACGATTTCGGTTGATGTGCGCATTGTTGCTGCAACGAATAGGGATTTGGAAGAAATGGTGCGGCAGGGAACTTTCAGGAGCGATTTGTATTATCGCTTGAATGTTTTGCCTCTCACTGTGCCTCCTTTACGCGATAGAAAAGAGGATATTATGCCTCTTGCGTTGTTCTTTATGAAAAAGTTCAACGATGAAACGAAAAAAAATTTTGTGGGGTTTTCAGAAAATGCGTTGAATGCCCTGTTGAATTATTATTGGCCTGGAAATATTCGCGAACTTGAAAATTCCGTGGAACGTGCTTGTGTGTTGGGAACGCCTCCGTATATTCAAGAAGAAGATTTGAGAATAAAAGGTGGAGCGACTCAAAATACGGCAGTTGTTGCGGGGACTGCTGCAAATCAAATTTCTGATTTTGCGACAGGAGATGATAGATCGCTAAAAAATGCTGTTGACAAGTTCAAAAAAGCATATATTAAGCAGATTTTGATTGAAACGAATTGGAATCAAACAAAAACTGCAAAAATTTTGAGAATTCAAAGAACTTATGTGTCGCGATTGCTAAATGAATTGCATATTCGCGATGAAAAGTGATAAAAATGAGGTTAATATTATGGCTGACAAGAATGTTTTGACTTTTTCGAATACTGAAACAAAAGAAAAAACAACGGTTTCTGCAATGGACAATTTTTTGTCGTCAAATAGCAAAATTTTGCTTGCTATTGTTATTACCGTAGTGCTTGCGGTGGTTTTGGCAATTTTGGGCATTTCTATAAACGATTCTGCAACGCTTAAACAGATTTCTGCGATTGACAAAATTTCGTATGCGCTGACTCAGAAATCAGCCGCTTTGAGCGATGATGAACTTGATGCTCGCCGAACTGAAGCGTTGTCGGCACTTCAGCCATATTTGAGCAAAAAGGGAATTATCGGTGTTCGTTCAAATTGGCTTGTTGCTGATATTTATTATCAGCGCGGGGCGTTTGAAGACGCAAAAAAGGCATATTTAGCTCTTGCGTTGGCTTCTCCGAAATCATACACTGCGCCGATTGGATATTATTGCGCAGCGGAATGTTGTGAAAATTTGGGGAACAATGAAAACGCGCTTGCCTATTACGAAAAGGCGGAATCATACGATGATTTTATGATGAAGACTCACACGATTTTCAATATTGGTCGTGTAAAAGAGACTGCAAAAGATTATGAAGGTGCGAAGGCTGCATATTCAAAGCTCACTGAAAATTATCCGAATGACGAGTGGACAAAAATTGCAAAATCTCGTCTTCTTGATTTTGAAGTAAAGGGGCTTGTTCAGTAAACCGCCAGAGACTTTGTTACTAATTCTATAAAACAAGGTACAAATGTTGAAAAATACACGATTTTTATCCATAAAATATATTTTTGGCATGTGCCTTGTTTATATGTTTGCAAGTTGTGGCATCGATGAAGTTTTTTATTTAGATGCGCCCTCGATTACCTACAACGTTCCGACGTATGAAACCTCGGATTACACTGCAAAATATGTGGCTTTTCAGACCGAAGAAGACCAAGATGACGGCGGTGATTACACGTTTGATGGAACCGCTGTGTACTACAAAATCTATAACAATTATTCCACGATGGTCTCTCGAAATTCCGCAATATCTTCTGTAAATACGTCTAGTAATTCTGATGCTGCGGCGATAAAGGTTATTGAGACCTACGGCTATAAGGAGCTTGGTTCTCGTTCTGCATCTGGGGGCACGCTCGGCTCGCCGTTGATTTCAGACGGCGGTTCTAATCGCTCGGTATATATTCGGCTCACCACTTACGGCAATTATGCCTCGTGGACATCAACTGCGTTTACTCCGAAAATCCTCATTGGTGCAAATAGCGACGACGGGAGCGTTCCTGCCTATGTTCCTATGCGGAGTGGCAATTCAAAATCATTTGATTTTGGCAGAAGTTCTTCTGATGGTTTTGATGAATCGGTTGCCGCGGTTCCATCGAGCAGCGATGATGATGTGGTTTATGGCTCATTTTCTGCGGAAGATACTTGGTACGTTGACTTGTACGCTGTTGCGGTGGGGCATGATAATTCGTTTAGCCAATATTATAGTCTTGTGCTTCATTTGGGCGCAATTCCGATTGTTTCGGGTGTAAAAAACTAAGGTTAATGTATAGAAAAAATGCAAAAAAAAGTGTTTTTAACACTGCTTTTCAGTTTTTTTGCCTTAAAAGTGAGTGCGCTTGAATTCGCAGAAAAACGTGCAGTGCAAATTGAGCAACTTGAGTTATTTCAAAAAGCCTATCCCGATGTTCGCTTTCACGCAGTCTGGGATTTTTGCAAAAAAGATTATCTTGTATTTGTGCATTTTCCGAGTATGCCTGAATGTGAAACCGTGGAGTTTTATTGGGCTGGCGGGCGGCTTTTGCCTGAAGATAAACGTGACCAAAAAGAAAAATCCAGTCCGATTTTGTATTTTTATCCAGAATCGTTAGTTGACCCTGCCGAAATGACGGCTGAACAGCTGGGACGCCTGAAAGAAAATGCTCTGGCTGAAAGTGCGGAGAATGCGTTGGGCAGTCCGATGTATTTTTATGATTATTTATACGACAGTTTTGAGCGCAAAAATCTGGAATCGCACATAAAGGAAATCCAGTATTTAGGGCTTTCGATGAAAATCCACGAGCGAATTGAGAAAAATGTTCGCAATGTCGAAAAGCGCATTTTTGAAGCCTCCAAAACAAGCAGTGCGGTGCAAAAATTCCTGCAAGAATTAACAATCGACGCATTTTTTTGGCGCGTCATAAAAGGCACAGAGCGAAAATCATTTCATTCGCTTGGTATTGCGATTGATGTTTTGCCCAAAAATCTGCACGGAAAGGCATCGTATTGGGCGTGGACGCGCGATAAAATCGGCGATGGCTGGATGTTTTTGCCATTTTCGGAGCGCTGGTTTCCTCCGCGAGAAGTCATTGACGCATTCGAGGCGGAAGGCTTTGTGTGGGGCGGAAAATGGGGCATTTGGGATAATATGCACTTTGAATATCGCCCTGAACTCGTTTTGTTTAATCAGAAATACAATCGCACGAAAAAGCGGGCGGGTGAGGCAAAAAAATGAGCGCGATAATCGGAATGCTTGACGAAACGTCAGGGCTGAAAAAACAGCTCGCCGTGGTCTTTTCGCTCTCTGCGCCTGCAATGCTTGCGCAATTATCTTCGATTGCAATGCAGTACATCGACGCGGCTATGGTCGGCTCGTTGGGCGCGGGTGCGTCGGCGGCAATCGGTGTGGTGTCTTCTTCGATGTGGTTGCTGTACGGCGTGAGTTCGGCGTGCGCTACGGGGTTTTCCGTGCAGGTGGCGCAATGCGTGGGCGCAGGCGATACGGCGCGTTCGGCGCTCATTACCAAGCAATCCATTTTTTCCGTAACGGCAGTGTCGGTTGTTCTTGCCGTTGTTGCCGCTGTGATGTCGTTCTTTTTGCCTTCGCTATTGGGTGCGGCGGCGGAAATCCAAAAAGATGCATCGACGTATTTTTTTGTCTTTGCGCTGTCTTTGCCCGCCGTTATGCTCGTCAGCCTTTTCAGCTCTCTTTTGGAATGTAGCGGAAATATGAAAATCCCGAGTCTGCTGAACGCAATTTTGTGTGCCTTGGACGTGGCATTTAATGCGCTGTGCATTTTCGTTCTGCATTGGGGCGTTGCGGGGGCGGCGCTCGGTACGTTTTTATCCGAAATCGTGGTGTGTGCATTACTGTTTTACTTCGTGCGCTACAAAACGCCCGCGCTCCAATTTTCTGCGAAGGCGCGCTGGATGGGCGACCGTGAGTGCATTTCTCGCGCGCTCAAAATTGCCGTTCCTATGGCGGCTGACCAAATTGCATTGTGCGGTGCGCAAATTGTTTCCACGGGCGTAGTCGCTCCGTTGGGCGTGGTTGCGCTTGCGGCAAACTCATTCAGCGTTACGGCGGAAGCGTTCTGCTATATGCCGGGCTATGGAATCGGTGCGGCGGCAACCACTCTGGTGGGGCAGAGCGCGGGAGCAAAAAAAAGCGCGCTTGCCAAAAGGTATGCGTGGCTTTCCGTGCTGCTGGGAATGTCGATAATGGCGGTAACGGGCGCGATTATGTACTTCATCGCTCCTCTGGTGTTCGCCTTTTTAACGCCCGACCTCGCCGTCAGAAGCCTTGGCGTCAAAGTGTTGCGCATAGAATTGTTTGCCGAGCCGCTTTTTGGCGCGTACATCGTTGCTTCGGGAGCACTGCGCGGCGTGGGAGACACACTGATGGCAGGCGTGATGAATTTGGTGAGCCTGTGGGGAGTGCGCATTACGCTGTCGGTCGTGCTGTCCCAAAAATACGGACTTACGGGCGTTTGGATTGCAATGGCGGTGGAATTATGCTTCCGCGGCATTTTGTTTTTAACCCGTCTTGCCACTCAAAAATGGAAAAAATTCTAAAAACCCCACGCAAAAAATCCCTCGCGCTGAACACATCTGTAATCAGGTGCAGGACACACCTGTTATCAAGTGCTGACACACTTGTAATCAGCGGCTGAACACATCTGTAATCAGGTGCAGGACACACTTGTAATCAGGGGCTGAACACACCTGTAATCAGGTGCTGAACACAAAAAATCCCCGCGCTTTGCACAGGGATTGTACACCAATTTTTTTCAAAAATCAGACCTTGAACAAATCGATTTGCTCGCCGATTTTTTCGATAGAAACTTTTACCTCGTTTGCATATCCGCCGAGTGACTGGCTAATCTTGCCGATTGACGAGGCTCCGTCAGACAATCGCTCTGTTCGCTCTTTCATACTGGTGGTAACTTCTTGCAGTGTTTTGAGTTCCGTGTTTATATCGGCATTTCGCTTTGACATCTCTTTTGACGAATTGTGCACATCGACCGTGCTGTCGTTCATCGACTTGAGTGCCTCGCTAATCTGCTTTGAACCTGCGGTTTGCTCTTCCATCGCCGCCTTAATCTGCATAACCAGTTCGTCGGTTTCCTTGATTCTGTTCGACATTGAACTCAGCGCGTCGCTCGATTCTGTTGAAGCCGACACAACCGTAGTGATAGATTCGCGAATCTTGTCAAGCTGTTCGCCGATTGTCGCCGATTGCTCGCTTGAAGTTTCGGACAATTTTCGGATTTCGTCAGCAACAACGCTGAAGCCTTTTCCTGCCTCGCCTGCGTGCGCCGCCTCAATCGCCGCGTTCATAGCCAGCAAATTGGTCTGCTCTGCAATCGAAGAAATCGCGGTGTTTGCTTCCTGAAGCATCTGGCTTTGCTCTTCAATTTGCACAATGCGCTCGTTGACTGCCTGCTGCTTAGAAAAGCCTCTCTTGGCATCGCTTGCAAGCGTGTCAAAACTCGCCGCCATCTTTTCCACCGACAGATTGACGCTCGAAATATTGCCAATCATCTCTTCCACCGCCGCGCTCGCCTGCGACACGCCTGTTGCCTGCGAATCAATCATCGAATCGAGGTGCTTGATATTGCCCGAAATGCCCTCGACCGCAAAAACCGTCTGGTCAACGCTGCTTGTTTGCGACGTAATCTGCCCAGCAAGATTTTCGATTCGTTGGCTCATCAAGGTCATTTTTTCCACCGTTTCGTTGGAACTGGTGAACATATTTTTTCCAGAATCGTAGAGTTGCGCCTTGGAATCCTTGAGTGTCGCGACGATTTCGTGCAGTTTTTCGAGGAACAAATTAAAATGAATAACCAAATCGCCGATTTCGTCGCGGATAAACAATTTGTTGCGCTTCGTAAGGTCTGCCTCTCCGCTTTCGAGTTCCTTCAAGAAGTCGGTTACGTTGTTGATTCGCCACATCAGCCATTTTACGAACCGATACGCAAAGAACACCAAAATGACCACGGTGATGAGCGTCAACGGAAGCACAATCTTGAATGTGTCGTCTCTGACCTTTTCCATCGCTTCCATTGACTTGAGCGCAACGCACATACCCGTAATTTCGCTGCCAGAACGGAGCGGAAAATACACCGAATAAAATTTTTTGCCCTTGATGAGCGTTTTTCCCTTATAAATCTCGCCGCCGTTCAAAACCGTGCTGATAACGTTCTGGTCGGTAACGCGCGAATTGATAAGCTCAATCATCGTAGACGATTTTCGCACATCGCCCTTCATAATCGTACACTCTACGCTGTATGAGCCTTTGACCATATTCACGGTGTTGTACTCGCTGTTCGTAACCATATCCACGCCCATCGTGATAGAACCCACAATGCGCCCGCCGTGGTAAATCGGGCGTGTTGCAAACAGCGCGTATTCAAAATCGCCGATGCCGTCGAATGCGCTGGCGACCGTTCCTTTCAGCGCCGAACTTACGGTTGACAAGCCGCTCAAGTTCAAGCCGTCGTTTATGTTTACGCCTTTGAGCACTGTACCCGACGTGTCTGTGATTGCCAAAAAACCGATGAAAATGTTCTGCTTTGTTTCATTCAGCACATCTTGGATTTCGCGCGTATTATGGTTCGCCGTTCCCTCTTGGATTTTCGGATTCTGCGCAAGCAATGCAGTATACGAGCCGAGCGATGTTTGCCAGTCGGTGAATGTGGAGTTAATGCCGTTCGCGGTTGTTTCAAGCCCAGCCGTAATATCTGCGGTCATTCCGCGGTCAAAAATACTCAGTGTTAAAAATGTTGCACCGACTGTTCCCAAAAACACAATTCCTGCAATCATTGCAAGCAATTTCGTAGCAATCTGGACATCACGCTTTGCATTTTGGTCGTGCCAGTCTAATTCTTTTCGTGCCATCAAATGTCTCCTCAATTTTGCGAATATACTTTTATTATAATCCGCTTTTTGAAAAACGCATACAGTTTTCTTTTATTTGTCATAAAATATCTCGCACGCCTCTTCTTTTTTCATCGCAGAAAAAAAGATTGCCGAAACAACACGGCTCAAACAGAAAGACGATGATTTTTCCCCGCTTTTTCCACCGCAGTTTTATCAATTTCATTTAAGAAAACAAATTCGTGTCGTGAAATTTTGTTAAAAGGCGGCAATACACCTTTTGGAGTAATGACATCAATTCATTACCCGAATTGGTCTCTTTTCTTGCCGTGAAGAAATTTTATTTTAAGGGAAAACGCTTTTTGGGGTAATGACACCAATTCATTACCCGAATTGGTCTCTTTTCTTGTCGTGAAGAAATTTTATTTTAAGGGAATACATCTTTTGGAGTAATGACACCATTTCATTACCCCAAAAGATGTATTTTTGCAAAAATACAACGCAGAAAAGAGATTGCAGAATCAAGCACGGCAATGACACAGGCTGTTTTGCCAAAAAATGCGTTAGGAAGCGTTTTTGAAATCGCGGGGGGAAACGCCGGTCGTTTTTTTGAAGATAAACGAAAAATAATGCGAATCCGAAAAGCCGCACTCATACGCGATGTCGGAGCTTCGCATATCGGTGGTGCGCAAAAGGCGCTTGGCTTCTTCAATGCGCACGTTCGTGAGATATTCGATGAACGTGGTGCCGCACTCCTGCGAAAAAATCGTGGAGAAATGATTCGGGCTTAAATGCACCGCGTCGGCAACAACTTTGAGGCAGGTATCTTGGCTGTTGAAGTGGCTCAAAATGTATTCTTTGGCTTTGAGAATCACATCGCCGTATTTTCCTTGAATTTTGGAATCGCGGAAATCGAGGATTGCCGAAAGGATTTTTCGGATTTCGTCGGCAAAAACGTCTTCGCTCTGCACGGCGTTATCCACAAAACTGTGCTGGAGGATTTCTGGCATAATTTCGCGAATATCGCCGCCGAGGTTTTCCGCAAGGCGCGACACCGACATAATTACGTCCACGAACAAATACGAAGCAACCACGGCGAAATGTCCCGCATTGCCTTCCAAAAGAGAGAGTTGCTGCTGCACGATGTCGTCAATTTCGCTTTTCTGCGCGTATTTGAGGCGCTCAACGAGCGGGTCGTTTTCTTGCAGCGACAAAATGCCGTCGCTCTTGGATTCCACGTCGTCCGCGCTCACAATGCGGCTTTTTGACCAGAAGTGCGATTGTTCCAAAATCCGCGCCGCCGCCTGATACGACTGCGCAATTTCGCTCGTGCGCGGTGTCTGCGTGCCGATTGCCGAAACCACCGTGCAGTGCGCATTTTGTGCGGTGATGTGCTCCACCGCTTCACAGACGGAATATGCGGTGTCGTCAATGTCGCCGTCGCTTCCGTGCTCGCTTCCCAGCGCGCCTTTGACAATCATCACAAACCGCTCGGGGCTGATAAAAAACGGCACGACATCGCTTCGATTGCGAAACACCGACAACAATGCGCCGGAAACTTCGTCGAGTACCGTGGCGCTCTCGCACCGTAAATCCGAGATGATGACCTTGTATTCCCGCGCCGAAAGCGACACGTCCAGTTCTTTGGATTTTGCGCAAATCTCCGCCGCGTCAATTTCGCCGCGCACCAATTTTGAAAGAAAATCCCGCTTGAGCAAAATCGCCGAAGACTCCAGCTCTTCCTTGAGCCGCGCCACATCGCGCTGCTGCTCTTTTTCCGCGTCGAGCGCACGGCACACTTTTTGCAAACTCCGCAGCAGTTCTTCGTGCGTGAATGGCTTTAAGATGTAATCTTCCACGCCGATAGAAATCGCGGATTTTGCGTATTCAAACTCGTCGTGCCCCGAAAGAATGATGATTTTTATCCACGGCTGAATTTTTTTGAGCAAGCGCGACAACTCCAGACCGTCCATAAACGGCATTTTGATGTCGGTGATTAAAATGTCGGGCTTGATTTCCGAAATCATCGAAAACGCAATTTCTCCGTCCGTCGCTTCTCCCGCAAACGACAGCCCCGCGCCGTCCCAGTCGATTTTTTTGCGAATTCCCTCAAGCACGATATGCTCATCGTCTGCGATAAACACGCTGTACATTTACGCTTCCTCCATTTTTATGCACGGCACAGAAAAACTCACCCGCGCCCCCTTGCCCGCCTCGCTTTCGATGTGAAGCGCCGCCTCCGCGCCGTAATACAGCACGAGCCGCTTATTCACGTTGTAAAGCCCGTAAGACGCGCTGATTTTCTCCGCGTTGTCCGATTGCAATTCCGCCTTGACTGCCGCCATTTTTTCCGCCGAAAAACCCGCGCCGTCGTCCTGCACGCAGAACGTCATTCGCTCCTTTTTTTCGTCCGCAAAATCGGCAGACACCACGATATGCCCGCGCCCGCGCTTGTTTTTTATGCCGTGATAAATCGCATTTTCCACCAGCGGCTGAAGCGACAATTTGAGCATTTTGAAATCCAAAATTGCTTTTTCAGCGCGGATTTCATAATTCAAAATCGACTCGTAGCGGATTTTTTGAATCGTCAGATAATGGGAAATGTGGCTGATTTCGCTTTCCACCGTAATCCAATCGTGCCCGCGCGAAAGCGAAATGCGCAAAAACTCCGAAAACGCCCGCGTTACTTTTACCACGTCGTCGGTCTGCGAGCTTTCGGCAAGCCAAATTATCGTGTCGAACGTATTATACAAAAAATGCGGCGTGATTTGGCTTTGCAACAGTTTGAGTTCGGCTTTTTGCAGATTCTGTTGCTCTTGAATGTTCTCTTCAATCAGCGTTTTGATTCGCTCCACCATCGTGTTCAGATTTTTGCCGAGCGTGGAAAGTTCGGCAATTTCGGGGGGCGAAACGCGCGCGCTCAAGTCGCCGAGCGCAATTTTTGTAGACAGATTTTCCATAGATGCAATCGGCTTTTTTATCGCCGAAAACATACGCAAAAACCGATTCACCGAAAACGAAACCACCACCACCACAATCGCAATCTGAATGAGCGATAGGCGGATTTCCGATGTTTTTATCGCGGCATTCGTTACCGCGGCTTCGTCGATTTCAATGATGATGTATTCCTGCAAAATCTCCGACAACAGCGAGGCAATCGAGCGAATATCGTCGAGAGATTCCTCGTTTTTTTGCACCGTTGAGCCGTTTTCAATCTGGATTCCGAGTTCCGCAATGTGCTTTCGGAGCGTCAGACACGTCCGCTCAGCAACCGACAGGCGCGTTTTGCCCTCCGCGGTGTTCGTGCTTTCTTGAAGTTGCTCAATCCCGTTTTGAATATTGTTCAAAATAACGTACTGCGTGCCGCGCGAAAATGTTTTGCGCCCCGAAACGATGTTCCACAATTCTGCCGTAATGCTGTTTTTGGTGTACGCATTGATTTTGTTCGCCAAACTCACATTCGTGATAATCGTGTCGTATTGGCGGCTGTGGATTCTGGACACCGCCACTGCGTACACCGTCGGAATGACCATCACCAAAATGATGAACAAATACGAATGAAACAGGCTGCTTTTGAGGCTCTTCATCAGATTTTTCCCCTTGCTTAATATCCGCGCCCTTCTAGCAGCGTCAAATTATCAAACTCGCAAAACAAATCCTCGTCCACATAACTTTCCGCAGGGATTTCGCCGCCCGAAAGCACCGTCTTCACCAATTTCATCAACTGCTCGCCCGTTCTGGGATTGCACTCAACCACGCAGTTGAGCCGCCCTCGCTTAAGCTCGTTTATCGCGCTCTGCTCGCCGTCCACGCTCACAATGGTAACATCAGAACCGGGCGCAATGCCGCCTTTGTCGAGCGCGTCCAAAATGCCGAGCGTCATCGCATCGTTGTGCGAAAAAATGATGTCGATTTTCTTCGTTCCGATTTTCAATTCACCGCCGTTGTAAGCGATAATTTGGGAGATGATTTCGTTTCCGCGCGAACGCAAAAAATCCCCCGACTCGCAAAAAATCACCGAAAACCGCCCGTTGCCGTGTTCTGAAAGCATCTCGCGAAATCCGCGGGAGCGCTCTTTTGCCGTGGACGAATCCGCCGTTCCCGTGATTTCCAAAATGTTGCGTTTTTCGCCGTCGCTCATATCTGCATATTTTTTCAGCAGGAATTCCGCCGCTTTTTGCCCTTCTTCCAGCGCATTCTCGCCAATAAATCCAGCAACGAGGCTTTTATCTTTCGTGCGGATTTTTCGGTCAACCACAATCACGGGAATTCCCGCCTCTTTTGCCTCGCTCAAAACGCCGTCCCAGCCGCTTTCCACAATGGGCGCAAACAAAATCGCGTCCACGCGGTACACGATGAACGAACGCAGCGCCCTGATTTGATTTTCCTGTTTTTGCTCCGCATCGGCATAGACCACCTGAAAGCCCTCGCTCTCGGCGGCGCGGATAATCGAATTCGTGTTGCACGTCCGCCACGAACTTTCCGAGCCAATCTGCGAAAACCCCACAATCGTCGGCTTTTCTAACGGATTTTCAACGATTTCTGCCTGTTTTTCGCGGCAAGAACACAGCATTACAGCAAAGAAAAAAGTCAGCACCACATTTTTCATATAAAAAATTATACCGCCCCTTTTCACAAAATGCAAATCCATCGTTGCGAATGTAATTCGGAAACAGTTTTTTTGCCCCGCCACGATGTTTGCCCTAAAAAACAGCAGTTTTTTTGCCCCGTCACAGTGTTTGCCCTAAAAAACAGCAGTTTTTTTGCCCCGCCGCAATGTTTGTCCTAAAAAACAGTTGTTTTTTTGCCGTAACGCTCTGTTTGCCCAAAAAAACGCGCGGAAAATGACGGCAAACACACCGCAGGCGCAAAAGTGGAATAACAGCATTTTTTTGCATTGTCACATTTCTAATGATACAATCACTTTTCAAATGAACACAATCAGAAAACTTGCTCACGGAATAGAAAAGAAATACAAGATTTCGATGCTTTTTTCACCCGTCGTTATGATTGGCGAGGTGGTTCTCGAAGTGCTGATTCCGCTTCTGATGTCGCGCATTATCGACATCGGCATTGCAAACAAAGACGCGGCATACACGGCAAAAATCGGGCTTTTGATGACGGCGGCGGCTCTGCTTTCGCTCACGTTCGGCGTTTTGGGCGGCAGGCTCGGCGCGGTAACGTCGCAAGGGCTTTCGCACAATCTGCGGCGGCGGCTGTTCGATACCGTGATGGCATTTTCGTTCGGCAATGTTGACCATTTTTCTGCGTCGAGCCTTGTTACGCGGCTGACCACCGACGTTACGAACGTGCAGAACGCCTGTATGATGATTTTGCGCGGGTGCATTCGTGCGCCGTTTATGCTCGTGTCGGGCACGATTATGGCGGTGATTATCAATGCGCGTCTTGCGCTCGTTTTTGCGGTCGCAATTCCGTTTTTGGCACTCGTTCTGGGGATAATCAACAGCCGCGCATTTCCGCTGTTTCGCCTTATGCTTTCGCGCTACGACACGCTCAATGGCGTGGTGCAGGAAAATCTGACGGCTATCCGCGTGGTAAAATCATTCGTTCGCGGTGATTTTGAATCGCACAAATTTGAGCAAGCCGCCGCAGCCGTTCGCGATGCGCAATTCCGCGCCGAAAAGCACATCATCAAGACGATTCCCGTTATGCAGATGACCGTCTACGCGTGCATCATCGCTGTTTTGTGGTTCGGCGGCAATATGACTATTCGCGGCGAGATGAAAACGGGCGAACTCGTGAGCTTTTTGACGTATATCACGCAGGTTTTGATGAGTCTGATGATGCTCGGTATGATGTTCGTGCAACTCGTGGTAACCCGCGCGAGCGTTAAGCGCATTTGCGAAGTGCTGGACGAAAAAATCGACATCGAAAATCCTGCCCTCGCGCTTTCCACGAGCGTTCCTGACGGCAAAAATTATTTTTCGCGCGTTACAAACGGCAGTGTTGAGTTTCGGAACGTGAGTTTCAGCTACGAAAAAAAACAAAGCAATCTCGTTTTGAACAATGTGAGTCTTAAAATTGAAAGCGGGCAAATTGTGGGCATTATCGGCGGCACGGGGTCTTCAAAAACCACGCTCGTGCAGCTCATTCCGCGGCTCTACGACGTGCTTTCGGGCGTGGTGCTGGCGGGCGGAATCGACGTGCGCAAGTATGATTTGACGGCATTGCGCAACAGCGTGGCGATGGTGCTGCAAAAGAACACGCTGTTTTCGGGCACAATCGAGGAAAATCTGCGCTGGGGCAACGAAAACGCTTCTATCGCCGAAATCGAAGCCGCCGCAAAAGCCGCAGACGCACACGATTTTGTGAGCGCGCTCCCCGACGGCTATCAGACGGTGCTGGGGCAGGGCGGCGTGAATCTTTCGGGCGGGCAAAAACAGCGCCTGTGCATTGCGCGGGCATTGCTCAAAAAGCCCAAGATTCTGATTCTGGACGATTCCACGAGTGCCGTAGACACCGCAACCGACAGCCGAATCCGCACCGCATTGCGCCAATCGCTTCCCGACACCACAAAAATCATCATTGCACAGCGGATTTCGTCCGTAAGCGATGCTGATGTCATTTTTGTGCTAGATGACGGCAAAATCGCAGGTTCTGGCACGCACGAAGCGCTTTTGAAGACCAACAACATCTATCGCGAAATTTTTGAATCGCAAAACAAAGCGTAAGTGCAAAACGAATGAAAAACGGAGGAAAAATATGCCGCCAGTGAGAAGAAAAGGCGTTCAAAAACCAAAAAATGCAAAAAAAACAGTGAAACGGCTGTTCGGTTATATGGCTGATTTTAAGGCTCTGTGGGTTTTGGTCGTGCTGTGCGTTGTGGTAGACGCGGGCGCGAACGTGGCAGGAACGTATCTTTTGAAACCCGCGCTGAACAATTACATTATGCCGTTCATTCACCAAAAAGACGCAGATTTGAGCGCGTTTGTGCGTCTGCTCATTTTTATGGGCGCGCTGTACACGGCAGGCGCGGCGGGTTCGTATCTGAATAACCGCATTATGCTTCTGATTTCCACGAAGACGCTGTTGAAAATCCGCACCGAATTGTTTTCAAAAATGGAAACGCTCCCGCTCAAATATTTTGACAGCCGCACGCACGGCGAATTGATGTCGCTTTTTACCAACGACGTGGACACTCTGCGCGATATGTTCAGCCAAAGCGTGCCGCGATTGCTCAATTCGGTGCTGACCGTGGCGGGCGTGCTCGTGATGATGGCGGTGTTAAGCCCCATTTTGTGCGCGGTGGTGCTTGTGTTCACGCTGATTATGTCGGTGATTATCCGCGAGGTCGGAAAGCGCAGCGCAGAGAGCTACCGCGAAAATCAAAAAAACATCGGCATCGTCAACGGCTATATTGAAGAGATGATAAGCGGTCAGAAGGTCGTCAAAGTGTTCAACCACGAAGAAAAATCCCGCGCGGCATTTGCCCTCTGCAACGAAAATCTGCGCCGTGCAGGCACGAGAGCGAACACGTGGGGCACGGTGCTCGGACCGATTACCAACAATATGGGGCACATTCAATACGCGGTTACGGCGATTTTTGGCGCGCTTTTGGTTATCCGCTCCGAGTTTTCCATTGGCGCGGCGGCGAGTTTTTTGCAATACACGCGCAATTTTAACCGCCCGATTAACGAAATCAGCCAGCTTTTCAACGGCATTTTGAACGCGCTGGCGGGTGCAGAACGCATTTTTGCCGCGATTGACGAACAGGCGGAAATCGACGACGGCGCGGTGTCGCTCGTGAACGTTGCCGAGATTTCGCAGAACGGCAAAACGGTGTTGACACAAGCCTTTGCTCCAACGCACAAATGGGCGTGGAAAGACAATCGAACGGGAACGCTGACCAAATTGGCAGGCGATGTGCGCTTTGAAAACGTATCGTTTTCGTATGTGCCCGAAAAGGAAATTCTTCATTCTATCTCGCTTTTTGCGCGCCCCGGACAAAAAATCGCGCTTGTCGGCTCCACGGGCAGCGGCAAAACCACAATTACCAATCTGCTCACCCGCTTTTACGACATCGACGACGGTAGCGGCACAATCACTTACGACGGCATTGCGCTCAAGGATATTCAAAAAGACAGCCTGCGCCGCTCTCTCTCGATGGTTTTGCAAGACACGCACCTTTTTACCGGCACTGTGCGCGAAAATATCCGTTACGGCAATCTGAACGCAAGCGATGCGGAGGTCATTGCTGCGGCAAAATTGGCAAACGCAGACCAATTTATCCGCCACTTGCACGAGGGTTATGACACCGTTTTGAGTGCGGACGGTGGCAATTTAAGCGCAGGTCAGCGGCAACTTTTGTCGATTGCACGCGCCGCCGTTGCCAATCCGCCCGTGCTCATTCTCGACGAAGCCACCAGCTCCGTGGACACCCGCACCGAAGCCCTCATTGAACGCGGAATGGATTCGCTTATGCAGGGACGCACCGTGTTTGTCATCGCACATCGGCTTTCCACCGTGCGAAATGCGGATTGCATTATCGTGCTTGAAGGCGGAAATATTATTGAACGCGGCACGCACGAAGAGCTTTTGAGCGCAAAAGGCAGATATTTCAGCCTCTACACCGGCGCGTTCGAGCTGTCATAAAACGTCCGCCGTCATTATCTCGCCTTGACGTGAATAATCTTTTTGTTCTCAGATGTAGCAAGGGGCTTAAGCCCCTTGTTTCAACAGGCAGCGGCGACTGGAAAAAATAGATTCCCGTATCAAGCACGCAAATGACACAGGCAAAATCTGTTTCTCAATGGGGCTAGTTTTTGCAAAATACCGCGCGAGCACCATATTTTTCAAAAACACGCTGCTTTCGGCAAAAAAAGTTCCGTATCGACCAAAAACAGACTGCATTGTGCAATAAATTCACAATATTTACAAAAAATATTTTTGCGTCTGTGAAACATTTCACAATAGCGGGCAAAAACACGCTGCTTTTCATCAATCGAGGACTTTTTCGGGTAAAAACACTCGTGCGATTACTCAAAAAAGTTCTCGCGCGGGCAAAAGCAGACGTGCGGCGGCTCAATTTTGCACTCGCGAAGGCAAAAAAAAAGAATTTGTGCGCAAAAACACACGCAACGCCGATTATGTAGTAGGAATAGAAAATTTGTGTAAAGGGATTTGATATGAATTTTGTGCGGCGATGTGCGCTCAGTGCTGTTTTTTTGATTCTTTTTTCTGCGTCGTCTTTTGCGGCGGCAATTTCGATTCAAGTGGTGCAACATTCAAAAGGACAGGCAAAAATTTTTGAAACAACCCGCGTTATAGAAGATTCGCTTCTTGGGTATTTTTTTGAAAACGGGTATGTCGTTTCTAATTCTCCGATTGCGGTGGCGCAGGTCGGCACAGACGATGATGAGCAGATTTTTTACAAAGGCTCTGACGACGCTTTTTATGGCTCAATCCGCTATTTCGTAACGATTTATGTGGATTTTATTGATTTAGCCGCGTCAAAAAATCCCGATGCAGTGGCGCTGTCGAATATCAGCAAGATTTCGTGGAAGACGGTCGATGTGAAAACAAACACCGAAATCGACAAAGGAAGCGGAAAAGTAAAATCCACCGCGGCAAAAAACGATGACGGAGAGCTTCGCGTTTCTCATTTTGCAGAAGAAGTTGCGGCTCGAATCATTCGCGAAATTAAATAGACGTTAGATTGACTATATACTGATTAGAGAGGTAAAAAGCTATGAAAAAAATAAAGAAAATCGCAGCTTGCGCATTGTTTACCGCATTTGTTTCTGGAACTTCACTCGCATTTGCAGCAGCGCGACCTTCTGTTGACGGGCACGCAGTGGTAGCCGACGCAGGAGCAATGCCGCGCGGTCTTTTTGCTAAAACCGTGGGGTATCTTCCCGGCGACAGCGTTAGTGTTACCAATCCATACACAGGAACAACTATCAATGTTCTTGTTTTAGGCTCGATTGACCCGTCGGAAGGTGTTGCAATTTTGCTTTCTCCCGAAGCGGCTGAGCGGCTTGGCATAAAAAAAGACGCGAACATTCAAGTCAAAATCACCAAACGCGTGGGCGATGTGGACGAAGCGGTGAGCGGAAGTGCAGTGATTGCAGAATCAAGCGATTCTTCCAGCGCAAAAAAAGACAAAAAAGCAGATGCTTCCGAGGCTAAAAAAGCCGACGAAACGCCTTTAGTGAGTTCCGTTTCCGAGGGCGCAAAAGATGCCATTTCGGAAGAACCAGAAGTTGAGGAACTTGCCGCTCCCGAAGATTCGCTTTCGGAAACAGCAAGTGAAATCGCTTCTTCTGATACCGAGAATGATACTGAAAAGAGCGCAGAAAATCCTGAAAAAGCAGAGCCTGCAAATGCAGTTGCCGAGGCGGTTACAGATGAATTGCCGCCGTATGAAGCCGCTCCTGCAATCGCAAAAGCTGAAGAAGATAGCGCAAAAAAGACGGAAGAAGAATTGAACGCGGTGGAAAAAACAAGCGGCAGAAGCCAAAATAAAGATGCTGCTCCTGTTTTTGAGGTTGTGGACGAAGGTGCGCCTGAACTCGCGATTAACCGCGTTGCAAAAGCCGAAGCGGTGGACGGAAATGCCCCGAAACTCGAAAAGCACGATGAGGCAAAACCTGTGAGCGAGGCGGTGGACGGGAAAGCGCCCCTTTTGGCAGAAACAGATGAAAAGATTGCGTCATCAGAAGCGGTGGACGGAAGTGCTCCTGCGATTGCGGATTCGGGCAAAAATACGCTGAATACCGAAGCTGTGACAGACGAGCTTCCTGAATTGACAGCGCCGAAAGAAGCCAACAAGGAAGTCGTAAACGCCTTGCCAGCGGATTTGATGGCAGGAGCTGAAAGCGGTGCAATCGTTCTTGTGCCTGCGCCAGAAAATCCGCCGACGGAAAGCGACAAGGCTCTTGCCGAAGCTACCAAAAAAGCCGAGGACGAGCGCAAAGCGACCGCTCAGGCATATCGCGACAGAATGGCGGCAAAAGCAGCCGAGGAAAATGCCGCAGCCAACACGGTGGATAACAGCACGGCAGGCGCAGAAAACAAAATCGCAGACGCAAAGAGCAGCGAACTCAAAAACACCGAGAGCACAGGGTTTGACAATTACATTGTGCCAGATGTGGATAAACTTTCAGCGGGGTATTATGTGCAAATCGCATCGCTTTCGGACAAAACGAATATCGTGGGCATTGTGAATACATACAGCAGCAAGTATCCGATTGAAATCGTGCCGTCAACGGTGAAAAAGAACTCGTATCAAATTATGATTGGACCGCTCGGAGTGGACGAATACGGCACTGTTCTTGAGCGATTTAAATCGCGTGGATACAGAGATTCGTTTATCCGAAAAGTAAAATAAATCGATTCAGGAATCTTAAAACAGCGGTTGTTCGCCGCTGTTTTTTGTTTTTTCCGCGATTGAAGAAGTAATGCGTGTGTGCTATGATAAAAGCACTATGATGAATAGAAGCGATACGAAGTTGTATATCGTCGGCGCGGGTTTTGCGGGG